>Ga0126369_10003854_pt1 | contig 10908 bp, 9 predicted proteins | sample PanSoiMetaPlot_1_FD_109646 | JGI IMG/M metagenome (GOLD analysis project Ga0126369, IMG submission 109646) | Tropical forest soil microbial communities from Panama - MetaG Plot_1 | ecosystem: Environmental > Terrestrial > Soil > Tropical forest > Bulk soil | place: Panama | collected 2016-02-17
AACGTGTACCGTCGCCGGGCGCTTCTTCACAGGAGGAATTATGTCTTGCATGCCGGTTCGGAAAGCAACGCAGTACGCTTGCACTGGACAAAGAAGACACCGTGGGGATTTGAACGAGCAGACCTTTGCGCCCAGTTCCATCAGCGCCTGGTTCACCAGCCGCGGCTCAGCCTGACGAACAATGCGCGAAGCGGCTTCCCACAAGCCTTCGGGATTTTCTTCGATCCACCCGTACACGCGTGATAAAACGCGCCGGACGTTCCCGTCGACCACCGGGTAGGCTTTGTTAAAGGCGATGCTCAAAATCGCCCCGGCCATGTATTGTCCGATGCCCGGTAGTCCAATGAGCAGTTCATACTCTGATGGGATCCGGCCGCTGTGTTGCTCTACGATCATGTGCGCAGCGGCCATCAGGTTTCTGGCGCGGCGGTAGTATCCAAGACCCGACCACAATGTCAACACTCGCGCCTCATCAGCTCGCGCTAAGTCCTCGATCGACGGAAACTCGCGAATGAACCGCTCGTAGTAGGGGAGCGCTGTCTCGACTTGAGTCTGCTGTAGCATGACCTCGGAAACCCAGACGTGATACGGATCGTAAGAACCGCGCCAGGGCAGAGGCCGCTGGTATTCGTTAAACCAATTGACGAGTTGCTCGAGCACTTTCCTTCATCTCTTTTTCGAGTTTTTTGATTTCGACGAGATGAGTTGGGTTGAAGGGAAGCGAGGGGTAATAACAGTTGCTTTCGTGCGTGCAGAAGCAGCCGTTGGCGACAGCTTCGCGCCGGGCTTCCATAGCGGGTGAGTACCACAGCTTCGAGAAGTTCCAGTCGTATTCGCGCAGATTCGCGACAGACTCTAAAATTTCGCAGCTCGAAACGGTTCCTTCATCGTAAATCACCGCGCCTGCGGTTCCGGCCCAACACTGAAGTTGTGGCCGGCCTTCGAAGGCAGTTTTTGCGATCAGTTCGTGCATGTAAACGTCGATAGCCGCCTTGAAAAATCCGGCATCGCCTGTGTAGCTGTTTTTGATTGCCGCATGGCGCGAATCTTCGCTGATCATGTGCGAAAGCCTGTCATATCGCGCTTTGTCGATGATCAGCTCTCTCGGCCGGGCCGAGGGCGGCCGAATGTAATTGAAATTCACCTTATCCGGTTTGAGATCGTACTTCAGAAAGTCGTACCACTCGAAGATCCGATCCTGATTACTGTTCATGAAACACGTACAGGTCTGGATATCGAGCCGCGGCTTTTCTTTCTTGATTGCTTTCAGTTTTCGCGCGGTATCAATGGCGATATCCCAGCTTCCAGATTTCTGACGAATCGCTTCGTGATCTTCCTTTAGACCGTCGATACCGAGAGCAACAGTTACGTTGAGGTTCGGGCATTCTTCCAGAATTCGGGATACATCCGGAATGATGCGCTGCTGAATCTGACCGTTCGACATCAGATAAATCGACTCGAGCTTGTTGTTTTCGTAAAAGGCTCGTGCGATTTCCGGCAGATCCTTGCGAGTGAATGGTTCGCCTCCGGCAATGATCAGCACGCCAAGATTTGCGCCAAGTGTTTCGCTGATGCGCACCACATTTTGTGCGGTCATTTGCAGCTTCTTGCGCGGCTTGTCATCGAGTTCGTCGGTAAAGAAACAGTGAACGCAGCGCATGTCGCAGACCGAGGTGATGAGGATGTTCAGAAGGATGGGCGCAAATGGCCGCCCCGTCGCCATTCTGGCGTACCGTTTGAGGATCTCTTTGTGGTGGAAATCCATGAGCAAAACCTGAAGTATAGCGCAACGAACCACAAAGACACAGAGACACAAAGGCACAGAGGCGCGCGATCAAGAATTCTTAGTTAGCTCGCCTCTGTGCCTTTGTGGTCAATCGTTATTTGACGTGCGGTCCGCCTTCAGAGCGTAGTATCCCTGTTTCGCATGCCAGGTCATTTTCGGCATGTTTTTCGGAGGAGTGATCTTCACCGTGATTTCACGCCAGCTGCCGTCGAGCTTGGTATTGGTCGGCGTATAAGTGATGGTGTAGTGATTTCGGATATCGTGCGCGATATGCTTCGCGAGTTCTTCGACTTCTTCGAGACTCTTAGGGAAGTACGCCTGGCCACCGGTGATCTCGGCAAACTTCATCAAATCCTCTTTGGCCTTCTTTGACGGCGGTTTCTTGAATAATCCGCCGCGTTGATCGTCTTCCTCGAGAAGGCCGACGGCGTAAACGGTGACCTTGGATTGGCGCAGCGCCTCGATGGCTTTGTTGATGCCGTATTTGCTCGCGTTGTCTTCACCGTCGGTGATAAGCAAAATCGCTTTTTTATCTTTCTTGCCGTCCTTCGTTACCTTCTCGGCCGCGAGATACAACGCATCGTACAAAGCCGTTTCGCCTCGCGCATCGATGTTTTCGAGCGCATCGATCAGATCGCCGATGCTGCTGGTGAAATCCTGTTCCAGGTATGCTGAGTCATCGAAGTTGACGATGAAGCTTTCGTCCTCCGGATTACTTTCCCGCACGAATGCCAGCGCTGAACTGTTCACGCGTTCCCGTTTGTTCCGCATGCTGCCGCTGTTATCGATGACGAGCCCGAGGCTGAGCGGAATATCTTCGTGCCGGAATGTCTTGATCGTCTGCTGAACTTTGTCTTCTAAGATCTGGAAGTTCTCCTGTTTCAGGCCGTCTACAGGGCGGCCCTCCTTGTCCAGAACCGAGATCGGTAGTTGGACTTCGAGTGCCTCAATGCTGAGGGTGTAATCATCCTTGCCCTGCTTCTGCGGTTGGGAACGATCCTGCGCGAGCAAAACAGCGGATGATAGGAGGATGCCTAAGCCAAAAATCGATTTGCGTAACATAATACGAAGCTCAACGTGAGGGGCGGTCGTCGACCGCCCGACCGGTTCTTAATTCTTACTTGCCGGAGCGGCGTCGGCCATTGGCGCGTAGTATCCCTGCTTTGCGCGGACATTCAGTCGTGGGATGCCTTTCGGGGGATTCACTTTCATTCGAAGCTTTCGCCACTTCCCGTCCTTAGCTTGATTCGTCGAATGATAGCCGATCACATATTGGTTTTTCAGTTCGACGGCAATCTTGGTGCAGATGTCTTCCAGTTCGTAAACCGAATCCGGGAAGAATGCACGGCCTCCGGTTAAATCGGACAGTTCTTCGATTAAGGCGCGGCCTGTGTGTCCTGCGCCCAACTGGGAGTTCCAATCGTCAACGATACCGATACCGTAGATCTGCACGTCCTGTTCTTTGACGAACTCTTTCACGTTTTGGAACGTGTAGCGACTCCGATTGTCCTCGCCGTCGGTGATCAGCAGGAGCGCTTTTTTCGGATTGCTACCTTCTTTGAGCTTTTCGAGGCCGAGATAAACGGAGTCATACATTGCTGTCATGCCTTTTGCAGGTGTCATGATCAGCTTTGTCTGAAGCTTCGATACATCCGTCGTAAAATCGGAGGCCACTTCAGGACGATTCGCAAATTCGACGAGGAAGTATTCATCTTCCGGATTGCCCGTCTTCAAGAACGTTGTTGCGGCTTGGCGCGCAGTAGCAATTTTGTCCTTCATGCTGCCACTGACGTCGAAAATGACGCCGATACTGATCGGAACGTCTTCAGCCGAAAAGTACTCAATCTTTTGCTCGACCTTATCTTCCCAAATCTGAAAGTGGCTTTGTTCTAATGAAGTGACATAACGATTTAGTGAGTCAGTGACAGTGGCACTGACGAGAACCAAATCGACATCTATCTTTAAGGTTTGCGGCGGTTGCTTCGCAGGCTTCTCGGTAGAGGGTTGTTCTTGAGGGTCTTGACCGCGTCCTGCCCGAGCAACCATCACGGCAGGAAGCGTAATCAACAAAAACGCAGCCAGAATGAAAGTCCAGTTTTTCCGAGTCATTAGCCCTGATCTCCTCGGGGGAGCCGCCGAGAGCCTCTTAAGGTAGCGCCATTATATTGGGGTGTTCTTAAGGAATCAACTCGTTCAGTTCGCCCTTTTTTTTAATCTCCACCAGGAACCTTCGGCCATAGCGGGTGCAACTTTTCTGCCAAAGGGGACCTGCGCTGACCCTCACCATCGTGCTAAGATCAAGCGCGGTATTTTGATGAAGGTCGAGGCCGCCATAGCGATCATCCCCGCCCGATTTGGTTCCACTCGTTTCCCCGGAAAACTACTGAGCGTAATTGAAGGAAAGACGTTGATAGAACTGGTCTACCGCCGTGTCGAGCAGGCGAGGTTTGTAGGTCGGATTTTGGTCGCGACCGATGATCAGAGAATCTCCGATACCGTTAGGAGGTTCGGTGGGACCGCTGTTATGACCCGGAATGACCATCCCAGTGGCACGGATCGTTTGGCAGAAGCGGCTCAAGATTTTGACTCGGATTCGCTAGTTGTCAACGTTCAGGGCGATGAGCCGATGATCGAGCCGTCCGACATTGACCAGGCGATCACCGCCGCGGGGCTCGGCGACGCGGAAATGGTGACCCTCATGACCAGACTGGATCCGGCGCAGGCCGACGATCCGAATCGCGTCAAAGTTGTGACAGATCGCAACGGAATCGCTTTGTATTTTTCGCGTTCAAGAATTCCTTCCGGAGGGACCTGTTTTCTCCATCTCGGTCTGTACGTTTACCGGGTAGCCTTTCTAAAGAGGTTTATGAAGCTCGAACGGACGCCGCTGGAAATTGTGGAGCGGCTCGAACAGTTGCGAGCGCTGGAGCATGGGTATCGCATCCGCGTCGTGGAAGTCGAAAGCGAATCGTGGGGGATCGATACACCGGAAGATCTGGAACGGTTGCGTAAATTCGTGGGGGCCGGAGCAATCGGGGGACAGACATCGAAATTCGTTTTCTAATTTCGATGTCTGTCCCCGAATCACCTTCGATTGCTCCGGTCTCCACGAATTTACGCAACCGTTCCCGAATTTGGAGAATCAATGGATAAAAAGTTCATATTCGTGACCGGCGGAGTTGTTTCCTCCTTGGGAAAAGGATTGGCATCCGCATCGATCGGGTGCCTGCTGGAAAGTCGCGGCTTCACTATCAACCTGCTGAAATTCGATCCCTACTTGAACGTCGATCCAGGAACGATGAGTCCTTACCAGCATGGTGAGGTCTACGTCACGGATGACGGCGCCGAAACTGATCTCGACCTCGGCCACTACGAGCGGTACACGCATGCAGAACTAACCCGAAAAAGTAACCTCACGACCGGCCGCATCTACGAAACCATCATTCAGAAAGAACGTCGCGGCGACTATCTCGGCAAAACAGTCCAGGTGATTCCGCATGTGACGAACGAAATCAAGGCGGCAGTTTATCGAGTCGCCGAGCACGTGGATGTGACGATTGTGGAAATCGGAGGCACTGTAGGCGATATCGAGTCCTTGCCATTCCTCGAAGCGATCCGCCAGATGCGGCAGGAAGTCGGTCGAGAAAATTCATTGTTCATTCACCTCACGCTTGTGCCGTTCATCCCGACCGCCGGAGAGCTGAAGACGAAACCGACACAGCACAGCGTAAAAGAGCTCCTCGAGATTGGAATTCAGGCCGACATTCTGCTGTGCCGGACGGATCGGTTCCTCTCGCCGGATATGAAGTCGAAAATCGCGCTGTTCTGCAACGTCTCAGAGCGTGCTGTCATTACTGCGAAGGATGTCGGCAGCGTGTACGAAGTTCCTCTTGTTCTGGCAGCCGAAGGTTTAGACGACGAGATTGTTCGCCATCTCCATCTGCCGAAGACGGAACGTCACATAGAAGATTGGCAGGCACTAATCGAGCGTGTACACAACCCGATCGATGATGTCTCCATTGGCGTTGTCGGAAAATACGTGGAGCTTGAAGATGCTTACAAAAGCCTCCGTGAAGCGCTCATCCATGGCGGCCTGGTTCACAACTTACGCACCAAGATTCACTGGATCGAAGCCGAAAGCCTGGAACACGACAACGAACCGGCGAAGCTGCGACAGTTCGACGGCATCCTGGTTCCGGGTGGGTTCGGCAAGCGCGGTATTCCTGGAATGATCCGCGCAATTCAATTTGCTCGTGAAGAGAGCGTTCCGTATTTCGGTATCTGCCTGGGCATGCAGTGCGCGGTGATCGAGTACGCCCAGAATGTTTGCGCTTTGAAAGGCGCAAACAGTACGGAGTTCGATGCGAACACACCGTATCCGGTGATCTACAAACTGCGAGACCTGCTTGGCGTAGACACGATCGGCGGCACCATGAGGCTTGGGGCTTACCCCGCGAACCTGAAGCCGGGCTCGCTGGCCAACCGTATTTATGATTCAAATGTCATTTCTGAACGCCACCGCCATCGATACGAGTTCAATCGACAATTCGAAAACATTCTTACAGATCGCGGATTGATCATTTCGGGTGTGTCACCCGACAAAAATTTTGTGGAGATCGTCGAGCTCGCCGGCCATCCCTGGTTCCTCGCTTGTCAATTCCATCCGGAATTCAAATCGAAACCATTAGCGCCGCATCCGCTGTTCGCTTCATTTATTAATGCATCTTACGAGCACCGTATGAGTCGAACACTCTCGTCGCGAGAAAGGGTGGCGCGATAGAGGGATGTCACCACAAAGACACAGAGACACAAAGGTCTGGCGGCGCGACATTGAGTATTCATTTTTATTGAGCCGCCAGACCTTTGTGTCTCTGTGTCTTTGTGGTGACATGCCAGCCAAAACTAGCCCAAATTTTTCAAGATGGTGAGGTCTTGAGCTATTTGATACCGGATTTCGGCATTGATCTCTCGAGCGAGTTATTCCTGATTGCAGGTCCATGCGTCATTGAGAGCCGTGACCACGCCTTCTTCATGGCGTCTGAGCTGAAGAAGATTATGTCGGCGCACCGCATGCCATTCGTGTTCAAAGCTTCCTACGATAAGGCGAATCGCACCTCGATAAATTCGTTCCGGGGTCTCGGCATGAAGGAAGGCCTCCAGATCCTCGGTGACATTCGCCGAAAATTGCAGGTCCCCGTTCTCTCCGACGTCCATGAGCCATCACAATGCAAGGCGGCCGGTGAAGTTCTCGACATTCTTCAAATCCCCGCCTTCCTCTCCCGTCAGACGGACTTGCTTCTCGCAGCTGCGGAGACCGGTAAGATCGTGAATGTGAAGAAGGGGCAATTCCTCGCCCCATGGGAAATGAAGAATGTCGTTGAGAAAATTCGCGAAGCCGGCAGTGATCGGGTTTTGCTCACCGAACGTGGCGCTACCTTTGGCTACAACAATCTCGTCGTGGATTTCCGAAGTTTTCCCATCATGCAGAGTTTCGGCTGTCCAGTGGTGTTCGATGTAACGCATAGTCTGCAGCTCCCCGGCGGACAAGGTCAGAGGTCCGGTGGTCAGCCTGAATACATTCCGCATCTCTCGCGAGCGGGTGTCGCGGCCGGCGTTGATGGATTGTTCATGGAAGTTCACGAAAATCCCGCAAAGGCGTTGTCGGACGGACCGAACGCGCTTAATCTTTCGGTATTGCCCGGTCTTCTGCAGGAGCTTCTCGAGATACGAAAATGCCTGAAAAAGACGTCACACCGTTAGCCTGGAAAATTGAGTTGCTCTTGATGGACGTCGATGGTGTCATGACGGATGGACGGCTCCTTCTGGTGCCGATGCCCGACGGCAGTGTCGTTGAGGCCAAGGCGTTCAACGTGAATGACGGCGCCGCGCTTGCGATGGCGCGGCGAGCCGGGCTGAAGATCGGGATCATTTCGGGACGCAGTTCGGCGGCTCTCACCAGGCGCGCTGAGGAACTGAAAGTCGATTTCTTCTACCATGGTCTGAATCCGAAAAAGACCTCCGCGATCGAGGAGATTTTCGCAAAAACAAAACTACCGAAGGATCGTGTGTGCTACGTCGGAGACGACGTACAGGACCTTCCGATCTTTGCCCGCGTCGGATTCCCGATCGCTGTTTCCAACGCCGCTCCTGAAGTGGCCGCTCGCGCCGCATACGTGACGCGCGCCGCAGGTGGTCAGGGCGCTATACGTGAAGTTGTAGAGCTGATTTTGAGATCGCAAGGAAAATGGGATGCAGCGTTGAGCGAATTCACGGACTAAATGAACCGGCCGCGGATGACGCGGATTAACACTGATGTTTCCACCATCGTATAATCCCGGCAATCCGCGGCTCCAGCAATCACACTTCGATTTTTGCTTCCATCGTGATCTTCGCGTTCAGCAGCTTCGAAATCGGGCATCCAGCTTTCGCGTTATCCGCCGCCGTTTGGACTTTCGCGCGGTCGGCGCCCACCGCTTTGATCGTGACGTCCAGGTGACTCGACGTTACCGAAAATCCATCGCCGACTTTTTCCAATGCGACAGTGGCCGTGGCGGAAATGCTTTGCGCCGTGATTCCTGAGCTTCCAAGTTGTGCCGAAGTGGCCATCGCGAAGCAGCTTGCATGAGCGGCCGCAATCAGTTCTTCGGGGTTTGTTCCTTTCTCATCTTCGAACCTTTTCGCGAACGAGTAGGGTACGTTGCTGAGCACACCGCTATCCGCCGAAATCGTTCCTTTGCCGTCTTTAAGTCCGCCTTGCCACACTGCAGAAGCTTTACGTTTCATGTCCCCTCCTATTAAGTCAAATGCGAACGGTCGGAAAACCGCCGACACAGTAGTGTAAACTGTACTACTTAGGAAAAATCACATGCGACTAATTAACTTTGTGTTGGTACTGGCCATTCTTGTGTCCGGCTGCACGAGCGGCTCCAGCGGTAACTCGACGCCGACGGCGGAGGACGCGAAGAAATTCATGGATGACGTCAACGACACCTTGTTCAAACTGGGTCTGGAAGCGAGTCAGGCAGGGTGGGTGTCCGAGACCTACATCACTGACGATACGTCTGCGCTGTTCGCGCGAGCGAATCAACGGCTCATCGATAAGACTGCCCAATATGCGAAAGAGGCCGTGAGATTCGATAAAGTTGATGTCGCTCCGGATATTCGCCGCCAGCTGAACATCCTGAAGGTATCCCTTGTGATGGCCACGCCGTCGAATCCGAAAGAAGGTGAAGAGCTCACGAAAATCGCCGCGGATCTCGACGCCACCTACGGAAAGGGCAAATGGTGTGAGGACCCCAAGAAATCGGAGAGCTGTCTCGACATCAATCAGATCTCAGACATCCTGCGCGACTCGCAGGATGAGAAGAAGCTGCGGCAGGTGTGGGAGGGTTGGCACACGATCTCTCTGCCGATGCGCAAGGAGTACACGCGGTTTGTCGAGCTATCCAACAAAGGTGCGAAGGAACTTGGGTTCGCCGACAGCGGTGCGATGTGGCGATCGAAGTACGACATGTCTCCGGAAGACTTCACGAAAGAACTCGACCGCCTTTGGACTCAAGTACGACCGCTCTACCTGAAGCTGCACGCCTACGTTCGTATGAAGCTCCGTGAGAAATATGGTGACGTGGTTCCGGCCAACGGCCCGCTCCCTGCGCACTTGCTCGGAAATATCTGGGCTCAGGACTGGTCGAACGTGTATCCGCTCGTTAAGCCTGCGAACGCGGATAAGGGTTACGATCTGACGAGTATTCTTAAAGCCAGAAAAACGTCGCCTGTGGATATGGTCAAAACCGGCGAACGGTTCTATACATCGATCGGCTTTCCTTCCCTTCCGAAGACATTCTGGGATCGATCGATGCTTGTGAAACCGCGTGACCGCGAAGTCGTGTGTCACGCCAGCGCGTGGGACGTCGACAATGTCGAAGACCTGCGCATCAAGATGTGCATCCAGCCCAACGATGAGGACTTCAATACGATTCATCACGAACTCGGCCACAATTTTTATCAGCGGGCGTACAAAGACCTGCCGGTTATCTTCCGCGACAGCGCGAATGACGGATTCCACGAAGCAATCGGCGATACGATTGCGCTATCCGTCACGCCGGAGTATCTCGTGAAAATCGGTCTCTTGGACAAGGCTCCCGATACGTCGCGAGATATCGGACTATTGCTGCACAAAGCGCTCGAAAAAATTGCATTTCTTCCGTTCGGATTATTGATCGATCAATGGCGCTGGAAAGTGTTTTCTGGCGAGGTCAAGCCGGAGGATTACAACAAGGCCTGGTGGGATCTTCGGCTCAAGTACCAGGGCGTCGCTCCCGTCAGTCCACGTGGCGAGGATTTCTTCGATCCGGGAGCGAAGTACCATGTGCCAGGCAACGTACCTTACACGCGTTACTTCCTGGCCGACATTCTCCAGTTCCAATTCCATCGTGCGCTCGCGCAGACAGCCGGCTGCACGTCGGCGCTTAATCGTTGTTCGATATATCAGAGTGGGGAAGCCGGGAAGAAACTGAACGACATGCTTTCGATGGGTCTTTCCAAACCTTGGCCTGAAGCGCTGGACAAGATCGCAGGCTCTAAACAAATGGACGCGACAGCGATACTGGATTACTTCAAACCGCTGGACGCGTGGCTCGACGAGCAGATCAAAGGCAAACCAGTCGGCTGGTGAGTTGGACAAGGAGGTTCATGGTGAGAATCGGTCAAGTATCTGTTCTGCTCACTGTCTGCGCGGCATTGCTGTCTGCATGCACCGGTCAGAAATCGGCCCCGGTTTCCGGGGTGCCTACGGCTGCGATTGGACGGTTCGGCATCGATACCGCCCAGATGGAGACGTCGGTGAAACCGGGAGACGACTTCTACACCTACGTCAACGGCAAATGGCTGTCGACGTTTCAGATGCCCGCCGACAAGGCGCGCTATGGCATCTTCGATGCTTTGCGCGACAAATCCAAAAGCGATGTCCAAACGCTGCTCAATAAGCTCGACAAGACACAGCCAGCAGCCGGCTCAGTGCAGCAGAAGGTTCTCGATTTTTACAAGTCCTGGATGGACGAGGCCGCCAGTGACGCGCGCAGCATCGAACCGTTGAAAGCAGACCTCGATGCGATCAATGCCGC
>Ga0126369_10003855_pt1 | contig 10906 bp, 12 predicted proteins | sample PanSoiMetaPlot_1_FD_109646 | JGI IMG/M metagenome (GOLD analysis project Ga0126369, IMG submission 109646) | Tropical forest soil microbial communities from Panama - MetaG Plot_1 | ecosystem: Environmental > Terrestrial > Soil > Tropical forest > Bulk soil | place: Panama | collected 2016-02-17
AAACGGATGCGTGTGATCGCCCTGGAGAGCGGAGAACACCTGCTCCAGCTGACGTGTCGTACGTTTACGGGCGGCCCGTCGCATCACCTACCTCGAATTCTGGCAATCGGACGGATCGATTGAACGCCAGTCGATGCCGGGTTATCAAATGAGGGGTTCGCTGTCAAGAGATCGCGCGATGTACACTGGCCCAGCTCATGGCACTTCAGCACGACGGAGTCGATCTCGAAGACCTCTGGCAAGCCATCGAGGTCTGCTACGAGAAGAGCTGGACCGACGGCCTCCCGGTCGTTCCTCCGACCGAACCTCTGGTCGCGCGGATGCTGGCCGCCGGGCCGTGGGCCGAAGAGGACGTGTTGCTCTTCGAGCCCGCTCGCAACCTCGCCGTCACTGCGTACAAAGCGGCGGTCAACGCGGTCATGGCCGGATGCCGGCCGGAGTACTTTCCCGTTGTCGGCGCGGCCTTGCGTGCCGTCGGCGATCCCGCGTTCGAGCTGCACGGTCCCGCGACGAGCACCGGAGGCGCGGCCCTCATGGTCATTGTGAATGGCCCCGTGCGTCAGCGGCTCGGCATCCACGGCGGGTCCAACCTGCTCGGACCCGGCTTCCGGGCGAATGCGACGATCGGCCGCGCGCTCCGTCTCGTCCTGCTCAACTGTCTCGGATGTCAGCCCGGTGTGCTGGACAAGTCGACGCAGGGCTGGCCGGGCAAGTACTCCCTGTGCTTCGCCGAGGACGAGGAGTCGAGTCCATGGGAGCCACTGTCCGTGGCGCGCGGATTCAAGCCTGGGCAATCCACGGTGACGGTGTTCGCCGCGGAATCAGGTCACAACGTCCTTTCCCATGGCACAGCGTCACCGGAGCGACTGCTCGCGCTCTTCGCGGACGCCATGGCCGGTCTCGGCAGCCTGAGTCCCGGCCGCTCGGTCATCGTGCTGGCGCCCGAGCACGCCGATCATCTCAAGCGGGCGCGATGGAGCCGCGCCCGCACGCAAGCGTGGCTCTACGAGCACGCATGGCGCTCCCTCGCCGATCTAAAGCGCACCGGAAAGATCGAGCCGGCGTTCTTCACCAACCCACACCTGCTCGAATGGCTTTATCGCCACGCCGACGGCGGCGTGCCGAGCATTCCGCCGGACGCGAGCACGGCTGAGCGCGTCGTCGCGCAGGACGAAGCCGTGCGCGTGCATCGAGGCCTCGGCCCCGACGATATTCTTCTCTGCGTCGGCGGCGGACAAGCCGGGGGGCACTCCGCGTTCTTTCCGTCATGGAGCCGAGGTCGATCTGTGCCGTTCGTCACCAAGGAGGTCCCGTCATGATGCGCATCCTCGATCCGACGATCCGCGTAGCCAGTGTCCCTGCGACCGCGCAGCGCGCCCCCCGGCCGGCGCATCTATCCGGCGTCACGGTCGGCCTCCTCGCGAACGGCAAGTCCAACGGCATGGTGCTCCTCGAACGAATCGCCGATCTATTGCGAGAGCGCCGCGGCATCGGCGAGGTCGTGCGGTTCTCCAAGACAAACGCGAGCGTGCCCATCACCGAGGAACAAGCGGAACCGCTGGTCAAGCAGTGTGCGGTCGTGATCACGGCGATCGGCGACTGAGGGTCGTGCTCGTCGAGCAGTGTGCTCGACGCCATCTTCTTCGAGAAGCGCGGCATCCCGGCATCGGTGATCATCACCGCGCCGTTCGTGCCAACCGCTGTCGGAATCGCCGAGCTCGCGGGCCTGCCCGGCTATCCCCATGCGGTCATCCCGCATCCGGTCGGTAGCTTGACCGCAGCCGAGGTCCGTCAGCGTGCCGATGAGGCGGCCGCGGCGGTCGAGGCGCTGCTGCTCCGAAGCGACCGCTCCTAGCTGTCGAGTGAGCCCTCTCCTCGGCTTCGCAGAGGCACGCTGAACGTAAACGTCGAGCCCACCCCGACCTCGCTTTGCACCCAGATCTTTCCGCCGTGGAGCTCGACGAATTTGCGGCAGAGCGCAAGCCCAAGCCCTGTGCCTTCGACCTTCCTTGCCGCACTCCCCACCTGGCGGAATTCCTCGAACACCTTCTCCAGATCCTCCGGCGCGATGCCGACCCCGGTGTCGCTCACTGAAATCTCGACGCACCCGGCCCTCGACGCGGCCAGGACCTCGATCCGCCCGCCCTCGGGCGTGAACTTGATCGCGTTCGAGAGGAGGTTCATGACGACCTGCCGGATCTTCCGCTCATCGGCCCGCGCCTGACCCATTCCCGTCTCGATGGCGGTATGCAACCTGATGCCGCGACGCCCGGCACGCTCGCGAACCAGCATCAGAGCGCTGTCGATGGCCGCGGCCAGATCGAAATCCGTCAGGTCGAGGTCCATCCGTCCGGCTTCCACCTTCGAAAGATCCAGAATGTCGTTGATCAGCGACAAGAGATGCTGCCCCGACGCATGGATGTCCTTCAGGTACTCTTCCTGCTTCTCGTTCACCTCTCCGAACATGCGGTCCGTCAGCACCTCGGAGAATCCGATGATCGCGTTCAGCGGCGTGCGGAGCTCGTGGGACATGTTCGCCAGAAATTCCGACTTGTGCCGGCTGGCGACCTCGAGCTGCCGGCTCTTGTCCTCGATCTCCAGAAAGAGGCGCGCGTTCTGGATCGCGAGGGCCGACTGCGTGGCGAAGGTCCCGAGGAGCCGGACGATCTCCGGCTCGAATTCGCCCGGGGTCTTACGGGTCACGGCGAGGACACCGATGACCTCGTCCTCGATCAGCAGCGGCACGCCGAGTAACGCCCGGTGGCCCGCCGCGACGAGAGACTGGCGCATCGGGCTTTCGTACGCGCCCTCGATCGTGATGTCGTGAACCTGAACAGGACCTCGCCGCGCGACGACCTGAGTCGTCACGCCCCGTCCTCTGCCGATCCTGGTAACGCGGTCGGGAGCCTGGAGCACAGCGGCATCGGCCGCGTCCGCGTAGTGACTCGCACGCAGGCGGAACTCCTCGCGTGGCTCGTCGTACTCCCAGATCGTGCAGCCCGCGGTTCCCGCAAGCTGATTGGCCCGCGCGACGATGGTCTCGAGCACCGTCTCGAGGTCGAGGGTCGAGCTGACAGCGCGACCGACTTCGCCCAGCGCGGTCAGCTCCTCGACCGAGTGGGTGAGCTGCGCCGTGCGCGCCTCCAGCTCCTTGAACAAGCGAACGTTCTCGATAGCGATAACCGCCTGATCGGCGAAGGTCTTCACGAGCTCGATCTGGCGATCGGAGAACGGCTCGACTCTCTGACGGCACACCGCGATGGCGCCCACGGGATGCCCGTCGCGCAGGATCGGCACGGCCATGAGGGTCCGTAGCCCGAGGGCGCGAGCCGTCGCCATGTACTGATACGCCTGCTCTCCGAGTGCATCGTGGACATGGACGACCGTTCGGTCGAGCACGGCTCGGGCCGGGATGCTTCGTCGGTTCGGCGCCATCGGCCATTGCCGCGCCAGAGCCTGGAGCCCCTCTTCACTCACGTTATGGTGAGCCGCCACGTGCATGAGCTGCCCGTCGAAGCGAAACACATAGGAGAAGGCCGCCGCGCAAAGCCGCACAGCATTACGAGCGATCGTATCGAAGACCGGTTGCACGTCAGTCTGCGACTGGCTGATCACACGCAAGATCTCGCCAGTCGCCGTCGGTTGCTCGAGGGCCTCGGAGAGATCTCGGTTGCGTGCCGCCAGCTCCTTGAACAGTCGAACGTTCTCGATCGCGATGACCGCCTGGTCGGCGAAGGTCTCGAGGAGTGCGACCTGCTCGTCGGAAAAGGGACGGAGCACCGTCCGGCGGATCTGGATGACGCCGATCGCAACGCCTTCCCGGACAAGCGGTGTGGCGAGGGCGGTGCGCACTTCCTTGTAAGGAGCGGCGTCGGGGAACTCGTCGAGCGCGACTTGCATGTCCGGAAGGTGGATCGTGCGCCTGTCGATGACGGCACGCCCGATGTGCCTCGTTCGGATGATCGGTCTCACCTCGGCGGTCGGAATCGATCCACGCTTGGCGGTGAGACGCAGCATCTCTCCATCGACAAGGTGAATGTTCACGTCGTCCGCATCGCACAATCGGGCGGCGCTTTCGGCGACCGCATCCAGCACGGGCTGGAGCTCGGTCGGCGAGTTACTGATCACGCGGAGAATACCGGCTGTGGCCGCCTGTTGCTCCAGCGCCTCGGTCAAGGAGCGCCTCAGGCTATCGACCGCTTCCTTGAGCTCGGCGTACGTAGGCTCCGCGCCGCACGTGAGCGGGGTGCCGCACGTGAGACAGAACCTGGCGTGTGGCGGATTCACCTGTTCGCACCGCGTACATCTCATGCCGGAGCCTCCCCACGTCCGGTCTGAACAACGCCATGGCGGCGGGCCCGAGAGCAGCCCGTCGGGGATGGCATGTTTATGTTGCTAACGCTCCGGCAAGCCAGCCGTTCCATCCGCGCGCACTGCTGCCGCCGCCGACACTAATCGCCCCGGCTTGCGCCGTCACCTTAACGCATATTCAGGAAGAGTCTTCGGGTGATGCGGATCGCGCCGAAAGAGACGCCGATTGGAGAACTGCTGGCCGTTCTTGAAGTGTGCTCAGCCCTGCATGAACGCAGCGAGGTCGGGGCTCGGGATCGAGCGGTCGATGTAGCCGAACGTGCCCTTGTCCTTCACCTCGCGCGCGGCTTCGACGAGGTTCGTCATCGCGTAGCGGTAGAGTGACGTGGCCAGGCTGATGCGGCGCACGCCCGCCGCCTCGAGCTCGGCGACGCTGAAGGACTTGCCCTTGATGCCCGCCATGAAATTGACGGGCTTCGAGACGGCCGCGCACACGGCGCGGACAGCCGCGAGGTCGGGCAGACCCGGCGCCATCAGCACGTCGGCGCCCGCCTTCTCGAAGGCCTGCAGCCGCCTGATCACGTCGTCGAGATTCGGGTTGCCGCCCAGAAAGCTCTCGGTGCGAGCGGTCAGCGTGAACGGGAACGGCAGCGCGCGTGCGGCCTGGGCGGCGGCCGCCACGCGCTCGGTGGCTTGACCGATGTCGTAGAGCGGCCGGTCCTTCTCGCCGGTAGCGTCCTCGACCGAGCCGCCCACGAGGCCTACGCCGGCGGCGAGCCGGATCGTCTCCGCCACGACGGCCGGCGCGTCACCGAAGCATTTCTCGAGGTCGGCGGACACCGGTAGCTCGGTGGCCTCGACGATCATGCGCGCGTTGGCCAGCGACTCGTCACGCGTGACCTTGCCGTCGCGCTTGCCGAGCACGCCGGCCTTGGCGCCGCTGGAAGTCGCCAGCGCCTGGAAACCGAGCGCGGCGAGCACGCGCGCGGAGCCGGCGTCCCAGGGGTTCGCGATCACGAACGCCCGCGGCCCTTCGTGAAGCGCACGAAAGCGCGCGGCCTTGTCGCTCTGGCTCGTCGTCATCTCTGGCCTCCTCGACGTGCGATGATCCGCGCCCGTCTCGTCTCAGCGGGCCTTGTACTTCTTGAGCGCGTCCGGGGTCAACATCAGGCCGTGACCAGGACGCTCGGGCACCCGGAACCAGCCGTTCTCGCACTTCGGCAGATCGACGAAGAGATCGCCGGGCGCCCAGTTCATGTACTCGATCAGGAACGCGTTGGGCAGCGCGGCGGCGACGTGCAATGAGATCTCGTGCACGACGTGCGGCGAGACCATCAGGCCGTGGGCGGCGGCGAGGTGACCGATCTTCAGTACCTCGCTGAACCCGTTTGCCCGGCAGACGTCCGGCATGAGATAGCGCGCGGCGCGCCGCTCGCACAGCTCCTTGAACTCGAAGCGCGTGTAGTGGTTCTCGCCCGTGGCGACCGGCGTCTTGATGGAGCGTGCCACCTCCGCCAGGCCCGTATAGTCGTCGGCGAGCACGGGTTCCTCGTACCAGACGAGGTCGAGGTGCTCGAGCATCTGGGCCTGCTTGATGGTGGCGAGCACGTCGAGCTTCTGGTTGACGTCGACCATCATGCGCACGCCGTCACCCAGCGCCTTCTTCACGGCCTCGACACGCACCACGTTCTTCCGCGGGTCGGGGTCGTGGATCTTCATCTTGTAGTATCGGCAGCCGTGGCCGGCGTAGAAGCGCCCCTCGGCGATGACGTCGTCGACGGCGTAGTTGGCCCAGCCGCCGCTACCATACGCCTCGACCCGGTCCGTCACCGCGCCCCACATGCGGAACAGCGGCTGGCCCGCGATCTTTCCGGCGAGATCCCACAGCGCGATGTCGAGCGCGGCCACGCCGTAGCCGGCCAGGCCCACCCGGCGGATGCCACGGTCGGCGCGGAACATCTTCTCCCAGAGCTTGCCGACCATCCGTGGGTCCTCGCCGATGAGCAGTGGCTTGAGGCGCGTCTCGAGATAGACCTGGATGGCCTCCGCCCCGCCGCCGCCGAACGCCAGCGTGTAGCCGAAGCCTCGCACGCCCTCGTCGGTGTCGATGAACGCCGCCACCATGCGGTGGTCCGTGAACTCCAGCGACATGGGCCGGGGACAGGGCACGTGCAGAACAGCGGTGTCGATACTCGTGACTTTCATGGCGCAAGAGCATGCCACATTCGGTGTCCCTCTTGAAGCGGCGGTTGGTTTAGCATCCGGTCATGGCGATCTACCACGTACACTTCGTCTGCGCATCGGACTACATGGCTCGCCGCCTGCCGTTCCGACCCGCCCACCTCAAGCAGCTCGCGAGCCTCCGCGACGCCGGGCGCGTGGTGGCGGGTGGTCCGGAGCCGGATGGCAGAGCCGCGAACATCTTCTATCGCGTCTCCGACCGAGCGGAGCTGGACCGCCTGCTCCAAGAGAACGAGTTCAACCGCGCCGGACTCTTCACGGCCAACCGCCCCCGCGCCTTCGCCGATTTCGTCGAGCCGCGCGAGCGACTGCCGCTCGACGCCGGGCTCAGCGCCATCATCGTCGAGGGCACGCCGGGTGATCGCGCGAGAGCCCGCGCGGGGCTCACGGCACTTCAACGGGAAGGACGCGTCGCGTTTGGGGGCTTCTTCGAGGACGGTACCGCGCTGGCCGTCGTCAGGTCAGCGAGCCAGGACCAGGCGCTCGCATGGCTGGCCGGTGCCGGCTGGGACCCTGCGCGTCTGGTCGGGCGCGATTGGAGCCAGACCCTCTAGCGGCATCAAACAGTTCCCTTCTCCTTGGCCTCGCCCGCGCATTCTTCGCCTCGCCCGCAGCCTCGACAAGATTCGTCATCGCGTAGCGGTAAAGTGAAATTGTCGCCGCCGCAGCTCAGCGGCGCAGGAGAGTCCAATGAAGAACTTGGTCTTCGTAAGTGTGCTCGCCGTCGTCGGTCTCGTCCCCTCGTTCGCGTTGCCTCAGCCGAGCACCGGTGGGAGCGGATTTGGTTGCGACGCGAAAGGCTCGCAGTCTGACAGCGAGCCGAGAAGCGACCGTTCGGGAGCTCATTCCAGCCTCACCACACGGAGTGAGTCCCCAGGCGCTTTGCCACCAGCTGCCACCCCGCGCACGCCGTCGGCTCCGCCCTCAACCAAGCCGATCACCAAGCCCGACTGCGAGCGGGCTGGTGGCACATGGGAAGAGATGCAGATGAAGTGCACACTGTGTTGACGATGTCGGCACGCAGTGCACAGGAGGAGGAATCGCGATGCCGGGCGTACGTGACCGAGTCGCCGTCGTCACCGGAGCCGCCAACGGTCTGGGCCGCGAGATCGCGCTGCTGCTCGCGCGCGAAGGCGCGCGCGTCGCGCTTGGCGATCTCGACGCCGCGGGGCTGGACAAGACCGCGGGCGCGATCACCGCGGCAGGCGGCGCCGCCGTCGCCGTGGCGGGAGATCTCACCGAGGAGGCGCCGGCCAACCGGCTGATCGCCGCGTGCGTCGAGCGCTTCGGGCGCATCGATGTTCTCGTGAACGACGTGGGCGGCAGCCGCAACGCCAAGATCTGGGAGATGAAGGTGGAGGACTGGGACTTCGTGGTGCGCCTGAATCTCCGCCCGACGTTTCTGTGCACGCGCGCCGCGGTGCCGTACATGATGCGCCAGCGCCGCGGCCGCATCATCTGCATGTCCTCGGGCGCGCGCGAGGGCACACCGTGGACCGCCTATTACGTCGGCGGCTCGGCGTACTCCGCGGCCAAGGCCGGCGTGCACGGCTTCGTGCGCGACGTCGCGCTCGAGCTCGCCGAGTACGAGATTACCGTCAACGCGGTGGCGCCCGGCCCCATCGACACCGAGCGCTTCGGCCCCGGGCTCAGGAAGCTGAACGAGACGGTCGAGTACAGCCCCAACCACATGACGCCGCTGAAGCGGCTCGGCCAGCCGCTGGAGGTCGCTCACGCCGTCCTCTTCCTGGCTTCGGACGAGGCCAGCTACGTCACCGGTCACACCCTGGCGGTGACGGGCGGGCGGTAAGCTCGGCAGAATGGAGCCCCACTGTAGGAGTACGGCGTTCCGGCGCGCCGTTGATACGATCGAGAAGATGCGGGTACCGCTCAGAACAATCGCGTTGGTGGTGAGCCTTTCCGTGGCTGGTGCCGTGCTGACGGCGCCGCCGTCCGAGGCTCGGTTCCAAGGCACGGTGGTAGACGGCGATACGGGAGAGCCTCTGGAGGGGGCGGTCGTTGTCGTGATCTGGTATCGCAGCGCGGTCATCGCGCTGGATTCCAGCACGGTGATCCACAAGGCCGCCGAATGGGTCACCGGCTCGCGAGGTGACTTCTCGGCTGACGACTCGGCCCCACTGTTGTTGTTCGGCTTCAAGCAGCGCGAAGTCATGATATTCAAGCCGGGCTATCACAAGCTGGCGAAGGTGACCCATGACCACCGCACGCCGCTGTTCGCCGAGTCGGTGATCAGACTCGGAAAGATCAGGACGCTCTGGGACGCTCGGCAGCGCTCTGATACGACCCACTTCATCTGCGCACCGGGCGTCGGTGTCCACGACTTTTGCGTTCCAGAGGCTCGGCTGCCCAAGCTGATGCGCCTCCTCACGGTCGAGAGCCGGATCTACGAGGCTCGTCCGCCGGGCTTCACCGTCGAGGAAGAATAGTGAAGCGTCTCCGAGCGCGCGCTGTCGTAGCGGTCGTCGTGTTCGGCATGGCATCACTGACCGCTCGCCACACCGCGATAGCGGCCGACGCAACCCTCAACAAGCGCCTTGTCGCGGCGGCTCGGGCCGGCGACGCGGAGGACGTGCGGAGGCTGCTAGCCCAGGGCGCCGACCCGAACGCCGTCGATCGGATCACGCCGCTGATGGCCGCGGGCACAATGTACGAGAAGAAGCAACGCTTGGACATCATGCGGCAGCTCTTCACCGCAGGGGCCCGAGTGAACGCCCAGGCGGACTCGGGAGAAACCGCCCTGACGTTTGCGGCGCGATTCCGCGACCCCGACGCCATTCTGCTGCTGCTCGATCATGGTGCCGATCCCAACCTTGCGGCTCAGACCGGTAACTCGCCACTGCTGGAAGCCATGTGGTTCGGTGCCGGCGAGCGCAAGCACCTCGAGTTGATCACGCCTCTGCTCGCCCGAGGCGCCAACCCAAATGTCCGGGGCGCGTTGGGCACACCATTGTCGCTGGCTGTGAGGCATAGCAGCCTGGCGATGGTCAAGCTGCTGCTAGACCATCGCGCTGATCCGAATCTGCCTGACAACAGCGGCACGACGCCGTTGATGCATGCCGTGTCCCGACAGAGTCTCGGACCCGACACGGCGACGATCGTGCAGATCCTCGTGCTCGCGGGTGCCGACGTCAACGCGCGCGATCCGTCCGGAAACACTCCGTTCAGCATTGCCGAGTCAAGTGGCAACGCAGCCATGCTGCCACTCCTCGCGAACCTCGGTGCGAAGGACTCCCAGGTCGACCCGACGAATCGTCAGTCGTCTCTGGTGGCCGCGGTGCGGGCGGGCCGTCTGGCCGAGGTAAGACTCCTGCTTGCGTCGGGCGTCGATCCGAACGTTGCGGATGCGAAAGCCTGGACGCTACTGCACCGAGCCGCCAGCTCGGGCCGGGCGGAAATTGTCGAGGAGCTCCTGTCGGCCGGTGCGCGCGTGAACGTGCGGTCGGTGAAAGGATGGACACCCCTGAGTCTGGCGGTCCTCAGGCGGCACACTGCGATCGTGCGCAGATTGGTTGCTGCCGGCGCCGACGCCACTGGCAAGAACGGCGCCGGTGATCCTCTCATCATCAGCGCTTCACATTTCAACCCGGGCGAGCCCGCGATCGTCGACGCTCTGCTGGGCGCCGGAGCCGACCCGAACGCACGGGACGACGACGGCCTGACGCCGCTGATGTGGGCGGCCGCAATCGGACCGCCGGAACTGGTGGTGTTGTTGCTACGTCGCGGCGCCGACGCGAACGCGAGGACGCCGGACGGTATCACCGCGTGGCAGCTGGCAGTCGGCCATGACGTCATCCAGATCCTTCGAGCGGCACGCTCATCGCCGAGACGTGCGCGCTGACGACCTTCCAGCCGAGGTCGGGGAAGCGCACCCACGTCTGAGTCTGACGACCGATCGCGTCCTGGCCACGCACCTTGAATTCGAGGTTCACGGTAGCCAGGTCGCGGCCGAGCGTGAGGATCTCGAGACGGATGCGCTTTTCCTTGGTGCCCGGCCCCGGCGAGCGCGCCATGCGATGCGCGTGGATCTGCGCGAAGCCGTAGCCGTTCTCGTTGAACGCGTAGCGAATCGTGTGCGGGCTGTCCCAGAACGTCGCGTCCAGCACCTCGACGTTCTTGTCGATCAACGCCTGCTCGTAGCGCTCGAACAGCGCGCGCACCTCTTCCACGACCTCGGGACTGTTGACGGTCACGTCCATCATCGGGCGGCCTCGAGCGCCCGCGCCACCGCGACCAGCGCGGCGTCGCTGCCGTGGCCACCGACGATCGACAACCCGACCGGCAGGCCGTCCACCTTGGCGCCCGGCACGCTCACCTGCGGCACGCCGGTGAGCCC
>Ga0126369_10003856_pt1 | contig 10906 bp, 10 predicted proteins | sample PanSoiMetaPlot_1_FD_109646 | JGI IMG/M metagenome (GOLD analysis project Ga0126369, IMG submission 109646) | Tropical forest soil microbial communities from Panama - MetaG Plot_1 | ecosystem: Environmental > Terrestrial > Soil > Tropical forest > Bulk soil | place: Panama | collected 2016-02-17
CCTCGAGCACAGGTTTTGGCACGACCCTCCCCAGCCGCCGCATCAGGTGCTCAAGGATCGCGATTTCACGCCGCGACAGAACAATCGTCGCGTCTGCGATCCGCACGTCGCGACCAATCGTATCGAAGGTGACGTTGCCGGCGTTCAGCAGTGTTCCAAGAGCGCCATCCGGACGGCGGAGCAGAGCCTTCGTTCGGGCGATCAATTCCTTCATTGCAAACGGCTTGACGAGGTAGTCGTCCGCACCTGCATCCAGGCCACAGACGCGATCCTCAACCGTATCCTTGGCGGTCAGAATCAGAGTTGGAATGCCACGGTCGCGAGACCGCGTATCAGCGAGCAGCGTGAGTCCGTCCCCGTCGGGAAGGCCCAGATCAAGGATTGCTGCGTCGTAGTGAAACACCCCGAGCGCCGCGCGACCATCGGCGCAGGTACCGAAGGCGTCAACGACGAATCCCGCGCGCGCCAACGCACGCGAAACCAACTTGCTCATGCGAGCTTCGTCTTCGACCAATAAGACCCGCAAATCCTCGGTCCTTTCGGCGTGTCGGCTTCGAGGCGGCGTGAAGTGGCTAAAGCGCAATGTTTATCACGCGTCGAGCCGCTCGGCGAACAATCCCGCACCGCGACCGCTGCTCCGCGAAGTTTAAGGTAGTTTTAAATAACCCACCTCGGCGTGGGAGGTCACGCCTCCCTGCTGCCCAAAAGCGTGCGCGCTTGCTTAAAACTATTTTAAACGACGCTCGCAAGACTTGCCGCCACTAGAGCCGCAAATCGGTCGGCAAGGCCATTCCTCGAAGGACCTCGAGAGGTGAACGGCGCGAACCAAACCCAGGTGGAGAGAATCATGAGGTGCATGCGAGCGATCGTTGCAGGCAACGTCGTGGCCCTTGCAATGTCAGCGGCGGTGGCGGCCGACAACGCCAGCCTCCTCAAGCAAGCACAACAAGTTTTTCAGCCGCTTCCAAAGGACATGAGCGCGCCTGGGACGCAAGCGTCAAAAGCGCAGATTGCCCTCGGGCGACTGCTTTTCTTTGATCCAAGAATGACGGTGGATGGCAATGTAAGCTGCGCGACATGCCACTTGCCAGCACTATACGGAACTGACGGACTCTCCAAGTCCATCGGCGTGCAACAGCGCCCTCATCCGCGCAACGCCCCAACTGTTCTGAATTCGGGTTTGAACACCATCGTCCATTGGCGCGGTGATCGCGAGAGTCTGGAGGACCAGGCCAGCAAAGCGCTGGGATCGCCGATCACCAATGGTCAGCCTGACATAGGGGCGGCTCGCGACCGGTTGAAGCGCATTCCCGGATACGCCCCGCTGTTTGAGGCGGCATTTCCCGGTGATGCAGCCCCTATCAACGTTGGGAACGTAGCAAGTGCGATCAGCGCCTACGAACGAACCTTGGTGACGCCAGCGCCGTTCGACGCTTACCTCGCCGGCAGTCTGGACGCTCTATCCACAAGTGCGCGCACCGGTCTGGAAACCTTCATTAAGAGCGGGTGCACCGCGTGCCACAACGGCGTCGGTGTCGGCGGAGGCACGTATCGAAAGTTCGGGATCGTTGAAAACTATTGGGCCGCGACAGGCAGCCAGAGCATCGACAAGGGTCGGGCCGATGTGACCAATAATCCTGCCGATCTCTACGTATTCAGGGTGCCAAGTTTGCGAAATGTGGCGATGACAGCACCCTACTTCCACGACGGATCAGTCGCGACGCTTCCCGAGGCAGTCAGCGTCATGGCACGCGTGCAACTTGGTCGGAAACTCGGCGATCGCGAAGTCGCTGACATCGTCTCCTTTCTCGAAAGCCTGACAGGGGAGCTACCGTCTGAGTTCGCGACTGCGCCAGTTCTCCCACCGGCAGCTGTGATCCCTGCTCAGCACTGACTGCCCCGGCGGGACGAAAAAGTACCCTTTGCAAATGACGCCACCCCGTTTGCTGTCGAGCGTCTAGGCTTGTGAGGAGATTACGATGATCGAGCGCCGCTATTTTCTGAACGCAGCTGTTGCTGCAATCGCTCTCCCTGCTATGTCACCAATTTGCAACGCAGCGACTTCACAAGAAGGGCCGCAGCTTACTCAACTCCTGAAGGCCGATCTCGACGGCCAGGCACAGACCGTGCAAGAGACTGTGGTCAATCTGTTGGAAATGGCGCCGGGTGTCAGCGCGCCGTGGCATCTGCACCCCGGCGCTCAGGAGGTTATCTTCGTCCTTGACGGCAATCTCGTGGTTGAAATTGATGGTAAAGGGCCGAAAGAAATCACCGTGGGCGGAATCGCTCTGATTTCGGCCGAAACGCCTCATCTTGTCAGAAACGACAGGCAAGCTAGGGCAAGCGCCCTGGTGACACACAGCCGAGCAGACAAGAACAAGCCGTTCCTCGTTGTAGTGAAAAGGCCGGCATAAGGATCGAAGCGAGTCCGGCATTGAAATCCGGCAGTAAACTCCCTTCAGAAGGGTATCATCATTCTGCACGCTCGCTTTATTCCGATGCACATTCGAATCGCCCACGCTACATGCGTTGGTTTAAGACAGTTTTAGGCAAAGACCTTCGCTCCAGAGTCAGCGAGTGAGTCGTCCTGCAAGCCTTGCAACCGCAAACAACGTGGTGCAATATCTTGCTCAGCGTGGTGCAACGTGCGCCGCGCTTCCGGGTTCGCGACGACCGCCCGGTCAGCTGCCGCGCAGCCAAGCGTTGTCTCGCTCCGTATCGGAGGTGAGACATGTCTTGCGGCGCAACCAGCTGTTCATCTCCCGCCGATTTTTACTCATCAGCCAATCCGAGAGCTGGGCGACTTGCCACGCTGCTCATTTGGATTTCCGCGGTCGTGCGCAGCGCGCTCGCACGTCGCCGACAGCGAACGGCTTTGCTTGAGCCGGACGATTGGATGCTGAAGGACATCGGAGTGACCAGAGATCAGGCCTTGAAGGAAGCGCAAAAACCATTCTGGCGTTGAGATCTGTCATGCGCATTCTCGTCGTGGAAGATGAAACGAAACTCGCAGCGCATGTGTGCGCGGGTCTGCGGGACGCTGGCTTTTGCCCCGACCACGCGCCCGCGCTCTCCGATGCACAAACGCTGTTGGCGACGGTCAGCTACGAGGCGATCGTCCTTGATCTCGCGTTGCCGGACGGAAACGGTCTAGACCTATTGCGTAAGGCGAGGCGAAACGGCTCCAGCATCGCGGTGATGGCGCTTACCGCCCGTGATGCAATCGATGATCGCGTCGCCGGACTTGATGCAGGCGCCGACGACTATCTCATCAAGCCATTCGCCATGCAGGAGCTGATTGCACGCGTTCGTGCCCTCTTACGCCGACCAGGCGCGGTCCTTGGCGAAAAACTCTGCGCCGGCAATGTGACGCTGGATTCCCGGACGCGCATGGTTGAAATCGCCGGTGGGCCCTTGGCGCTGCCGCGCCGAGAGCTGCTCACCCTGGAAGCGCTGATGCGCCGCGCCGGGCGGGTTGTGTCCAAGGACATGCTCCTCGACCAGATTTATGAACTCGACGAGCAACCCCCATCGAACGCGGTTCCCGTGCATCTGCATCATCTTCGCCGCACGCTTACCGCGGCCGGTGCCGATGTTGAGATCGTGACGTTTCGGGGCATTGGCTACATGTTGTCCGAGCGCAGAGCGAGGGACTGATGATCGATCGCACAAGTCTGCAGTTCGCGCTGGCCTGGCGGCTGACGCTGTTACTGTTCGTGGTTTCGATTGCGGCGATAGCCGGGCTGCGTTGGTATGTCTGCCAAGCCTCGGCAGGATATCAGACCGACGTCGCGCACGCGGTTCTCCTCGAGTTCTTTGCCAACATCGTTTGGGCTATTCCGGTTGTCGGAGCTTTGACGCTCGCCATGGCAATTTGGGCAATCCGTTCGAGTCTCGCACCCCTGGGCGTGCTGTCGGAGCAACTTTGTCGGATGACACCAGGCAACCGGCCGGTGAACCTTTCGCGGCGAGCCCTGCCCGGCGAAATCGTGCCGCTCGTTGCTGCAGTCGACGATGCGCTGAGTCGCCTCCACGCAGCCTATGAGGTGCAACGGCACTTTGCGGCCAACGCGGCGCATGAACTGCGCACGCCGCTGGCCGTCCTGCGATCCGGATTGGAGCGGATGCCGGAAGATAAAATGACGTGCTCGCTCCGAGAGGACGCCGTGCGTCTATCGCGCATCGTCGCCCAGCTCCTGGAGCTTGCGCGCATCGAATCGGGCCCGGTGACGATTTCGGGCAGTGTTGACCTCACAAGGCTGGTCACAGAAGTCGCTGCCGCAGCTGGTCCGCTGGCTTATGAGCGTAACGTCAATCTAACTCTGCAATCGCAAGCATCGGTCTGCAACGCCCGTGGCACGACAGGGCTTGTTGAACCGATCGTGCGGAATCTACTGGAGAACGCGATCCTCTATACGAGGCCCGGAAGCGAGGTTTCGCTCACCCTCTCCGCTTCCGGCATGTTGACCATCGACGATCGCGGGCCGGGCATCCCCGCAGAAGAGCGAAGCCGGATCTTTGATCGCTTCTGGCGCGGTTCTCAAGCGCGTGCAAACGGCTGCGGGCTCGGCCTTGCGATCGTCAAGGAAGTCATCGATCGGATTGGCGCTACCATTGACGTCAATGAGAGAGCGCACGGAGGCACGCGCTTCAGCGTCCAATTTGCGACGTGAGCCGACCGCAGCGCGCGCCTGACCGTCCGACCGAATTCAGACCATTTGAATTGAATGCCCGCCAAGCTCGATTAATCGGGGCGGCGCTGCTTTCACCTTCGCGTGAAGGCGGGCCGTTCGAAAACTACCTTAAAGCGCCCAGGCTAGGGTCCCCCGTCATTCGAGACTGGCTCGAGATCAAACACTTGCCGGTGCCGCCGGCCGACGGAGAAACGTGAATGCGACTGATATCCCGCCGCGATGCTATAGGTCTTGGCGTATTCGTCGCGGTAGCCGGGCATACCGCTGCGCTCGCCTCGCCCGTCGAAGCGGAATCGGAAATCGCAAGGTTTAGCGCAGGCGCAACACCACAAACCCGGAACATCACCATCGACCTTCCCGAGATCGCTGAGAACGGCAACTCCGTTCCGCTTGCAATCGCGATCGATAGTCCAATGACGGAACGCGATCATGTGAGTGAAGTGCTTGTCGTCGCAGAGCGCAATCCGAGGCCTGTTGTCGCCAAGTTTCAGTTCACACCCATGGCTGGAAGAGCTCAGGCATCAACCCGTATCCGCTTGGCTTCATCGCAGTCCATCATCGTTCTGGCCAAGACGAACAGCGGAGTGCTGTTCGTGAGTCAGAGGCCGGTGAAGGTCACCATCGGCGGATGCGGCGGCTGACAGCAAGCAAGCGAATGGATTGAGCGAATAGAGAATGGATATGGCTGAACAACCACGCATCAAGCTTCCAGGTCAGGCACGCAAGGGCGAGATCATCGAGATCAAGACTCTCGTGTCGCACGCGATGGAAAATGGTCTGCGCCGTGACCAGAACGGCGTCACCATCCCACGCAAAATCATCAACAGATTCGTGTGCGAATTCAACGGTCAGCTTGTGTTCAGCTGCGATCTCGACACGGCGGTCGCTGCCAATCCGTATCTGCAGTTTTTCGCAAAAGTCGAAGAGGACGGTACTTTCCGATTCTCATGGACCGACGATGACGGCAGCACACTTACCGCTGAGGAAAAGATCATCGTCACCGCGTGATGTGAGTGAATACGGTGCAGCCAATGAAGGGTCCAATTGCTGTGTTGCGCAGATTGTCCGTGGCGGCTTTTGCAGTAGCCGGCGCCTGCGGGATGGTCACGGACAGCAATGGAGCGGAGCGGGTCAAGACCTCAGCGCCTATTGCAATCGAAGGCGATGCGTCACCGCGCCCCTGGACCCGGTACCCCGGTTGGACCACGCGCAATTTTTCCGGCTTCAACAGTCTCGCATCAACCGCGTCGCCACCGGTGGCGTTACAGCCCCGCAAGCTCGATGGTCCGATTGTCGGGGACCCGGCAATCGGCCGTCAGCTCGTCGCCGATCGCCGCCGCGGCGGATCGTGCCTCGCCTGCCATATCATGGGGACCGCAGGAAATGCCGACCTCCCCGGAAACGTAGGCCCCGATCTCTCGGAAATAGGCAATGCCGGACGAGACGACGAATGGCTGTTCAACTATGTCTTTGATCCGCGCGTCTATAATCCGGAAACGATCATGCCGCCGTGGGGGACTCATGGCGTCTTCAACGACAGCGAAATTGGCCACATCGTTGCATTCCTGAAGACGTTGAAAGAGCCCGCGCGATTTGCAAGTGCGCTCGACGATCCACGAAAGCGTCCAACTCCAGAAGAGAAGCGTGACAATCTCGATCCGTTGGTTAATCCCGGCATGTGGGCGGTGGAAAAGGCGCAGGAGCTTTGGAAGACGCCCGGCCCCAATGGCTCATCCTGTGTGTCCTGCCACGCAAATCCAGAGGCGGAACTGAAGACGTGGGCGGCTTCCATGCCCTATTGGGAACCGCGGCTGCACAAAGTTCTGGGCGTCGAGGAATTCGTGACGCGCCACGCCAAGGCCACGACCGGCCAGGTGTTCTTGATGCAGAGCGATGAAAACACTGCCCTCGCCGTTTATCTTCGCTACCTCGCAAACGGCACGCCGATCCATCTCGACCAGACCAGTGCGGAAGCACGCGAGGCGTATTCACGCGGCATGGCGCTGACAACGCGCAAGATCGGTCAGCTCAACGTGTCCTGCGCCGACTGCCACTCCCCAGACAAGGGCGGTCTCAAATGGGTTCGAGGACAATGGCTGGGCCAATTGCGCGGGCAACTCGATCATTTTCCGACGTGGCGTACGAGCCAGCAATCGGTCTGGGACATCCGCAAGCGCTTTCAATGGTGCAACGTTGCAATCGGCGCCGATGACCTTCCACCCGATGCAAAGGAATACGGCGACCTTGAGTTCTATCTCGCGGCACAGAATGACGGGTTGAAGCTCAACGTACCGGGCATCAGGCACTAATCGGTCGCCGGAAGGACATCGCATGCAATCAGCGACGCGCCGAGAGATTATTGCGTTGGGCCTCACAACGGCGGCGATTGCCGCAGGAAGCGGTCTCGGATCATTGGGACGCGTCGCCGCGCAGCAACGCCTGACTCAAAGAGATCTCTTGCAGTTCGACACACTCGGCGACGTTACCCTGCTCTACATGGCCGATGTTCACGGTCAGCTTGTCCCGCTGCACCTTCGCGAGTCGCCGATCAATCTCGCCATCGACGAGCTCAAGGCGCTTTCACCCGACGCGGCCATCAAGGAGTTTCTGGCTCGCTACAACATCCCAACAGACGGTCCGACCGCCCATGCCTTGACAGCGGAGGACTTCGCTGAACTCGCAAAGGTCTACGGACGGCTGGGCGGACTTGATCGCGCGGCCGCCGTGATCAAGGCCGTTCGGGCCGAGCGCGGTGAGGACAAGGTTCTGCTCCTAGATGGTGGCGACACGCTGCAGGGGTCGCTTGGTGCCCATCGGACAAAAGGCCAGGACATGGTCGATTGCTTCAAGCTGCTGAGGCCTGGTGCCATGACCTGTCACTGGGAGTTCACCTACGGGGAGCAACGGGTGAACGAGCTCAAGCAGACGCTTGGCTATCCGCTCTTGGCGCTCAACGTGCGAGACACCGAATGGCAGGAACCAGTGTTTGAGCCCTACCGGATCTTCGAAAAAGGAGGCACCAAAATTGCGGTTCTCGGACAGGCGTTCCCCTTCACGACGGTGTCCAATCCGGCGTGGTTGGTCCCGAATTGGTCTTTTGGGATCCGCGAAGATGACATTCGGATAAATGTCGAGAGAGTGCGCAGAGAGGGCGCCGAGGTGGTTGTGCTGTTGTCGCACAATGGTTTCGCCATCGACCGCAAGCTTGCCGGCCGGGTCCGTGGCATCGACGTGATCCTGACCGCGCACAGCCACGATCCGCTCCCCGAACCTGTCAGAGTCGGGAACACACTCCTGATCGCCGCGGGCAGTTACGGGAAATTTGTGGCGCGTCTCGATCTCGACGTGCGCGGTGGCGCTATCAAAGACTTCCGGTTTCGGCTGATACCGCTGTTCGCCGATGCGATCGCGCCAGACCCCGAGGTGAAAGCGACGATCGAGCGCGTGCGGTCGCCCTTTGCCACCGAGCTCGCGCGCGTCGTCGGCCGCACAGACTCGCTGCTGTACCGCAGGGGTCAGTTCGACGGCCCGTTCGACGACGTCATTTGCGCGGCGCTGATGCAAGAGCGCGACGCGGAGATCGGCCTGTCACCAGGATTCTGGTGGGGTACCACTGTTATTCCGGGGTCTTCGATTACCATTGAGGACATCTACAACGTCACGGCGATCACATATCCGGAGGCGTGCCGCAGATCGATCACCGGCGAGCAGATCAAACAGATGTTGGAAGAGGCTGCCGACAGCGTCTTCAATCCAGACCCGTACTATCGGCAGGGCGGCGATATGATCCGCTGCGGAGGGCTCCGTTACACCATCAATGTCGGCAAACCGAGCGGAGACCGAATCTCTCGTCTGTCGCTCGCCCGCACTGGCGAGCCCATCGATCAATCCAAGAGCTATGTGGTCTCGAGTTGGGCTTGCGGGACTCAAGGCGTGGAAGGTCCTCCGGTCTGGGAAGTCCTGGAAAATTACATCAGGAGCAAAGGTGTCGTGCGGGCACCGACGCAGTCGGCCGTTACAGTGGCTACAGACTAGCGGGCGTGGTGACGCGAGCGACCGGACGCGGCAAATATTCCGGTGTCGGTTCGCATTCATGCATGGCGTACGCTAGGCTCTTGGCATGAACCGAGTTGGTGTTGTCTGTGCGCTCGCATCCGCGGCGCTGTTCGGCGCCTCGACGCCTGCCGCCAAGCTTTTGCTCGGCGCCCTAGATCCGTTTCTGCTTGCGGGCCTTCTTTACTGTGGAGCAGGCGTGGGAGTAGCCATTTTCCGTCGCGTGGCTCCTGCTGTCACAGACCAATCGCCTGCGGCTCAAGTCGCGCTGAATGCGAAGGACGTCCCTTGGCTCGGCGCCGCAATTGCAACGGGTGGAGTCATCGGCCCCCTTCTATTGATGTGGGGCCTGGCGCGAACGGATGCTTCTGCCGCGTCGCTCCTCCTGGCGCTCGAAGGCGTGGCGACCGCCCTTATCGCATGGTTCGTATTTCACGAAAATTTTGACCGCCGCATCCTCGTTGGGTTCGCCTGTCTCGTCGCCGGAGCGATGATCCTGTCCTGGTCGGGAACGCCGACGTTGCAAACCCTCTCAGGTCCGCTGGCGATCATGGGCGCTTGCGTCGCCTGGGGAATTGACAACAACCTGACCCGAAAGGTCTCGTGCGCCGATCCCCTACAGATCGTGGAACTAAAAGGGCTGATCGCGGGGCCGTTCAATCTCGGGCTCGGCCTGTGCGCCGGTGCAACGTTGGCACCTTCACCCATTTGGCTTGTTGCCGGCGTCATCGGATTTCTCGGATACGGGATCAGCCTCGCGCTTTATGTCCTCGCCCTCCGTCATTTGGGCGCGGCGCGCACGGGTGCTTATTTCTCAATCGCACCATTCGTCGGCGCACTGATCTCGGTGATTTTGCTTGGTGACCACTTGACCCTTGGTCTGTTCGCAGCCGGCACACTCATGGGCCTCGGCGTTTGGCTGCATTTGTCCGAACGCCACGAGCACGCTCACGTGCATCAAGCCATGACCCACAGCCACCCGCATATGCACGACGAACACCACCAGCATCCACATGAGCCGGATGATCCGCCAGGGGAACCGCATACCCATGAGCACGGGCACGACCCGCTCGTCCACACGCATCCGCACACGCCCGATATGCATCACCTGCACCGTCATTGATTGCCAGCAGGTCGCCGTTCGATCGCTGTACGCACTTCCCGCCAGCGCGGCTTCAGCGGCTATGGGGAAAAACGAATCGATTGGGAAATGGTGTAAACTAGCATCCCGATGGCAGCGACCGCGACCAGGTAACCAAGCAGGTCGAGCGCCAGCGACAACGGCTCGCGGGCAAGATCCGTTGTCTGCGAAGAGATGCGATCATGAGGCCTAGTTCGGGTCCAGAGCGTCAGGGGAGCCCACAAAGCGTCCGACAGCGTTGCGGCCGATCTCTGCACCGTGAAAAAGACGTACAGCAAATAGGCGTCTATCACGATCGTAGTCGCCATGACGCTGTAGGCCCACGGGCTCTGAACCAGATTGAGCTCCATCAAGACCCTCGAAAGACCGAATCCGACGACCCACGCATCGAAGCTCATGCAGATCCGACGAAACGTTTCGGAATCGAGCCGTCGAATGGCGTAGGCGCCAAGTGGTATCCCGAGCACAACACAAGGAAAGAACACCCATAATAGGTTCTGGCTTTCGGTTATGAACAAGCCAAGCTGGTAGTACACGACAGCAGTGACACTTGACTCGGCCACGCGAACCAGTGCGAGACCGGCCCGAAATTCGGTTTTGACCAGTCCCTGATTGTTGAACAAGATCGCCAATGGGGGTCCTGAGATGGTCGTGACCGAGTACAGAACGCCCAGCGCCGTTCCAAAGGGGAGACCGACCATCCAGGTCGATCGAATTGGTCTGCGCCAACCGGCGGCCTGAACCAGAATGAGCGGCAGAATGACCGCATAGGTGCCGAATTTGATCCAGCCGGGCTGCAGCGAGGCAAGAGCAAGCGCGCCGATGGCGATACCGGGCAGAAGCCCGATGAGAATGGGACAGACGCGTTTCCATACGCTCGGAACGCCGCTCAGATTGATGAACAGGACGTGCCAGTTTACGAGCACTTCAACGACGACGACCGCCGGATTCAGAACGCGATTTGTAAATAACACGAGCGCCAGCGGCACGGTGAGCGATGAAAATCCGTAACCGATAG
>Ga0126369_10003857_pt1 | contig 10906 bp, 14 predicted proteins | sample PanSoiMetaPlot_1_FD_109646 | JGI IMG/M metagenome (GOLD analysis project Ga0126369, IMG submission 109646) | Tropical forest soil microbial communities from Panama - MetaG Plot_1 | ecosystem: Environmental > Terrestrial > Soil > Tropical forest > Bulk soil | place: Panama | collected 2016-02-17
GATGAAGAAGGCGGTCGTCAAGGCCGCGATGGGCCTGTAGCACGAGGGCTCCGCAGTCGACTTCATCGCGCAGCCAGCGATGATGGGCCGGGGAAGCGAATCCCGGCCCATTTCATTTTCTCGGCCGAACGCTCACGCTCGGGACGCGGTAGGCTGGAGCCGTGACGTCCGACGTGACCCGCGCGATCGACGAGCTCTACGCCGTCCCGCCGAAAGAGTTTTCCAGCGCGCGTAACGCGAAGGCGGCCGCGCTGAAAGCCGCTGGGCGCGCTGCCGACGCCGATGCCGTTCGCCGCCTCGCCAAGCCCTCGCCATTTCTCTGGGCGACCAATCAGCTCGCGCGGCTCGACGCCGAGCGCGTCGCCCACTTCGTCGACGTCGTGCGGCGGGTGCGCCAGAGCCAGCTGCGCGATCCGCGCACCGCCGCCGAGGGCATGCAGACGATCCGCGCCGAGCTGCACGCGCTGGCCGCACGCGCAACCGAGGTGCTCACGAAGGCGGGTTATCGCGTGCCGGCCGCCGGCACCGCGCGCATCGCGAACACCCTGCTCGGCGCCGCGGCCGACGCCGGCCTGGTCGACGACTTGCGCCACGGCCGGCTCGCCGCGGAGCTTGCGGCGCCCGGGTTCGAGGTGCTCGCTGGCGTCGAGCCGGGCCGGAGACTGAAGCTCGTGCGCGGCGGCAAAACGTCGGAGCGTGGCGCTGACCACGCCGGGTCGCGACGCGCGCAGGACCTCTCCGAGACGCGACGCGCGCAGGACTTCGCGGAGACGAGACGCGCGCGCGAGCACGCCGAGGCCCGGCGAGCGCAGGAACAGGCCGAGCGCGAGCGCCGGGCTCACGAAGCCGAGGCGCGCCGGCGCGAAGCCGAGCAGCGTGCCGAGGAGGCTGCGCGCGCGGCCGACCAGGTACGCGAGCTCGAGCACCAGCTCGCCGACGCTCGACGCCGGCTTCGCACCGCCGAGCGAGAGGCCGCCGCGGCGGCCGACCGCGCCCGGCGGCACACCGACTCGTAGCTCGCTCGCGCTCTCGTCCTTTCGTAGGGCAAGCACGCCGAGGCGCGAGCGATCTTCGAGCGCCTCCTCGACGTTCGCAACGACGTCGGCCTTCTCTCCGAGGAATACGACCTGGGCGCGCGCCGGCTCGTGGGCAACTTTCCCCAGGCCTTCACGCACGTCGGCCTGATCAACACGGCCCGGAATCTCTCACGGCACGGCGGGCCCGCCGAGCACCGCAAGGCAGGTTGAGACCGGCGCTAGACGAGTGCGACGCTCCGCTCGCGCTCTCTCAAGAGAGCCGAGCGCTCCTGGATCCAGATCTCGAAGCAGCGCAGGTGTAGCGGCATGGCCTTGCGGCCGGGCTGGCGCACGAGACCGTCCATCGCGAGCTGGCCGGTGTCGATCGTCATGTCGCAGCCGCCGCACGCCTCACCGGAGGGCGAGCGGCCCAACACTCTCGCGGCCTTCTCGAGTGGCAGGCGGCCGCTCTCGAGCTTGCGTCTGATCGTCTGGCGAATGGCCCCGAAGTCCATGCCTGCTCTTATCGCGGAGTGACGCGCCGCGAGCCATCAGGTTTTTCCCGGAGCCCGCGAATGGTGTTTCCCGGCCGGAGACGCGGGAGCTCAGCTCCGCTGCATCAGCTGGCTCAGGGTCGCGTAAAGCACGTCGGGCGAGACGGGCTTGAGCATCTGGTCGTCGAATCCCGCGCGGAGCATTCCATCGCGGGGAAACGGATGGCCGGTGACGGCGAGGACGGGCACCGTCGGCCGGCTCGGGAGCTGTCGGATCTGCCCGACGAGCCAGAAGCCGCTGCGGCCCGGCATGGCCACGTCGGTCACGACCGCGTCGAACTCGCCGTTCTGCAGCGCCGCCAGGGCGTCCTCGGCGGTCGGCGTCGAGACCACGGCAGCGCCGGCCAGCTCGAGCAGCATCGCCATCGATTCGCGCGCGTCGCTGTCGTCCTCGAGGAGGAGGATCCGCTTGCCTCCCAGCGCCGCACCCTCGCTCATGAAAAAAACGTTAGCCGCTTCGGGTCGAGTGGTCAACCCGCCTCACAAGGTCGGCCGGTGTCCGATCAGGAGCTCGAGCGCTTTGGGTGCGTGAGCTTGGGGCTGGTCGATTTCACCGCGTACATCCCGAATTCACTGAGCGCCAGCAGCAGGCGCCGCTCTTCCTCGGACGGCGCGTTGCCGTCCTGCACCGCGACGAAGAGCCCGGTGCTGGCCGCGTTCGCCGGCAGCGCGCGGTAGACTCCGTGAGCCGGCCAGCCGCTTTCGACGAAAACGCTCAGCAGCTCCTGCGCGAAGCGGACGGCCTCCGGATCCGGCACGGCGACCACGCGAAATTCGCTCGGCGAGGGAAGCTGGCGGAGCCGGAGGACCAGGTGCTCGCGCTGGAGGCGGCCCAGCCGGCGATGAGTCGAGCGCTCATGGGCTCGATAGCCGAGGATCGCGGTCAACAGGGCGAGCCCGGCCGCCGCCACGTTGTAGCCCGGATGATCCCAGATCGCCGCCAGCGCGAGCGCCGCGCTGAGGATGGCGGACGCGACGCTCGCGATCAGCAGAAATCTCGGAGATTCGTCCCAGCGCATGGCTCTCAATCATAGCGATGCGCTGCCTGCCGGTCGACCGCCGCCGAGGCTCGAGAGCTTACCGGAACCTCGGCGTGCACTCCGGGCCGGGTCTGAGCGAAAATGACGCGATGGCGGGAGCTCGCCGATACCGCTTCGTGGGCGTCTGGGCCCTCGCGCAGATCGTCGCCGGAAGCCTCTTCGTCTTCGTCGCGGCGCTCGCGGCGTTCGCCGTGCTCTCGCCGTGGCCCGCGGACGTCGTCTCGCGCGTGCCCGCGGACCTGCGCTCGCGGCTCGCCCCGGCCGCCATCGCGGCCGTCGTGCTGGCGGTGATGCTCGGCGGATCGCTCGTGCTCAGCGGCCAGCTGCTCCTCATGCTGCGCGACGTCCATCGTCATGTCGCGCGGCTCGACGCGCGAGAAGCGCGGCGGCGGCGCCGGCGAGACTCGGGCCGCCCGTCGGACGGACGAGACCCCACGTCGCGGCTTCTTCCCCGGCGTTGAGTGTGGCGTTGGGTCGTCACGGCGCGACCGCCAGGCGCCGCGCCTGTTGCATGACGGCTCCCGCGGTCACGGACCCGGCTTGTGTCACGTCGAGCCCGGCGCGCTGGAGCGCGCGTGCCACCCACGTGTTGCACGTGTTGAACAGGTGATAGCGGCCTCGTGCCGCGTAGAACCAGCTCGCGCCGTAGAGGCCCGGCCCGAGTCGAACTGAGCGGCCCTCGTCGTCGCGCTGGTACTCGTCGTGGACGAAGCGCGTCATCCGGTCGAAGCCGGCGCGCGAGATCCTGAGCTCGACGACGTCGCCCGCCGGAATGCCGGCCAGGGTCGACTCGTCGAGACCCGCGACGTGAAGCACGCTCCCGGAGGTGAAGAGCGCCGCCTTGACGGCCAGCGAGGCCGTGGCCTCGGCCGCCATGTAAAAGTCCCGGTCACCCCACGCGACTTCCACCAGCCCGGCCTGCGCGAAGTCGCTCGCCTCGGGCCAGATCGCCGGATCCACGTCAGCGCGCCGCACCACGATCGCCGTGTGCCAGCCGTGATCGATCACCCAGGCGGCGCGGGCGAGCGCATTCGTCGGAGCCTCGCGATCGGCCGCCGCGGCGAGCTCGCTCGTCCGCCCCTCCCGATCGGCCGCGGGCGTCAGACAGCCGGCCGTCAGCACGGCTGCGGCGAGCCAGGCCGCGACACGGATCGTTGACCCCATGTCGGCGGCACTGTATACCGCTCGGAGAGCAGGGAGGAGCCCATGGCCAACGAGCGCGGTCTGATTCCGAAGGCGCGGCGCGAGGAGCTCAGCGAGGAGCTGCGCAGCATGCTGGGCCGGTGGTACCGGAATGCTTACGAGGACGACAATCTCTTTCTCACGATGGCGCGCCGGCCGGGTCTGCTGGACGCGACGTGGGGATTCATTCGCTACATCTACGGCGGCGGCTCGAGCGTCGAGCCCGAGCTGTTCGAGCTCGTCCGGATCAAGCTCGCGTGGAACAACCAGTGCGTGCACTGAAGCCTCGCGCGCTCCTCCTCGGCGGTGCGCCGGGGCGCGACGGAGGATCTGGTCTCGAAGCTCGCGGACTACGAGCACTCCGACTTGCCCGATCGAACGAAGGCCGCGCTGCGCCTGGCGGACCGGCTCTCGGGTGAGCATCCGGTCATGGACCCCGAGTTCTACGCGGAGCTCCGCGCGCATTTCTCGGAGGATCAGATCGTCGACCTGGGGATGACGATCACGTTCGCGAGCGGCTGGCAGCGGTTCATCGAGGCGTTCGCCATCGTGCCCGACCGCTGGCTGGAAGGCCAGGCGCCGCCGTTTCGTGCGCTGTCGGACTCGGGCTGAGGCTCGAGACACTCTGTAGATTTTCCCGTGTTCCGCGTAAGTTTTTCCGTGTAGGTTTTCCAGCCGAATCTGTAGTTTTTCCAGGCCGGGCGGTCGAGCCGGCCGCGTCCTGGGCCGCCGCCTCAACGGCAACGGCAATTTCGCCGCCGGTCCCCCTGGCACGCCGGATGCTCCTTCTCCGTCTTCGAGCACGACGTTACAGGGAGGAATGATGATGCGTCGCAGAGAATTGTTCGTGACGATCGGTACCGGCCTCGCGATGGTGGCGCTGCCCATGGGCGCGGCGCGTGCCGATCACGTCAAGATCGAGGGGAGCGCAGCGCAGCCGGTGCCGACGTATCCGGCTCCGGCCTCGTCGCAGACGATCCACGCCGATCACATCACCGCGCAGCAGATTCGCGCCGACACGATCTACGCGAACAAGATCGACGCCGACAACGTCGTCGGCCAGATCCATCAGTCGAAGGACGTCAAGGTCGGCGACACGAAGGGCGAGATCAAGGCGCCCGACGTGAGCGCGTCGGTCATCTACGCCGAGGAGATCTCGGCCAACTCGATCGCGGCGACGAACATCTACGTCCGCGACTTGCGCCGGCGGTGATCGGCGCCGCCTGCCATCGTCGGGCCACGTGAGCGCGGCTCGATGGCGACGCTCGTTCAGATCGTATTGACGCCGGGCTCGGGCGACGGCCGCGCGATGGCCATCGCCCGAGACGTGCGAAAGCGGCTCGACCAGGCGGGCTACGCCGCGCGCGTGCGAGCCTTCCCGACGCTGGCCGAGCTCGTCGAGTGGACGCGGACGTGTCCTGCCGCCTTCTCGACCTTGCTCGCGATCGGCGGTGACGCGACCGCGAGCGCCGTGGCCGAGGCCGCGATGAGGCTCTCGGTGCCGTTCCTGCCGGTGCCGTGTGGGTTCGGCAATTTGTTCACGAGCGCCTTCGAGCATCCGAGCGACCCCGAAGAGGTCGTGGCAGTCCTCGCTCGCGGCGATGTCGTCTGGGCCGACGTGGGTATGGCGCGCGGCGAGATGTTTCTGTCGCACCACAGCTACGGTTATCTGGCGCGCATCCAGGAAGACGTCGAGCGGCTGCACCGGCCGCGCCAGCGGCATCTGCGGTTGCTCTCGTACTTCCGCATGGCGGCCAAGCAGCTGTCCGACGGCTCGCTCGATGCGCTGCAAGTCGAGATCGACGGCCACGCGCTCCCGGGCAAGGCCGGCCTGGTGACCATCGCCAACGTCGAGACCTACGGCGGATTTCTCAGCCTGACACCCGGCGCGTCGCCGGTGGACGGCGTGTTCGACGTGTGCGTGATTCCGCGCACGACCCGGGCCCGCATGCTCGCCCAGCTGATCAAGGTGATGCTCGACGTGCCCGGCTGCCGGGACGAGATCGGTCTCTATCGCGGCCGTCACGTCCGCGTGCGCGTCAATCGGCGCAAGCCGGAGGACGTACGGATTCTCGAGGGCGCGCTGCCGTTGCGAATTCCGGCTGGCAGCCTCGAGCGTCTGCAGTCGCGTCAGGCCCCGGCGCGCGCGGCGACGCCGGCGATGCATCTGTCGCCTCGGGCGCCCGCGGCATCCGAGCCCGCGCCAGCAGCAGGACGAGAACGCCAAGCCCGATCCACACCACCTGGCGTAGTCGCCTGAGGAGACTGAAGGCCAGCCCGGCCGGCGCCCCGAGCCCGAGAGCCGCAAAGGCGGCGGTGTTCGCGCCTTCCAGGGCGCCCAGGCTGCCGGGGATGAAGAACGTCGCGAAGCGCACGGCGGAGCCGAGCGTCTCGATCACGAGCGCGGTCGTGATCGACGCGGGAACCTTCAACACGTGAAGGAACAGCCAGGTCTCAATCGCGCCCATGAGCCAGCCGAGCAGGTGGAAGCCGACCGAGAGCCCGAATCGCCTCCATTCACGCCGATAGAAGCTCTGCAAGGTGCGATCGAGATTCTCGGCCGCGGCGAGTGTTTCGAGTTTCTTGAACCGCCCCAGCAGGCGGGCTCCGCGACTCACGAATCCGGCGACCTGGACGGCCAGAAAGCCGCCCGTGCCGATCAGCTCGACGAGCAAGAGCCAGAGCATCGCCCGCACGAGCCGCGCGTCGACCGCCAACCACACCGCTGCCACGACGCCAACGAGCAGGAAGAGCGCCTGCGAGAGCGTGATGGTGGTCTTGGCGATGATCACCGAGGCGATGCCCTCGCGGTAGGGCACGTGGGGGCGGAGAAACCACACCTTGATCGCATCGCCGCCCACCGAGGCCAGCGCCGTCATGATGTTTACGGCCTCGCCCGCGACGCGGGCGACTATCAGGCGGAGAAATGGCACACGGTCGTAGGCGAAGGCGTATCGCCAGCCCAGAGTGTCGACGGCCATGATCAGCCCGAACGGCAAGCAGACGAGGAGCGATCGCCAGCCGAGCCCGCGAGCCGCCTCGATGAGGGCCTGGTCGCTCCCTACTCGACTGACGAGGATGACCATGATCGCGAGTCCGACCAGGGTGGCGAGCCAGCGAAAGACGCGCATGGATGCGTGAAACAGCAACCGCGATGCCAGTGTCCGGCGTGTCAGAACTGACGGCGATGGCGCCACCGTTGACGGACGTGCCATACTGCCGGCGTGCAGCGCGGGGGCCGACGGAAAGGGCTTGCGGGCGTTTTCCTCGCCGTTTCTGCGCTCTCGCTGACCGCGTTCCTGCTTCTGGCCCTGAGCGCCACCGGCCGACAGCTGTCGGACCTCGACCGCACCACGCGTGCCCTGGTCCAGCAGACCCGCCTGCCATTGCTCGATCCCGCGATGACCGGCGTTTCCGTGCTGGGCGAGAGCTATGGGCTCATCCCTTTGATCGTGCTCGCGGTCGCGATCCTGTGGCGCCCGAGCCGTCGCTGGGCGATCGCCTTGCCGCTCGTGATGGCCGGGACGGGCGTGCTCCAGCTCGTCGCGAAGTGGGCGATCGACCGGCCGCGGCCGAACCTCGCTCCGTGGGGTTTTCCGAGCGGTCACGTGCTGAGCGTGGTCGTGTTCGTCGGGCTGATCGTCTACGTTCTGGCGTCGTCGTCGACCGTGCCGCGCTCGCGCCGGCGGCTCGGGTGCGCGTGCGGTGCGGCGACCGTGCTCGCGGTCGCTTTCAGCCGCGTGTACCTCGAGATGCACTGGGCTTCGGACGTGGCGGGCGGGTTCACGCTGGGCCTCGCGTACGTGCTGTCCACGATCTGTCTCGTGGAGGCGCTCGCGAGCGGGCGTGGCGCCGGCTCAGAAGCGCAAGTTGAGCTTGCCGACGATGAAGGGAGCGTTGCCGATGTCGAGCCGGTTGTCGTGTCGGTCTGAGTAGCCCTCGCCCTCGAAGTAGAACCGATTGAACGCGTAACCGCCGGTGACCTCGAAGCCTATGTACCGCAGATCGAACCGGATACCTGCGTAGAGCCGCATCTCGCGGTAGAAGATCTTGTCGGCCTTGTCGTCGCGATCCGCGCGGTAGTAGTGATCGCTGTCCCACTGGAATCCGATGTACGCGCGTAGCGGTTGAAAGATCTCCCAGGTGGCCCGCGAGCGGACCGTCCAGAACGGGTAGTACTCGGCGTCGAGGGTGAGGTTCTCGAGCGGCTTGTAACGAATCATCGAGAACGGAAAGCCGATGACGGCCGTGAATTTCTCCGAAGGCACCCACGCGTACGCGATGCCCGGGATCGGCAGGGTGTGGCCGAAGATGTCCTCGTCGCTCGCGTAGATCAGGGTGAAGAGCCATGAGTTGTTCTCGCCCTGCGGGACGCGCACGAGGGAGACGAATCGGAAGTACATCTCGTCGATGCTGTTGAAGGGCCGATCGCTCGCGGTCCCGACTGTGAGCGACACGCCCCCCGTCCAGCCGTTGTCGAACTTGTGGCGGTAGCTGAGACCCGCGCTCAGGTCCCAGAGCTCGTCCGGGAAGAGTCCGCCCTTGTCGGGGAACCGTGCGGCGGTATTGATGCTCTGGTAGAGCGCCTTGACGGACAGCCCAAACTCGTTCGTCGAATCCTGATAGAACGGCGTGAACAGCGTTGCCCGATGTTCCTGCAGACTCAAGTGGGTGTCTTGGCCCTCGACCTTGCGCTCGGGATAGAAGGTGTACCTATAGTCGGCCCGCGGGATTTGCTTGCCGAGCTCCGGGTTGAGCCACACCTGGAGCTCGGACTGGGCCGCAGCGGGCACCGGACGGATAGCCGCCAGCATTGCGCCCAGGACCAGCACCCCGACCAGCCGACCGGCAGGCATCCGGGATTCTCCTGTGCCGGCCTCGGTTGGACAGCTACGGTGAGCCCGGCGTCCGCGTCCAAAGGGAGCAAGAGCCGAGCCAAGCATAAGGCAGGGGGGTTCAATCGAATGCGGTTATGACGTAGTGTGTGGGGGTGAGCTCCGCCGCGACGGCCACCGAAGGGCAGATCTCCCCCGCCCGCCGGTGGGCCATCACGTTCTCCGTCATGATGGTCACGGTCATGCAGGTGCTGGACTCGAGCGTGACCAACGTGGCCCTGCCGCACATGCAGGGCTCGCTCTCGGCCGGCATCGAAGAGATGTCGTGGGTGATCACCTCATTCCTCGCCGCGAACGCCATCATCATCCCGGCGACCGGCTGGCTCTCGGCACGCTTCGGCCGCCGGCGGTTCTTCCTGATCTGCACCGTGCTCTTCACGCTCAGCTCGTTTCTCTCGGGCATCGCGCCGTCGCTCGAGTTCCTCGTGGCCATGCGCATCTTTCAAGGGCTCGGCGGCGGGCCGGTCATTCCGATGGCGCAGGCGATCATGTGGGAGATCTTCCCTCTGCGGATGCGCGGCACCGCCATGGCGGTGTGGGGCGGCGGTATCATGCTGGCGCCGATCCTGGGTCCCACGGTGGGCGGCTGGATCTGCGACAACTGGTCGTGGCGCTGGATCTTCTACATCAACCTGCCGATCGGCGTCATCGGGTTCTTCATGGTCAGCGTGTTCCTGTTCGATGCGCCGTTCGTGAAGCGTCCGCGCGGGATCGACATCTCCGGGCTCGTGCTGATGGTCCTCGGATTCGGGCTCCTGCAGCTCTGCCTCGACCTCGGCGAGAAGAACGATTGGTTCGACTCCGGGCTCATCATCGCGCTGCTCATGCTGGCGGTCTGCGCGCTCTCCGCGTTCATCATCCGTCAGCTTCTGGCGACCGAGCCGATCCTCGACCTGAGCGTCTTCAACGACCGGAACTTCGCGGTCGGCACGATCTGCATCGCGCTCGTCGGCCTCGGATTCAACTCGAGCGTCTTGCTGGTGGCGCTCTACACGCAGAAGATCCTGGGGTGGGACGCCTGGAATGCAGGGCTCGTGCTGGCGCCGGGCGGGCTCGGCACGATGATCTCGCTGATGATCTCGGGCCGTCTGGTCGCGCGCATGGACCAGCGGCTCATGCTGATCGGCGGCTGCCTGCTGAACGCCTTCGCGGCGATGATGATGACCAGCGTCACGCTCGGAATGGACTACTGGAGCCTCGCGTGGCCGCGCTTCCTGCAAGGCTTCGCGATGGGGTTCATCTTCCCGCCGCTCCAGACGCTCACCTTGGCGACGATCCGCCTCGAGCGCCTCGGCAACGCCACCTCCGCCTACAACGTCGTGCGCAATGTCGGGGGGAGCATCGGCGTCGCGCTGGCGACCACCTTGCTGGTGCGGCGCAGCCAGGCCCACCAGAACACGCTCGTCGGCCACCTCAACATCTGGGACGCCGACACGGCGGTGAAGCTCAAGCAGTGGACGGACCACTTCGTGAGTCAAGGCGCCGACTCATACACGGCCGGCCGCCGCGCGCTCGTGATGCTGTACCGTGGCACCATCGAGCAGGCGCAGATCATGGCCTACGCGGACGACTTCTGGCTCATTTCAGTGCTGTTCGTATGCATCGTCCCGCTGATCCCCCTCATGCACCGCGTGCGCGCCGAGCAGAACGAGCGCGCCCGCGAGCGCCCCGGGCGCGTGGAGGCGCTGCCGGAGCCGGACGACTCTCCGATCCTCCCGGATCGCGGCATCGACTAGCCAGGCTGCGGAAAAGGGCCCATCTGGACCCTTTTGCGCAGCCTGGCCGCGTTGTCACCCGCTCCTCGATCAGGTTGCTCGCCGACTAGCCGTCGCTGCTAGCCGACTAGATTCAGGAAGGCTGTTGCGATCTCGGTGGCGATGTCGGGGCCCTTGCGGCGGGGGGTGCGGAAGAGGTCGTGGCCGGCGCCGGTCATCGGGAGCAGGGCCGTGCGCGATGGGATCAGGGCGCGCGCGGCCTCGATCTCATCGAGCGAGCCGAACGGGTCGCGCGAGCCGTGGGCGAACAGGGTCGGCACCGTGAGCTTCGGCAGATGCGCCGTGCGAAGCTCGGACGGACGCCCCGGCGGGTGGAGCGGGTAGGAAAGTAACAGCAGTCCCTCGACGAGCCCGGCCTCGCCGGCGGCCAGCATGCTCGCCTGGCGGCCGCCGTACGATTGCCCGCCGAGAAAGACCCGGCCGCCCACGCGCGCGCGCATCGCC
>Ga0126369_10003858_pt1 | contig 10905 bp, 8 predicted proteins | sample PanSoiMetaPlot_1_FD_109646 | JGI IMG/M metagenome (GOLD analysis project Ga0126369, IMG submission 109646) | Tropical forest soil microbial communities from Panama - MetaG Plot_1 | ecosystem: Environmental > Terrestrial > Soil > Tropical forest > Bulk soil | place: Panama | collected 2016-02-17
CGCGCATGCTCGATTTCGCTCAAGGCGACATAAAGTTCAGCCGAAGCAGTACCCTTGTCAACGACTCGCGTTAGATGCGGATAGGCTTTGTCGACTTCGTCTCCGCGCAGGTAAAACATCCCGAGATTCAGCTCAGCCTGTACATCTTCGGGACGAAGGGTAAGCGCCTTCTCGAACTGCTCTCCAGCGTCGGCGCGCCTGCCGCTTTGCTCGAGCAACAGCGCAAGGTTAACGCGTGCTTCGTAGATGGTGTCGTTTTGGTCGAGTAAGGTTCGGTACGCGGCGATCGCTTCATCTGCTTTTCCAGTTTTTGCATAGCAGACCGCGAGATTGAATCTGGAAGGGATGTGCTTAGGGTCCTCTTTCAAAACCTGTTCGTATTTAGCGGCGGCATCGGTCCATCGTCCGGCGTCAAAGTCGGTGTTCGCGGAATTGTAGATGTCTTGTACAGACTGAAACAGCGCCAGTAGCAGTAATGCGGTTTTCATGTTCTTTCAGAGTTTTTCAAAGGACTTTTTTCAAAAACTCGCCGGTGATGAAGACGCTGTTTGCAGCGATCTGTTCCGGCGTCCCTATGGCGACCACGTAACCGCCCGCGTCGCCACCTTCCGGGCCGAGGTCGATGACCCAGTCGGCAGACTTGATGACATCCAAATTATGCTCGATGATCAGCACCGAACCTCCTGCCTCGATCAGACGTTTAAAAGCGCCGAGCAGCTTGTTGATGTCGTCAAAGTGTAACCCTGTCGTTGGTTCATCGAAAATAAACAACGTCTTCTCGCTCGTTTCCCTCGCAAGATAAGACGCGAGTTTGATCCGCTGCGCTTCGCCGCCCGACAGCGTCGTAGCCGACTGGCCGAGCCGGAGGTATCCGAGGCCGACGTCTTCAAGAACCTTCAGCTTTTTCGTGATTTTCGGCACATTTACGAAGAACAAGATCGCTTCCCGGACTGTCATTTGGAGCACTTGATAGATGTTCTTGCCCTTGTACAACACTTCCAGAACGCCGCTTTTGTAGCGCGTGCCTTTGCACTCTTCACAGACCAACTCGACGTCGGCGAGAAATTGCATTTCGACCGTTACCGTCCCGTCGCCCTGGCAGACCTCGCATCGGCCTCCCGGTATGTTGAAGGAGAAACTCCCGGCATTGTAGCCGCGCGCCTGCGATTCGCGCGTGGAGGCGAAGACGTCGCGAATGTGATCGAACGCTTTGATGTAGGTAACAGGGTTCGATCTCGGCGTTCGACCGATCGGGCTCTGATCGACAAGAACGACGTCGGAGATCCACTTTATGCCGTTCTCGATGACTCCCGTTCCCGGTCCAGCATCAGCGGCATGAAGCGCGGACTTCAACGCTTCGAACAGGCAGTCGTGTACCAGCGTGGATTTGCCGGAACCCGAAACACCGGTGATGCAAGTCATCATTCCCAGAGGGATGTCGATATCGATATTTTTTAAATTATGCTTAGCCGCATTCCGCAATTTGAGCATCTTCGGGCTTAGCGTCCGCCGTTTCTTCGGAACCGGAACCTTCAGTTCGCCGATGAGATACTTGCCCGTCAGTGAGCTAGTGCAATTTTCCAGTCCGGCGAGTGTCCCCGAATAGACCAGATATCCGCCGTTTTCGCCCGCTCCCGGACCCAGATCGAGGATGTGATCCGCTGCCTTCATTGTTTCTGCATCATGCTCGACCACCAGTACCGTGTTGCCTATGTCGCGGAGTTGCTTCAGGATCTCGATCAGGCGCTGACCATCGCGCGGGTGCAAACCGATCGACGGCTCATCCAGAACATATAGCGCCCCCACGAGTGATGATCCGAGGGAGGTGGCGAGTTGAATGCGCTGTGCTTCGCCTCCCGAAAGGGTCGACGACAGCCGATCCAACGTTAGGTATTGCAAACCGACATCGTTTAAGAATTTCAGCCGCGACTGAATCTCCAACAGTATGCGTTCGGCGATTTGGCTCTGAGCGGGCGTCAATATCAGCTGCGAGAAAAACTCAGCGCCAGCTTGGATCGTCATTCGACAAATGTCTGCGATATTTTTGCCGTTGATAAAGATGTCACGTGCCTCTTGCCGCAAGCGCGAGCCTTCGCACTCTGGGCAGACGGTGTATCCGCGATACCTGCTCAAAAACACCCGAACGTGAAGCTTGTATTTTTTTGTCTCCAGATAGTCGAAGAACTCGCGCACCGAGCTCATCACGAATGCGCGTTCGTCAACCGATAAGTCGCGAAACGGCACATCCAGGCGGACACCGCGGCCACGGGCGACTTTTCGAAAATCGTTGAAGTAGGTGCGATACCGCGGCTTCGTCCAGGGCTCAATCGCGCCTTCACTCAAACTTTTGCCCTTGTCGGGAATGACGAGGTCCAGATCGAGATCGATCGTGTTCCCGAAGCCCTGACACCTGGGGCAGGCCCCGAAAGGACTGTTAAAAGAAAACAGCTTGGGTTCAGGATCTTCATACCGGATGCCGCACTTTTTGCATTCGAAGGACTCCGTAAACCGAACCTGCTTTTCCTGAGAGATTGCGCCATTTCCGTGTGGCGCATCCAACACCTCCAGGATGACCTCTCCGTTGTTCTCGCGAAAACAGATCTCGACCGAGTCGATCAGGCGTTGCCGAATATCAGTCGCCGTCTTAAGACGGTCGACGAGCACGTATACCGTCTGAGAGAAGTCGATGTCCAGCAACGACTCCGGCCGCGAGTAATCAAAAGTTTGTCCATTCTGATAGAGCCGGCTGAAGCCCCGGCGCTTCAGGTCGGTTAGTATTCCGGCGAGTTGGTCCTGGGGTTGATTCTTTGGCAGCGGGTATAGCACATAAAATCGCGTATCCAGCGGCCACTGCATGACTGTGTCGGCAATCTGGTCGACAGTGTCCTTACGGACGATCGAACCGCATTTCCGGCAGATGGTTACTCCGACCCGAGCAAAGAGCAGTCGGAGGTAATCATAGATCTCGGTCGAGGTTCCGACTGTCGAGCGCGGGGTTCTAGCCGTATTCCGCTGACGGATCGCGATCGCTGGTGCGATGCCATGGACTTCGTCAATGTCGGGCTTTTCGATCCGTTCCAGAAATTGGCGTGCGTAAGCGGAAAGCGATTCGATGTATCGGCGCTGCCCTTCCGCATAAATCGTGTCGAATGCGAGCGATGATTTCCCGGAGCCACTAACGCCCGTAACGATCGTCAGGGCACTGTGAGGGATTTCAAACTCAATGTTTTTCAAGTTGTGGACTCGTACACCCCGAACAACGATGCTGTCCGTCTCAGTGAGGTTCCCCGCAATGGCCATAAACCAGCCATTATACGCCAATGGAACCGAGGGGTCAGACCCCTTGTCCCCCTACCCGATGAAGTCTTTCAGGTTCGCCGGAGTGATTGTAACGGAACGGACCTGACCGCTTTTGCCGAGCGGCCTTAAGGGCTTGTCATTGATCTTCATTGTGAGGCCCGCCGCGTTTCCGATCGATATATAGAGGGAATTGTCGGCGGTAAACTTACGGGTCATACCAGGTTCAAGAATTTCCCCACCGTTTTCCGTATTCCCGTCGGAGTTAACCTTGAGCCATGTTTTCTCCAGTACCTGAATGTCCAATTTGAGCGCTTGTGTGCCGGGTGGAGGGGCCGGGGCAGGTTCCGGCGCTGGTGCAGGTGACGGCGGTTGAGCCGCGGGCGCTGTAGCCGGTGTCGGTGATACCGGTTCGGGCTTGTGGCCGGACTCACGGGTCATCAGATAGAAAATTGCCACAGCAATGGCCAGGATACCGACGGCAACCGGATAAAGATGGCGCTCGGTTTTTGGGGGAACAGCGGCGGCTGCAGGAGGATCGATGCCGGGTTGCGGTACGGACGAAAGCCGTTCGTAATCCGCGACAGCCTGAGCCGGATCGATTCCTACTGCTTCAGCAAACGATCGTACAAAACCCCGACTAAAGATCCCACCGGGCAGCAACTGAAATTCTTCGTTTTCGATGGCGGCCAAAAACCGGGTACTGATGCGTGTCTGGTTCGCTATCTGGTCCAGCGAGATACCTTTGGACTCACGAGCTTTTTTGAAAGTGGCGCCAAAATTGGTCATGCCCACCAGCAACAACGTTGCTTCATTCGAAATAGACGCAGAATCATAAGGAAACGGCTCAATCCGGTCAATTGCTTTTGTGGTGGGTTTTTGTTACGTTACGCGCGGCGCTGCCGCCACTTATGTCACAAGAAGCATTAGGGATGGTTGAAACGCGCGGTTTTGTCGGAGCTGTAGAGGCGGCCGATGCGATGGTGAAAACCGCGAATGTGGAGTTGATCGGCAAAGAGTATCTCCTCAATGGCTACGTCACCGTGCTCGTCCGGGGTGACGTCGGATCAGTGAAGGCCGCGACCGAAGCGGGATCATCGGCCGCGAGGCGTGTCGGCGAACTCGTGAGCGTGCATGTTATTCCTCGCCCGTTTGAGGAAACGGAGAAAATCCTGAGTCATTGGTCCGGCGCAGCGGCCAAACCAAGCGATAACACTCCAGGATAAGGATTCGTGGATAAAGATCTCCAATCCGTTCAAGAAGCTCGAAGTCTGCTCAATGCCGCGCACGACGCGTGGACGAAGTTCGAACACTTCACCGAAGACCAGGTCGAACGCATCCTCCTGGAAATGTCTAAAGTTGGGATCGCGAATGCGGAGCCTCTGGCAAAGCTGGCGGTAGAAGAGACGGGGTACGGAACCGTCGAGCACAAGACCCTGAAGAATCTCTTCTGCGCGGATGACGTGTATAGAGCAATCCGACCGATGAAGACGGTCGGCATCGTGAACGAAGACGCCGAAAAGAAAATCTTTGAGGTGGCGAGCCCTATCGGAGTGATTGCTGCGATTATTCCATCTACGAATCCGACCTCGACCGCCATCTACAAAGCTCTGATAGCGCTCAAAGGTCGTAATGTGATCGTGTTCAGTCCGCATCCGTCCGCCACGAGATGCATCAACGAGACTTCTCGGCTTCTTGCCGAGTCGGCAGAGCGTACAGGTGCACCACGCGGCGTCATTTCGTGTATGAAAATGCCGACGATGGAAGGTACTCAGGAACTGATGAAGCATCGCCTGACGTCGCTGATCCTGGCGACAGGAGGGACTGGGCTCGTTCGAGCAGCGTACAGCGCCGGCAAACCGGCGTTCGGTGTAGGTCCGGGGAACGTTCCGACTTACATCGAAAAGACGGCGGATGTAGCCAAAGCCGTTCGGGACATTCTGACCGGGAAGTGTTTTGATAACGGGACTCTCTGCTCCTCGGAGCAGTCGATTGTTTGCGACGAGGCGATTAAGGATTTCGTACTGGAAGAGTTGCGGAAACAGGGCACTCACATCTGCAGCCCGCAGGAAAAAACTCAGCTGGAACGAACTATTCAGACGCCGCGGGGGACTTTGAACACGGCCATCGTCGGAAAGTCCGCAAGTAAGATCGCGGAGATGGCGGGCTTCAGTGTTCCTCCACAAACGCGCGCGTTGGTCGGGCATGCGGATGGTGTTGGTCCGAAGTATCCGATCTCGATGGAGAAGCTTTCGCCGATTCTTGGCTTCTACACTGTCAAAGACTGGCAAGAAGGTTGTGCGAAATGTATCGAGATTCTGAATTTCGGAGGACTTGGTCACACGCTGAGCTTGCATACGAAGGATGAACAAGTGGTGCGGCAGTTCGGCCTGCGCAAACCTGCATTTCGCATCTGTGTGAATACTCCTGCCGCGCTGGGAGCCGTCGGTTACACGACGAACCTTTTTCCTTCCATGACGCTTGGCTGCGGCGCTGCCGGGGGGAACATTACTTCGGATAATATCTCGCCGCTGCATCTCATCAACCTCAAACGCGTAGCGTATGGTGTTCGTGACGTCGCCGCTCCTCCAGCCAAAGCAGCTGCCGCAACGGCAGCATCGGGCGTCTCCGATACTCGTGGCCGAATCGAGGAAGTGGTCGATCAATGGCTCGGACGCCGCACCTCGCCCCCCCTCAGGCCAATCCTCAACTCGACATCGGCGCCGCCACCGGTTGCTCCTCCCCTGTCTTCTTACACTGAACTGGAGCCGCACAAACCCGTCGTAGAGACGGAGGAAACAAAGCCGGTCGGGTTCGTTTGTGAAGACGATGTTCGCGCGGCAATTCAGTCGAATTCGAAGATTCTAGTGGGAAAGAAGACGATCATTACGCCATCGGCCCGAGAACTCGCGGAAGCGAGCGATGTGTTCGTCATCGCTGAGCCGTAGCCGCGGCGGTGCGCACGCCGGAGGCGTGGTTGGGATATTAGCCAGGCGTACGAGTTTTTTGCGTTCCTGGCTAAGTCCCTGCACTGCTCCGTGCTGATACACATTTCGTCGCCACGCACTTGAAGAACTGGTCAATGACCATCCGGGCGGCACCTCCGATCATTCGTTGACCGAGACTGGCGATGGGTCCACCGGCGCTGACATCGCCCGTGTAATGAAGGAGTGTGCCGGCTTCCTCCGTCGCGAGCTGAATAGTTCCTTCGCCTTTGACGAATCCTGGAGCACCGCTGCCATTCACCGTCATTTGAAATTCGGAGGTTGGTTGCAGGTGGTGCAGATGGATCGAACCGCTGAAGACGCCGCTGATCGCACCTACACCAAACCGCATCTGCAAGTCATAGGCGCCTTCGCTGGTCCGTTCCAGTTTTTCGCAGCCTGGAAGGCATTGAGCAATGCGATTCGCATCAGTCAGGAAATTCCAAACCGCCAAGGGCGTAAGTCCCTCGAATGCGAACTGCCCCTCAATCTTCATTTCTATTCCGCGCGCTCGATTGCCGCTTCTACCGCACGCCTTGCATATATCCGCGTAAGGTCGAGCCGATAGTCTGCCGACGCATGGATATCTTCCAATGCAATGATTCCGTCACTGGCTTTCTCGCACGCGGCTTTAATAGCGTCCCTCGAGGGCTTTTGATTTCTCAGCGCGGCTTCTGGTTTGCCGGCGCGAAATGCATGACTGCCAACGCCGGTGATACCTATTGCGACGTTCGTCAGCACGCCTGCCGTATCTAGTTCAATCACTGCGGCCGCGCCGCAAATCGCGAATCCAGACGCCTTCTGTGCCATCTTGAGATAGGCACTTCCCGTTTTCCCCGCTTTAACCGGGATCTGAATTTCGCGGACGATCTCGTTCTGCTCGAGCGCGGTGGTCATCAAGTCGACGAAGAACTTCGATGCGGGTATTAGCCGTTCCCCTTGGGGTCCGAGCGTCACGATCGTGGCGTCAAAAGCGAGAATGGCGGCAGGGTAATCCGCTGCAGGATCGGCATGCACGATGCTGCCTCCGATCGTGCCTTTGTTACGCACTTGAATGTCGCCGATCAGACCGGCAGCGTCGGCAAGCGCCGTGAGCCGGCGCTTGATCACATCAGAACTCTCGATCACTTGATGCGTTGTCAGCGCGCCGATTCGGATCTTACCGCTCTCTTCCTTAACGTAGGTCAATTCGGGAATTCGGCCGATGTCGATCAACAATTCGGGTGCGGCCAGCCGGAGTTTCATCATTGGAATCAAGCTGTGCCCGCCGGCAAGAATTTTCGCGTGGCCCGCATGTTTTTGCAGGAGGTTTACGGCGTCTCCCAGAGAAGTCGGTACAACGTACTCGAACTTTTGCGCGATCATGATGCTTTCCTACCTTTCAAGATCTTCCAAACCTTTTCGGATCGAACGGGCATATCGATGTGCGTGATGCCGAATGGCGAAAGCGCGTCCACAATGGCGTTGACAACCGCCGGAGTCGATCCAATCGTGCCGGCTTCGCCGACCCCCTTAATCCCCAGTGGATTCACAGGCGAGGGCGTGACCGTGCGGTCCAATTCGAACTCCGGAAAATCATGAGCGCGTGGAACCGCGTAATCCATCAACGAACCGGTCAGGAGTTGACCATTTTCGTCGTACACCACTTCTTCATGCAGAGCTTGGGCGATGCCTTGCACAAGACCGCCATGAACCTGTCCCTCGACAAGGAGTGGATTGATCACGTTACCGCAATCATCGATCGCAACGTATTTCGTGATCCTGGGCTCTCCCGTTTCTTCGTCGATCTCGACTACGCAAACGTGAGTGCCGAATGGGAAGGTGAAGTTCGATGGTTCAAAGAACCGAGTGGCATCCAGCCCAGGTTCGACCCCGGGCGGAAGGTTTACAGCGTTGTACGCCGCAGTCACCACGTCAGCGAAATTGATGGATCGCCCAGAGTCGCCTTTTACCATGAGCTTTCCGATCCCGAGTTCGATCTTGTCCGACGTAGACTCCAGCAGATGCGCGGCAATCTTTTTCATCTTCTCTTTTAAATCCTGCACAGCAAGGTATACGGCCGTTCCTCCAACCGCGGTGCCACGGCTTCCGAAGGTACCGATACCTGCCCCGACCCGCGCGGTATCACCGTGCATCGTGACAACATCGTCCGGTTCGATCCCGAGCTCATCGGCCACGATTTGTGCGAAGGTCGTTTCCTGTCCCTGCCCATGCGGAGACGCCCCGGTCAGGACAGTGACTTTTCCGGTGCGTTCAATACGAACACTGCCGGCTTCCCAGCCACCTCCGGGTAATGCGGTGGACGGTCCCATTGCACAAATTTCGACATAGGACGAAAGGCCAATGCCCATGTATTTGCCTTGCTGCCGAAGCTGGGCTTGCTTCTGGCGCAATCCTTTGTAGTCGGACAGCTCAAGCGCGCGATCGAGGGCAACTTCGTAATTAGCGCTGTCATAGATGACGCCACCGGACGTCTTAAATGGAAATTCGTCCGGTTGTGGAAAGTTCTTCCTACGAATCTCCGCTGGGTCCATCTTCAGCTTCTGCGCAGCAACGTCCACAATGCGCTCAATGAGGTAAGTAGCTTCCGGGCGGCCGGCCCCGCGATATGCATCGGTCGCCATTTTGTTTGTTAGCACGCCGACCTGGTCAAACTTGAGGGCTGGGACTTTATAACAGCCGGGCGCAAGGAGTCCGGTTAGTGTTGGAATCATGGGGGTGAAAAGCGAGTGGAAAGCGCCGAGATCCGCAATAGATCTGACCCTCATGCCCAGAATCGTCCCGTCTTTTTTCAACCCCAGCTCGACGTCTTGGATCTGATCGCGTCCGTGAATAGTCGCTGCGATGTTCTCGCGGCGGCCTTCAATCCATTTCACAGGACGGCCGGTCTTTTTCGCCAAGTAGCCAACAAGTCCGTCTTCGGCGTACAGATCAATTTTGCAACCGAATCCGCCGCCGACTTCAGGCGCGATGACCCGTGTCCTGTTCTCTGGAACGCGTAGCAGGTTAGCCAGCAGAGTTCTCAGGCCGTGGGGCTGTTGCGTCGAGTTCCAGACCACCAGTTCGTTGTCCGGCATCTGGTAAGTGGCAACCGCACCACGTGGCTCCATCGGGACCGGGGCAAGCCTCTGATTGATGAAACGCTCCTTCACGATAACATCGGCGTTCTTGAACGCTTCGTCAGTGTTGCCACTTTCAAAGGCGAATCTGTATGCGATGTTGTCGGAGAATTCGTCATAGAGGCGCGGGCTGGCCGGATCCATGGCCTTTTCGGGATTTACCACGACAGGCAACGTGTCGTAGTCGATCTCGATCAGATCGGCAGCATCGCGAGCAATGTACTTGTCCTCTGCGACGACGGCAGCAATCGGTTCTCCCACAAAACGCACTTTACCCACGGCCAGCAGCTGCCGCTGTGCGTTCTTCATGTCTGGAATCGACGCAGCACAAGGTATCGGACCGCAGTGTGCCGCTACCTCCTCGCCCGTGACGACGGCTACGACACCTGGAAGCTTCTTCGCTTTCGATGTATCGATGCTCTTAAGGCGAGCGTGCGCATGGATACTGCGGGTAATGGCCATGTGCAGCATTCCCGGCAGCACAACGTCATCCACATACGTCGAAGTGCCGGACACAAGCCGCGGATCCTCTTTTCGCTTCATTGCCTGACCGACATACCTTTGCGTCATAGTGACCTCCTAATCTCCTACTGCGACTTTGGGCGCCTTCGTCATTTTGCGTGACGCAGATTGAACGGCCTTGACTATGTTTTGATATCCAGTGCATCGGCAAAGATTGCCGTCAAGAGCGCTCCGGATTTCTTCTTGAGTTGGAGAAGGATTACGAGCCAGGAGTTGGTGCGAGCACATGATCATTCCCGGTGTGCAGTATCCACATTGCAGCCCGTGCTCTTCCCAGAAGCCTTCTTGCAGTGGGTGGAGCCGGCCGTCTTTGGCCATACCTTCGATTGTCACGACATCTGAACCATCCGCCTGAACGGCGAACATCGTGCATGACTTCACAGCCAAACCATTCGCCAGTACCGTGCACGCGCCGCAGATGCTCGTCTCACAACCAATGTGTGTTCCGGTCAGGCCCGCGACATCGCGGATGAAGTGCGTGAGCAAAAGTCGTGGCTCAACGTCCTTCTCGTATAGCTTGCCATTTATTGTAATTTTCACGTGCATACGCGATTCTCCTTGGATTTGGAGGAACGGCGCGTATTGTATGCTAACCATGACCGGTTTTGAAGGACGAGCCGCGGATGGCGCGGCTCACACGGACGCCGTGAGGCGTCTGCCGTCCGTGTTATTCGCGCCATCCGCAGCTCATAGAGCTCTACGGTAAACAAGTATTCCAAATGCGTTTAGAGCGGGTTTTCACACATCGCGTTATTCGCTTACTGCAGGTCACCGTTCCTGTCCTCGTGGTCGTGCTTGTCACCATTCCCGCTTGGAACTACTACGGGCGTCGCGTGCAGCGCGGCGGCTCATCGCGAATTGCAACCAAGTTGCCGCGCGGCGTCTCTGTGCGGTCCGACGGTTTTTCCTACTCCAGAACTGAGGGCGGTCGGACGAAATTCACCGTTCACGCCAAGCAGAGTCTTGGATACGAAGACGATAAG
>Ga0126369_10003859_pt1 | contig 10905 bp, 9 predicted proteins | sample PanSoiMetaPlot_1_FD_109646 | JGI IMG/M metagenome (GOLD analysis project Ga0126369, IMG submission 109646) | Tropical forest soil microbial communities from Panama - MetaG Plot_1 | ecosystem: Environmental > Terrestrial > Soil > Tropical forest > Bulk soil | place: Panama | collected 2016-02-17
GTAACGTCGACGGTTTGGCCGATCTGTCCAACTTGAAGCGTGAGATCCATTGCCAGCGTCTGGCTGACTTGAAGCGTGATCGGACCGCGGGATAAGCATTCGAAGCCGACAAGCTGCGCCTCGATCCGGTATGTGCCCGGCGGTAGTGCTGCAAAACGATACGAGCCCGTATCATTGGTCAGCGTCTGTTGCTTTGTACCCGTCTCCTGATTGGTCAGCGTGACGTCGACACTCGGTATCGCTCCACCACTGGAGTCCATAACCGTTCCGGTAATCACGCTTGTCCCTGTTTGCGCAAATCCGGCGCTCGAGAAACCAACAACCAAGGCCACTACCCGCAACAACCGCATCACGCCGCCTTTCTCTAGTTATTCGATAGGATGAATCAACTAATACGCCAAAAAATTTTCAGCTGGGATGACCGTTAACCATTGCCATTTGTGCCAACGTTGTCCGCTCCAGAATGCTGACTGTAGACTCCCGCACTTCCTTGAAGACAATGCGGATCCCGCAGGTTTGCTCGTCGGGACACTCGGCGCATCGTTCGTACGCCATTTGACTGACGCAAGGCAGAAGAGCGAGAGGCCCATCCAGCGCTCGGATCAGCGCGCCCACCGATATGCTCTCCGGCAATTTGCTGAGATAATACCCGCCGCCTTTTCCTTTTTTGCTCTGCAGAAATCCCTTCTTTTTGAGCTCGAGAAGAATGAGTTCCAGAAACTTCGAAGGGATACGCTCGCGCTTGGCGATTTCACCGATGAGGAGTGGTCCGTTGCCGTATTCCTTCGCCAGGATCGCCATCGCCTTGAGGCCGTATTTTGCTTTCTTCGACAGCATTTACAGATACTCGACTAAATCGATCGAGTAAGTCTAGAGACAGCCGCAGAGATTGTCAAGCTTTGTGAAAATCCGCGCTGCCCGCGTGTCACCATGCGATAGTGCCGCAGCCTGAATGGCGCGGTCAGCAACGACTCTGTACATTTTGATTCCGCCCTGCGTCTGCGATTGTCTTGACCGGTCAAGGATGAATGAGGTCAACCAATGTTTTTGAAAACGTTTTCTGTAGTTATGGTGCTGGTTTCACTGTCCGTCTCCCCAACTCCGGTTTCAAAGCAGGCCCTGCTCTTGGACGGTGAGAGCAAAACCAGCAATGCGAGTTGCAGCCTTGATGTTCTTCCTGCGGCGGTAAGACGGCAGCTGAATACGGAGTACAGTTCCTGGAAAATTCAAGACGTATTCAACCTCAGCGCGAGTGCTCGTCGAAGTTGGGAAAATAAGAAATACGGGAAGCCATCACGTTGTCCGGGAATTGCGACGGGCACATTTGAGCATGAGTCTGAAGCGTATGCGGTTTTGTTGGTTCCGCGAGCTCGGCCCGAGCGCGCCTACCGATTTCTCGTCTTTAGTCCTCGTGATGGCGGACCCACCTATCAATCGACAACCATTGAAGCATTCGACGAAGGCGGAGCCCAGAACCTGTTCATCCGCTCGGTTCGCATTAACGATCTCTTCAACACTTCGGCCCGAAAAAAGCTAGGGATCACAGCAAACGAAGGCGTGGTGATTGTGGAATCGGGAAAAGACGAGTTGTGGACCGACGTCTTCTTTTGGACCGAGCGCGGCTATCGCCGCGAGGCGACGGAGTAGGTAGTCGAATATAGTTCACATCACATGCATCGATCCGCGTCACCGCCAGGTTTATCTCGGTACTTGTCGTGGCAGTTGGAGCAAGCGGTGGTGACCGCATCGGCCGCATCGAGAATGCTGTCCTGATTCTTAGATTGCGCCGCCTGATATGTTTTCTTGCCCGCGTCGCGCAACCCTTGGACGAACATTTTCCAATCGGCATTGTCCACGGGTACAGGGCGTCCGTTGGCGCACTTGCGGCCGGGGATCGTCAAGAGATTTGCCGATTCCGCCAACACAATCCCGCTATTCGCGATGGCAGTCCATCCGCCATAGGTGCCTTGCAACGGATCGGTGGCAGTGGTCGGGTCCGGAGCGGGTTTGATATCGGCTGGGTTTTTCCCCTGACCCGCAAAGATCACGTTCGAATTGGGAAAGAGGATCCCTCGCATAACCTCGATGAGACTGCCTTCCACCTGCGCCGCGGGCGTTGTTCCCTTCTGTGGTTGGGGCTGCGAGTTAGAACATGCAGTCACTAGAATTGTTGTTAATAGGACAATATTTGTTCGCATAGAACTTCCTTTCTGTGGACGTCGCCGAGCGCCGCGTTACCGGCGACGGACAATAGCCATCATGTTTGAATAATCGTCCGTCCAAGGTTGAACCTTTGCCGGTTTTTCAATCTCCGTCCAATTTTCGCTTTCGTTCAATTCGCCGAAATCTTCGATGTGCCGCGCGACGACGACATAGTCGGAAGTCGACTTTCCCCGTGCTTCTTCATCATCGTCATAACGAACCAGACCCTTCAAGCCGGCGTCCAACGCTACAGCCGATGCGAGGCTCTCCACATCCATGTATCGATTCGAGACGTGAAACAAGATTAGTCCGTCGTGTTTGAGTTTCTTCAGATACAAACGCACGGCTTCGCGCGAGACGAGGTGCGCGGGAATTGAATCGGAGCTGAAAGCATCGAGCATCAAAAGTTCGAATTCCGCATCCGGCGCTTTTTCGATCGAAAGCCGCCCGTCTCCGATTGCAACGTCGCAATTCTTGCCGCATCGGCGCAAGTACGTGAAAAAATTCTGGGCGATATCGTAGACCTGCGGATCGATGTCGAAGAACGTTATATGACGGCCTGGTAAAGCCCAAGCGGCCATCGTTGCCGTTCCGAGACCAACAACTGCCACGTGTTGATTAGGGCGGCCACTGATAAGCTTCATCACGTCACCGACGGGCCCGGTTTCGTGGTAGTACGACAGCGGCTGCCCGGCCAACGTCGAATCCATGCTCTCCTGTCCGTGAAGGGTGTCGCCGTGCAGCAGTTTCCGCATGTTGCTGTCGACGTCAAAAACCACTTTCTTGATGCCAAAGAAATCGCGGCTGATTTTAAGAATTTGGTAGTCGTCCAGGAACCCGGGGAGGGCCAGGCGATATCCCGCAAGTAACACAACCAGCACGAGCGCAAATCGGATGCGCCGCTTGTGCGCGAGGAATGCAACGAGAGCGATAACCGCATCAACGGAGAGCGACGTCTTGAGGTCTTCGGTCACGTCGACACTCGCCCACTTGAAGAGATACCAAGTGACGGCGACAAGCAGGCCCATAACGGCCGGGAAGATCCAATCTCCCCAGTTGATCTTCGGGTCACGCTCGCGTGTATCACGGAAGAACGCGATCATCGCGACCAACAACGGGTATTCGATAACCGTGCTGAAGACGAACGGCGCGATCGCGGCAACGAATATGCCGCCCAGTGCGCCGCCAAGCGCAATCCAAAAGTAGAACTCTGTGAGTTGGGTTGTATCCGGCCTGCGCGACGCAAGCGCTGTGTGGCAGAGCAAGGCGCCTGCAAAAAGGACCAGCATGTGCGATCCCAGCACGTACCAAAGCGTGTGACTCCCGACAGGGCGCGATACGGCCACGAGTGGGAACAGGACCAGCAATACGATAGGAACAATTGCTGAGACGATGCGCGGCGAAACCCGAAGTCGCCGGGCGAAGGCGATCATGAAAGTGATGAGATAAATCGCCAGCGGGATGACCCATAGAAACGGCACCGAGGCGAGATTCAGCAGCATGTGGTTCGTCACTGCGAGCATCAAGCCTGATGGGACGAACGCTGCTGCAAGCCAGAACAGGCGTATTCGCCAGCTCAAGTTATCCGCTAAGTTTGAAGGGCCCGCGTCGGCTTCCGGAGGCGAGCTGTCTAAATTCGTCCACACTAACCTAGCCGCGCCTACGACCAGCAGTAACAGAACTCCATACGCCACCGTCCAGCCTGAGCTTTGCACGCGTACGCCCCATCGCGGTTCCATTGCGAGGGGATACGTGAGCAAGGCCAGCAAGCTTCCCGCATTGCTGACGGCATATAAGAAATAGGGATCGCGGCCGGAAGCACTCGACGTCTTCGAGAGCCAATTCTGCAGCAGCGGCGCCGTCGTCGAGACGATGCAAAACGGAATGCCGACAGAGCGGATCAACATTGCGAGGAGCCACAACGTCGGGTGTGTGCTGGCGGACGCGTCGGGACGTGTTACAAACTGGATCGGAAGAAAAAAGACAGCCGCGAGCATGAGCCCCGCGTGGACGAGCATCTGCGTTTGCACGCCGGCCACTCGCTCCAATGCGTGTGCGTACCCGTAACCCAGCAGGAGCATCAACTGAAAAAACAAAAGACACGTAATCCAAACCGAAGCGGCCCCGCCCAGGAGCGGCAGCATCATCTTACCGACCATCGGTTCGCATACGAACAGCAGAAATGCGCTCAGAAAGATTGTCGGGGCAAAAAATAGAAGGGTCGTGCGTGTATGTGTTTTTGAGCGCGACCCGATTTCTACTGTTGCTTCCATAATCAGGCCGGAGTTTTATAACACATGATTACCTTCAAGATCCTTCTCGAATACGATGGCACACGGTACAGCGGTTGGCAGGAACAAAAGAACGCCCGCACCGTGATGGGCGAAATACGAAAGGCTGCCAGGGAAGTCCTCGGACCTGACTTTGAAATGCAGGGCGCCGGACGCACCGATGCAGGCGTGCACGCGTTCGCGCAAGTGATGCATATTAAAGTCCCGCCGCCGGTGAAGCACAGTCCGGAACTGATCCTGCGACGCTTGAACGATTTATTGCCAGCCGACATCGCGATTCTCGATCTGCAGCCCGCGACGCGCAGTTTTCACGCCCGCCACGACGCTAAATCGCGAGTGTATGTGTTTCAGATATCGAAAAGGAAGCAGGCGTTCTTAAAACGATATGTGTGGTGGATCAAAGAGGATCTCAATATCCCTCGCATGCAGCAGGCGGCATCCCTCCTTCCAGGCCGCCATGACTTCGTGTGCTTTCGCGCCGCAGATCCTGCGCGGCCGGACGAATCGACCATCGTGGAAGTGGAGGACGCGGCCATCGAAATCGAAGAAGACATCATCCGGATTCGAATCGCGGCTTCCCATTTTCTTTGGCGCATGGTTCGGCGGATCATTGGGGCTCTTGTAAAAGTCGGCAAAGGCGAAGTGACGGTTGAGGAATTTCAACGCCTGATCGATGGAAAGTGCGATCCGAAGTTGGATGTCGCAGCGTGGACTGCACCTGCGTCCGGATTGTTCCTGGAGCAAATAAGATACTAGCCACAAGAAGGGACAGACGCGCAAAGATTCTTGAGCCTTTTGGTGCCTTTTTGTGGCCCAATACAATGCTCCGGCGATGACCACTCAGCTTCAAAAAGCTATGGGTTTCCGCGACCTCATGCTGTTTTATCTCGTGACGGCACTTAGCCTGCGTTGGATCGCGACGGCTGCTGCAGCGGGCCCGAGTTCGATCATCATCTGGATTGCGGGATGCCTCGCCTATTTTGTTCCATTGACGCTTTGTCTACTCGAGTTGTCCTCACGATATCCGGAAGAGGGCGGCATGTATTTATGGAGCAAGAAAGCGTTCGGTGAGTTCGCGGGATTTATGACCGGATGGATGTATTGGACCGCAAATCTTCCGTACTATCCGGGCGTGCTCTACTTCGCGGCGGGCAACGCTCTGTTCGTCGGCGGAGAACGATGGCAGCATCTCTCGACAAACAGAATGTACTTCATCGCGGCAGCGTTGGCCGGGCTTGCCTTAGGTTTCACGTTGAATCTGATCGGACTGAATATCGGGAAGTGGCTTCATAACGTTGGTGCGCTGGGCACGTGGTTGCCGGCTTTCATGCTAATCCTGATGGGACTTACAGCGTGGTTGCGCTTCGGCTCTGCGACGCGCTTCACCGGAGGAGCGATCTTTCCCTCACTGGATTTGAAGAACATTTTCTTCTGGTCGACGGTAGCGTTTGCGTTCGGAGGCATGGAAGGCGCCTCCACGATGGGCGATGAAATCCATCATCCTCGCCGCAACGTCCCACGCGCTTTGCTGACGGCGGGTGTGATCATCACCGTCATTTACGTCGCAGGGACTTTCGGTGTCTTGACGGCTTTGCCCGCTGATGAGGTTAGCGGGCTGCAGGGATTTATGCAGGCTATAAGTAAAGTCGCGGCGCGGATCGGGTTTGAGCCGATCGCTCCTGTCGCTGCGCTACTGGTGACTTTGAGCAGCGTTGGTGGAGTCAGTGCGTGGTTCGCGGCATCCTCGCGGCTGCCCTTCGTTGCTGGTGTCGACAAATTCCTGCCCCCTGCATTTGGACGCCTTCATCCAAAATGGCGGACACCATACATTGCGATGGCCGTGCAGGCTATCCTGGCCGGAATCTTCATTTTTCTGGGGCAAGCAGGCACGTCGGTTAAAGGCGCATACGATTTTCTTGTCGGCGTTGGTGTCATTTCCTATTTCCTTCCATTTCTTTACATGTTTTGTGCCGTCATTCGCCTGCAGCGCGAACCGGCCGGGCCAGAGGTTATGCGGATTCCCGGCGGTAGACCCGTTGCGATCATCATCGCGTTGGTTGGCCTCTTCGCTACCATCATTTCAAGTATCCTGGCGTGCATCCCCCCTGGCGATGAGCCGAACAAGGTTTTAGCTGTCGTGAAACTTCTCGGGTCAAGCGCGTGCCTGGTCGGCGTTGGGGCCGTGATCTACTGGATAGGGAGACGGCGCGGGCGTTGAATGCCGCTTATTAAATCCGCATGGAGAAGGCGGTGAAACAGGTGTTCTCCAGCTTCGCGGCGGGCAGAGAGGCGCCCTGAGTTATACACGCTTGAAGCAAGGCCGCGTTGCACCGACGTGCAGATCGCCACATCTTCGTTCTGAATTTCTTCGCTGCCCGCAATCCTCAAGAGATTGCGTTCGCGAGCTGTATCCGAAACATCTGTGAAGTAGAAATCGAAGACGACCTCGGTCCGGCTGAGGCCCCGCGGAAGCACGAGATTGGTATCCATCGCGTCCGGATAAATATTGATCATGAAGTTGGGATAGATCCAGTAATAGAGAGCACGCGCACCTCCGGACAAAGGACTCCACTGAAGACAGGACCGCTCGGCGAGTTCAATCTGGTATTCAGAGTAATCCAGAACGCGGTTGAGGGCTTTATGGAGGTGAGGTACGTGATAACCGCCGTCAAGATAATTGTCGACGAACACTTTCCAATTGCAGTCGAGGAAGTAGTGGCGCCGCTCGAACCAGTGGTAGCGAGTGGTATCGATATTGGAGAGGTTGGTGATCTGCGCGCCGTCCCGATCAATCCGAGCGATTACCCAGTGCTTCCAAACTGTGACTTCGACCGGCACGAGACCCATGGATTTCCGATCAAAATTGATGACGCTTCCCAAATCGGGGGCACTCTTCAAGTCGCCATTGAGTGCGTACGTCCAGCCGTGATAAGGGCATTGCATATGATCGGCTTGACCGGATGATTCCGTCATCACTGCTGCGGCATGATGGCGGCACACGTTGAAAAAACCGCGAAGGATATGATCGTTGCCGCGAATAACTACCAACGGTTCGCCCGCAACGTCGCATGTGACATACCATCCGGGCTTTTGAACTTGGTCCAGGCGGGCAACGACTTGCCACGACTGAAAAAAAACCGTTTGCCGCTCAAGCTCGGCAAGCTCCGGATCCAGATACCAGGACGCCGGTATCGTTGATGCCTGCGCGAGCTGTGCGGTGGGGTCGTAGCTCGAGATGATTTTCTCTAGATGCATAAAAAGAACAAATTGTTGCAATTCAAGATGATGTGTGACCGACCCCCTCGCTCGCTTCGGGAGATTACTCTTATTCTCCCCCTCCGTGAGGGGGAGAGCCGCCGAAGGCGGCAGGGGGTCGCTCACACGCCATCTCGCTCACGGTCCTTCGTACACCGGCGTCGCGGTTTTTCGTTTCGGGTTGAAGAAGGGCATTTTCACAACGGTAGCAGGAACTCGATGTCGTGCAGCTTCAACCGTGATCTCGATCTCCAAACTCGCGCCCGATTTTGCGAAGTCGCGTTTCACAGTGGCGAGCGCAATGAGTTTCTTCAACGTTGGCGACCACGTCGTTGAGGTTGCCTTGCCGATTTGCGTTCCGTTTTTGTAAACAGGTACTGCGACCCGCGAGGCAGCAGCAGGCATTGTAGGCGGCAGACCGACTTCATCGTGAATACGTTCCACGCTCATCCAATCAACTTCAAGTCCAACGATCTGGCGATTATGGCCGTGGATTTGCTCCTTGATCAGCGCCTCGCGTCCAATGAACCTCGACTTTTGCAAATTTACGAGGCGGCCCAACCCCAACTCGAATGGCGAGTATTTCTGCTGTTCGATGAGCGCCTTCTTGCTGCTGTTGAAATCAACATCAATCAGCAGTAATCCGGCTTCGATGCGCGCGACGTCGAGCGCGAGCATCCCGGCCGGATGCAGATCGAAGGCACGGCCGTTCGTCATCAGGACGTCCCAGATCTTTGGTCCATCCTTCCAGGGAATCCAAATTTCGTACCCAAGATCACCCGTATAGCCGGTACGAGACACATCGACAGGTACGCCGGCGATCTTCGCAGGAGTCACGTGAAAATATTTGAGGCGTGTGAAGTCCGCATCCTCGGCGACGCTTTGCAGCAGATGTCCCGACGTGGGGCCCTGCACGGCGAGAGCTGCGATCTGCTCGGAAAAGTCTTCGATCTGGACGTCCATCCCTAAAGCATTTTGGTGAAACCAGCGAAGATTCGGATCGGCGGCGGTCCAACGGTAGGAATTTTCATCAAGCCGAGTAACGGTGCCGTCATCGATGACCTTTCCCTTTTCGTCGCACCACGGTGTGTAGATCACTTGTCCCACAGTAACCTTTTGCATATCGCGCGTCACCACGCGGTCTACCAGCCGTGTCGCATCGCGCCCGGTGATCCGATATTTGAAGAGGGGAGAAATATCGATCAATGCCGCGGCATTCCGGATCGCGTTGTATTCATGCTCATGGTGCGTTTCGTATGCGCTGACCGTGTAGTAACCGGACCATTCGCGATAATTTAGGCTTTCACAGAGGGCGAATGTTTTCTCGTGAAATGCTGTTCCAATCGGCATAGACCTAACCTGCCACGCCCTGTAAATGTCCACAAACACATTTTTTCGCTTTTTTTCTGTCGGTTTACCTTTACTTGAAAGCTCGGTCAGGCTACGTTACGCACACAGATTTGGAGGATTGACCTCCGACCTTAGCCTAAGGAGAGAGAAATGAGAATCAGGTTAGCGTGTTTAGGAGCACTGTCGATTGCTGTCCTTCTTGGTTTGATTTCGATGCCGAATGTTGCCGCGCAAGAAAAGGCTCAAAAGGCGCAAAAAGCAGACAAGGCGGACAAGAAAGGAGCCGCTGAGAAAGCGAATGTCCAAGGCACCGTTCAGAACATGAGCAAGGAAACTTCCACGATTACCGTGCGTACCGGAACCGGCCAAGTTACTCGCCAGGTGATGTATGACGCCAAGACGAAATTCTTGTATGGGCACAGTGACAACAACAAGCCGGGTGCCGTCGCGCAAGTAAAGGAACAGAACTACATCTCTTGCGTTGGCACGTTTAACGATAAGAGTCAGTTGATGGCCACCGAATGCGTCTATAGGGAGTCGAAGTAGCGCGTTTTTCGAACGTGCTTCAGCTTCTTTTCTGCCATTGCCGGGGGTACAACTCGCGTACCCCTGGCCAAATTCTTCACACGACTCCGCACTGAGAAGAGGTCTTGATGGATTTGGGTTGGAAGCCAAATCAGATGGAAATCCTCGGAGCAGTCACAGACAAGCAGGTTGCGGGTCTTCGCTTGTGTCTCTCATTGACGGCCCTTCTCGCCATCTATTTCGATAAATCCGATCCCGACCGCTTTCTTCCGCTGATTTATGCCCTCTTGACGGTTTACACGTTCTATGCGGCTTTGGTGTATTTCGTCGCCAGGCATGTCGGTACGTTCTCCCAATTGGCGACGGCCCTGCTCGTTTCCGCGGATGTCCTCTTGTATTCACTTTTGATCTCGTTGAGCAGCAGTACGAACGGCATTTTTTTCTATTTTTATTTCTTTGTTATTGCGGCCACGTGCAGTCGTTTAGGCGCCGACGCGGGAGTATCGATAACGATCGTGTCGACATTTCTCTTCGTCGCCTTGGGTTATTTTGCCGCGCCGGTGCGGAGCGACGAATGGAATCGACTCGTTGTGCGTCCGGTGAGCCTAATTTTGCTGGGTTACGTTCTGACGTATTGGGCGAAGGCGGAGCAGCGCTTGAGACGGAATTTGGAGCTTCTTCGACAGGTATCACTGACATCTAATCCGCGCTTCGGTGTTGATCGAACCGCAGGTTATTTCATGGAACGCATGTTGCAGTTCTTCAATGCAGATACCTGCATACTCTTGGAGTCTGACAGCGAGACGGAACGGCATCAGTTGAGGTGTGCGACCGCACGTAATCCAAAAGCTGGAATCGATATTGTTCCGGCCCCCGAGAACATTGCCGATATCTTGCGAGCGATTCCAAATCTGGGCGTCACGCTCTACAAGGAGAAGCGCCGCGTCCGGAAATACGTTGCAAGCTACCGGGTGTGGTATCCCGCAACTCAGGTGATAGAGCATCGGCCGGTAGAAGAGGCTTCGAGTCTGGTTGAATGGCTGGGTAGTCGATCTTTAGTCGTGGTGCCCCTGCGACACCACGAATGGTTCAGAGGACATTTGTTCCTTGGTTCCGAGCAACCGGGCGCCTTCCGGATGGAGGATGCCAAGTTTCTCAGGCACGTGGCGGATCAGGTAACGCCTGTGCTGGAACATATTCGTCTGGTGGATAGGATGGCATCCGATGCTTCCGATGAAGAGAGACGCCGTATTGCGCGTAGCGTGCACGACCGTGTGATTCA
>Ga0126369_10003860_pt1 | contig 10904 bp, 13 predicted proteins | sample PanSoiMetaPlot_1_FD_109646 | JGI IMG/M metagenome (GOLD analysis project Ga0126369, IMG submission 109646) | Tropical forest soil microbial communities from Panama - MetaG Plot_1 | ecosystem: Environmental > Terrestrial > Soil > Tropical forest > Bulk soil | place: Panama | collected 2016-02-17
CGCCGCGCCCTGTAGCAAAGGTGTGGCGAAGGCCCAGACATGGGCCAGGGGATTCCAGGGATAGCCGGTGAAGACGTGGCCGCGCAGCCATTCGGCAACCGTCCAGGCGAGCGCCAGCAGAAGTAGCTGCCGATAGCGGCCGCCGAGCCACGGCCAGCGGTCGACCAGCCGCTTGCAAAGGCCCGCCGCCAGGCCGGGAAAGAAGCCCAGCAGGACGGCAAGGCCTGCAACGATCGGCGGTCCCAAAAGCGCGAAGTCGGCGGGCGGCACGAAGAAGGCGTCGATGATCCAGTAGGAGCCGACGGCAAAATGGCCGGTACCCCAGGCCCAGCCGCGCAGGAGGGCGCTCCGCGGGCCCGGAGCGCTCTGCCACAGCCAGACGAAGGCGGCGATGCCTACGACGGCAAGCGGCAGCCAATAGAGCGGCGGCATAGCGAGAGCGGCAAGCACACCGGCCATGAGAGCCACGCCCATGGCGCGCCAACCGTGAAGGTTCATTGCTATGGGGCGATGGTCAGGCGGCGGATCGCGCCACGTTCGGCGGCCGCACGCGCAGCCGCCTGATGCGGCGGGGATCGACGTCGAGCACTTCGAACTCCACGCCCGAGGGGTGACGCACGACCTCACCGCGCTCGGGAATGCGACCCAAAAGCGAGAAGATCAGGCCGCCCACGGTGTCGATCTCGCGGCGCTCGTCCTCCGACAGCACGTTGCCGATCTCCTGCTCCAGGAGCTCGACGGGCGTGCGGCCGTTGACGTCGATCGTGCCATCGACCCTGCGGGCCACGGTGGGCGTTTGCGCAACGTCGTGCTCGTCCTCGATTTCGCCCACGATCTCCTCGACCAGATCCTCGATGGTCAGGAGCCCGTCGGTGCCGCCGAACTCGTCGACCACCAGCGCCATGTGGGTGCGCGAGCGACGCATGTCGAGCAGCATGTCGAGGACCGGCAAGGTCGGCGCAACGAACACCACGCGGCGCAGTATGTCGCGCAGATTGAACTTCTTGTTGGTGCCCCAGTAGGCCAGCACGTCCTTGATGTGGATCATGCCGATCACGTCGTCGAGCGATTCGCGATAGACCGGATAGCGCGAGTGGGCTTCGGCCTGGATCAGTCGCACGACCTCCTCAAGGGGCGTGTCGGCCGCGATCGCGGAAATGTCGACGCGCGGCACCATCACATCGGCCACGGTCTTGTCGCGCAGCTTCAGGATGTTGGCGAGCAGGACGCGCTGATCGTCGCTGATCGGCGTGTCGCTCTCCGGCGTCTCTTCGATCAGCTCCTCGATCGCCTCGCGCACCGCCTCGTTCTTCTCACGCCGGCGCAGGCGCCGCAGGATGGCGCGCAACAGACCGCCCGTGGAGGGGATTTCAGACGACGATGCAAGCGGCGGCTGAGCGGAATCGCTTGTCGAGGCCGGGCCCAAGGCGCCCGGCCGTGTACTGTCTGTTGTGGAGTCCGGCATGGCCTTCCATAAGATAGGCTATCGTTGCTGCGTTGCAATCGCGGATGTTCGTGATGCGTTCATGCAAACTTCCTTCCGGGGCGGCCATGCCCGTACTGGGGCTGGGCACGTGGCGCATGGGCGAAAGCGCCCGCCGGCGCGCCGAGGAGCTCGACGCTGTGAAGCACGGGCTGGAATTCGGCTACCCCATGATCGACACCGCCGAGATGTATGGCGAAGGTGGCGCCGAAGAGATCGTGGGTGAAGCCATCGCGGGAATGGCCAGGCGGCCCTTCATCGTGAGCAAGGTCTATCCCCACAACGCCACACGCGCCGGAACCGTTGCCGCCTGCGAACGCAGCCTCAAGCGGCTGGGGATCGAGCGCATCGATCTCTACCTGCTGCATTGGCGCGGCGGGGCGCGGCTCAGCGAAACGTTCGAAGCGTTCCATCGCCTGCGCGACGCCGGCAAGATCGCCGACTTCGGCGTCAGCAACTTCGATCGCGACGACATGGAAGAGGCGGCCCGGCTGGACAACGGTCTCACCGCCAGCAATCAGGTGCTCTACTGCCTGTCGCGGCGCGGGCCTGAATTCGACCTGCTGACGTGGATGCGGCGCCGTTCGATTCCCCTGATGGCCTATTCGCCGCTCGACCAGGGCGGACTCTTGCGCAAGCCGGCGCTGAAGAAGATCGCGGTCGAGGTGGGGTGCACGCCAGCCCAGCTGGCGCTTGCCTGGCTGCTGGCGCAGCCCGGCGTCGTCACGATTCCCAAGTCGGCGAGCCGCGAGCGCGTGAAGGAGAACTTCGCCGCGCTCGAGGTCGAGCTCTCGGCCGACGTGCTGGCCGAGCTTGATCGCGCCTTCCCGCCGCCCAAGGGCAAGCAGGCGCTGGAGATGCTCTAGCGGGTCAGCCAGAGTATGGATCGGCGATGCCAAGCTCTTTGAGGATGCGCCGCTCCCGGCCTTCCATGCGCTCGGCGTCCGCTTCACCGGTCTCATGATCGTAGCCCAGCAGGTGCAAGACGCCGTGCACCACGAGATGGCTGACGTGATCGGCCGGCCGCTTGCCTTGCGCGCGCGCTTCGCGCCATACGGTCTCGCGCGCCAGCACGATGTCGCCCAGGAAGCCGCGCGCGTCCGACGGATAGGACAGCACGTTGGTGGGTTTATTGCTGCCGCGATGTTTGGCGTTCAGCTTGCGCACCGTCTTGTCGTCGGCCAGGGCCACGACCAGCGCGCTCCTGCGACGCCCGACCGCCGCACGCGCCGCCTTGCGCACGAGTCGTTCGACGCTGGGCAAGGCCTTTCGCCACGCCGCGTCGAGCACGACGACGTCAGCGGTCGTCCGACTTGGTCTTCTTGTCGCGCGCTTCATAGGCCTCGACGATGCGGGTCACCAGGTCGTGACGCACGACATCCTGCGCGCCCAGCCGCACGAAGCGCACGCCCTCGACATTGCGCAGCGTCTCGACTGCGTCGGCGAGGCCCGAGCGCTGGCCGCCCGGCAGATCGGTCTGGCTGGGATCGCCGGTGATGACCATGCGCGAGCCCTCGCCCAGGCGCGTCAGGAACATGCGCATCTGCATGGGCATGGTGTTCTGCGCCTCGTCGAGGATGACGTAGCAATGCGACAGCGTGCGCCCGCGCATGAAGGCAAGCGGCGCGATCTCGATCTCGCCCGATTCCAGGCGATTGGCGATCTGTTCGGCCGGCAGCATGTCGTGCAGCGCGTCGTAGAGCGGTCTCAGATAGGGATCGATCTTCTCGCGCATGTCACCCGGCAGGAATCCCAGGCGCTCGCCCGCTTCGACCGCCGGGCGGGACAACACGATGCGCTCGACCTTGCCCGCCAGCAGCAGCGACACGCCCATGGCCACGGCCAGATAGGTCTTGCCGCTGCCCGCCGGCCCCAGAGCGAACACCATGTCGCGCTCGCGCAGCGCGGCAAGATAGGCGCGCTGGCCGGGCGAGCGCGCCTGCACGGTGCGGCGACGGGTGCGGATGCCCTCGTCGGCCCCACCGTCGGCCCCTCCCGTGCGCGCGAAGCGCACCGCGGCGTCGACGTCGGCCATCTCGATGGAAAGCCCGCGCTTCAGCCGTTCGTAGAGGCCGGCGATCGCCTTGTGCGCCACCGCCGCATCGTCGGCCGTCCCGGCGATCGCCAGCTGGTTGCCCCGTGCGCTCAGCTGCACGTTGGCGAGTTGCTCGATGCGCACGAGATTGCGGTCGTGGTTGCCGTAGAGCACGGCGAGCAGCGCATTGTCATCGAACGTCATGCGGCGCACGTCGGCCGAACGGCCGCCCGCGGCGGTCGCATCGCTCACGCGGCGGCCTCATAAGCCGGTGCGGCGATTTCGCCCGCCAGGCTGTTGGCGTGGCCCTCGGTCAGACGCACATCGACGATGCGGCCGACCAGATGCGCCGGACCGTCGGCAAAGACCGATTGCAGCCAGGGCGTCTTGCCGACGAGTTGGCCGGGCTTGCGCCCGCTCTCGGCGAAGAGCACCGGCACGGTGGCGCCGACCTTGGCGAGGTTGAAATCGCGCGCCTGCTTGCCCAGCAGCGCCTGCAGGGCGGCCAGCCGCGCCGTCTTGACCTTCTCCGGCACCTGGTCGGGCAGCATAGCGCCCGGCGTGCCGGGCCGACGGCTGTACTTGAAGGAAAAAGCGGACGCAAAGCCCACCTGTTCGATCAAGCGCATCGTGTCGTCAAAATCGGCGTCGCTCTCGCCCGGGAAGCCGACGATGAAATCGGACGACAGGGCGAGGTCGGACCGCGCCGCGCGCAGGCGATCGACCAGGGACAGGAAGAGACCGCGGCCATGACGGCGGTTCATGGCCTCGAGAACGCGGTCGGAACCCGACTGCACCGGCAGATGCAGGTAAGGCATGAGCTGCGGGACATCACGATGGGCTTCGATCAGCGCCTCGTCCATGTCGCGTGGATGGGACGTCGTGTAGCGGATGCGGGCCACGCCCTCGATCTCGGCCAGGGCGCGAATCAGGCGCGCCAGCGACCACGCCGAACCGTCGGCCGCCTCGCCGTGATAGGCGTTGACGTTCTGGCCGAGCAGCGTGATTTCGATTGCGCCCGCAGCGACCAGGCCGCGCGCCTCGGCCAGCACCGCCTCGGCCGGACGTGAGTACTCGGCGCCACGCGTATAGGGCACCACGCAGAACGTGCAGAACTTGTCGCAGCCCTCCTGGATCGACAGGAAAGCCGAGCCGGCGCGCACGCCCTGCGGCGCAGGCAGATGATCGAACTTGCTCTCGCTTGGGAAATCGGTGTCGAGCACGCCCGCGCCGGGCAGGCGCTTGCCGGCACGGCGCTCGGCCGACTTGCGTTCGACCTCGGCCAGCAGCTGCGGCAGGCGATGATAGGCCTGTGGGCCGACGACGATGTCGACGGCAGGCTGACGGCGCACGATCTCCTCGCCCTCGGCCTGCGCCACGCACCCGGCCACGGCGATGGTGAGGTCGCGGCCTTCGGCGCGGCGTTCCTGCTTGGCGTCGCGCAGGCGGCCGAGCTCCGAGTAGACCTTCTCCGAAGCATGCTCGCGGATGTGGCAGGTGTTCAGCACCACCAGGTCCGCCTGCTCGGGCGTGGCGGCCAGCGCATAACCCAACGGCCGCAGGACATCGGCCATGCGGTCCGAATCGTAGACGTTCATCTGGCACCCATAGGTGCGGATGAACACACGCTTGCGTTGCCCGTCGGTCAGGACGCCGGTCATCTGTCTCCGTTGCTGGAACGGCCGGTTTCTATCATCCGCCACTCGCCCGGTCGAGGGTCGGCTCAGGCGGCCCTGGCCCGCGGCGGCAATTGCTCGACCCGTCCGGAATTGGCCAGTTGCACGCCGCTGGACACTTGCCGGAAGCAATATTCGGCAAGCTTCTTGCGGTCGCCCAGCCGGTCGATGTCGACCGGCTGGAAGAAGGTCACGATGGCCTCGGTTTCGCCCAGGCAGACCATGTGCCAGAGATGCGGCACCAGATCGAGATCGCCGAACCAGGCGAACAGCGGCCGCCAGTAGCGGCCCAGCGGAATGCCGTCGAGCCGGGTATAGGCGATCGCCACCGATTGCACGATGATGGGATTGCCGTCGCGGCGCAGCTGCGCCACGCCGAACAGCGCGCTGCGGAAAGGCAGCACGCGCGTGCCGTCGCTGCTGGTTCCCTCGGGGAACAGCATGAGGTTGTCGCCGGTGTTCAGCCGCTTCATCATCTCGTCGCGGCTAGAGCTCGTCTTGCCCGTTCGCCGTTCGATGAAGATGGTGCGCTGCGCCTTGGCGAGCGTGCTGAAGAAGGGCCAGGTCGCGACCTCGGCCTTGGCGACGAAGCTGCCGGGGATCAGCCCGCCCAATACCTCGATATCGAGATAGGAGACGTGGTTGCAGACGTAGAGCGTGGGCGTCACCGTCGAGCGCTTGCCGTGCACGCGCACGCGGATCCCGAGAATCGTGCAGACCATGCGATGGTAGATCACCGGCATCCATCGGATGATCGGTTTGATGCGCAGCGCCATCACCAGGAGGTACAGCGGCACCATCACCAGCGTGAGCAGGAGATAGCTCAACAGCCGGAATGCACCACGCAAAGGAGAGCCGATCCACATCGCCCGCGCCGAGCGCGCTACTCTTCCTGCTCGCGAAGCCCGCGTTCGTAGTGGCGGATGTATTTCTCCGTGACCAGTTCGGTCTTGACGATGATGAATACGTCGGTGGTGTTGAACTGCGGATCGATCACCGCGCCGTCGCCGACGAAGCCGCCCAACCGCAGGTAGCCCTTGATCAGCGGCGCCACGCGGGCCAGCGCCTTGCGCGGCTCGTAGCTGCCGGGCTTCAGCACGTCCATCTTGACGTAGCGATCGGCAAGGGCGCGCACACGAATCTCGGGTGGCGCCAAGTGATGGTGATAGAGATAGCTCATCGCCAGTTCGTGCTGCGACGGATCGCTGCCGGGCAGACTGGCGCAGCCGAACATCACGCGGATGTCATAGTGGAATGAATAGAGTGCAATGCCGCGCCACAGCATCTGCATGGTGGCGGTGTTGCGCGCGTCCTTCTCGATGCAGGAGCGGCCAACCTCGAGCACTTCGCCCGGATAGTCGATCATGGGCTGGATGTCGTACTCCGCCGAAGAGTAGAACCGGCCCATCTTCGCCGCCACCGCACGCCGGATCAGACGATAAGTCCCCACCACGCCTTCAGGGCCATCGCCGCGCCTGCGGTCGAGCACCAGCAAGTGGTCGCACACCTCGTCGAATGCATCGAAGTCGCGCCGCCGCGTCGCCATCTCCGGTGTCGGATGCGCCGTCATCTCTTCGTAAAAAACGCGATAGCGCAGCGCCTGCGCTGCATCGACCTCAGCGGCATTCTCGGCCAGCCGAACCTCGAAATCGCCGGCGACGACCTTGACGATCTCCGCGCTGGACGCGGGAGAGCCCAAAAGTTCGGCCTCGCTGTCAGCGCGGTCAATGCGCATGTTTCATCCGCAAGGGGGCCGCCCCGATCATTGGTCCATTATCGGGGCGGCGATGGCTCAGTCCACCTATTTTTGGCGGTCGGTTTTCCCATCCAAGGGCACGCCGTAAAGCTCCAGCCGATGACCGACCAGCTTGTAGCCAGCCTTTTCCGCGATCTTGCGCTGCAGCTCTTCGATTTCGTCGTTGTGGAATTCCACAACCTTGCCGCTTTGAATGTCGATCAGATGGTCGTGGTGTTCTTCCGGCGTCTCTTCATAGCGCGCGCGGCCGTCGCCAAAATCGTGCTTGGCAAGAATGCCCGCTTCCTCGAACAAGCGCACCGTGCGGTAGACGGTAGCGATGGAGATGTTGGGATCGATCGCGGTAGCACGATGGTGCACGGCTTCGACATCGGGATGGTCGTGCGCTTCCGACAGCACGCGGGCGATCACCCGCCGCTGCTCGGTCATCTTGAGACCGCGCTCGGCGCACAATAGCTCAAGCTTCGACTTCCGATCCGGCATGCCAGGCAAGCCTACACTGGCCGGCCGCCGCGGTATAGTTGGACATGGCCACCGTCAAGCCCGACCAGATCATCGACATCACCGGCGAAGTCTGTCCCATGACCTTCGTGCGCACCAAGCTCAAGCTCGAGCGCATGCGCTCGGGCGAAGTGTTGAGTGTGCGCCTGCGCGGCGAGGAGCCTCTGCGCAATGTGCCGCGGGCCGCGCGCGAGGAAGGGCATGCCGTCCTGGGCATCGAAGCCGACGGGGAGGCTCACATCGTCACGATCCGGCGGGTCTGAAACCAGCGTCGCCTCAGTTGAGAGTGAGTCGCATGACCAGCGCGTCCGCAGGCGGCCGCTCGCCGCGCTGGTAATAGGCTGGGCGCGTCGCAACTGTCGCAAAACCCGAGGCTTCGTAGAGGGCGCGCGCCGGCGAATTGTCGATTCCAACCTCGAGAAACAACGTCCGGGCCCCCGCCGCCCGCATGCGGTCGACAACCGCGGCCAGCAAGGCCCGCCCGGCGCCGCGACGCTGGCGTGGCGGGCTGACCGCAAGGGTCAGGAGTTCTGACTCATCGGCAGCCATGCGGTAGAGGGCAAAGCCGACATCGTCGGCTTCGTCTTCGATGAGCAGGCCGGCCACGCCCGGCGCGGCCAGCAGCTCGGCGACGTCCTGGCGTGTCCATGGCCTTTCGCCCAAGGCGGCAAACGCCAGCGCATGCAGCTTGGCCGCGCGGTCGAGATCGCGGGCGCCCAGCGGGCGCAACACATAGCGATGATTCATTCAACAGTCCGCCGCGCGCCGTCGGGCAAGGTGATATTGACGCCGCGCAAATAGAGCGGACGGGGCAGTCCTTCCCTGCCGTTGCGAGCGCGCCAGCCGGCCGGCCCGTCCTGCGCGGCCAATCGGGCGAGAACGACTGGATCGGGAACCGTCTCCTCGCCCTGCGCCGGCACGCCGCTCGCCCGCAGGCCGGCCGCCAAAGCGGATGCGCCGGTGCCGATGACGATGCAGGATTGCCCTTGCAGACGCGCGCCGAGGCTTTCGACTGTCGCAACGAAGGGCGCCTCGTTCTCGTCAAGAGCACAGAACCAATCGCCGAGACGGCTGTCGATCGCAGCAACGATCGCGCGATCGCGCGGTTGCGCCTGCGCCTGCAGCACGGCGGTCGTGGACATGCCCGCCAGCGGCACGCCGAGACCGACGGCCAGGCCGCGCGCGGCGGCAAGGCCCACGCGCACACCCGTGAAGCTGCCCGGACCGATGGTCACAGCGATCAGCGAAAGCGTACGCCGCGCGACGCGTGCCTGATCGAGCGCGGTTTCGATGGCCGGCAAGAGCCGCGCGGCTTGGTCGCGGCCGCCCTCGTGGAGGACGGCCAGCGGCTTGCCCTCGCGCACGACGGCAACGGCAAGGCCGCTCACCGCGCAGTCGAAGGCCAGCACCACGCTCACGCGCTGGCGCCGCGCGGATCGGCTGGGCAAAGTTGGAGCATGAAACTCGACCTGGTTGAAATCGTTCCGCCCGCTTTCGACTGCGATGTCGCGCTGGCCTATGCGACCGAGGCCAATCTAACGGGCCGGCCGATCTATCGAAATGCCCAATGCTGGCTGCATCGCGAGGCCGCGGACAGGCTGGCCAGGGCGATCGCACTGGCCCAACCGCTCGGGCTCCGACTGCGCCTGCTCGATGCGCTGCGGCCGGTTGAGGCGCAGTGGGCACTGTGGAAGGCCCGGCCGGATCCCGAGTTCCTCGCCGACCCCCGGCGCGGGTCGCCGCATTCGCGGGGCGTGGCGCTCGATCTCACATTGCTCGACGGCGATGGCCGCGAGCTCGATATGGGCACACCCTTCGATGCCTTCACGCCGCTGTCGCACCACGGCTGCACCGGGATCTCGGTCGAAGCGCAGCGCAATCGCTTTCTGCTGATGGGTCTGATGACGGCAGCCGGCTGGGACTTCTATCGCAATGAATGGTGGCACTATCAACTGTTCGAGGCGCGTCGCTATCCGCTGGTCAGCGATGCCGATATGGCCCGGCCGATGATGTAGATCAGAAGGTCGACAGCCGCGCCTTGTCGAAGTCGCTGAGATCGTTCTCGCGCATGATCTGGCGGACGAAGTTCACGTACTGCGATCCTAACTCCGAATAACGCAGCAGCGAGCCGATGAGCTGATAGCCGTTCAATGCCTCGCCGCGCTGGCGCAGCGCGGCGCGCGCGGTCCGGAAGCTGGCATAAGCGGCATGGGTATTGAGGTTGGCGATGTAGGCGTTGGTGGCGTCGGCGACGCTGGTGAAAGGTTGCGGCGAGCCGGCGCGGATCATACCGAACAACGCATTGCCGCTGCGCGCCGCAGCCGACGTGCCCCAACCCGATTCGACGCCGCCCTGCGCGATCGCCATCGAAGGCGGGACGACATCGACGCGTCGCACCAGCTCCTCGATGTTGCCGGGCGAGGTGTCGTAGCGTTCGGCGAGATCCTCCAGCCAGATGCGCTCGATCGCCGACATGCTCATCGGTTCATCGGCCAGCTTGTCGCGCAGGTAGAGAAGCTGCTCGCGGTCGGCCAGCACCCGCTGGTTGACCTCGAGCACGACCGGCAGCAGCGCGGTGATGAACAGCGCCTTGCGCTCATTGCCGTCCTTGCTGCCGAGGTCGGCCGGCACGCGCTCGACCCGGATCGGCGGCACGGCCTCGCCCTGCCGAATGTCACCCAGTGTGTAGGCGACGTCGCGGAAGAAGCCGGCGAGCTCGTCGGCGGTCCTGGGATTGATGGCGCGCAGCTGCACGTTGCGCCGCACGGCATTGCCGGGCGCGGCAAAGCGGCCGTGGCCCCATGCCGACAGCTCGCGCGTCGAGCGGTGAAAAGTATCGTCCGGCTCGCTCGCTTCATGACGGACGAAGATCAACGCCTCGGCATCGGCGTTCAGGATGGGCAGCGTCGCCACTTCGATGGCGGCGACGCTGGCAGCGCCGACCGGCGCAAAGGACAGGTGGGATGCGACGTCGTCGAGGGAGGGAAGCGGCTCGCGCAGTCCCAACCCGGTGGCGAATACGGCTGCCCAAACAGCCGGAAACGCATAGTGCCGCCCACGCGCGACCGCGGGCAAAATCGACCATTGCATCCCACACCCTCGTTTGTTTGCCCGCGCGAACGGGCATCGCCCACGGTCCCCCCGAACCGCGATGCGGCGACTACGCTGTACGCCTGATGGCCAGGCGGCCTACTGGGCCGCCTGCACTTCCACCACTTCCGGTACGTAATGCTTCAACAGGTTCTCGATCCCCATCTTCAGCGTGGCGGTCGAGCTAGGGCAGCCCGAGCACGAGCCCTGCATGTGCAGGTAGACCACGCCGTCGCGGAAGTCCTGGAAGACGATATCGCCGCCGTCCTGGGCCACTGCCGGACGGACGCGCGTTTCGAGAAGCTCCTTGATCTGGGCGACGATTTCGTCGTCGTCCGCCGAAGCGGCGCTCGCTTCAGCGGC
>Ga0126369_10003862_pt1 | contig 10903 bp, 6 predicted proteins | sample PanSoiMetaPlot_1_FD_109646 | JGI IMG/M metagenome (GOLD analysis project Ga0126369, IMG submission 109646) | Tropical forest soil microbial communities from Panama - MetaG Plot_1 | ecosystem: Environmental > Terrestrial > Soil > Tropical forest > Bulk soil | place: Panama | collected 2016-02-17
CCACTCTGGAGACACCACCGCGTCGACGCGATTCAATGGCCTGATTCTCTTCTCGATTCTTCGAACGTTCACGAGCCATGGATTTCAACCTCCAAAAATAAAGTGTCGATAATTCAGTCTAGCCCCACGTAACCGAGAATCTGTAAATTGCCGATGCATCTGCCTGATGTTGGTTCGGTTGAATTGCGCCGGACCTATTGACAAATCCGGTGAAGGCAGACAAAGCAAACATCAAGATTGATCCGTCGCATTTCGCGCGGGTAAACTGAATGCACCTTACTCAAAGGAGAATTGAGCATGTGCGATTACTCGCTTCATGGAATTAAGAATCGCCTTGCTGACGAAGGCGAGACCTTAGTCGTCCATCGGTTCTACACAGGATCGAAAGGACTCACCTCACCCCGGTACCTCGAACCGGCCGAGAAGCCTAGAGGACTGATTGCTGCCTTGAAGAAAATGTTTGCGTCTCCACCCAGTGAATGCGCGGTGTGTATTCCCGACGGCGCCAAACTCATCCTGAATAACGTCTCACCTGCGCTTCAGCGAGCTCATGGTCTCTGCGAGACAGAGCCCGTAACTTTCCGTCAGTTGTCGGCCGAGGCGGCAAGCTACCGAGATGCGGTGGAATTTCAAAACGGGGTGAAAGTTCGTTTGCAGGAGTTAGAAGAAGGTCAGATCATCCACGTTGCAGCAGTCTCCGTCGAACAGGCTGAAGCAGCAAACATGGTCTGGATGCTCTCCGATCGACCTAGGTAAAGGGTTAACGTTCGCTTCAAACGCCAGGTCCTGAGGAAGAGAGCTAGAGTTGTGCCTCAGAGCCACTCGCCTGAAACCTATGTCCCCTGTGGGTTTGCGGCGATCCAGCTCGATTTGTGCTAGGCTTTAACTTTAGCGAGCAGGATTAAGCTAATGTTGGAAAAAGTCAGGCACAAAGCAAGACCGTACCTGGTGCTTTCGATCTTAGTAGTCTTCACCATCATTGCTGCGATTTATGTTTCACCATACTCGGCGGCGGTTGGTGTGTTTCTTAGCTACTTCGTCTTCATCGCACATTCGCTGCGCAAAGCAACGAAGACTCAGGAAGAACTCAAGGCGCAACTCGACGAGCACCGAATCAAGTTGAAGGAACTGATTTCCCAGATACCAGGTGTTGTCTGGGAGATGCATGGCACGCCGGAAACAGGTCTGAGCCTGACGTTCATCAGCGAATACCTCAAACCGGTTCTTGGTTATGAGGTGAGTGAATCGACGGCTCCACCCAACTTCTGGATCGACATTGTTCATCCCGGCGATCGCGAGCGGGTTTCTCGCGACCTCCAAGAAATGTTTCACACGGGAGCCGGTGGAACCAAATTCCGTTGGCTTGCCAAAGATGGCCGCGAAGTCTCGGTCGAAACACATGCAGGTGTGGTACTGGATGAACGCGGCAATGCAGTGGGCCTTCGTGGCGTCACCATGGAAAGCACGACTCTTCACGGTGGGGAGACGGAACGCGAACGTGAGCAATTGCTCCGTTTGGAACATACAGCGCGCAAGCAGGCGGAGTCCGCGAACCGTATTAAAGATGAATTCATCGCTACCTTGTCTCATGAACTGCGAACTCCTCTCACTCCGATCATGGGGTGGGCGCAGCTGCTAAAAGAGCGGACGACAAGTCCTGCGACTCTTCAACGTGGTCTGGATGTCATTGAGCGCAGCGCACGTTCACAAGCCAGATTGATCGACGATCTGCTGGATATGTCACGCATCGTGACGGGCAAGATACAGGTCAAGATGCAAACTGTCGAGCTTCAACCCATTGTTCGCGCCGCACTGGATGCTGTACAGCCGGCAGCGGATGCTAAAGGCGTCGCAATCGAGATTACCGCACCCTCATCTCCTATCCAGTTCACGGCAGATCCGAACCGGCTGCAACAGGTCTTCTGGAATCTACTCTCAAATGCAATCAAGTTCACGCCCAGCGGTGGTGTCGTGAGCATCTCATCTGAACGCATTGAAACCGAGTTGCGGATCGTTGTTCACGATAATGGAGAAGGCATCGATCCGGCATTCCTACCTCACGTCTTCGATAGATTCAGTCAGGCCGACAGCACCAATGTTCGAGCGCATGACGGCCTGGGAGTTGGACTTGCCATTGTCCGGTACCTTGTCGAATTACACGGTGGACAGGTCTCGGTGAAGAGTCCCGGAAAAGGACGAGGCTCTACTTTCACTGTGACATTGCCGGTGAAAACATACGGAGCTAAGACTTCGGCTAGACGGTCGAAACAGGCGAGAAAAGCCGTTTCGAGCCTCGAAGGTTTGCGGCTGCTCGTGGTCGATGACGAAGCCGACGTGAGGGAACTCCTGGCGCTGGTGCTGCAGCATGAAGGAGCCGTCGTGGCGACGGCTTCATCGGCTCAAGAAGCCCTTCGAATCCTCCAGGCAAATCCAATCGATGTGCTGATCTCCGACATCGCAATGCCGGAAGAAAACGGTTACGTAATGCTAGAGAAGTGGAGGCAGATCGAGCAGCAACAACAAAAGCCTCCCGTATCCGCAATTGCCCTGACAGCATATGCGCGTGAAGACGACAGGAAATACAAAACCGAACCGGGGTTTGAAATGCATCTATCCAAACCTGTCGAAACCGAGAAGTTGATCTCCTCCATCATCGCGGTTGCGACGAAGCACCTCGGTAAAGCGGGTTAGGTTCGTCGCACCAGTTGAGAGTGCGGGTTTCTTAGATCTGACCAACGTTCAATGTTCAATTCTCAATTCCTATTTGAAGAAACCCGGACGTGTGCCGCTGCTGTTCCCTCGGATAACAATTCGGAATTGAGAATTAAGGCATTGGTCAGATCCTTCCCCGATCAAACACCTGGAAGAGATTTATCGTTGACCATGATGGTCATTATTCAAAAGCTTGGAACCATCCGTCTCAACGCACTTGGGGGATTCTTCCAACGGCTCGGTTGATGGCTTGATCACGCGCGGTGGCATGACCCACGGCGTGGTTAACACGGCCGGATCTTCGACAGTCGCCTGCCATACGAGGGTTTCCCCGTCCTTCCAGAGCCGCTCGATAACGCGCATGTCCGGACTGTGCAAATAACCATCCTCGCCGATCCATGTGTCCTCCACAAAATTCCGGACCTCGACGACGAATACATTTCCTTCCCACTTGCCGACGGAATCCCCGTAGTGCGAGGGGTTCGCGTTGGCCCGATGCGGCCGTCCGTCTGTGGGAATGATGCGGTAAGGATCACCGGAAATGTCTTCATAGAAAAAGATGGTCTCATTCCGCAATTGCACGATTTTTCGCGGAGGACCGATGCGCGGTACGCCGGGCTTGCCGCAGTAGAACACGGGGTCGAGTTTGCTTTCGTGGTCGGAAAGCTCCTTCACTCTCGCTTGATACGCCGGCTTGTAGGAAGGTTTCGGCGTGGACGGCAGCACGCCGCGGACCGCAGTCGCATCTCCATGCCGCGCGCTCTGGTCGATCGAATGGACAGTTACCGTCCTATTGACCTCTTTCTTTAGAGCCGCCGGCGCGCGATCGATAGCATAGGTCCAAACGCCGCTCAGGTCGGGGTGCTGCGCATGCGCTATCCCATGAAAAAGGATCACGCAACTGAATACGCCAAAGAGTACTTTCCGCATATGCTCTCTCCCGCTACTTCGGTTCCGCACTGTTGATCAATTCCAGCGACGTACCGTCAGGCAATTTGATTTTTTGCATATAACCATAGAACGTGCCGTCCTTCGCACGCACACCTTCCACCGTCACCGTCTGTCCGAGGGCTTTGGCGAAGTCTGCTCGTCCCAAACCGACACTGCGGTACCACGAAGGAGGATTACTTTCGAATGTCCAGTGATCGACTTTTCCGGCGTCGCCTTTAGCTTCCATCGCGATCACGATGTGCGGGTTGATCCAATCGATTTTCGTGAGAGTACCGGTCACCGAAATGCGCTTCCCCATATCGAAAATTGCCGAAGGCGAGTGGTGCGCAGACAGTATCGCCGCGAAGAGCAACAAGACCGTACACGTAGCTACGGAAACTCTACCTCTCAAGATGGCCTCCTTGTCAGGAATGGCTCGCAGTATATCCGACCAATGTTCAATTGCCCAATTCCCAATTGTTATCCGAGAAAACCGCAACCGCCAAAGTGAGCCGTTTTCGGATAGGAATTGGGAATCAAGAATTGAACATTAGTCAGATCCCTCCCGTGATGAAACAATCGGATGTTGATCCCTAATGACGCTCCGCAATCAACCGTCGCACCGTCAAGTGCGACCCCCAATAAACCCGCTCGCCCGCTTTCTGAAAGTCTGCTTCCGTTGCTTTGTAAATATTCACAAACTTCTGCGGATTTCGGTCCACGAGCGGGAACCAGCTGCTCTGGATTTGAAGCATGATGCGATGCCCCTTCAGAAACGTGTGGTTGATATCCGGCATTTCCCACGCCACTTTCGTGGGCATGTTCGGCTGCATCGGCTGGGGCTTCGACCAGCTGTTACGATACTTCGCCCGCATCGGCTCGCCACGGATAAGCATTTGGTAGCCGCCTAAGCGCTCTCCAGCCTCAACAAAACGTGTATCTTGGGCATCGTCGGGAAAAACGTCGATGAGTTTAACAACGTAATCCGAATCCGTTCCGCTCGTCGAGACGAGTAAATCCACATTGAGCGGCCCTGCAATCGATACGTCCTCAGTCAAAACATCAGTCTGATAAACAAGAACGTCCGGACGCGCTGCGGCGAATCGTTGGTCATCAACCATGTATTCGCGAGTCATACCGATATTGACTTGATTGATAAACGGTACGGGCCGGGCGGGATCGCTAACGTACTCGTCGTATTTCTTCGTCTCGCTTGCAGGCGGCGCTTGAAACTCAAGCCTGCCTTTCCCTGCGATATAAAGGCTATCGAGTTTTGTCGATTGCGGAGGCCAATGATCATACTTCCGCCATTGGTTTGATCCCGTTTCGAAAACGTAGGCTTCCGGCAAGTTCAACGAGCCTTTGCCTTTCAGATAGTAATTGAAGAAAGGCAGTTCGATGTTTTCACGGTAATAGAGAGCCGTCTTGGAACCGAAGCTGACGTTTCCCAAAGACTCTCCATCGCTGCGCGCCCAACCGCCGTGAAACCACGGGCCCATGACGATCGTGTTTGAGTTCTGCGCGTTGTGATCCTCGATCGATTTGTAGATGTGAAGCGGTCCCCAAAGATCTTCTGCATCAAACCAACCGCCAACGATCAGCACGGCGGGCTTAACGTGCGTCAAGTATTGAGGAATATTCTGTGCCTGCCAGTAGCTGTCGTAATCACCGTGTTCCATCCACTCGTTCCAAATGCGAACCTTTCCATGGAGGTACTTATTGTTGGCGTTGGCGAGTGGGCCCATGTCGAGAAAGAACTTGTAACCGTCAGGCGTGCCGTGGACGAATGTGGGACCGTTTTGCATTGTAGGCACGGTAGGTTGAAGACCAAACTGCGAGATGAAATTGAAAGCGTGAGGCAGCCAGAACGCGCCGTTGTGATGCATATCGTCGCCAAACCAATTGTCACCCATCGGCGCTTGAGGCGACGCAGCCTTCAAAGCCGGATGCGCATCGATGATGGCTTGCGCGGTGTAATGGCCGGGAAATGAGATGCCCCACATGCCGACACGTCCGTTGTTGTGCGGAATATTTTTCAGAAGCCATTCAATGGTGTCATACGTATCGGTGCTTTCGTCGACATCAGCAGGTCCCGATTTGTTTGGCTTGTAGGGCGTCATCCACTGGAAGTTGCCTTCCGACATGAAGCGTCCACGCACGTCTTGATAGACGAAAATGTATTTCTCGTCGATGAAAGCAGAGCTCGGGCCAAGACTGTCGCGGTATGCATCCGGACCATACGGCGCGACACTGTATGGCGTTCTCGTTATTAGAATCGGGTAAGACTGCGAGGTGTCCTTCGGCGCGTATACCGTCGTGAACAGCTTCACTCCGTCGCGCATCACGATTCGATGCTCCGCCTTGCTGTAACCAGCCTTGATCTTGTCCGCGGTCTGCGCGAGAGTGGCAGCGGCTAAGCCGATGACGCTTATTAGAACCACGCCCCAAGGACGAACTTTCCGAGTGAATACCATTCCGAAATTGTACTGGAAACGGGCACTTACGCGGTGGATGGCCGACGCACACTTTTTCTTTACGTGTTGGACCTCGATGCCTATACTGCCTCCAGCTTTTCAAGCAAATAGGGGAATTCAATCCTTAACTGAAATCGCCGACTGAGAGGAGATCACTTATGAAGCGACTCTTGGTGGTAACAGCCGTGTTAGTAAAACAAGTGTTTGTTTGCATGTTCGGAAACGTGTTGGCCCAAACGGGAAATGGCGGGCTGACAGGAACTGTTGAAGACACATCGAAGGCATTGATTCCGGGAGTGTCGATCATAGCAACCAATACCGAGACAGGAGTTACAACTAGTGCGGTAACCAACGAATCGGGCGCATATAACATTCCGAGCCTGATACCCGGCACATACAAATTGACTGCCGAACTGGCTGGTTTTCGAGCGGCCAGCTATACGAACATCGCACTCGGAACGAGCGAAACCAAGCGATTTAACTTCACCCTGGAGGTAGGGGGAGTAGCAACGGCGATTGAGGTCACCGTCGATGCCGGTGCGCTACTGACTACATCCAGCGCGACGGTCGACAACGTTCTTCCCGAATATAAGGTGCGCGAACTGCCACTCGTCGGGGATGACATTCTCGATTTGATTGGCGTGTTAGGCGGCGCGCGCGTGAGCGCCGGTCCCTTCCCTGAATTCACAACGTTTGCCGGTATTAGTGCCGGCTATGTGAATACCAGCGTCAACGGGCAGAGCGTCCAGGATGGCCGTTATGCCGCGGGCGTCTATTCAACGACAAGGATCAATCCAGACATGGTCAGTGAAATCCGTCTGGTGCTGACGCCCGTGGATGCCGAGATGGGGCGGGGTAATGGCCAAGTCCAAATTCAAACGCGGTCTGGAACAAACCAATACCGGGGCAGCGCTGTATGGGACATTCGGAACACTGCCCTTGACGCCAGGACGTGGATCGACAATCGGACCGTACCGCTACCCGTACGGAATTGGCAAAACCAACACCAATACACGTTGAGCTACGGCGGACCCATCGTTAAGAACAAAACGTTCTTCTTCGCGCTGTACGACGGGCAGATCACGCGCATTCGCGAGACCGTCAACGCTTTGGTGCTCACGGACTGCGCGCGAAACGGTATTTTCCGGTACTTCCCCGATTGGAACAACGGCAACTTCGGCACAACCCCAACTAGCACACCGACAACTCTCAGCACCGCAATCACTCCCGTCGTTGACGCGTTGGGGAATCCGAAGGCCCCGGCCACGCTCCGAAACGGCCAACCCTATAACCAAACGCTTCAGTACTTCAGCGTGTTCGGAACGCTTCAGAACATTCCAACAAAGCCGGATTGTTCGGACGCCGCTGTCGTACCCAATACCGCTCGAGATCTAAACCGCACGGGCCTCGATCCAACCGGATTTGTGCAAAAGGTCATGGGAGAGATGCCGCATGCTAATGCCTGGGACGGTGGGAGTAGTGATGGCTTGAACACTGCCGTCTTTCGCTGGACTCGCCATCGCCATGGTAATGACGACGTTTCCGGTGGAACCCAAGATACGACCGATCGCGGTCAGATCAACATCAGAATCGATCACAACTTCAGCGAGCGTCATAAACTCGGTGTACAGTGGCAATACGAAAGGGACTCTTCAGATAATGCGGCGCCCTCCTGGCCGACAGGTTTCTGGGGTTCCATCCAGCGGCGGCCGCAAGTCTGGACATCGAACTTCGTATCCACATTGTCGGCGAATGTCGTTAACGAAGCTCGATGGGGACTTCGGCGCAACAAGGGCATTCAATACGAGGCCATGGATGATCCTAAGTACGGCAAAGCAGCACGCGAATTCTTTCCAAACATCAACGGAATCCCGCTCCTTGTGGGGCTTGGGGCCGGCGGTGTAAATGGCGTCGGCGGCGTAAATTTTCAGAACAGTCTTGCTAGCGGTTTTGGACTCTTTGGAGACTTTAGCCGAGGCAACACCACCTCGCTCTACACCTATGCCGACACCCTCAGTTGGACGAAGGGCCAGCATGCGTTCAAATTCGGAGCCGAATTCCGACAGGATAAATCGCTCGGATACAGCAATCTCAACTTAGTGCCGCATGCCACAGGCGGCACCGGAACCAACGTGGCGACGCCGGATTTCGGCAACATTTTGGGCAACGGTCTGCTGACGACCAATAGCGGTAATATGCAAAACCTGCTCGTCTTTCTTTCCGGTTCGATCGGCACCCTCAATCAACTCTATTTTCTGCAGGACACACAGCACCTCGACAACTACGCAGACATTCGCACTGCCAATAAGCGAGGTACCAATGTCCACCAGAATGAGTGGAGCGCTTTCATCAAAGATGATTGGAAAGTCCACCGTAGTCTCACGCTCAATCTCGGTGTGCGCTATGAGTATTACGGGCCGCCTTGGGATGCCAGGGGCCTGACGCCTGCGCCTGTTGGAGGCGGACTCGCGGCATTTGGCTACTCGGGCCGCAGTTTTGCGGACTGGTTCAGACCTGGACAAGGTAAAGACGGTGCGCCAACCGCCTTCGAATTTGTCGGTCCGAATTCACCGAATCCCGGCAAATCGCTCTGGAACCCGGACCGGAATAATTTTGGTCCCGCTGTCGGTTTCTCATGGCAACTTCCTTGGTTCGGGGCAGGTAAGACAACCTTGCGCGGTGGATACCAAATCACATACCAAGGCGGGGGCCGAAGCTTCAATTTGGACCTCGACCTCGGCTACGCGCCCGGTATGATCTTCACTCCAAGTCTGACCGCAGCGGACAACACCTTCGTCACCTACGCGGACATCTTGAAGGCTTCGGCCTGCGGAGGCGCAGGATGCATTCCGGTTCCGCATAATCAGAAACCGATGCAGGTAATCCCCAACGAGTACCGCGCAACAATCTCGGGCTGGAGTGGCAACGTTTACGATCCCAACTACGTGACCCCTTACATTCAAAACTTCACGATGGCACTCACACGGAGTGTGAACCAGAACATGACGTTCGATGTCCGCTATGTCGGAACCCGTGGTCTGAAACTTTTTGCGGACTTACCTCTGAATGACCGGAACTTCCTGACCAATGGATTGAAGGAAGCCTTCGACGCGGCGAGACGCGGTGAAGAGTCTCCGTTGCTGGACCAAATGTTCAACGGAATCAACATCGCCGGTGCAGGATTTGGACCCGTGGGACAACCATTCAATGGCGTCATGCAGACCGGTGCTATGCATTTGCGGGCGTCAACGGCCTCGTGCGGAACTAACTGTACGATCCAATCCGCTCTCGCAAACGGCCAGTACGCGAGCATCGCCGGCGCTTTAAATACGCTGAACTACAACCGCACTTTTGCGGGCAACAGTGGGTTACCGGTGATACCGACCAGTGTTCAAGGTGCAGTACTACGGGTTAACAACTTCCCGGAGAACTTCATTTCAGCAAATCCACAATTCAGTACCATCGGGCTGAGGACCAATCTGAATAACTCCAACTATCACGCGATGCAGGCGCAGTTCACCATGCGTCCGAAATCCAGCGGACCCGTACAGGGGATCAGCTATCAAGGAACTTTCACGTGGTCCAAGAGCCTGGGATCACCTCCGAACGGAGGTTTCGCAGATGTCAGGAATCGTCAAGAATATGGTCTGCAAAACGGACACAGGCTGTACGAGTTCAAAAGCAACGGCACTTTCGAATTGCCGTTCGGGCCGGGCAAGCTGCTGCTGGGTGATACTCATGGCTGGATTGCACGGCTGACCGAGAATTGGAGATTGTCGGGGATCTTTAATGTGGTTTCCGGCCGACCAAATTCGATTAGCGCGCAGGGAATGCTCTTCCAAGGCACTTTCGGGACCGGCACGCCCGTGGTCACGCCAGAAGGTGTCGCAGTCTTCGGGAAGTTCCCATCAAAGTTCGGGTCTGTCCACTGGGATGATGGTGCGAGAGCAGGAAGCTACTTCGATCCTGGTACCTTTTTCCGAGTTCCTGATCCGCAGTGTACCGGCGTCACGGGGCTGCAAAATCTAAACGGACTCAGCAGCGCTTCTCCATCGAATCGCTGCACGCTGCAGGCGGTCGCTCGACCCATCCCCGCAGGGAAAACGGTGCCGGCAGATTTAACGGTACAACTTCCCAACGGGCAGCCAGGCGTCATCGTTCTCAAGAATCCGCTGCCGGGCGAAAGAGGTACTCTTGGACTGAACACCATGGAAGGCCCGGGACTGTGGCTCTTCGATGCGGCAATAAGCAAGTCCATTCGAATCGCCGAAGGCAAGAGCCTTGAATTCCGTGTCGATGCGCAAAACGTGCTCAACCACCCGACGCCCGATGATCCTGGTCAAGCGTCATGCTTTGGTGGCAACCTCGGCACGAATCTCTCGCTCAACAATACGAATGATTTTGGACTTGTCGGAGGAAAATGCGTGGCGGAAAGTCCGTCTCGTCGGTTCCAGGCAAGACTGCGTATAAACTTCTAGGCCTCTAAACGAATAACCGTCATTTTGAATCCCGAATCGGAATCTGCCGATTCGGGATTTTTTTCTAGTACCGACGTCTGGACTTCGCCTGCAGAAAACCTTTCCACTCAGTCATCTTGTGTTCTTGTTTCTCCCAGTGTAAATTTCGTCTCGATCTACCAAACGAAGAAACCTTCAGAAAAGGGTCAAATGTCCATGAAGCTGACAGCGGGAGGGCTGCCCCTCGCAACGGCGTTGTTGTTTTGTACGTCGTTGTACGCGCAAATTGGTGTGGGTTCCATTTACGGGAAGGTTCTCGATCGTGAAGGC
>Ga0126369_10003863_pt1 | contig 10902 bp, 7 predicted proteins | sample PanSoiMetaPlot_1_FD_109646 | JGI IMG/M metagenome (GOLD analysis project Ga0126369, IMG submission 109646) | Tropical forest soil microbial communities from Panama - MetaG Plot_1 | ecosystem: Environmental > Terrestrial > Soil > Tropical forest > Bulk soil | place: Panama | collected 2016-02-17
CCTGCCGCTGGTCGACTTCATGGCGGCGGTTCAGGCGACTGGCTACGACGGCGATTTGTCGCTCGAAATTTTCAATGACCAGTTTCGCGCGGGGTCGCCGCGATCCGTCGCCATTGATGGGCAACGCTCGCTGATCTATCTGATGGATCAACTGCGTGAACGCAGCGGAAAGTCCAGCGTCGAATTTCCCGCCCTTGCACCGCGCTCGACATGCCTGGGCGTCGAGTTCATCGAATTTGCCGTCGATGACCGTAGTGCCGACGAGCTTGAAATTTTGCTCTCCGGTCTCGGGTTTCGCAACGTCGCCTGCCACAAATCGAAATCGGTGTCGCGCTGGACCCAAGGCGCGATCAATCTCGTCATCAATCAGGAAAAGGAAGGCTTCGCGCATTCCCACTATGTGACGCATGGCCCATCGGTCTGCGCCATCGGCCTCAAGGTTGCGAGCGCGCTCGCGACGCTCGACCGTGCTAAGGGCCTGCGCGATACGCCATTCCGCCAACAGGTTGGGCCAGGGGAGCTGGACATTCCAACGGTCCGCGGTCTGGGCGGCAGCCTCCTGTACTTTGTCGACCCCGGCTCTCCACTGGCTGATGTGTGGGATATCGAATTCGCGCCATTGAAGCCCGCAATCGCAAGCGAAGACGCTGGACTCACGGTCGTCGATCACATCTCGCAATCGATGCACTACGAAGACATGCTGTCGTGGCTGCTGTTCTACACGTCGCTCTTTGATGTGCGCAAAACGCCGCAGGTCGACATCACCGATCCCGGCGGCATCGTGCGCAGCCAGGTCGTCGAGACCCTGGATGGGACGCTGCGCATCGCGCTGAATGCCTCGCAAAGCATGCGCACGCAATCATCGCGTTTCCTTGCCGAGTATTTTGGATCGGGCGTTCAACATGTCGCCTTCGCCACCGACAATATCGTCGCAACCGTTCAGAGGCTGCGGGCCAACGGCGTCGACTTGCTCAGTATCCCCGAGAACTATTACGACGACCTCGAAGCGCGGGTCGATCTCGACGCCGAAAGGCTGAAAACACTGAAGGCCAACAACATTCTGTATGACAGAGACGAAAGCGGAGAATATTTCCAGATCTACACGCAAAGCTTCAAGGATTTGTTCTTCATCGAGGTCGTCGAGCGCGTGGGATACCGAGGCTTCGGCGCCGTCAACGCGCCCATTCGGCTCAACGCCCAGTCGAGGTTGCACGGCCGGTATGGGGGGCCGCTTAGGATGGCTGCGCGTACTCCAGATCACGTGCACCTCGTCGGCAGCATTGGTCTCGACACGGTTGAGGAGGTGTTCAAGACGGTCGGCCCCATGCTCGGACGTCGCTTGCTTCGCATCCCCGATGGCGAGCCGGGGCCGCGGCGCCTGTGGGTCAGCTTCCAATATCCGCTCTTGCGAGCGAGCCCGTTCCTGCGGCCCGACCCGAGCGGCGCACTGCGCAAGACCTCGGGATTTCCGCTTCTCTGCCTCGCTGAGGGCGCTGCACTGGACGAGGTGCGTTTTGGCGAGCTCGGCTACGCCCGGGAGGCGCGGGCGTCGTATCTCGATTTCATTGCGGCACGAAAGCGTGGAGACATTGCGCCTGGCGTGCGCTTCCAAGTCTGTCTGCCCACGCCGATGAGCGTCATCTATGCCTTCTGCACCGCGCGTGATGTCGCCGCGATCGAGGCTGCGTACGAATCCGCCATGGCGCGTGAGGTGCAGGCGATCTGCCAGCATATCCCGCACGATGACCTGTGCATCCAGTGGGATGTTTGCCACGACATGATCCTGTGGGATGGGCAGCCGCAGGATCAGTTTCCGCTGGTCGATGCGTCGCGGGAGGCGATTGCCGCGCGCCTGGTCCGCATCGCAGCGTTTGTTCCCGGAGACACCGAGCTCGGCTTTCACCTCTGCTATGGCGACTTTGGCGGCAAGCATTTCTTCGATCCGGTGACCGCGCGCCACCTCGTCGATGTTTCAAACGCGATGGCGCGAACGGTCGCGCGCAAGATTTCCTACATCCATCTGCCGGTGCCGCTGCCGCGGGCGAGCGATGAATACTTCGCGCCCATGCGGGAATTTGCGCTCGCGGCTGACACTGAGATCTATCTCGGGCTCATCCACGCCGCTGACGGCGTTGAAGGGACGAACAAACGCGTCGAATTGGCCCGCAAATACGTTCCAAAATTCGGCCTCGCGACCGAGTGCGGCTTTGCGCGCGCACGCAGGCCCGATCTCGTGCGCGATTTGCTGGCCATCCATGCGGCGGCGACGCGAGAACCTCGAATGGAGTGAAGCTGGACCGACCGGGCGACGAGCGCGTGACCAGTGAGCGGGCGGAATATGGTGAAGTTACCTGCCCCGCGCCCGCCCGGCTCGCGCTGCAGCTAGGCCGCCAGCCGGTCGAGCAGGGCCAACATGACCGGGGCGTCCGGCATCGGCAGGACGGCGTCGATCCGCTCGATCAGGCGCGACTGGAGGAGCGCGTTGCGCGCCTTCCCGATCGTGCCGAGGGGCCCGCGGAATCCGTGATCCTCCCACGCCATCTCGAGCAAGCTCTCGCTCATCAGCGCATCGACGAGGTCATCGGCCTGGCGGTCTATGCTGATGAGCGGATGCGCGGAAAAAACCGTCGGTTGCGGGTAGAGAATGACCGGCTTGGCCGGTGCGTTCGCCTCGACCCGCTTCCAGCGATCGGCGTCCTGCAGGACCCATTCGACCAGCTGGTTCTCGTAGCCGACGATGAGGGGCTGCGCGCCGGCGCCGCCGGCCACGTAGTCGTCGAACAGTTTGCCCGAGGATGGCGGCTTGAAGCCCATACGGCGAAAGACGGTGGCGACGTCGCCGTCGATGCGGTTCAGCGTCTCGAGCATCACCACGTCGCCGCTCAGCAGGCTCGCCGCCAGGCCGGCAAACATGAACCCCGAATTGGACTTGTTCGGATCGGTCGACACGATGCGGGCGCGGCCGAACTGATCGGCGACGCCGATCGCGGTCCAGGTCTCGCCGGCGATGACCGCCTTGAGCAGCTTCAAGAGGTCCACCCTGTAGCGCGGCCCGCCGGCCGGCTCGGCGAGGCCTCCCTTCACCAGACCATCGGCGATGCGATCCCACGAATAGAGCACGATCGGCGAATTGAAGATCACCTGGTCGCGCGAGATCCGCAGTCCAGAAGCGCGCGCCACTTCGACGAGCACGGAGGAGGACGGCCACAGGAATTGCGGCTTCTGGTCGAGCAGCGCACGTTCACGAACCATCTCGACCGATCCAGCGCGCCGCGCGTCGAGGATCAATCCGAATCGCTGCTCGAGCACCCCGCGCACGCGCGCATTGGTGAGGAAGCCTTCCTTCTCGCCGCCGGCGAATCCGAACAGCCGTCGCGCTTCGCCGAAGCGGCCGGCGATCTCGGGATGGTTGCGTAGGTAAAGGTACCCGCCGGTTGCTGCCGCGCTCGCGGCGACGAGGCCGATCCCGAACGCGCGACGCGATATTGCCATCAGGCTGTCCCCTTCTTCGCCTCGAGCGAGACGGCGGAGCGCGCAGGCCCGATATCCTCGTCGAGCGAGCTCTTCAAGAGTTTGAGCTCGATGTCCAGCTTGTCGAGATCGGCCTCTTGCAGGTTGGCCGCGTAGCGCGTGAACGCGACGTCGAGCCGGTCGATCATCTCGCCGGTTGCGGCAAGGCGCGCTGCGTCGGGTACCGCGCTACGCTCCAGCAAGCCATAGGCTTCACTGATCTCTGCTGCGCGCGGCAAGTAGTAGGTGATGAATCGGCGAACGCGGTCGATGCGCAGCGGGTCCCGTTCGATCGCGGCGGAGATGTCGCGGGCGATCTTGATCAGATGCCGCACGCGCTCGGCCGCCGGCTGGGCCTGGATCAGGGCCGCGGCCGCATCCATGCGCTCGGTCAGCGGCTGGGCCTCGGTCAAGAGCTCGCGCACGAATTCGATCTTGCTGCGTTCCACGCCGCTCGCGTCGAGTTGGGCGAACAGCTTTCGTGGCGCCATCAGCGCGATGATCCCGCCGCCGGCGAGCGTGCTGATGATGCAGGCGATCCAGAACGGCATTCCGACGCCGATGGCGAGTACCGGCAGCAGGATGGCTGCGGCCGCGCCGCCGGCGATCCAGTCGAGCCCGGATGGCGCGGCCGGCATTAGTTATACCCTCGTACGGCGCGAAACGCGTCGGTCAGGCTCTTGGTGCCGTCGAATACCCGGCCTCCGGTCAGCTTCGCGAGGTTGTCGAGCTGGCTGCGATCGGCGTCGTCCCCAAACGTAACCCCGAAGACCGGCACGCGCCGACCATCCTGGCGCCACGCGATCTCGAAGGTCGACATGGCGCCCTGGCTCTTGCCGTCCGTCATGATGACGATGGCAGGCAGATGGCTTCCACCGTCGAGCAAGGGTTTCATGGCGGCAAGCGCCCGCGCGCCGCAAGTGTAGAAATCGGTGCCGCCGCCGGCGCGCAGGTCCAGAGCGCGGGAAAGAAGGGTGGCCTGCTCGCTGTCCTCTCCGGTCGCGCGCGCGGTCCAGAGGACGTGGTCGTTGAACGGCAGGACCAGGATTTCGTCCGCCTTCGTCCACTGCACGAACATCTCGCGGGTGCGGGCCGGGCTTAGCAGGAAGCGCATCGCATCGAGCAGCTGGGCCTCGCCAACACCTTGCATGCTCCCGGAGACGTCGAGGCACATTGCGGTGAGCGACGGTCGGCGTAGTGCCTCCTGGTAAATTGCCAGCGCCCTTTGAATGACCGCCGGCTCGGGAGGCCGAATGACGGTGACCGCTCGCCCCGGGTCCACGTTGGTCTTCGGATCCGCGGGAAGGGGCGTGGCGCGGCTGAGCTCGACTCGACGCCCGGTCCTGGCGATCCGCGCCTGGGTCTCGCTCTTGAGCAGATATGCCTGAAGATCGGAAAAGAGACTTTCGACCTCCTTGCCGCGGCCGCGGTCGACGAAGCCGAGCGGCGAATCGGCGATCGATACGCCGTCCTCCGGATAGACGGCATAGAGCGGCTCGCGGCCCTCGGCGATCAGCTTGTCGTTGGTCTCCTTGATGACGGCCTCGTAGTTCCAGATGGCCTGGTAGTGCGCACCGTGGCGTTCGCCCTCGCGATAGAGATCGGCGAGCCAGCCGCTTGAGCCTGCGCTTCGCTCGACTCCCTTCAGCAGCCCGCGCACCGTCGCCAGGACCTCGGGCTTGTCGAGATCGCCGGACTCGATCAAATCGGGCTTGCCGATCCCGGCAGCCAGCATGGCGAGGTAGGCCGACGCCCCTGAGTTCGACTGCGTTGCCGACGTCATGAGGAATTTCAGCCGCCCGCCCTCGACGGCGGCGAGAATGTCTTTGGTGGTCACTTTGGCGCCGATCCAGCCCAGCTCCTGCGCCTTGGAACGGCGCACGCCGAGGATCACCGGCATCTGGGCGATCGATTTGACCGATTTCACCCGTCGCACGGTGTCGTACATGTCGATCCAGATCGACGCGGCTGGCCACACCGCATCGGCCGCCGGATCGTTGCCGGCTTTGAGGGCCAGCGCGATGTCGAGCGACCCCTGGTAGCGCATGGTGCAGACGGCATTGCGGGACTTGCAGAATTCCTGCACGAGCGGCTCGAGCACCTCGTTCTCCGAGCCCGACACGATGGTGAATTGCGGTCCTCGCGCGCCGCAGCCCGCGAGCAAGAACGTGCCGAGCAGCGACACGACAAGCAGCGCAACAAGCCGCCGCGAGAGTGAAGCGAGGATCATGCGGACGCCTTGGTCGCCGCGGATCTCAATTCGTCGGTGAGTTGCGCCATCCGCTGCTCGATCTCGGCGCGCTTGTTGCGGCCCTGCTCCTGCACGGCGAGCACGCCGGAGATGGTGTCGATCAGATCGCGGTTGGTCTTTTCCAGCGTTTCGATGTCGATGATGCCGCGCTGCGCCTGCTTTTCGATCTCGATCGCCTGAGTCTTCATCATTTCGGACGCTTGGCGCATCATCTCGTTGGTTGCATCGGTGACGGTCTTCTGCAGCTCCAACGCAGATTTCTGCCGGTTGAGTCCCAGCAGCAGAATCATCTTCTGCTTCCAGACCGGAATGGCGAGCTCGGTCGTGGCCTGGAGGTTCTCGATCAGCGTCTCGTCGCCTGACTGGACGATGCGGATCTGCGGCAATTGCTGGATGCCGACCTGGCGCGCCTGCTGCAAGTAGAAAACGCGCTTTTCGAGCCGGTCGAGCGCCTGTACGGCGTCCTGATACGTCTGGGCGGCGAGCACGGTGTCGCTGCTGCCGCCCTGCGTCTTCGCGGCCCGCTCCAGTTCCACGAGCTTGCCGCCGCGAAACTCCTCGGCGAAGCCCTTGCCGGCCGCGATATGTGCGTCGAGGTCGCCAAGCGCCGTCTTCGTCTGCTCGTACAGGTCGTCGAGGAGGGCGATGTCGCGGCGCAAGACCTCCTTGTTGCGATCGAGCTCGACGCAGACGCGGTCGATCTGCGAGGCGACGTCGCCGAACTGTTCGGCGAACCGGCGCAGCCGGGCTTCCACCGATGAGAACATGCGGGCCAAAATGCCGCCGTCCTTGAGCGTCGCCGGATCGAGCCCGCGCGCCTTGGCGAGGATGTCCGACAGCAGCTTGCCTGTTGTGCCGACCTCCCGGTTCTGGGTCTGGGCCAGAATGCGGTCGGCGAACTCGACTACCGAACGTTGGGCGCGCTCGCCGAACGTGACGATGCGTGCACGGTCGGAAATGTTGATCTCGGATTTGATGCCTGCAACCGCGGAAGCATCCGCCGGCAATGCCGTGACGCTGGTGGTTTCGCTCACGCCTCACTCCTCTTTAAACTCTAGTCGTCAAAACGACGTCGGGCTTTCGAGCAGATAAGCTTGGGCTGTGCACAAATTGATGACAGTTTCGCGAATCCACGCATCGCGCCCGGTCGGCTGGTCGTAGCTTCGAAAACAACGAACCGCATCTGACACGACGCGCGAGTGCGTCCCCGCAACAGGCGGTCACACCGCCTGCCGGCATCACGCATTTTATATCACAAGAGTTGAATGGGAGCACGCGAATACCCTCGCCGCGAACGACCTGATTCGGCGAGAGATTGCATTAACGAGTCGCGTCGTTGAATTTGCTGCGTGATCTGGGAATTCACTAAACGACCGCGCCAAGCCGGCGCGGTCGGTGTCGATTCCAATCTGGACTGCACTTCATGTCCGGCGCAGTCGTTGACGCTGCCCCTACTTCAGCCGCTTCGCGGCTTCCTCCACGATGCTGAGATCAGTGTGCGCCTTGACGTCGAAGCCCGTTTTGATGAAACCGAGGTCCTTCTGGGTGGCGACGTTCGCCTGCAGCGCGTCGAGATTGGGGATCATGTTCGGATCGCGGTAATAGTCCTTGCTGTTGAACAGCCAGGCGTCAAATGCCGCTTCGGGACGCTTGGTGATCTTCGCCGCAATCGCGACTGCCTCGTTGTGGTTCGCAGGGTCGACGTACCAACGCACGATGCGCAGGACATCCTCCATGAAATCGACCATCGCGGCGCGGTTCTTGTCGATGAAGCTCTTGCGCGCCGTCCACACGATCATCTGTGTCCTGCCAATGCCCTCGTTTTGCTTGAATAGCACCCTGCCGATTTTGCGCAGCTCGGGATCGTAAGAGAACGGCGTCACCCCGGGAATCAGATCGACTTTCTTCTCCTCGAGCATCGCGCGCATGGTTGGGAAAGGCGCCTCAACCACTGTATAGTCGCGCTTGTCCTCGAGGCCGTGCTTTTTCAGCATCGCGCGCATGGCAATGTCGACACCGCTGCCGACCGCGTTGGTCGCGATGACCTTGCCTTTCAGGTCCTCGATCGTCTTCACCGGCCCGTCGGCAAGCACAAAGAACTCGTCGGTGTAATAGCCGGCCACGCCGTCCTGGAACTCGTCGGAGATCACGCGCAGATCGTCCATGCCAGCGTTCTCCACCGCCAGCGCAAGCGAGGAATAGGCGAGATCGCCGATCTCCAGCTCGCCGGTCGCCATCGCCGTGATCATCGGCGGCGTGCCGTTGAAGCGCACGTCTTCGAACACGTAGGACTGACCCATGTGCTTGGCCAGATCCTTTTTCGCCATGATCAGGGATGCCCAATTGGCAACCGGAACCACATAAGCGGTACGGATCTTCACGGGCTCCGCGTTCGCGCTGCTCGTTGGGCCCATGGCCAGCGCGAGCAGGATCGCAACGGCCGTTGCCGTCACCTTGCCAATCATAAAGTTCTCCCTCGTGTGGGGCCGGTTCGCGAAGCTCACCTTGACCCGTTATTTTATTCTCGCCTCAGTATATTCCAGATTTTTTTTCGCGTTTCATTTTATTCCAGCTCTGCCACTGCGGCATGAATTCGCAATAGCTCGGGAATCGTACTGGGATCGCGTCGCCCGAAGCCGCATTCGGTCGCGATGGCGAATTGTGGCGCGTATTTTCGCGCGACCGCGAGGCGCTCCCCGGTGCCCTCGACGCCATCGGTATAGTGCACGAGGCCGAGGCAGAGCTCGGTTTGCGGTTGCAGCACGAGCTTCCGGAGCGGCTCGAAATAAGCATCGTCCGTGCGATTACGCGGCACCGGCATGTGGATCAGTTGCACGTTGCGCGCGATCCGCCGGGACAACCTGTTGGCGAATTCCACCATGTCTCCCATGTCGGTGGGCTCCACCACGTGGCGGTGGCCGGAATCGCCGTAGCACAGGTGGTACAGCAGGTCGACGTCGGGAGGCACATGGTTTCCCAAATCGATGAGGATACGGCTGAAGGTTTCCTGCATTTCCGCCTTGGTCCGGCCGTAGCTCGATGATTCCTGGCGTTCGAGCCGGGCGAAGACGGCGGAGGCGACGTCGAACTGGATAGCCAGTTCGTGATGCGGGATGGCGGCGGCGATCTTGTCAATCTCGCGCTTCAGCGCGGCGTTGTAGATCGGATCGATCTGCGCGTGCAGCTTATCGGCGAGGAACAGCCAGATGACCGAGTGCGCCGGCACGAGGTCGACCTGGAATTTGGTGCCGTCGGCGATCTTGCCCGCATTCTTGAGGCGCTTGAAGGTCGCATAGGAAGCCGTCGCAATGTCGGCGTAGAACAGGTTAGCGAAGCGGACGTCCTGCGGCCGAATGCCTGGCCTGAGGGTGTAGCGCTCGCGTCCGGTACCCGTCTCGTGCACGCGAAAGAACTCGCCGGATTTCTGGAAGGCGGGATTGTCCGCGAATGCCGGCTCCAGCCACGTGATCCAATCGGACCGCTCCCCGGTCTCGCCGTCGGGAATGCGCTTGATACGCGATCCGAACCTGGCGCCGACCGTCTCGAAGACCTGCTCGGCGTTTCGCATCGGCACACTGCCGACGAGATAAATATCGCGATCGGACATCCTCTCCTCCCTGCGGACATCGAATGGGTCCTTCGTTTGAGTGGACGCCGATACGGCTATAATGTCCAATGCGCAGATCGCCCTTTGCCATATATATAAGTTATATCTCTTGATGCTGCCCCTCGACCCCAAGCGCCTGCTCGAACTGCTGCGGATCGCGCAACACGGGTCCTTTACCGGCGCCGCCGCCGCGTTGGGCGTCTCGCAACCGGCGCTGTCGAATAGCATCATGGTGCTCGAGCGAGCGCTCGGCGCGCCAGTGCTCGAGCGCCATCGGCGCGCGGCCGCGCTTACCGACCTCGGCCGCCTGCTCGTGAGCCATGCGGCGGCGATCGAGTCTGTTCTCTCTCGGGCACGCGAGGAGGTCGAGCTCAAGAAGCGCGGCCTCGACGGCTCCTTGATCATCGGAGTCTCGCCGATCGCTTGCGTCGACATCGTCCCGGACGCGATCGCGCGGCTCAAACGGCAAACACCTGATGTCGCGGTGCTAATCCATGAGCGTCCCGACGACGAGCTGATCGAGGCTCTGCGCAGCGGTGAGATCGATGTCATGATCGGCCCAACCGGACTGTTGACGGACCCACCGGACATCGAGCGCGAGGTGCTGGAGACCGATGCTTTCACGGTGATCATGCGCAACCGCCATTCGCTGGCGCGAAGGCGATCGGTTACGCTGGCTCAGCTGCGAAACGCGACCTGGGTGATGCCGCATGAGCACTCCACGATGTGGCGGCAGATCGAGGCGCTATTCGTGGCGGAAAACGAGCCGTGGCCGGCCGACTGCATCAGCACGAACTCGATCACCGCGCTGAAGTCCTTGCTCATGCGCAGCGACGCGGTGTCGATCTCTTCCCCGCGGCTGGTCGCGATCGAGCTCGCCGCCCTGTCGCTCAACGCTTCCTCGCGGCACTGCGGTCGCGCTAGGGGTGAAAGGGCCACCAAGGTGCGACGCGCCCCATCTCAACCGCTCACCCCTGCAGTCCGCCGATGAGCTTCTCCGCCGTGATCGGCAGCTCGCGCACGCGGATGCCGGTTGCGTTGAAGACGGCGTTGGCGACCGCCGCCGCGGTGCCGATGATCGGGATCTCGCCGAGACCCTTGGCGCCGATCGCGTTGACGCGTGGATCGACCTCATCGACGCAGATTGCGTCAATGCTGCGGATGTCGGCATTCACGGGAACAAGGTAATCGGCCATGCTGGCGTTGACGAAACGGCCGAGGCGGGGATCGACCACGGTTCCTTCCAGCAACGCCATGCCAAGGCCTTGAATCATTCCGCCGACGAGCTGGCTGCGCGCGGTCTTGGCATTGAGCACGCGGCCCACTCCGAATACACCGAGCAACCGCTCGACGCGCACGAGCCCGAGGTCGGCGTCGACGCGCGCCTCACAAAATTGGACGCCGAAGCTGTACATCGACCATGCCTTGCGCGGGGGCGGGACGTAGCTCCCCTCGACGGCGAGCGGGTGGTCCGGACCATACCCGTTTCGCCGCAGCAGCGCATCGACCCCCTCGGCGCGCTCGGGCGCCGTCC
>Ga0126369_10003864_pt1 | contig 10902 bp, 9 predicted proteins | sample PanSoiMetaPlot_1_FD_109646 | JGI IMG/M metagenome (GOLD analysis project Ga0126369, IMG submission 109646) | Tropical forest soil microbial communities from Panama - MetaG Plot_1 | ecosystem: Environmental > Terrestrial > Soil > Tropical forest > Bulk soil | place: Panama | collected 2016-02-17
AAGCAGCCCATGGCTACGCTGGCAAAAAAGGCGCCGAACCCGACCGACAAGCATGTCGGAAGCAGGGTCCGCATGCGCCGGATGATGCTGGGAATGAGCCAGGAGAAGCTCGGCGACTCGCTGGGTCTGACCTTTCAGCAAATCCAAAAATACGAGAAAGGCACCAACCGCATTGGCGCCAGCCGTCTCCAGCAGATCTCTCATATTCTTCAGGTGCCGGTGGCTTTCTTCTTTGAAGGCGCTCCCAATGCGCAGACCTTGGGCCGGCACGATGGCCTGGCCGAGGCCCCTTCCCCGGCTTACGTGTCCGACTTCCTGGCGACAGCCGATGGCCTGGCCCTCACCAAGGCATTCATGCGGATCGAGGATTCGAAATTGCGCCGCCGGATCGTCGACCTGGTCGAGCAAATTGCCACTCGCGACAAGCGGTAGAATCCGATCAATTTGCCTTTGCCCGTCGCGATTAAGGCAGGGGCCCACTTTCAGCCCACATCTTGACCGCGCAGGGCGACGCTGCAACAACCCTGTCCGACGAATTCAACGCATGCGGCTCGTGACCGCGCTATTCCGCAGCAGGGACGAGCAAATCACAAATTGATCGAGGGGAGTGTTTCGCCGTGCGCCGCGCCGATTATCTGTTCACCAGCGAGTCCGTTTCGGAGGGCCACCCGGACAAGGTGTGCGATCAAATCTCCGACGCCGTTCTTGATGCTTTCATTGAGAACGACATCAAGCTCGGCATCGCCGATGAAAGCGCGGTGAATACGCGCCTTGGCTGCGAAACGCTGTGCACCACGAACAAGATCGTCATCGCCGGCGAAGGTCGTGGCCATGCACCGCTGTTTCACAAGCCCGGCAGCAAGGCGGTGGTGAATCGCGAACTGATCACCGAGATCGCGCGTGGCGTGGTCAAGAACATCGGCTACGACCAAGACGGGTTTTCGTATTACGGCGCCGACGTCGAGGTTCTGCTGCACGGCCAATCTCCCGATATCGCGATGGGAGTTGATGCCAAAAAGAAAAAGAATGGCGAACAGGAGGGCGCCGGCGATCAGGGCATGATGTTCGGCTTCGCCTGCACTGAAAGCGAGGTCTACGAGAAGGGCTCGTTCATGCCGGCGCCGATTTACTTCGCGCACAAAATTCTCAAGGTGCTTTCGGAAAAGCGGCGCTCCGGTGCGCTCTTTGACTTGCAGCCCGACGCCAAAAGCCAGGTCACTATCCGCTATGTCGATGGCAAGCCGGTCGGCTGCACCAAGGTCGTGGTCTCGACCCAGCACAACGCACAGAGCCGCAATGGCAAGAAATATTCGCCGGGCATGATCCGCGATATGATCGAGGATACGGTGGCGTCAGCGCTGCCGAGCGGCTGGATGCCGAAGCGGGCCAGCGACTTTCTGGTCAATCCGACGGGCAATTTCGTCATTGGCGGGCCGGACGGAGATTGCGGCCTCACTGGACGCAAGATCATCGTCGATACTTACGGCGGCTATGCGCCGCATGGCGGGGGCGCCTTTTCCGGCAAAGACCCGACCAAAGTCGATCGCTCAGCAGCCTATGCTGCGCGTTATTTGGCGAAAAATGTCGTCGCGGCCGGGCTGGCGGAGCGCTGTACGATTCAGATCGCCTACGCAATTGGCGTGGCCGACCCGATGTCGCTGTATGTCGATACCCACGGCACCGGCAAGGTTCAGGAAACCAAGTTGCAAAAACTGCTGCTGGAAGCCTTCCCGCTGCGGCCGACCAATATACGCCGCAGCTTGAAACTGAGCCGTCCAATTTACCGGCGCACCGCCGCTTACGGCCATTTCGGGCGCGCCCCGGAAAAGGATGGCGGCTTTTCATGGGAGCGAACCGATCTTGCCGATTCGCTCAAGCGCGCGGTGCGCTGAATTGCCCGTTCGCGCCGCTGGCATCGTGCCGGCCGCGGTCGACTTTGCTATAGCAGCAAGCACGCGAGACCACGTGGATGGCTGCGCCGAGCGCGGTCACAACGCCAATGGGTTCGGCATTCCATAACCCCCGCGCATTTTTTGGGCGGCGCAAGGGACACAAGCTGCGGCCTCGGCAGGCGGGCTTGTTCGAGACTTTGCTGCCCCGCCTTGCCATCGATATCGCCCGCCCTGCACCGGCCGAGCTGAGCGCTTTGTTTGCCGAACCGGTCAGATCGGTTCAGCTCGAAATCGGCTTCGGCGGCGGCGAAGCGATGCTCACGCAGGCCAAGGCTCATCCGCAGATCGGCTTTCTTGGCGTAGAACCTTTTGTCAACGGCATGGCCAAAGCGCTTGCGGCGATCCAGGCCGAGAGCCTCCGCAATGTGCGACTGCATTTTGACGACGCTGTTAGCTTGATTGCCTGGCTTCCCGACGCATCGCTGGTGCGGATCGATCTCATCCATCCTGACCCATGGCCGAAACGGCGTCACTGGAAACGCCGTTTTGTTCAGAACGAGATGATCGAACAACTAGCACGCATTCTGCGCCCGGGTGGTGAGCTTCGTTTCGTCACCGATGTCGCCGACTACGCTGCCTGGACATTACAGCATCTAATTCGCTCTTCGCATTTTGACTGGACGGCGCAATGCGCCGACGATTGGCGAAATCCATGGCCCGGCTTTACAGCCACCCGCTATCACGCGAAGGCGGCCCGCGAACGACGATCGTCCTGTTTTTTTGTATTCCGCAGGCGCCGAGCTGGAGCGAACTTAACGAAGTCCTTTTAGGCAGCAGCGCCGCCCATTATTTGCCGACTTCTATCTGCCCGAGTATCCCAATCGGGCCTTGCAACGGGCTGACAAGGCGCTATATTTGCGGTGTCCGTCATGGATACCTCATAACGGTCGGATGATCCGAACGGTTTTGAGAGTGGGCCCCCCGGGACCCGCTCTTTTTTATTACCTGAAAAACCCGGGCCTGACGGCGCATTGCAATGATCGCGTAGGCAAGCGACCGAGACCACAGAGAGAGCCGTCGGCGGATAGAGTTTTAGAGCGAGATTTGAGCTCCATGGCCGGACTGCAATGGCGCGGTGGGCATGCGCGCAAGTTGCACGCAAGTACACAAGATAAACAAAGTACTTAGATAAGCATCAGTCGATGGACCAGGGATCGGGCAATTCTGAGCTTGCGGATTTTACCCGGGAACCGCGGTTGATCACCGAGCCCGGGCGGGCGGCGCGCGTCGCTGCGCTGGCCGAGCCGGTGCTTGCCGCGCTTGGGTATCGCCTGGTCCGCGTGCGCATCTCCGGCTTCGCCGGCTGTACGGTACAGATAATGGGCGAACGTCCGGACGGCACGTTGACGATCGAGGACTGCGAAGCCGCCTCGCGTGCACTGTCGCCGGTGTTCGACGTGGCCGACCCCATTGAAGGCTCGTATCGGCTGGAAATTTCATCGCCCGGCATCGATCGGCCACTGGTCCGCCGCTCGGACTTCGACCGCTACGCCGGCCACGTGGCGCAAATCGAGATGCAGGTCGCGATCGAGGGCCGCAAACGCTTTCGTGGCGAGCTTCACGGCACCGAAGGCAAATGTGCGCGCATCCGCTGTGAAACACCGAATGACATTTTGCTGCGCATCGATGACATGGCGGAAGCCAAACTCGTTCTCACCGACGCCTTGATTTCCGAATCGCTGCGCAAGAGCAAGCAGAACCAACGCAAGGAGACCACCGATGGCGACCGTTAGCGCCAATAGACTCGAACTGCTGCAGATCGCCGACGCGGTCGCCCGCGAAAAAGCCATCGATCGAAAGATCGTGCTTGGCGCCATGGAGGACGCCATCGCCAAGGCGGCGCGCTCACGCTACGGCAGCGAGACGGAAGTGCGCGCCGAAATCGATGCGAAGAGCGGCGAGCTTCATCTCTCGCGTCACATGCTGGTGGTCGAGACGGTCGAAAATCCGGCCACTCAGATCAGTCTCGAAGATGCCCGCCGCCGCCATCCGGCAGCGCAGATCGGCGACACCATCGCTGATCCGTTGCCGCCGCTCGAATACGGGCGAATTGCGGCGCAATCGGCAAAGCAGGTGATCGTGCAGAAAGTCCGCGAAGCCGAACGCGACCGCCAATACGACGAATACAAGGATCGGATCGGCGACATCGTCAACGGCATCGTCAAACGGGTCGAGTACGGTAATGTCGTGGTCGATCTCGGCCGCGGTGAAGCGATCGTGCGCCGCGACGAAATGCTGCCGCGTGAAGTGTTCCGCAATGGCGACCGTATCCGCGCCTACATTTACGATGTGCGGCGAGAGCCGCGCGGCCCGCAGATTTTCTTGTCGCGTACGCATCCGCAATTCATGGCCAAATTGTTCGCTCAAGAGGTGCCGGAAATCTATGACGGCATCGTCGAGGTGAAGGCCGTAGCGCGCGACCCCGGCTCGCGCGCGAAAATCGCGGTCGTGTCGCGCGATTCATCGGTTGATCCCGTCGGCGCCTGCGTCGGCATGCGCGGTTCGCGCGTGCAGGCGGTCGTCAACGAATTGCAGGGCGAAAAAATCGACATCATTCCCTGGTCGCACGATATTGCCACCTTCGTGGTCAATGCGCTGGCGCCGGCCGAAGTCGCTAAGGTCGTCCTGGACGAAGAGCGCGAGCGCATCGAGGTGGTCGTGCCCGATCAACAGCTGTCGCTTGCTATCGGGCGGCGCGGCCAGAACGTGCGGCTCGCCTCGCAGCTAACCGGCTGGGACATCGACATTCTCACCGAGCAGGAAGAGTCCGAACGCCGCCAAGCCGAGTTCGAAAACCGGACCAAAATGTTCATCGACATGCTCAATGTCGATGAAGTGATCGGCCAATTGCTGGCGTCGGAAGGTTTCACCTCGGTCGAAGAGCTGGCCATGGTCGATTCCAAGGAAATTGCCAATATCGAAGGTTTCGACGAGGGCACCGCGGCCGAATTGCAAAATCGTGCGCGCGAATACCTCGCTCGAATTGAGGCCGAGCTTGACGACAAGCGCCGTGAGCTCGGCGTCGAGGACGCTCTTAGGGACATCGAGGGCGTCACGACCGCTATGCTGGTGCGTTTCGGCGAGAACGGAATCAAGACAGTTGAAGATCTTGCTGGCTGCGCGACCGACGATCTTTTCGGCTGGACCGAGCGCAAAGACGGCGAACCGGTACGCCAACCCGGGATTCTCGAAGGTATGGAGCTGAGCCGCGAAGAGGCTGAAACGCTCATCATGCGCGCCCGGGTCAAGGCCGGCTGGATCAATGAGGCCGATCTGGCCGCCCCCGCTGCTGCCGAAGCCGCTCCTGAGCCGGCGCCGCAAGCGTAAACGAGGTAGATCGGATCGAACTTGTCCGTGTTAGCGCAGCAAAACCACGTTGAGCTCGATCGCGGCCCGCAGTCTCGCGGGCTTGAGCGGTATTGCATTGCCACGCGTGCAGTACGCCCGGTCGAGACCATGATGCGTTTTGTCATCGCCCCGGGCGGCGACGTGGTTGTCGACCTCAAGCGCAACCTGCCGGGCCGTGGGGTATGGGTGACTGCCACGCGAACGACGCTGGAGCGGGCGATCAAAACCCGCGCCTTCGCGTGCTCGTTCCGGCGCGATGTCCGGATTGCCAGCGATCTCATCGCCCGCACGGAGGCGTTACTGGAGAGCGCAGCCCTCGATGCTCTGGCAATAGCCCGTAAAGCGGGCCTGGTTGCCATGGGCTTCGGCAAAGTCGAGGCCGCTTTGGCGCACGATCCTGTCATTGCACTCATTCATGCGGCGGAAGCGGCGCCGGATGGAGTTAGGAAGCTCGACGCGGCACTGCGGGCGAGCCGGCAAGCCGGGTCGCCGGCCATCGTTCGGATATTGAGCATGGCCCAATTGGATTTGGCACTGGGCCGCCCAAATGTGGTACATGCAGCCCTGCTCGCCGGGCCGGCGAGCGTGAAGTTTATGGCGCGTTTACGGCGCGTGGAACGCTTTCGGAGCGGGGAATTTGGCGAACTGGGCGATCAGCCCGAAGCGCAGGACCCCCAAGCGTTTCGTGACTAATGCGTACGGAATTGGATCGGAATGGCTGAGACGACGAAAAATAGCGGCGAGAAGCTGAGCGTGACCCCCAGTAAGACGCTGACGTTAAAGCGCAGCAGCGTGGAACAGGGCGTGGTGCGCCAGAGCTTCAGCCATGGCCGCAGCAAGGCCGTCGTAGTCGAGAAGGTAAAGCGCCGCGTTTCCGGTCCGGGCGAAGCCAAGGCGGAACTGGCAGTACCGGATCGCGCTCCCGCGGCGAAACGCGCCGGCGCAGCGCCAAAGCCGGTGGCTGGCACCGGCGCAGGCGCGGCCCCGGCCGGGACTCCCGGCGTAGCGCCAAAAGCATCCGGCGTCGTCCTTCGCACGCTGACCGAAGACGAGCGCAACGCGCGTGCACATGCGCTCGCCGATGCGCGGCTGCGCGAAAACGAAGAGCGGGAACGCGCCGAGGAAGAGGCCCGCGCCCGGTATAAACGCGAAGAAACCGATCGCGCCGAACGCGCCGCCGCGGAAACGCGCAAGCGCGAAGAAGAGGATCGCCGCAAGCACGACGAAGAAACGCGCCGCAAGGCTGACGAGGTCGCCAAGAAACGGTTCGGGTCAGACGCCATTGTGGCAAAGCCCGGCGCGCGCCCGGCATTAGAAGCCGATGATGATGAAGCGCCGCGCACTGCGAGACGTGGCGTAGCCGCACGACCGGCGGCCACACCCAGACCGACGCGTGGCGGCGGCGAGAAGCGCCGCGGCCGGCTCACCGTAGTCAACGCATTTTCCGCCGACGAGGTGCGTGAGCGATCCGAAGCCGCGTTCCGGCGCCGCGTGCTGCGCAAGACCGGCCACCGGGACGCCGAGCCAAAGGAAAAAATTGCGCGCGAAGTGACAATTCCAGAAACCATCACGATTCAGGAATTGGCCAACCGCATGGCCGAGCGATCGGTGGACGTCGTGCGTATCCTGATGCAGCAAGGCCACATGGCAAACATCACCGACACGATCGACGCCGACACTGCACAACTGATCGCCGAGGAACTTGGCCACACGGTTCGCCGGGTCGCTGAGGCCGATGTCGAAGAGGGCATGTTCGACGCGCCGGATTCGCCGGAAAGTCTGCAACCGCGCGCCCCGGTCGTCACCATCATGGGTCACGTCGACCACGGCAAAACGTCGCTGCTGGACGCCATCCGCTCGACCGAAGTCGCCGCCGCCGAAGCTGGCGGCATCACCCAGCATATCGGGGCCTACCAGGTAACCTCGCCATCCGGGGGGCGAATTACGTTCATAGATACGCCCGGCCATGCCGCGTTCACAGCGATGCGCGCGCGCGGCGCCAAGGTCACCGACATCGTCATTCTCGTGGTTGCCGCCGACGACGGCGTCATGCCGCAAACCGTCGAAGCGATTCATCACGCCAAAGCGGCCAAAGTGCCGATCATCGTGGCGATCAACAAGATCGATAAGCCGGATGCCAAGCCGGAGCGCGTGCGCACCGAATTGTTGCAGCACGAGATCCAGGTGGAACCGCTTGGCGGCGACGTTCTCGAACTTGAAGTATCCGCCAAGGCGAAGACCAACCTCGACAAGCTGCTCGATACCATTGCCTTGCAAGCGGAAGTGCTGGAACTGAAGGCCAATCCGAACCGTCTGGCCGAAGGCACCGTGATTGAAGCGCGGCTCGACCGCGGCCGGGGCCCCGTTGCGACCGTTCTGGTTCAGCGCGGCACGCTTAAACCCGGCGATATTGTCGTGGCCGGCAGCGAGTGGGGGCGCGTGCGCGCGCTAGCTTCGGATACTGGCCATTCGGTGGTTGCGGCCGGCCCGTCCATGCCGGTTGAAGTCCTCGGCTTTAACGGCACGCCGGAGGCTGGCGATCGTCTCGCCGTTGTCGATACCGAAGCGCGCGCAAGAGAGATCACCGATTACCGTGCCCGCCAGAAACGCGAAAAGATGGCGGCACGGCAGACCGGCATGCGTGGCTCGCTTGAGCAGATGATGAATCAGCTCAAGACCGCCGGCCGCAAAGAATTCCCGCTGGTGATCAAGGCCGACGTCCAGGGCTCCCTCGAAGCGATCGTCGGCGCGCTTGAAAAGCTATCGACCGATGAGGTGGCCGCGCGTGTGATCTTTGCCGGCGTTGGCGGCATCACCGAATCGGATATCACGCTCGCGGAAGCCTCCAACGGTGCGGTAATCGGCTTTAACGTCCGCGCGCACAAAGAGGCCAGAGAAGCGGCCGAGCACGCTGGCGTCGAAATTCGCTACTACGACATCATCTATAACCTCGTCGATGACGTGAAAAAGGCGATGTCGGGACTGCTCGCGCCGACGCTGCGCGAGACGATGCTTGGCAACGCCGTCATTCTCGAAATCTTCAGGGTCTCGAAGGTCGGCAATGTCGCCGGCTGCCGCGTCACCGACGGTACGGTTGAGCGCGGCGCCAATGTCCGGCTCATTCGTGACAGCGTGGTCGTCCATCAGGGCAAGCTCTCGCAGCTTAAGCGCTTCAAAGACGACGCGCGCGAGGTGGTTGCCGGCCAGGAATGCGGCATGGCTTTCGAAAATTATCAAGACATGAAGGTCGGCGACATTATCGAGTGTTACCGCGTGGAGACGATACAGCGGACCCTTTAGCGGCGGCTGCCCGGCCGAGGCGATCCCGGGCAATCACGTCTTAAAAAATTCCAAGCGACAAGCATGGCCGCGGCGGGGCGGCCAAGCGCAAGTCAATGTTCGCAGGCAATCCGGATTTGATCCATGGCACGCCGCCAAAATCGCGAACAATCGGCCGGCGCATCGCAGCGGCAGCTACGCGTCGGCGAACTGATCCGTCACGAGTTCGCCGACATGCTTGCGCGCGGCGATGTCCATGATGCGGTAATTGAAGGCCACATGATCACCGTTCCGGAAGTTCGCGTAAGCGCCGACTTGCGGTTGGCCACCATTTACATCATGCCGCTTGGTGGACACGACGAAAAGGAAGTGCTCGACGCGCTGGAACGCAACAGCCGCTACGTCCGCGGCGAGATCGCCCGTCGCGTTAACCTCAAATTTGCACCTGAAATCAGATTTCGAATCGATGAGCGATTCGACGAAGCGGAACGGATCGAGAAGCTTTTGCGAACGCCTGCGGTCCAACGCGACCTTAAGCGTCGCGACGAGGAATAATGAGTCGGATGACCACCGCCGCAAACGATTTCGGCTTGCCGCGCGAAAAACGGAGCGCGAGGGCAGGCGCGGCAACAGGCGCGGCAACTGCAAATATGGTTTACCAAATATGAATGCGCAGACCGGCCGAATCGGCGATCAGGGCGAGAGCCAGGACGAAAGTCAGGGCGAGCATAGGCCCGTGCCGCAAGCTGCCGGCGGCAAAAAACACAAACGCGACGTTCACGGCTGGCTCGTCCTCGACAAACCGGTCGGCATGACCTCAACCCATGCCGTTTCGGTTATCAAGCATCTGTTTGCGGCACGCCGTGCCGGACATGCCGGAACACTCGATCCGCTCGCCTCCGGATGCCTGCCGATTGCGCTGGGCGAAGCGACCAAAACGGTGCCGTTCGTCGTCGATAGCCGAAAAACGTACCGATTCACCATCTGCTGGGGCGAGGAGCGCGATACCGATGATGCCGAGGGTCAGGTCGTCGCTAGGAGCGACACCCGTCCCGACCGGGGCGCAATCGAACAGCTCCTGACGCAATTCACCGGCAGGATTGAACAGGTGCCGCCGCGTTTTTCGGCGGTCAAGCTCGAGGGTGAACGCGCTTATGATCTCGCCCGCGACGGTGAGAGCGTCGAACTCGCGGCTCGCACGGTCGTCGTGCACCGGCTCGAATTGGTGGAAACGCCCGATCCGGACCACGCCATCCTGGCCGCCGAATGCGGCAAAGGAACTTACATCCGCTCTCTTGCCCGCGATCTCGGCCGCGATCTCGGCACTTATGGCCACGTTTTTAGCTTGCGGCGCGGCCGGGTTGGGCCCTTTGGCGAGAACGAATTGATACCCCTGGAACAAGTGCGATCTTTGTGCCATAGAGCGGCCGCCGGCGAGGTAAACCTGGCCGACGCGCTGCTGCCGGTCGAGACCGCGCTGGACGACATCCCGGCGCTGGCCGTCAGCCCGGCAGACGCGGCAAGGCTCCAGAGGGGTCAAGCCGTATTATTGCGCGGACGGGACGCTCCCATTGTCCGCGGCGTGGTTCAGGTCGCTTCTGGCGGTCAGCTCGTAGCCATTGCCGAGGTCGAGCGGGGCGAAATCGTTCCGCGCCGTGTGTTCAATTTAGCCGGCATCGTTGGACGAGCCGGCAGAAACAAAGGTTGGTGACGATGTCGGTAACAACCGCACGCAAAGCGGAGCTTATCAGGACCTATGCCGTAAAATCCGGCGATACCGGTTCGCCCGAGGTGCAGGTCGCACTGCTCTCGGAGCGTATCAACAATTTGACGGAGCACTTCAAATCGCATGTCAAGGATAACCATTCGCGCCGCGGGCTGTTGAAGCTCGTGTCGCAACGGCGTCAGATCCTCGATTATCTGCGGCGTACCGACGACGCCCGCTACAAGGGTTTGATCGAGCGACTTGGCATCCGCCGTTGACAATTTTACGTGCGACAAAAGCCGCGCGTACGGCGGCGCGCATAGTGCGCTCGCCATTGCCCGGCAGCAAAGCTGCCGATTCGTAGGACGAGGCTTAGCCCGTCCGTATGCAAGAAGGTCCGAAAGCCATGGCAGGATCGCCGGACGCTGATCAAGACCGCAGCGAAGCTGCGGCGATAGCGTCTCGCCGTCTTGCTCTTGGCTTTCGCACATTCGGGAAAACCAAGAGAGACAATCACAATGTTCAATATTCATCGTGTGCAACTTGACTGGGGTGGCCGCCAACTCACGTTAGAGACCGGTCGACTCGCGCGTCAGGCCGATGGGGCGGTATTCGCCT
>Ga0126369_10003865_pt1 | contig 10900 bp, 8 predicted proteins | sample PanSoiMetaPlot_1_FD_109646 | JGI IMG/M metagenome (GOLD analysis project Ga0126369, IMG submission 109646) | Tropical forest soil microbial communities from Panama - MetaG Plot_1 | ecosystem: Environmental > Terrestrial > Soil > Tropical forest > Bulk soil | place: Panama | collected 2016-02-17
GCAGTCGCCACCAAATGGAACCGCCGTCGACGCATTGTTGCCCCAGTGTGGTCCTGCGGTAACACTCCCCCGAAGGCCTTATAAAACATAGCTTTTTAGGCCCTCTTGCCACGATCTTCCCAGCGCGGCGCCAAGGATTTCGCGGCCCTGGGCACTGGCGGGCTGGAAAACCCCTCGAGCTGGTTCGGGAAAAGGCCGAATCGAGCGGTGCCGGAAGGGCTTGGCAGAGTGTTTCGCCCCGCTCCTGACGGGCCTTTACCCCTACGGACGCCAGGGGAAAGCATGGCGCCCTTCACATCCTTCAAAGGCGCGCAAAATTGATGGACGCGTGGCGATCGAGAGGCTGGCCACCCTGCGCCATCGGGTACTTCAAGCCGGCGGCGCAATTGAACAGCACAACGTTGTCTGTCGGCTTTAGCCGGCCGTCGGCGAGAGCCTGCCGATAGGCGGCACAGGTCGCCGCGCCTTCGGGGCACAGCAGGACTCCGTCCAGTCGCGCAATCTCATCAAGCGTCGACGAAATCGCGCTGTCCTCGACGGCGATGGCGAAGCCGCCGGATTCGCGGACAGCGTCGAGAATGAGAAAATCGCCGATGGCGGCCGGCACGCGAATTCCGGCCGCAACCGTGTGCGCATTTTCCCAGAGCTTGGCATGACGGCTGTTGCCTTCGAAGGCGCGAACAATCGGCGCGCACCCCGCAGCCTGCACGGCAATCATCCTGGGCCGCTTCTTGCCGATGAACCCGATCGCCTCCAGTTCGGCGAAGGCCTTCCACATGCCGATCAGCCCGGTGCCGCCGCCGGTCGGATAAAGGATGGCGTCGGGCAGTTGCCAGTTGAGCTGCTCGGCCAGCTCGAGCCCCATCGTCTTCTTGCCTTCGATCCGATACGGCTCTTTGAGAGTGGACGTATCGAACCATCCGGCCTCGGCGACGCCGGCGCCGACCAGCTTGCCGCAGTCGTTGATCAGCCCGTTGACCTTGTAGACGCGCGCGCCGCATTCGGCGATCTCGTTGACATTCACCACCGGCGTGTCGTCCGGGCAGAACACCACGGTCTCGATGCCGGCGCGGCTGCCATAGGCTGCCAGCGCCGCGCCAGCGTTGCCGTTGGTCGGCATCGCCATTTTGCGAATACCGAACTCTTTGGCCATGCAGACGGCCAACGCCAAGCCGCGGGCCTTGAACGACCCGGTCGGCAGTCGACCTTCGTCCTTGACGATAACCTCGCCCGTCACGCCCAGCGATCTGGCGAAGCGGAGCATCGGAATGAGAGGGGTCATGACCTCTCCGAGGGACACGATGTCCTCGGCTTTGCGCACGGGCAGCAACTCGCGATAGCGCCACCAATCCGGTGCGCGATCGGCGAGTTTCTCCTTGGTCAGCGCCTCCCTTACGCCGGCCAGATCGTATCGCACCAGGATCGGAAAGCCGGCCGGCGACAGATTGTGGGGAACGTCCGCGCGCAGCTTTTCGCCGGTCATTGCACACTCAAGATGCGTCACAAATGTCGGCAAGTCCGGGAAGGTGGTCATTGTCTCGCTTTTCTTCGTGTATCGCGGAACAGTCGGATGATCTTGTCAGATGCCGCGCGTGGCCTCGGCCAGCCAGGCCCGCGTCGGTTCGTCGACCTGCGGCGCCACCGTCTCACGCACGCGGCGGTGATAGTCGTTCAGCCACTGCCGTTCGCCCGCGTTCAGCAGCGCAGGCTCCAGGCAGGCCAAATCGATCGGTGCCAGGGTCAGCGTTTCGAACTCCAGATAAGCGCGGTCGGCGCCTTCGATCTCGGCCTCGCGTACGGCCAAGAGGTTCTCGATGCGGATGCCGTAACCCCCCGCCTTGTAGTAGCCGGGTTCGTTGCTGACGATCATGCCGGGCTGAAGGGCGACGGTGCTGGCCACCTTCGAGATGCGCTGCGGGCCTTCATGCACCGACAGATAGGCACCCACCCCATGGCCCGTGCCGTGGTCGTAGTCGAGGCCGGCCTGCCACAGCGCGTAGCGTGCCAGGGCGTCGAGCTGCGAGCCTGTCGTGCCGACGGGGAAGCGCGCCGTGCCGAGCGCAATATGGCCCTTGAGCACGCGCGTGAAGCGGTCGCGCATCTCGGCCGTCGGCGTGCCGATGGCGATGGTGCGGGTGATATCGGTCGTGCCGTCGCGGTACTGACCGCCCGAGTCGACGAGATAGAGGGTGCCGGGCTCGAGCGTGCGCTCCGTCGCGGGCGAGGCGTGGTAGTGGACGATCGCGCCGTTGGGACCCGCGCCCGAGATCGTGTCGAAGCTCAGGTCGCGCAGCTGACCGGTCTGCTGGCGCAGCGCCTGCAGGCGGTCGGAGGCCTCGATCTCGCGCAGCTTGCCTGCGGGCACTTCGCGCGCCAGCCAGGCGAGGAAGCGGCTGACGGCCGCGCCGTCGCGACGATGAGCCCGGCGAATGCCTTCGAGTTCCACCGCGTTCTTGCAGGCCTTGGGCAGCGCCACCGGATCCGCCTCGCGCACCAGCTCGACTCCGGCCGACTGCAGCCGGTTGGCCGCCCACACCGGCGCCGTCGCGGTCTCGATCAGCACGCGCTTGCCCGCCTTGCCCAGCATGTCGAGCGCGGGGCCGAGTTCCTCCGGCGGTGCCAGGGTGACGGCGTTGCCCAACCAGGCCAGCGTGCGGTCGGGCAGCTTGCGGCGATCCATGTAGAGATCGACATGGCCGTCGCCATGCAGCAGCGCGAAGCCCAAGGCGAAGGGGGTGCGAGGCACGTCGCCGCCGCGCACATTGAGCAGCCAGGCGATGGAGTCCGGCGCGGTGATCAGCGCCACGTCGGCACCCTTGGCCTTCACCGTGGCGGCGATGCGGGCGCGCTTGGCCGCGCTCGTCTCGCCGGCGAACTCGTCGGGTTGCGGCAGTACCGGCGCGAGCGGCGCCGGCGGCCGGTCGGTCCATACCGCATCGATGGGATTGCCATCGACCGGCGCGAAGGCGCCGCCGGCGCGCTGGCAGGCCCGGGCGAAGCGCTCGTGGCCGTCGACCGTCTGCAACCAGGGGTCGAAACCGAGCTTGCCCCCCTTCGGCAGGTTGTCGGCGATCCAGGCCTCGGGCGACTGCTCGGGGACCTGATGCGGCACGAAGGCCTCGGGGTCGACCTGGGCGCGCACCGCCAGCGTATATCGACCATCGACGAAGATCGCGGCGCGATCGGCCAGCACGATCGCCAGACCGGCCGAGCCGCTGAAGCCGGTGAGCCAGGCCAAGCGCTGCGAACGGCGCGGTACGTATTCGCCTTGATGCTCGTCGGCGCGCGGCACCACGAAACCGTCGAGCCCGCGGCGGCTCAGCTCGGCGCGCAGGGTGGCCAGACGCGACGGCGGGGCGGGCGCCGCCGCCAGGCCATCGTCCGCCTTGGACAACTCCGCCCGCCACGCCGTCAGCGCCCGGGTGAGCTCGGCATCGGCCTCGGGATCGATCAGTTCGACCCATTCCGGCCCGGCCAGCCCCTCCGGGGCGGCGGCAACGCCGCGCATCAGGGAATCGAGCGCGCCCCGGTCGAGTTGGCGGCCACGTCGGCGCAGCAGATCAAGAACATCGTCGGGAGCAGAACTCATGGTCGGCGCGACCCTACGCGTGGCATTCCGGAGAGGCAAACTCGGTAATATTTGTTCTTTCGCGCCTGCGAAATGCTTGGTTAATAGTCTTATGCAATGAGCGCATATCAGGCCTTCGTCTCCCTGTCATTATCGTTATAACTCAAGGCGCTATATTTGATGTGTGCAACGCGGCAGATCTATTTCGCGATGCACAATGAGAGGAGTAAATCATGATGACCCAGCCGATTCGGACCTTTCAAGATCTGAGGAGCGAAACTACGCCGGCGGGGGGAAACGCCAAGCTTGAGATGTCGTTCGAGGAGCGCCGGCTGCTCGAGACGCGCGCCCGCTACGCGCGCGCTGAGCTCGTGGCCGATGGCCTCGTCGACGGAATCCTTTGGTTACGCCGCCAGTGGCGCCGCCTGGTCGAGGCCGTCAAGGCCGACTTCCGGCTGCGCGCCGCCGAGGAGCAACTCTATCGCATGAGCGACCGCGAGTTGGCCGATCTCGGGCTTTCTCGCTCCGACATTCCCTTCGCCGTCCGCGAAGCTGTTCACGGGGTCAGCCCGCACATTGACAGCTATCCCGGCGCGGCGACGGCGGCGAACCAGAATTTGCGTCGCGCGGCGTAAACCGGTTGTAGCGTAGCGTAAGCGTCGAGGGCCGGCGGCAAGCCGGCCCTTTTTCTTTGCGCTCCTCAAGCGGGTGGTGGTGCCTTGTCGGGGTCGACCGCGCGCACGACATATTCGTCCGCCATCGGCTGGTAGAGCTCCCACAGAAAGCGCAACTCGACGAGAGGTTGGGGGCTGAGGTCGATCCGCAGATCGACGAAGGGAAAGCTCTCCCGATGCACGACCAGCAAGGCGGCGGACTTCAGCTGCTTCAATTCACCGCCGGCCGCAGCACCGGCTTCGATGGCGCGCATCAGGCGCTCGGCCAGCGGTTGATCCTCGTCCTGCTCGAAGATCGACACCATCGCGTCGACAACAGTGGTGTTGCGCAGGATGTTGCCCGCGGCGGCACAGTCACGGCCGACCCTGGCATTTCGGATCGACGTGATGTTGGCGCCGCTGAAGACGGCGCCCTTGCCGCCGGCGTCGATCACGGCAAGCTGGCGCCACGCCAGATTCGGGTCGCTCTGCTCGAGCGCCTGGATTGCCGCCTCGGGCGAGGCTCCGTGCCGCAGGCGCTCGAGGGTCCTGGGGCCAAGCCGGGGATCGGTGCGATGCTGCGTCAGGACAGCTCCCACATTGGCTTGCGCCCAGGCGCAGCGGCTGCCGACCGCCATGGCCGAGGTCGTGACGACGGCGCCCAGCATTCCGGTCCGCGCGCAGCGACCTGCGATCGAGAATGTCATGACACCTCCACTTCGGCGCGTCGCAACAGCAAGGTGCGCCACGATGCGCCGCCGCTTTCGAGATCGACGTGGCGTTCATGGGCGAAACCGCGGCGCGCGTAGACGGCAACGATGTGCGCGGCCTGCTCGACCAGGATCCCGCTCAGCAGCAGACGGCCGCCCGGCCGCACCGCGGCGCTGAAGGAATCGGCCAGATCAAGCAGCGGTCCCGCCAGGATATTCGCCACGATGAGATCGTAAGGTGCCTGCGACGTCGGCGCGGGCATGACGAGGCCGCTGGCGTGCACGAAACCACAAAGATCGTCGACACCGTTCAACCGTGCGTTCTCGCGCGCCACGGCGACCGCCTGGGCGTCGCTGTCGCTGCCCAACACTCGCCGCCTCCAGAGCTTGGCCATGGCGATGGTCAGGATGCCGCTGCCGCAACCGACGTCGATCGCGTTTGCCGTCTGGCCGGCGTCGAGCATCGCCAATATCTCCAGGCAGCCGCGCGTGGTGGCGTGCGTGCCCGTGCCGAAAGCCAGGCCGGCATCGATCTCCAGGGGAATCGAGTCCCGAGGCACGGCTTCCTCGGCGTGCGACGGATGCACCCAGAAGGGACCGACGACGAACGGCCGGAATGACCGCTGGTTCTCCGCCACCCAGTCGATGTCGGGCAAAGTCTCCCACCCCCAGGCCGCGTCGATTGCCGCCTCAACCTTCGACCGATCGCCGGCGCCGAAGACCTCGATGCGCCATGGGCCGTCACGCGACAGTTCGCGGCTGGTGACGACAAAACCGTCTTCGGCCAGAGGCTCCAGTTGCTGCTCGCGCGCCGGGCGATCCTGGGGGGTGATGTCCAGCCAGGCCTTCCAGCCGGTCACGCCGCCTCGATGAAGCTGTCCAGGACCTTCTTGGGCCCGGCTTTCTCGAATTCGATGTCGAGCTTGTTGCCGTCGACCGCAACGATGCGGCCGTAGCCGAACTTCTGGTGGAACACGCGCTGGCCGACGCTGAGATCGGGCTTGTCGCCTTCGACGGCGCGGCGGTCGTCGAAGGTCTCGTCGCGCCAGCGGGTGCGTGCCCGACCGGCGCCCGCTCGCCCCATGTTGGTGACGCCGAGGCTCTCGTAGTCGAAGCCGCTCGCCTGTTCGCGCAGGCCGCCGTGGTGGCCGGCGGAGTAGGTCGCATAGAGCCCGGCGTCGCTGCTTTCGGCGAGATGGGCATGGGGCAGCTCGCGCAGGAAACGCGAGGGGATGGCCGCCTGCCACTGGTTGAACACACGCCGGTTGGCGGCGAAGGAAACATAGGCCCGGCCGCGCGCGCGGGTCAGCCCGACATAGGCCAGGCGGCGCTCCTCCTCGAGACCGGCCACGCCTTTGTCGTCGAGCGCCCGCTGGTTGGGGAAAAGTCCTTCTTCCCAGCCCGGCAGGAACACGGTGTCGAACTCCAGCCCCTTGGCGGCATGCAGGGTCATGATGCTCACCATGTCGCCACCCGATCGCTCGGCATTGTCGGTGAGCAGCGCCACGTGCTCCAGGAAGGCGGGCAGTGTGTCGAATTCCTGCAGGGCGTTGACCAGCTCCTTCAGGTTTTCCAGCCGTCCCTCGGCCTCCGGCGAGCGGTCCTGGCGCAGCATGTCGGTGTAGCCGGACTCGTCGAGGATGGTCTCGGCCACCTCGACGTGATGGATGCCCTCGAGCATGGCGCGCCAGCGGTCGAAGCTCTTGATCAGGTCGCCGAGCGCCTTGCGCTGGCGGCCCTTCAATTCGTCGGTCTCGAGCGCCCGGCGCGTCGCCTCGAACAGCGACACTTTCTGCGCCCGCTGGATCAGCCTGAGCGTGCGCAAGGCGGACTCGCCCAGACCGCGGCGCGGCGTGTTGTAGATGCGCTCGAAGGCGAGATCGTCGTCGGGCTGCACGGTCACGCGGCAATAGGCCAGGGCATCGCGGATTTCCTGGCGTTCGTAGAAGCGCGGACCGCCGATCACGCGATAAGGCAGCCCCAGGGTGATGAACCGCTCTTCGAACTCGCGGGTCTGGAAGCCGGCGCGCACCAGGATGGCGATCTCGCTCAGCCGATGCTTGTCGCGCTGCAGGGCCTCGATTTCCTCGCCGATGGTACGCGCTTCCTCGTCGCCGTCCCACACGCCGCGCAGCGAGATACGCTCGCCTTCCTTGATGTCGGTCCACAGCGTCTTGCCGAGCCGCCCCTCGTTGTGGGAGATCAGGTGCGAAGCCGCGGCCAGGATATGCGGCGTCGAGCGGTAGTTGCGCTCCAGCCGCACGATGGTGGCGTTGGGGAAATCCTTCTCGAAGCGCAAGATGTTGCCCACCTCCGCGCCCCGCCAGCCGTAGATCGACTGGTCGTCGTCGCCCACGCAGCAGACGTCCTGCGTGCCCTGCGCCAACAGCCGAAGCCACAGATACTGGGCGACGTTGGTGTCCTGATATTCATCGACAAGGATATGGCGAAAGCGGCGGTGGTACTGCGCCAACACGTCGGGGTGCTTCTGCCACAGGCTGACGCAATGCATGACCAGGTCGCCGAAATCGACGGCGTTCACTTCGGCCAGTCGCTCCTGGTATTGGCGGTAGATCTCGGCGGCCTTGCCGTTGGCGAAATCTCCGGCATCCTCGCTGGAAACCCTGTCCGGCGGCAGGGCGCGGTCCTTCCAGCGCTGGATGATCCCGGACAGGATGCGGGCCGGCCATTTCTTGTCGTCGATGCCTTCGGCCTGCAGCAATTGCCTGATGAGCCGCGTCTGGTCGTCGGTGTCGAGGATGGTGAAGCTGCTTTTCAGGCCCAACAGCTCGGCATGCCGGCGCAGCACGCGCACGCCGATGGCATGGAAGGTCCCCAGCCACATGCCGTCGGCCGCGCCGCCGATCAGGGCTGCCACGCGGTCGAGCATCTCGCGCGCCGCCTTGTTGGTGAAGGTGACCGCCAGGATCTGCGAGGGCCGGGCGCGGCCGGTGATCAGAAGATGGGCGATGCGGGTGGTGAGGACGCGCGTTTTGCCGGTGCCGGCGCCCGCCAGCACCAGGAGCGGGCCGCCCCCCTCATCTCCAGTTCCGTGGATAACTGCCTGGCGCTGGTGCTCGTTCAACCCGTCGAGATGGGCCGTCGATGCCACGGCACGGCGTTCCGGAGTGGGTTCGGCCGGCACGGCGTCGTCGGTAATTTCGAACGGATCGGCGGGGGGCGCCATGCAGCGTCATATAGCAATCGGAGCGGCATACGCCTATCTTTCCAAGGAGATCGCCTCAGGTGTGGCTTGGAGGTGGCAATGGCCCGAGGAGTAAACGGTTCGGTAAACGGGGCGGGTCATGTTCCGACCGGACGGGAGGGCGTCGAGGCGCGCCTCCCCGGTGTATCAAACCTCTCGCCGGCCGTGGCGGGGGTGCTGCCGGCCGTGGTCGGCTTGCGCACGACCATTCCCAAGGGCCGCCGCTCCGCCCAGACGCTGGGTACCGAGCGCGAGGGCCACGGCGCGCTGATCGACGACAGGGGCCTGATCGTCACCATTGGCTACCTGATCACGGACGCCGACACGGTGACCATCACCGATCTCGAGGGCAACGACTGGCCCGCGTATATCGTGGGCTACGACTATGAGAGCGGCTTCGGCCTGGTGCGCACCGAGCGTCCGATCCGGCACCGCCCGATCCGCTTCGGCGATTCCGACGTGCTGGAGTTGCGCAGCGAAGCCTATGCCGCGGGGTTGGGCGGCGAGAAGGCCGTGCTCAAGGTCAAGGTCGCCGGCCGGCGCGAATTTGCAGGCTATTGGGAATATCTTCTGGATAATGCCATCTTCACCGTGCCCGCCTATCCCACGTGGGGCGGCTCCGCCCTGATCGGCCACGACGGCACGCTGCTGGGCATCGGCTCGCTGCTGGTGCACGAGGCGCTGGGTCCGGGAGCGCCGGCGTTTCCCGGCAACATGTATGTGCCGATCAATCGCCTGAAACCGATCTTCGAGGAGCTGGTGACCAAGGGCCGGCTGTCGACGCCGCCGCGCCCGTGGCTGGGGGTCACCACCGTCGAGCATATGGGCCATCTCGTGGTCGGCAGCGTTTCCGAGGGCGGCCCGGCCGATCGCGCCGGCCTGCAGCGCGGCGACATCCTGCATGCCCTCAACGGCGAGGTGCTGGACGACCAGGCCGACTTCTATCGCAAGCTATGGGCCAGCGGTCCCGCCGGCACGCCGGTGATCCTGCGGCTTGAGCGCGACAACGACACCTTCGACGTCACGGTTCGCACCGGCGATCGCTCGCGCTATTACAAGCTCGGCTCCGACTGACGATGGCCAAGGCCTTCGCCTCGCAGGCCGACACGGCGGAAAAGAAGATCACGTTCAGTCGCCTCAGCGAGCACGCTTACGCGTTCACCGCCGAGGGCGACCCCAATACCGGCATCGTGGTGGGCGACGATGCGGTCATGGTGATCGACACCCAGGCCACGCCCAAGATGGCCGAGGGGGTCGTCGAGCGCGTGCGCAGCGTCACCGACAAGCCCATCAAGTACGTGGTGCTCTCGAACTACCACGCGGTGCGCGTGCTGGGCGCCTCGGCGTACGGCGCCGAGCACGTCATTTGCAGCGAGGCCACGCGCGAGCTGATCGTCGAGCGCGGCGCGCAGGACTACAAGTCCGAGGTCCAGCGCTTTCCGCGGCTGTTTCAGGCGGTCGAGACCATTCCGGGGCTGACCTGGCCGACGATGACCTTCAGCGATCGGCTGACAATCGGACTGGGCAAGCTGCACGTCGATATCGTTCATGCCGGTCGCGGTCATACCAAGGGCGACACCATCGTGTGGCTGCCCGAGGAGCGCACCCTGTTCAGCGGCGACCTGGTTGAATACGGCGCCACGCCCGATGCCGGCGATGCGCACTACAAGGACTGGCCGCACACGCTGCAGAAGCTGCGTGAGCTCAATCCGCTGGCCCTGGTGCCCGGCCGCGGCGATGCGTTGGTTGGGGAGGAGGCGGTGGAGCAGGGCATTGCCGGCACGCAAGCTTTCATCGGTGAGCTCTACAAGACGGTCTCCGCCAGCGCCGAAGCGGGCGAGTCGCTGAAGCAGGCTTACGACAAGGCCATGACCAACCTGCAGCCGCGCTACGGCAGCTGGGTGATCTTCGAGCATTGCCTGCCGTTCGACGTGTCGCGCGCCTACGACGAAGCCAAGGGCCTGGACCATCCCCGCATATGGACGGCCGAACGCGACCTCGAACTGTGGGCGGCGCTTGAATCCTAGGGGTGTGGATAACGAATGTTGAAAGACCTGCTCACCGGACGGCTGGCGCTGGTCACCGGCGCGGGCCGCGGCAATGGCGCGGCGATCGCGCGCGGCCTGGCCGAGGCCGGCGCCAAGGTGGTCGTGACCGACGTCGACACCGAAGCGGCCCACGCCGTCGCAGAAAGCATCAACAAGGCAGGCGGCGAGGCGCGCGGCCATGCCCTCGATGTCACCGACCACGAAAGCTGCCGCAAGCTTGCCGAGGACATCGCCCTGCTGGTCGGCCCGATTCGCATCCTGGTGAACAACACGGGCATCTACCTGCGCGGCAACATGCTGGCGCCCGACGGCCGCGACCGCTGGGCCAAGACCATGGCGGTCAATGTCGACGGCGTCTTCAACGCGACCTCGGCCTTCGCCGAGCAGCTCAAGCGTACGCGCGGCGCCATCGTCAACATCGCCTCGGTGAACTCTTTCACCGCGCCCGCGGGCAGCGGCGTCTACCCGGTGACCAAGGGCGCGATCGCCCAGTTCACGCGCGCGCTGGCGGTCGAGCTGGCGCCCGACGGTGTGCGCGTGAATGCCATTGCGCCCGGCATCATCGCCACCGCCATGACCGAAGTGACCCGCAGCGATCCCAAACGGCTCGAAGCCTTCTTGACCCACGTGCCGCTGAAGCGCGTCGGCCAACCCGAGGAGCTGGTCGGTCCGGTCCTGTTCCTGTGCTCGGACTGGGCGAGCTACGTCACCGGCGC
>Ga0126369_10003866_pt1 | contig 10899 bp, 8 predicted proteins | sample PanSoiMetaPlot_1_FD_109646 | JGI IMG/M metagenome (GOLD analysis project Ga0126369, IMG submission 109646) | Tropical forest soil microbial communities from Panama - MetaG Plot_1 | ecosystem: Environmental > Terrestrial > Soil > Tropical forest > Bulk soil | place: Panama | collected 2016-02-17
AGTGTCGCACCGGAACCCTTGAACGCAGCGGCGAGGGCCGCGGGATCGGAAAAGCCGGCGCTGTCGATCGCCTCGATGCCGCCGGCCTCGAAGAAGCTCTTGGCAAAGGTCGCGCGCGCGGTGAAGTCGGCGGCCGTGCCGAGATTGGCGAGGAAGACGCGCGGGCGCTTGCCATTCTGCCTTGCGATCTGGTCGGAGCTATCGCGCAGGCGTTCGAACGGCACGGCAAGGCGGATAGCGGCCAGCGGTTCGAATTTGATGGGATCATTTGTCGGCGCCAATGCGACGGGTTTCACATCTTCAACTGCGGTATCGGCCTCGTTCAGGTTCGGGAACTCGCTGGCGCCGGTGAGCAAATCCTTGCGCCGCGCGACATTGGCCGCACGCGCCTTGCATGTTGCCGCGACCTTGCCCTGGATCAGGCCCTGCTGAAGTGCGGAGAAGACACCGCCGGCCTTTTCGATCTCCTGAAACAGTGCCCACGCCCTCTCGCAGAGCTTTTGAGTCAGGCTTTCGACGCCGCCGGAGCCGGCTGCGGGATCACTGACCTTGGCGAGATTGGATTCCTCCAGCAGCACAAGCTGCGTGTTGCGCGCCACGCGCCGCGCGAACGCATCCGGCAGACCGAGTGCCAGGGTGTGCGGCAGTACGGTGACGGCATTGGCGCCGGCAAGCCCGGCCGCGAACGTCGCCATGGTCGCGCGCAGCATGTTCACGTAGGGGTCACGCTGGGTCAGCATGCGCCAGGCGGTTTCGGCGGCAATGAAGGTCGGCTTCGACGTGAGCCCACATGCCTGCTCAACGCGCGCCCAGAGCAGCCGTAACGCGCGGAATTTGGCGATGGTCAGGAACTGATCGGCGTCGGCGGCAAGACGGAACGAGATCGCCGCACGCGCGGCGTCGAGGTCGATGCCGCCGGCTTCCAGCGCGCGCAGATAGGCCACCGCGAGCGACAACGCGAACGCCAGTTCCTGCGCCTCCGAGCCGCCGGCATCGTGCACCGGCCGGCCGTCGGCGAGCACAAAGGGACCTCTGAAGCCGCGCTTCATCAGCTCGTCAACGTTCCTTGCCAACGGCTTGGTCATCTCCGACCACGCCGCAGGGGCGCAGCCGCGCACGGCCATGGTCGTCAGCGCCTGATAGTTGAAGCGAAGGTCCACTTTGGCCGGATTGAGGTGTTGCACCTCGATCAGCGCGGCGAGGTTTTTGCCGGCATTCTCGCGGCCCGTGACGGGGTTGAGCGCGATCGAGATCCCGGCGTCAAGGACGACGCCGTCGAACAGGCGTTTCAGTGTATCCTGCGTTGCATCGCTGACGCCGAAGCCGCGCGCGCCGGGGCCGCCCGCGAACTCGACCTCGAGACCGGTCGCACCATTTTCGAGTTCGTGCAGGGCGATCGCATTTGCCCTTTCCGGATCGGGTTGATCGATCCGCTGCATGATCCGCCAGGGCATCGCCGCAGCACGGCCTGCAATCGGCGCGACGCCCTTGGCGCGCGAATAGATCGGCGCGATCTTCAAATCGTCGTAGGTCTTGCCCACCAGCCTTTCGAACGACGCGCCCTTCAGCACGCCATCGACCAACTTGCGCCAGTCGTCCTGCGTGGCCGCCGCAAAGTCCGCTGCGAGGGGCAAATCGGGGGTCGTTGTCATGCCAAAACTCTTATCGTGTCACCGGAAATTGCCACGGGCGGACGGCCAAGCCAAACCTTTGTTTGGCCCCTGCTTTTGGTTAATCGCGTTCCGGCAACCTCTCGATACCATCGGTCGAAAGTTGCGCCAGGGCGTCGGAGACGCGGCGGCCGGCGATGATACGATCGGGCGCGATTTCGGCGAGAGGCACCAGCACAAAGGCGCGCTCGAACAGCCGAGGGTGGGGGAGCGTCAGTTCAGGTTTGTCAAGTTTCACGTCGTCATAGGCGATCAGGTCGAGATCGAGGCTGCGCGGTCCCCAGCGCCGCTCGTTCGCGCGGTCGCGCCCGAATTTCTGTTCGATCTTGTGCAGCGTGAACAGCAGCGCGTGCGGATCGAGACGAGTGTCGATCTCGATGCAGGCATTGATGAAGCGGGCCTGGTCCTCCTCGCCCCAGGGCGGCGTCGCATAATCGGAAGAGCGCGCCAGCAGCGCGGCTTGCGCCATGCCGCAGATATTCGCGATCGCCTTCTTGAATGTCGCGCGGACGTCGCCGACATTGCCACCCAAGGCGATGATCGCACTGGTGCCCACTTTCCGAAGTTCGTGAACCATCGCGGCACCTGCTTTCACGAACTTCGGAAAGTTATGGGCTCTGGCAAATTCATGATTCTAGTGCTGCCTTCGATCTGAAGTCCCTGGGAGGAGCTTGCGGCGCGGTGCAGGGATTTCAGATCGACGGCACTAGCCATGCCGGTTTCGCGTCAGCACCACGCCGACGTCTTCGAAAATCTCGGCGATCGGCGCATGCGGCTTGTGCACGGTGACCTTGACTGCGCGAATGCGCGGAAAGGTTGAGAGGATGGCGTCGGCCACAGCACCGGCCGCGCGCTCCAGCAGCTTGTAATTGGCGTTCTTGAATGCCGAGGTCGCAGTCGCCACCACGTTGGAATAGGACACGGTGTCGGCGAGGCGGTCAGAGCGCGAGGATTCCGACAGGTCGGTGTAGAGTTCCAGGTCGATCACGAAGCGTTGCCCGACCTTGGTCTCGTGCTCCATGACGCCGTGGCGGGCGTGGACGACGACGCCGGTGATGAAGATGGTATCCGTCATCGTCTGTCCTCGATCGCGGCGGCCACCCGCAAGGCCTGCACGGTCTCCGCGACATCATGGGTACGGATGATGCCGGCGCCGCCTTTGGCCGCCGTCAGATGCGCCGCGATCGAGCCGCCCAACCGCTGATGCGGCTCCGACGGCGTCACAGAGGCGATGAAGCGTTTGCGCGAGGCGCCGACCAGGAGCGGCAGCCCGAAGCGCTTGAGCTCGTCCAGTCGCGCCAGCGCGATCATGCTTTGCTCGGGCGTCTTGCCGAAACCGATGCCGGGATCGAGCACGATATGGCCTTCCGGAATGCCGGCCTTGGCGGCGATGTCGAGGGAGCGCGCGAAGAACGCGGCAATATCCTTCATGATGTCGATCGAGGGATCGGCGTGATCGCGGTTGTGCATGACGATGACGGGAACGCCGCGCCGCGCCACCAGCGCCGCCATACCGTCATCGCGCTGCAGGCCCCAGACGTCGTTGGCAATGGCGGCGCCCGCATCGAGCGCAAAGGATATGACGGCCGGTTTCATGCTGTCGATGGAGACAGGAATGCCGAGCCTGACGATCTCGGAGAAGATCGGCTGCAATCGCGCCAGCTCCTCGTCGGCGCCGACCGGTTGGGCCCCGCCATAGGGACGGGTGGATTCTGCGCCGACGTCGATGATATCGGCGCCCTCGGCGACCAGGCGTCGCGCCTGCGCCAATGCATGCTCCGGCGCGAGATACTTTCCGCCATCGGAAAATGAATCCGGCGTCACGTTCAGAACGCCCATCACGGCCGGACCGGGCCTGGACCGCAACTTTTGCAGCAGCGGATGGACTGCCGTTGCCGTCGAAACCGGTCTGGAGCTGGCTCCCGTCATGCCGTGGCTTTGCGCGGTCGCGGCAGGCGAGTCAAGATGCGGTAAGGCCGGCGACGGCCGATCGGGCGCCGCCGCAAAATGGGTACGTCCAGCTAATAGCTGATCTTTGGCTGCAGCTTGCGTGCCTGTGCGATCAGCTGCTCGACGGACTTTTCGGACGGGAGCACGCGAACCAGCTTTCGCCGCGTGTTCACTTCTTTGATGTTCTGGGCAAGCCGCGCCGGGTTGCGGTGCGCGAGTTCGCGCACCGTGGTGACGCCGGCGGCACGCACCAGCCCGACCTTGGCCCTGCCCATGCCGGGAATGCGCATGTAGTCGGATACGTTCGCCCATTCCAGCAGCAGCTGCTCGCTGATGCCGGTCCTGGCGGCAAGGGTCTTGCGGCCCTTCACCGTGCGGGCAGCTTCCAGCAGCGCGTCGGTGGTACGGATGCCCAGCGATTTGAGCTTCGATGCGGAGAAGGCGCTCATGCCTTCAATCTCGGAGATCGGATATGTCATGTCATTCAATTTAAAAAAGGTGCTTCAGGCGAGTTGGCTAAGTCCCGGCGTCCCCGCGATGATCGCACCCATCCGATCCGCTCCGACCTTGTCCCGGCCGACGGCGAAAAGTTCACGCGCGATTTTTTGAATTTCGGTAATCCCGAGCCCGAGGCCCATCAAGCGGGAGCCGACCGCCATCAGGCCGCCGCCCATCAACCGGGAGAGGCTGCTGCCGTTCTGCGAGGCCGCGATTGCGGCTTCCGCGCCTGGAATGCGGTCGATCAGCGCCTGAACTGTTTCGGATGGCCCCTCGCATCGGAGGAAGTCCAGCATGATGCCTATGGTCTTTTCGGCGACAGCACCATTGATGCCGGCCTTTACGGCCAGCTTGTCAACCAATTCGTCCATATTGCCCCGCCCTCGACCGGTTGTGTACCGGGTCTCCCTGCTCTGGAAATCATCTTGAGCTTCGGAGAAACGAAATACAAGCGATCACCACATGCGAAAGCGCCATTCATCTTCATTCACGCTGCGAGTGTTGCAGCAATGCAAGAGCAGATGCGAATCCCCTACAGACTGTCGCGGCTATCCGTGCCGATTTCCGACTTTCGGCTGACGTTCGCACGCTATTTGCGCGTAAGCAGGTCCAAAATCGCGTTTCGCGAGGGTCCGTCGACGGTTTCAATCGTCTTGCAAGATGCAGTATGCTCGTGATCGGAGCCTAGATTGAGGCGAAGAGGCCAACACGCGATGGCAATACCCGACAATAATGTGGCCGACACCAGCACCACGATATTTGTCGGCAAGGGCGAGCAGCCGGCCTGGCTCACACTCGCGCTCGCAAATCGCCACGGCCTTGTTACCGGTGCGACCGGGACCGGTAAGACCGTATCGTTGCAGGTTATGGCCGAAGGTTTTGCCCGTGCCGGCGTGCCCGTGTTTGCCGCCGACATCAAGGGCGACCTGTCCGGCGTCTCTGAAGTCGGGGAGGTCAAGGATTTTATTGTCAAGCGGGCCGATGAAATCGGCCTCAAATTCCAGCCCGATCAGTTTTCGACCGTGTTCTGGGACGTTTTCGGCGACCAAGGTCATCCCGTGCGCGCCACCGTGACGGAAATGGGCCCGCTGTTGCTGTCGCGCATGCTCGACCTGAACGATGTGCAGGAAGGCGTGCTCAACGTCGCCTTCCGCGTCGCCGACGACAATGGGCTCACGCTGATCGACATGAAGGACTTGCGGGCGCTGCTCGATGCGATCGTCCCAGTCGGCGGAAAAAATGGAGCCGACGCCGCCGACGATCCGCTTGCGCCGATCCGAAAGGCCGCGCAGGGTTTTGGCAACGTCACCAAGGCGACGGTGGGCACTATTCAGCGCCAGCTCCTTGTGCTGGAGAACCAGGGCGGCACCAAGTTCTTCGGGGAGCCCGCGCTGTCGCTGAAGGATTTCATGCGTACCGACCGCGACGGGCGGGGCATGATCAACATTCTCGTGGCTGACAAGCTGATGCAGAGCCCGCGGCTCTATGCCACGTTCCTGCTGTGGATGCTCTCCGAAATGTTCGAGGAGTTGCCCGAGGCCGGCGATCCGCCGAAGCCCAAGCTGGTCTTCTTCTTCGACGAAGCGCACCTGTTGTTCAACGACGCTCCGAAGGCGCTGATGGACAAGATCGAGCAGGTGGTGCGGCTGATCCGCTCCAAGGGAGTCGGCGTCTACTTCGTAACCCAGAATCCGATCGATGTGCCGGACCGGGTGCTCGGCCAGCTCGGCAACCGCGTGCAGCATGCGCTGCGCGCGTTCACGCCGCGCGACCAGAAAGCCGTGCAGGCGGCCGCGCAGACCTTCCGGCCCAATCCGAAGCTCGACACCGCCAAGGTGATCATGGAGCTGGGGAAGGGCGAGGCACTGGTGTCGTTCCTCGAGGGTAACGGTACGCCCGCGATGGTCGAGCGTGTCCTGATCCGCCCGCCGTCGGCGCGGATCGGGCCGATCACACCGGAGGAGCGCAAGGCGATCATGGTTGCAAGTCCGGTTAAAGGCAAATACGACACCGCTGTTGATGCCGAGTCAGCCTATGAAATCCTGCGGAAGCGCGTAGCGGGAAACGCCGCGCACGCCGACGGGTCCGGCGGCGGCGATATCGGCATCCTCGGCCATCTCGGTGCCATTGCCGGAAGCATCTTCGGCACCAATGTCAAGCGCGGCCGGTTATCGACAGGCCAGCTCATCACGCGCGACATCACGCGCTCGGTCACCGACAAGGTTGTGGGCGGCGTCGTCGCCGATCTCGGCAAGTCCGTCGCAGGATCGATCGGCGGCTCGGTCGGCCGCTCGCTGGTGCGGGGCGCGCTCGGCGGCCTCTTGCGGCGGCGATAGACGCTCCGGCCAAACACAGTCAGCAACAGTCCAAAGTCAGGGAACAAGAAATGCCCAACGCTCAACTGCAATCTGTCCTCGACCGCATCGACGCCGATTTCGACAATAGCCTGGAACGGCTGTTTGCGCTGCTGCGCATCAAATCGATTTCGGCCGATCCCGCCTTTGCAGGGGATTGCAAGGCGGCTGCCGATCATCTGGCAAGAGACATCGCCTCGCTCGGTTTTGCCACTGATGTGCGGCCGACCGCCGGCCACCCCGCGATCGTCGCCAAGAGCAATGGTCATGCCGGTCCGCGCGTGCTGTTTTATGGTCATTACGATGTGCAGCCGGTCGACCCGCTCAGTCTCTGGCATCGGCCGCCGTTCGAACCTGTCGTGACCGACCACGCGGACGGACGGAAGATCATCGTCGCCCGCGGCGCCGAGGACGACAAGGGCCAGCTCATGACCTTCGTCGAGGCCTGCCGCGCCTGGAAGGCGGTGACCGGTTCGTTGCCGCTCAACATCACAATCCTGATCGAGGGCGAGGAGGAGGTCGGCTCGAAAAACTTCGTACCATTCCTCGAAGCCAACAAGAAGGAACTGCAGGCCGACTACGCGCTGGTCTGCGACACCAGCATGTGGGACCCCAGCACGCCGGCGATCACGACCTCGCTGCGCGGCCTCGTCTACGACGAAGTGAAGATCAAGGCCGCCAGCCGCGATCTGCACTCCGGTGTGTTCGGCGGCGGCGCACGCAATCCCATTCGGGTGCTGACCTACATCCTCGGCGGCCTGTTCGACGAGAACGGGCACATCACCATCCCCGGCTTCTATGACGGCGTGAAGGACCTGCCGCCGGACATCCTGGTGCAGTGGAAGAAACTCAACCTTTCGCCGGAAACCTTCCTGAAACCCATCGGGCTTTCGATCCCGGCTGGCGAGAAGGACCGGTTGTTGATCGAGCAGATTTCCTCGCGCCCGACCTGCGACATCAACGGCATCGTCGGTGGCTATATCGGGGAGGGCTCCAAGACCGTGATCCCGGCCGAGGCCTCCGCCAAGATTTCATTCCGCCTGGTCGAGGGGCAGGATCCCGCGAAGATACGCAAGGCCTTCCGCGACTACGTGAGCGCGCGGATTCCCGGTGACTGCAAGGTCGAGTTTGGCGATCACTCGTCCGCGCCGGCGATCGCGCTGCCATGGGACATGAGGGCGCTCGCCGCGGCGAAAAAGGCGCTGACTGAGGAATGGGGCAAGGAAACAATTCTGTTCGGCTCCGGAGCGTCGATCCCGGTCGTGGCCGACTTCAAGAAGACGCTTGGACTGGACTCGCTGCTCGTCGGCTTTGGCCTCGACGACGACAATATCCATTCGCCGAACGAGAAGTACGACCTCAAGAGCTATCACAAGGGCATCCGCTCCTGGGCGCGCATCCTCGCGGCACTGGCGGAACTGCCGAGATAGACTGTCCGGTATTGCTTGCTTGGAGAAGAACTTCGGAAAGCGCGCCTAGCGGATGGGGTGGCCGATGGGTTTTGCTACGCTCAACCCATCCTACGAATCTGGCGCAGCTGCCGCATCCAGGCACACTCCAAAGTAAAAACGCCGCCCGGGATTGGGCGGCGTTTGATTCCAGTGCAGAGGCCGTTGACGGCGATACTACCCCGAAATGATGAAATATCAACTGCGGCAGAAAGTGCGCTTCGGATGATACCTACGGCGCCGGGATCGAGAGCAGGCTGGAAATGCTGCGGCCACGGATGTCGTAGACGCGCGCGAACACCACGTCGTCGCGCTTGATCTCCACCATGACCGGTGCGGTCAGGCCTTTGCAGTAGAATTCGCCGAGCGTCATGGCGAAGTCGGCGGCGTGGCTGTCCCAGCCGATGGTGAAGTCGGGGCCGAGCGCGACCTGCGCCGGGCGCTGCGGCCCGCATACCGCGACTTTCCATTTGCGGCCTTTGGGCGGCGCTTCCTGCTTCTCGTCAAGTTGCTCGCGCAGGCTGTCGGAGGCCTGCTTGAAGGCGAGTCCCCAATAATCCAGCATGAAGCGATCATCGGCGCCCCGCACCGTGCCGGCGATGTGATTGAAGTGGGTGTACTGATAGGGATGCAGCCGGATCATCTCGCCGAGCGGCAGCAGCAGGCCGAAGACGAAGACGGCGAGCACCGCGGGCTGCCAGGTCCGGCGGTTGTCCTTCAGCCAGCGCATCACCCACTCGAAGGTGAGGCCGGCCAGCACCGTCATCGGCGGAATCACGAAGATGAAATGGCGAATGCCGTTATAGAGGGCGGGGCGCTTCACCATCGCAATTGCAATCGGCAGCGTCGCGGCCAGCGTCAGCGTCAGCAGGATGGTCTTGCGGCGCGCGGTCACATCGTTGCGTGGCAGGACAATGAAAGTTCCGGCGACGCCTGCGATCGAAAGTGCCAGCAGCACTTCGGGCATTTGCAGCGCAAACAGCGTCGGCAGATATGACCAGGGCATGTCAGGTACGGACACCAGCGCGCCGTCGAACATTTCCTTCCACGGCTTTTCGAAGAAGTGCGAGAAGTAGGTCAGGGCGTGGAAGGGATTGCCGACCCCGATGATCGACCACGGCCAGATCAGCCCCATGATGAGGTAGCCGAGCGCGAGCCCGGGCATCAGCACAAGGACGACATGGACAAAGCGGTGCGCGGCTTCGCGCGCGCCTTCGGTTCTCACTTCGTCGATCAGCAGCGGGATAAAACCGATCAGCGCATAGACGAGCGCCAGACCGCCCAGGATGCGCGAGCCGATCGACAGTCCTGCGCCGAGACCGAGGATCAGGACCGTGCGCGGCGTGGGCTGCGGGTACTCTTCGGCGAGCCGCACCAGGCCCAGCATCAGGATCACCATCGCAACCGCGAACGGCGCATCCTTTGGATTCATGAACATGTGCCCGTAGTAGGTCGGGCACAGCGCGAGCAACAATAGTGCGGCGAGGCCCGCGAGCGGTCCGCCGACGCGCCGGCCAAGCCGCCATGTCACGGCAAGGCCGATCACGCCGACGATGGCCCCGAGCAGCCTGCGCGTTTCGAACAATTCGAGCGGGATAACCTTGTGCAGCAGCGCCGCCGCCATGTCGAAGCCGCCGCCATACATGTAGAGATTGGCGAACGACAGCGCCGCAGTGTCCTTGAAACCGGAACCGTACATGCGCAGCAGAAGGTCGGCATATTCGGCGTGGGTGTAGTCGTCCCAGCCCAACCCGTAGTCACGGAAGGTGATGCCGGCGATCAAGGCGACCACAGCCAGCGCCACAAGCGCAAGTTCGTCGCAAGTCCGTTCCACCGAGCGCCGTAAGGGCGCATCGATGGCGGAAGTTGTGATGGAAGACATGGCTATCGGTGACCCGGCGTCCCCTCTAAGGCCCAACTGGCGCTCTTGGGCCTCGTTCCCCGGCATCCATATAGCGCAATCGGATTAGGCAAGTAATTGGCAATTGTGGCGTAATTCGCCTGATGCGCCGCAGCATTCGTCAATCTGGTTAAACTTTTGGCGCCTTTGGCGGCAAATAATTTGCGAATTGCAGGCATTTAGGAACCGGCGACCGCGATTGCCGTTGGCCATCCCCACAATATGACGGTATCGTGGCGTCGGCGGGTTGAGTGAAATGGGCGTGCTGCCGGAGTCCGAGGCGCCGGGATCGCGTTGCCTTGCAGCGACGTGAATTGGGCGCTGGAAAGGCCCCGGCAACGTCATGATTTCAGTGTGGGTTTTGGTTCGGAGGGTCTGTCGGCGGACTTGACCCGGAATAATTAATGGACTTCCGGACCTTCCCACCAAGGGGAATAACTCAATGATGACTGCCATGATGGTTGCCGGGATTTGCGCGGTCTTGGCCGGTCTGCTGGCGATCCTGTTCGGCATCCCGATCAAGGAATTCGGTTTCGGCAACACCCTGATCCTGGTCGGTGTCCTCGGCGTGTGCACCGGAACGGTCCTGCTCGGCCTGTCGGCGGTGGTGGCCGAACTGAAAGTCATCGCGCGGCGACTCACGGAGTCGCGTGTTCCGCCGGAAGCGCGTTCGCGTCCAATTCTGCCAACGGCGCCTGCACAGCAGCAGGCGGACAATACCGACGGCATGCCCCCGATGCGGGAGGACATTCCGTCTCGCGCGCCAGCGTCGGCGGAGTCTGAACTCGCCGAAGCGGCACCAGTTCAGCCAGCAAGGCCAAAACGGAACCTGCTGTTCTCTTCCAGCATGCGAAAGGAGCGCGAGGGCGCGCCAGGCGCCGAAGGTGTCGAACCGAAGCCTGCGAATTTCGAGGATGCCTGGCCCAAGGTCTATCGCAGCCGCGGCGGTGACGTCCCGACGCAGCGCCGTGGCTCGCGTGTACCGTCGAGCGCGCGTGAAGGAAATGCAGGCGCCGCGCCCGGGCGCAGCCCCCCGCCGGTGCCCAGCGAGGCGCAGCCTGCGGTGACCGTGCTGAAAT
>Ga0126369_10003867_pt1 | contig 10898 bp, 7 predicted proteins | sample PanSoiMetaPlot_1_FD_109646 | JGI IMG/M metagenome (GOLD analysis project Ga0126369, IMG submission 109646) | Tropical forest soil microbial communities from Panama - MetaG Plot_1 | ecosystem: Environmental > Terrestrial > Soil > Tropical forest > Bulk soil | place: Panama | collected 2016-02-17
AGCGCCGCGAGCGCCGCCCCTACGCCGAACACGAACGTGTAGAGCAATCGGATGTTGATGCCGAGTGCGCTGACCATCTCGCGGTTCGACGCTCCGGCGCGGATCAGCATGCCGACTCGCGTGCGCATGACCACGATGTAGAGGAAGAACGCGACCACCAGCGCCACCATGATGACGGCGAGACGATACGCCGGGTAGTAAACGTCCGGAAGAATCTCGATCGACGTGCTGAGATATGGCGGCAGCGCCAGGTTCATACCGGCCGGCCCCCATATGAGGCGCACAAGCTCATTGAAGAACAGGATTAACCCAAATGTGCCGAGCACATGGTCGAGATGGTCGCGGCCGTAGAGCTTGCGGATCGCGATCACCTCGGCCGCCATCCCGACCGCGAGGGTCGCCGCCAATGCCAGCACGGCGCTAAGCACGAAGCTCTGCGTAAGCGCCGCGAAGGTGGCGGCGAAATAGGCGCCGAGCATATAAAATGACCCATGCGCCAGATTGACGAAGTCCATGATGCCGAACACGAGCGTCAGCCCGGCGGCAAGCAGGAACAGCAGCAATCCGAATTGCAGTCCGTTCAGGCACTGTTCGAAGAGGAGAATCACTTCATCGTGCACTTGTCGTGGAATACGTCCTGATCGTCTTTGACAATCGTGGCGACGGTCTTGAGCACTGGCATTCCGTCGGGTCCTTTGACGACGTCCTGTAGATAGAAATTCTGTATCGGGAAGTGGTTGTTGCCGTAGCGGAACGACCCCCGAACCGATGCAAAGTCGGCCTTTTCCATCGCCTTGATCATGTCCGCCTTCCTGGCGACGTCGCCCTTGACGGCAGCGACCGCGCTGTTGACGAGGAGCGCGGCGTCGTAAGACTGGGCGCCATAGAAGGAAGGTGAAGCCTTGTGTTTCGCCTTGTAGTCGGCGACGAATTTCTTGTTGGCGTCGTTGGGTAGATCATTGACCCATTCTTGCGCGCCAGGGATACCGAGTGCGTTCTCGCCCTGCCGGGGCAACGTCGTCTCGTCGATGGTGAACGCCGTATAGAGCGGAATCTGATTCTTGAGGCCTGCCTGAACGTATTGATTGAGGAACTGTACACCGGCCGCCCCCGGATAAAATACGAACATGGCGTCGGGCTTGGCGGCACGCGCCTTGGAAAGTTCGGCCGAAAAATCGAGTTGATCGGGCCATCGCGTATATTCCTCGCCGACGATCTTGCCCTTGAAGGTCGCCTTGACGCCGGCCATCATATCCTTGCCGGCGGCATAATTCGGACCGACCAGATAGGCACTTTTTACGCCCTTCTGATTCATGTACAGGCCGATCGCTGCCGGCGTCTGATCGTTCTGCCACGAGGTGGAGAAGAAATATGGCGAGCACAACTCGCCGGCGATCTGCGAGGGCCCCGCATTTGAGCTGATCATGATGGTCTTTGAGTCGATTGCCGGCTTGAGCGATGCAAGGAGTACGTTCGACCAGATATAACCGACGATGAAATCGACATGATCGGATTCGATCAGCTTGTCGGTCTTCTGCTTGCCGACTTCCGGCTTCTGCTGATCATCCTCATAGATGACCTCGACTGGAAGGCCGCCCACCTTGCGGCCCAGATGGTCGAGCGCGAGTTCGAAGGAATTTCGCATGTCGTTGCCGATCACCGCGGGCGGACCGCTGAATGTGCTGATAAACCCGATCTTGACGCTCTTCTGCTGTGCCAACGCAGGAACGCCCAGGCACGCAATCAGGGCGCTGATCGCGACGACAGACTTGCGCATGCTCATCTCCATTTGAAACGCCGAGGCCCTGAAGCACTTAGAGCCTCATCCCGAGGAGTGCCCTTTAGGGCGCGGCCGGTCCTTAATTGTTCCTCACGCTCTCACACCAAGTTCGTCGATCCAATGACTTTATCGATCCGGCGCCTCGGCGCGCAACTTGAACCGTTGAATCTTGCCGGTCGCGGTTTTGGGCAGATCGTTGCGGAATTCGATCCAACGTGGAAATTTGTAAGGTGCAAGCTGTTTCCGACAATGGTCCTGTAGCGCCCGGACCGATCTGTCGCTGGCCGTTACGGAAGGTTTTAAAACCACGAACGCCTTTGGCTTGATCAGCCGATCCTCGTCGGGCCAGGCCACCACGGCAGCTTCGAGCACGTCCGGATGGGTCAACAGCGCCCCCTCGACCTCGAACGGAGCCACATACATGCCGCCGACCTTGAGCATATCGTCGCGCCGCCCGCAATAAACGTAATAGCCGTCCTTGTCCTCGATGTACTTGTCGCCGGAGCGCGTCCATTCGCCAAGGAACGTGGTGCGCGACTGGGCGCGGTTGTTCCAATACATGATGGCGCTGGTCGGACCGCGCACCTGCAACTCACCGAGTTGGCCGGGCCTGACCGTCGCGCCGTCATCGTCGACGAGGCGAATATCGTAGCCGGGCACCGGCTTGCCGGTGGTGCCATAGCGCACATCGCCGATCCGGTTCGACAGGAAGATATGGAGCATTTCGGTCGAGCCCAGCCCGTCGAGGATATCGACGCCATATCGTTCGCTCCACCGCCGCCCCACATCCACCGGCAGCGCCTCGCCTGCCGAGACGCAAATGCGCAGGTTGAGTTCGTCACGAGAGGGTGCGGCCGCGCTCGCCAGGAACGCCGCGTAGAAGGTCGGCACCCCGAAGAACCCGGTCACCGGATGCCGGCGTAGCAATTCCGCGACGGCATCCGGCGTCGGCCGGCCCGGCATCAAAACCGCGGTGGCGCCAAACACCATCGGGAACGTCATGGCATTGCCGAGGCCGTAGGCAAAAAACAGTTTTCCCACCGAATAGATGAGATCGTTTTCCGTCAGGCCGAGCACCGGTCCGCCATAAAGATCGGCAGTGAGCCGCAGGTTGGCGTGCACATGCACGGCCCCCTTGGGCCGGCCCGTGGACCCGGACGTATAGAGCCAGAAGCACATGTCGTCGCGCGTGGTGGGCGCCGTATAATCCGGACCGGACGCGCTCTCCAGCAGGTCTTCGAGCCGGCTATGGCCATGGCCGTCGGCGCCGGACACGATCACGGTTGCAAGATCCGGGCACGACCCGATGAGGTTGGCGAACCGCGGATAAAGCTCTTCGGATACGACCAGCAGTTTTGCCCGGCTGTCCGTGAGCATGAATCGGTAGTCGTTCTCGTGGAGCAGCGTGTTCACCGGAACGGCGACAACACCCGCTTTGACGGCGCCGAGGAACGCCGTCGGCCAATCGATCGTATCGGTCAGGCACAGCAGAATGCGGTCTTCCCGCACAATGTCGAACTTGCGCAGGACATGACCGAATCGTAAGACGCGCTCGGCAAGCTGCCCGTAAGTCCAGCTTCCGCGGGGATCGATGAAGGCGGGCTTGTCGGCCCGCCCCGCCGCCAGGTTGCGGTGCAACATGTCGTCAGCGAAATTGTAAATGCGCGGAATGGCTTCGGCCACGCTGACGGCCAAAGATGATGCCGAGGTCTCACCCATATTCCCCACCGGTGTTTCTTATGACATGCCTTGGGCACGCAAGCATAGGACACCCACATAATACCTCAACAGGAGCCTACCATATGAAGCCAAGCTTGCAGCCGGGTGTTTCGATGATGCGCCGCATCCAGGTGGAAAAGGAAAAGACAATCGGATTCATGGATGAGGAGGGGCGCGTCTATGCGACGCCTTACCTGGTCGGCGATATTGAGTACATCTGCCGCAATCTCATCCTGGAGCATGCCGATCCGAACGAAGATTCGGTCGGCATGGAAGTGGCAATCAAGCATCTTGCCCCTACTTTGCCGGGTTCGACCGTCGAGTTCACCGCCACGGTGACTGTGATCGAAGGCCGCAAGGTGACTTTCGCGGTGACCGCGAAGGACGAGATCGATACCATCAGCTCCGGTTCGCATGCGCGCTTCGTGGTCGACAGGGCAAAGACGATCGAGCGCCTGAAGGCGAAGGCGGCGAAGCTGCGATCGGCATAGAGGTGTCCGTGCAGAGACCGCGTGACGAAAAGACGGTTTCGACCTATTGCTACCAGTGCGTGGCCGGCCCAGACCTGATGACGGTGCGCGTCGAAGACGGCGTTGCGACGGAAATCAATCCCAATTTCACTGCTGCGCAGGTGCATCCGGCCGGTGGCAAGATCTGCGTGAAAGCCTTCGGCCTGGTGCAGAAGACCTACACGCCCGATCGCATCCTTCATCCGATGAAACGGACCAACCCAAAAAAAGGCCGCGGCGAGGACCCCGGCTTTGTCCGCATCTCCTGGGACGAGGCGCTCACTCTGGTCGCCGACAAGCTCAATGGGGTGCGCGCTGCCGGGCCGATCGACCCGAAGGGGTTTCCGCGGCTCGCCGCGAGCTTCGGCGGCGGCGGCACGCCGACCGCCTACATGGGGACACTGCCGGCCTATCTTGCCGCGTGGGGCCCGGTCGATATGAGCTTCGGCTCGGGCCAGGGCGTGAAGTGCTATCACTCGGAGCACCTCTATGGCGAGCTGTGGCACCGGGCTTTCACGGTATCGCCTGATACGCCGCTGACCGAATACCTCGTCTCGTTCGGCGCCAACGTGGAGGCGTCGGGCGGGGTCTGCGGCGTCAAGCGTCATGCCGACGCCCGCAAGCGCGGCATGAAGCGCGCGCAGATCGAGCCGCATCTGTCCGTCACTGGCGCATGCTCGGCGGAATGGATTCCGATCAAGCCGAAAACCGACTCCGCATTTCTGTTCGCCATGATCCACGTGCTGCTGCACGCCCATCCGCGCGAGAAACTAGATATTCCGTTTCTCAAACATCGCACGTCGTCGCCCTACCTGGTCGGGCCTCACGGATTTTTCCTACGCGATCCGCAATCCCATAAGCCGCTGGTAATCGACACCGTTACTGGTCAGGCGGCACCGTTTGATACGCCCGGCATTAACCCGGCGCTGGAAGGTGCGCTGCCAAGCAATGGCATCGAAGTCGGTCCGGACGACGAAACAACAGTCCATCAAGCAGCAGACGTGCGGCCCGCATTCGCGCATCTGGTTGACCACGTGAAAGACTACACGCCCGAATGGGCGAGCCAGATCTGCGATGTTCCGGCCGCTCGGATCAGGCGTGTTGCCGACGAATTCCTCGCCCATGCGCGCGTCGGCCAGACGATCGAGATCGAAGGCGTCACTTTGCCGTTCCGGCCTGTCGCGATCGCGCTCGGCAAGACTGTGAACAACGGCTGGGGCGGGTATGAATGCTGCTGGGCGCGTACGCTGCTGGCCTGCCTCGTAGGTGCGCTCGAAGTTCCGGGCGGCACGCTCGGCACCACGGTGCGGCTTAACCGTCCGGCAGATAATCGCTGGTCGAGCGTGAAGCCCGGCAGGGATGGGTTCATGGATTATCCGATGAACCCAACCGGCAAAGACGACTGGATTGCCGGCCCCACCGCGCGAAGCGCCCATCGCACGCTGGTGCCGTTGGTGGCGAATTCCGCCTGGAGCCAGGCGCTTGGCCCGACCCATCTCGCCTGGATGATGCAGAACAAAGACTTCGAAAAGCTGCCCACCGCATTGCCGCCGGACGTGTGGCTCGTCTACCGCACCAATCCGGCCATTTCGTTCTGGGACACCAGGTCAGTCAGCGCTGCGATGGCCAAGTTCCCGTTCACGGTATGCTTCGCGTTCACGCACGACGAAACCAACCATATGGCGGATGTGCTGCTGCCCGATTGCACCGACCTCGAAGGCCTGCAGTTGCTGCGCATCGGCGGCACCAAATATGTCGAGCAGTTCTGGGATTTTCAGGGCTTCGCGCTGCGCGATCAGGCGGTGCCGCCGCAAGGTGAGGCAAAGGACTTCACCTGGATTGCCACCGAGCTCGCCCGCCGCACCGGTCTCCTGGAGGCCTACAACGAGGCGATCAACCGCGGCGCGGCAGGCGTGAGGCTTTCCGGCGAAAACTACGATTTCTCGTTGGACCCTGCGGTGCCGCACAGCGTTGAGGCGATCTGGGATGCCTCCTGCCGCGCCGCCACTGCGGAGCTGACCGATGGGGCCGAAACCCACGGGCTCGCATGGTTCCGCAAGCATGGCTTCCGGGTCAAACCGTTCTCGCGCCTGCAATGGTACCTCTATCCGAAACTTGCCGACGTTGGTCTGCGCTTCGAGCAGCCCTATCAGGAGCGCCTGTTTCGGATCGGCAAGGAACTTGGCCGGCGACTGCATGAACGCGGTATCAACTGGTGGGACCGCCAACTCGAGGAATATCAGCCGCTGCCGCGCTGGCGCGATCTCTCGGCGCTGTGGGAGAATGCGCTCGGCAGGCACTACGGGGTACGCATCGAGAACTATCCGTTCTGGCTGATCACCGCCCGCAGCATGCAGTATTCCTGGGGCGGCAACGTCGGCATCCAGCTGATGCGCGAAGTCGCCGAGAACGTCGCCGGCCATGGCGGCGTGGTAATGAACGCCACGGCCGCCGCGAAGCTCGGCATCGCCGACAGTGATCTCGTCGAGGTGCGCTCGCCGCTCAACAGCACCAAGGGCCGCGTCGTGCTGTGTGAAGGCATCCGGCCGGACACATTGCTGATCATCGGCCAGTTCGACCATTGGGCGACGCCGTATGCCAAGGATTTCGGCGCCCCGAACATGAATGCGCTCGTGCCCATGCTGCTCGACCTCACCGATGCCACCGGATCGGGCGCCGATCTCGTCCGGGTACAGATCACGCGGCTTGAGGGCGCAAGGTCAGGAGCGGCAGCGTGAACGCGTTTGGCGCTGCGCCTCTTCTCCCTCTCCCCGCTTGCGGGGAGAGGGTTGGGGTGACGGGGCCTTTCCATACGCTCAGACTCGTGGAGAGGCCCCCTCACCCTCCCTCGCTTCGCTCGGTCGACCTCTCCCCGCAAGCGGGGAGAGGTGAAGACCGCGCCACGTCCGCCAGGGAGCGGCTCGGAGACCGTGCGGCTCGGATGTGCGCCCCTGCATGGGCTGTGTCCGCGAGCCCTCCCCAGAAAAAGGGGAGCAACGGTAGGAACTCCCCGTCATGACCAGCTGGGGCATGCTGGCAGATCTCGAGCGGTGCGTCGGCTGTCAGACGTGTACGGCCGCGTGTCGTCACGCCAACGCCACCTCGCCGGCTGTGCAATGGCGCAAGGTGCTGGATGTGGAGGCGGGCATATTTCCGGAGGTGACCCGCACCTTTGTGCCAGTCGGATGCCAGCACTGCGCCGATCCACCGTGTGTGCATGTGTGTCCGACTAGCGCAACCCGCCAGCGGCGCGATGGAATCGTCACCATCGATTACGAACTCTGCATCGGCTGCGCCTATTGCGAGGTCGCCTGCCCGTACCAGGCGCGTTTCCTGGTGCACCAGCCCCGCTATGCCTATGTGGCCGGCGCCATGCGCAATGAGACCGAGCGATATGACGAGGCGCGCCTTGGCGTGGCGCAGAAATGCACTTTTTGCGTCGACCGTATAGATTTCGGTTTAGAGCACGGCCTGACGCCCGGCATCGACCCTGCCGCAACGCCGGCCTGTGTCAATGCCTGCATCGCGGATGCGCTGCATTTCGGCGACCTCGATGATCCGGCGAGCAACGTGTCGCAGCTGTTGGCCGAACACCAGCATTTCCGCATGCACGAAGAACTCGGAACCGCGCCTAATTTCTTTTATCTCTACAGCAAGGCGGAGGAGGGGGCTCTTTCTCCCTCCCCCCTTGTGGGGGAGGGTCGGGGTGGGGGGTCGAGAAGTTATGGCCCAGAAGTGTCCTACTCATCGACCCCTACCTCCGACCCCTCCGCACAAGGGGGAGGGGAGAAGAAAAGCCGCATCCGGACCAAGGGCGTCGAGCCGTGGCACCAACCCCATTGGGACTGGAAGGCGGCGGCCAATTTCTTGTGCGGCGGCGCCGGCGCGGGGCTGTTTGTGTTCGCGGCGGCCGATACTCTCAGCGGCGTCCCGGCATGGCCGGTCGGCCTTATTGCGCTCGCGCTTGTCTGCATCGGTCTTGCGATATTGATGTTCAAGATCGGACGGCCGCTGCGCTTCATCTACGTGCTGCTGCAGCCGCGACGCTCCTGGATGACGCGCGAGGCGGTGGCGGTGGCGGCGTTCTTTCCGGTCGCCCTGCTCGCGCTCTGGTTCAATCATTCGTTGCTTACAGCAATTGCGGCCGGGCTTGGCCTCGCGTTCCTGTTCTGCCAGGCCATGATCCTGAAAGCCGCCAAGGGCGTGCCGATCTGGCGCGCCCACAATGTCGTGCCGTTCTTGATCTCGACCGGAATGGCGGAAGGCGGCGGCTTGTTCCTTTGTGCTGCCGCGGCACTGCCGCTGCTGGAGCCGAGCATTTTCCCGGCTGCCGCCTTCGTAGCCATGCTGGCCGCCGCGCGCGCATGGGAATGGCATTGCTATTTCGTCCGCCTGAGGAGAGACGGCGCGCCGGCACGCTCGCTCGAACTTCTCGGCGCATGCCGCGGCTGGTTTCTGGTGCTGGGATTCATCGCGCCCGCAACTCTCATTGTGCTTGGCTTCGCGCTGTTGGAGATTGCAGGGGTGTTGTTCGGCGTTGCCGGCATTCTGGTTTTCGCTGCCGGCTGGGCGTTGAAATTCATCATGATCACCCGCGCAGCCTATAATCAGGGATTCGCCCTCAACCACACTCCTGTTCGCGGTCCCGGCCTGCCGGGGGGAGCCGTCAAACCTGGATGGGCATAATGACCACGCCTCGAACCTTGCACGACGCCGCCCCGGAAACGCAGCTGTTCATGTTCGATCGTGAAGCCGAAACCATGGCGCGCGCAAATCTCGCCGCACTGCAATTGCGGCGGCTCAGAAAATCGCTGACTCATGCCTATCAGAAGGTTCCGCCGGTTCGGCGCAAGTTCGCGGCTGCGGGGGTCGCGCCGGAGAATCTGGGTTCTCTCGCCGACATCGCGCATTTTCCATTCACCGAGAAAGCCGACCTGCGCGACAGTTATCCGTTCGGCCTGTTCGCGGTGCCGCGCGAGCAGTTGCTCCGCCTTCATGCATCGTCCGGAACCACTGGCAGGCCGACCGTCGTCGGCTACACCCGGGCCGACCTCGATCTGTGGTCGGACCTGATGGCGCGCACGCTGGCCTGCGCGGGCGCACGGCCGGGCGACATCGTTCACAACGCGTACGGTTATGGTCTGTTCACCGGCGGGCTCGGCGCCCATTACGGGGCCGAGCGCCTCGGCTGCACTGTCGTTCCGATCTCGGGCGGCGGCACCGAGCGGCAGGTGATGCTGATGCGGGATTTCGGCGCTGCCATTCTATGCGCAACGCCCTCCTACGCGCTCAACATCGCCGAAGTGGCGACCGGCATGGGCGTCGATGTCGCCATGTTGCCGCTGCGATTGGGCGTGTTCGGGGCCGAGCCGTGGAGCGAACCGATGCGGCGCGGTCTTGAAGTCCGTCTAGGCATCAAGGCGATCGACATCTACGGCCTGTCGGAAATTCTGGGGCCGGGCGTCGCGGCCGAGTGCTACCTGGCGCAGAACGGATTGCACGGGTGGGAGGATCACTTCCTGTTCGAGATCATCGATCCGGAGACCCTGAAGCCGCTTCCCATGGGCGAGACTGGCGAACTTGTTATCACCACACTCACCAAGGAAGCGCTGCCGATGGTGCGCTATCGCACGCGCGATATCACCCGGCTGTCGGACGAGCCCTGCGCCTGCGGACGCACCCATGTGCGCATCATGCGCGTCACCGGCCGCGACGACGACATGCTGATCATCCGCGGCATCAACGTCTATCCGTCGCAGGTGGAGGCCGTGCTGGTCGGCTTCCCGGGACTCGCGCCGCATTACCAGATCGTCCTGACGCGCGAAGGGCCACTCGACGCCATGACGGTCGAGGTGGAGCGCACGCCTGACACGCCGGGCGACCCGCCGGCCTGTGCAAATCAAGCCGGAGCCGTGCAGCATCACCTCAAGTCGATGATCGGGGTGACCTGCACGGTCGTCGTCAAAGCGCCGGGCGAAGTCCCGCGCTCGCAAGGCAAGGCGGTGCGGGTCAAGGATGAGCGGAAGCCGCGCACGTAAGAGGCGGTGTACAGTCAATTTTCAGGATGACGTCTCATCCGCCCCGACGGGGGCCAAAAGGGTCGGCGACTGGTCCGCTCTACTCACCCATTTTCGCCGCGATTTCCTTTGCCATGGCGAGTCCGCGGCTGTTGAGCGAATAGTGGCTGCCTTTTCGTTGGCCGCCCCGGATCAGGAAACGGCCGTTTCTCACCAGCTCCTTGGCGGGGCGCCGAAGCATGATGCCGGACCATTCGGCAGCTCGGAAAAGCTCGGTCGCCAGAACATATTCTTCGTTTTTGAGCCGATGATATCCGTACAGCAGAAGCAACAGGGCGTCCGCATTCTTATCGGCGCTGTTCGGGAGTATCTTCAACGTGACGGCTCCGTCCTCGCGAAGGGCGAAAATACGTGTGAGCAACGCCTGATCAGATATTACGCCAAGAGGAGGCTCGGTGGGCGATCCGACGGCAAAACTCGCTTTAACGTCGGGCTCCAGCGTATGCGCCTCGGCATTCGCCGCAACGGGCCGAGCCGATTGGTTGCGCCGCTCAAGCAGGAAAAGGAATTGCGCATACATCGGCTGGACCTTGTTCTCGGGCACATCGGCCTCGAACTCGGCTTCGCCGATTTTCATCTTCAGTCGCCGGAATTCGGTCATCGAATCCTCACTGCCTGACGGCGCGCAAGAGACTTCGCGCCCGGCGCGGCGCGCGGCCCGCCCACTTTGAGTAATAGGCCGAAAGAACCGAATCCGCAGTTTTTCCGCTCATCGGCAAAAAGAGCCCCGCGTGCCGACGCGGGGCCAAGGAGGCTTCTTGTGTGACCTTGAGAATCTTCCCCCTTCCCGGGAGGCGGCGGGGATGTGCGCCG
>Ga0126369_10003868_pt1 | contig 10898 bp, 13 predicted proteins | sample PanSoiMetaPlot_1_FD_109646 | JGI IMG/M metagenome (GOLD analysis project Ga0126369, IMG submission 109646) | Tropical forest soil microbial communities from Panama - MetaG Plot_1 | ecosystem: Environmental > Terrestrial > Soil > Tropical forest > Bulk soil | place: Panama | collected 2016-02-17
ATGGTCTGCGGCGTCTTGCCCAGGTCGATCGGATGGCCGCTCAGCTCGAACTTGACCTGCTGGTTGGGGCTGCTGCCACTGGAGGCCGTGGTGATCGGCACGTCGTAGTCCACGTATGCCTGCAGCGTGCTGAGCACGCTCGCCGGCCCCGCCACCGACACCTGGCAGGGGTCGTTGGCGTTGCCGCACGTGGCGTACGTGTGCTCCTGCACGACCGCGATGCCGGGTGCCTTGTTCGTGGTCCGCACCTCGACGTCGAGCTGGCGAGTTGCCAGCGGCTCGATGTCGAGCACGATGGGAATCGCCGACTGCCGGAACGTCAGCCCCTGGATGTCGGTGCGCGGCCGGGCCAGGTAGACCTGGTTCCTGGCGGGCTGGGCGCGCGTCAGGTCGACGGTGACGCCGGCCGTCGTCTGCTGGTACCGCACCACGTCGCTGCGGAAGCCCGCGACCGGCACCTGGACGATCGTGGTCGGGTTCACCACCACGATGTCCGTGGGCTGCGGCAGGATGTAGTTGACCTTGACCGCGACGCTGCCGAACACCGGCGGGTTCTCGGAGAACGCCACGCCGCCCAGCAGCCCGACCGCGAGCACGATGGACAGCAGCTTCAAACGCCAGTTCGCCACGATCCAGCGGACGGGGGCGAGGTTCACGGCTTGGGCCCGCTCGTCCGCCAGCCCAGCAGCGTGGGCCTGCCGCCGCCGGTGGGGCTGGTCGCGTCCAGGCCGCCGGTCAGCTTGCGCCGGAGCGCGTCGCCGTCGAGGTTGCGGATGATCCGGCCGTTCTCCACCACCGAGATGCCGCCGGTCTCTTCGGACACGACCAGGACCAGCGCGTCCGACGCCAGCGACAGTCCGATGGCCGCCCGGTGCCGGGTTCCCAGGCGTTCGCGCACCTGCGCCTCGTCCGCGAGCGGGAGCAGGCACCCGGCTGCCAGGATCGTGTTGCCACGCACGATCACGGCGCCGTCGTGCAGCGGCGAGTTGGGGTAGAAGATGCTCTGCAGGAACTCGGCCGACAGCTCGCCGTTGATGCGGACACCGGTCGCGGCGTAGTCCTCCAGCCCGACCTCTCGCTCGAACGCCACCAGCGCGCCGACGCGGCGCTGGGCGAGCCGGTCGACGGCGCGGATCGCCTCCAGCACCGAGCGGTTGAACAGCTGCGGGTTGAACCGCGACAGCGGGCGGCCGAGGTGACCCAGCCGGCCGACCTGGTCGAGCGCCCGGCGCAGCTCCGGCTGGAAGAGGACCACGATCGCGAGCACGGCGATCGGCGCCGCGTTCTGGAACAGCCAGCCGAGCAGGATGAGGTGGAGCTGGTTCGCGACCAGCCCGATGATGCCGAGCAGCACCAGGCCGACGATGAGCTGCGTGGCCTGGGTGCCTCTCACCAGGCGGAGGAGCTGGTAGAGGATGAAGGCGACGGCGAGGACGTCGATCGCCTCGATCGGGCCGACCCGACCGATGATCACGAGTAGCTGGTTGACCGCTGCGTCGAAGAATTCCATCAGCCGTCCCCCCCGACAGGACCGGCGTAGATGAGGGCGAGCAGGGCCATCTGCGCCCACAGTCGGTTTTCGGCCTGGTCGAACACGATCGACCGCGGCCCGTCGATGACGCCGGCCGTCACCTCCTCGCCGCGGTGGGCCGGCAGGCAGTGCATGAACAGTCCCTGAGGCGCCAGCTCCATCAGGTCCTCGTTCACCTGGTACTCGGCGAACCGCGCCCGCCTGGTCTCGGACTCCGACTCCTGCCCCATCGACGTCCACACGTCGGTGTAGACGACGGCGGCGCCCTCGACGGCGCCCAGGTCGCTGGTGAGACGCACGGCGCCGGCGTAGGCGGGATCCACCACCGGTTCATACGACGGCGGTGTCACGACCGTCAGCGGGAACCCGAGGACCGCCGACGCCTCCACGAGCGAGCGGGCGACGTTGTTGCCGTCGCCGACGAACGCCACCCGGGTGGTCGTGTCGAGCCGGCCGAGCGACTCGCGGATGGTCAGCAGGTCGGCGAGGATCTGGCAGGGGTGCGAGCCGTCCGTCAGGGCGTTGATGACCGGCCGCTCGGACGCGGCCGCGAGCGCCTCCAGGTCACGGTGCGCGAACAGGCGAGCAACGATGCCCTCGCAGTAGCGGTCGAGCACGCGGGCGACGTCCTGGACCGTCTCGCGGCGGCCCAGGCCGATCTCCTGGTCGGTGAGGATCGCGACCCGGCCGCCCAGGCGCTCGATCCCGACCTGGAAGGAGACGCGCGTCCTCATCGACGGCTTCTGGAAGATCAGCGCCAGACACCGGCCAGTCAGCGGCGAGCCTCTCCAACGACCCGCCTTCATGTCGGCGGCGAGATCGAGGATGGCCGTCAGCTGCGCGGGGTCGAGTTGACCGATGTCGAGGAAGTCGGCTCCACGAAGACGATCGAGAGTGCCGGGCGCCACGGAAGTCACGATCAGTACAGTGCAAAGGCTACCTCGGCGCGACCGCCGGCGGCCTTCGAAGGGTGCCCGGAGTCGTTCGGAACGCCGCGTCAGAGTTCGGGACGGACCAGCTCGCCTGTGTGCAGGGGCATCGACGTCAGGTCACGGGCGTGGAACTCGGGCAGGCGCTCGCGAAGCGCCACGTCGTCGCGCAGCCGCAGCATCAGGTCCCGGCAGGCGGCCGGCTCGACGCCGAACGTCGCCGGGCGGAAGCTGATGCGCCGCTTCGGGCGCAGCCGCACGGTCAGCCGGTCGGTCAGCGTGATCTCCGGCCAGCGCGCCGCGGCCCAGTCACCCTGGTCCGCAAGCGTCACCGTCTCCACCTCCTCCCATCGGGCCTGCAGCTCCGTCCTGCCCTGCACCAGCACCAGGCGATCGCGGAAGAAGCCGAGCCGGCTGCGTGGCCACCGGCGCAGCCGGATCGCGATCCTGGCGACCGCCGCCGCGGCAACCGCGGCGAGCATGCCGAGCACGAGCGCGGCGAGGTCGTAGCCCTTCAGCAGCAGAACGACCGCGACACCCGCGAGCGCGACCGCCACGGACACCGCGGCCGCGGCGAATCGGGCGGTCGACCGTTTCGAACGCGCAAAGACCACTGGCGATACCCCGACTAGAACATACCTCCGGGCGGGGGCGAGTGGGCAGCGGACCGCTCAGTTGACCTGGCGTTCGCGGCCGACCCAGTGCGCCTCGCGCAGCTCGCGCTTCAGGATCTTGCCGCTCGGGTTCCGCGGGATCATGTCCGTGAACTCGACCGATCGCGGCCGCTTGAAGCCGGCCAGCCGATCGCGCGACCAGTCGATCAGCGCGTCGCCGGTGAGCTCCGCGCCGGGCCTGCGGACGACGATCGCCCGGACGGTCTCGCCCCACTTCTCGTCGGGCACGCCGATGACGGCGACGTCGGCGACGTCCGGGTGGCCCATGAGGATGCTCTCGAGCTCGGCCGGGTAGATGTTCTCGCCGCCCGACACGATCATGTCCTTGATCCGGTCCCGGATGTAGAGGAAGCCGTCGGCGTCGAGACTGCCGGCGTCCCCGGTGTGGAACCACCCGCCGCGATTCGCGGCCGCCGTGTCGTCGGGCCGGCCCCAGTAGCCGCTCATCAGGCCGGCGCCGCGGTACACGACCTCGCCGATCTCGCCGACCGGAACGTCCTGGTCCAGCGGGTCGACCACCCGGACGTCGGCACCGAACATCGGCCGCCCACAGGACAGCAGCCGCTCGCCAACGTGGTCCTCGTGGCGGAGGGCGGTGAAGGCGCCGGTCGTCTCGGTCAGGCCGTAGAGCTGGGTGAACCGGCACTTGAACACGTCGATCGAGCGCAGCAGCAGGTCGCGCGAGATGGGCGAGGCGCCGTAGTGGATGTTCCGGAGCGCGGAGAAGTCGAGCTGCTCGACGCCGGGCACCTGGCTCAGGAACAGCAGCACCGCCGGCACCAGGAAGGCGGAGTTCACGCGCTGCTCGACCAGGACCTGCAGCAGCTCCTGCGGGACCACCTCGCGGAGCACGATCGCGGTCGAGCCCTGGGTCAGGACCCCCAGAGCCCAGCCGCAGCCACCGATGTGGTACAGCGGCATCGCGACCAGGCCGCGAGCGCCCTCCTGCAGCTCGGGCGCCTCCCACCCGAGCGGACCGATCAGGCCGAGGAGGTTCAGGTTCGTCAGCATCGCCCCCTTGGGCAGCCCCGTGGTGCCGGAGGTGTAGAGCTGCCAGAGGACCGCGTCCTCACGGTCGCGGTGGGGGTCGTCGCCGCCGCGGGGGAGCTCGCCGAAGCCGAGGACGCGGCAGCCCGCCTGGTCGGCGCCAGCTCGGAACTCGTCGCCCGTCACCAGGGCGGCCGGGTCGGCGTCGCCGACGACCGTGGCGACCTCGGGTGGAGTCAGCCGCCAGTTCACCGGAACGGCGACGGCGCCCGCCTTGTCGAGCGCGAACAGCAGCTCGACGTACGCGTCGGAGTTCTTGTCCAGGATCGCGACCCGGTCACCGGGCTGGACGCCGAGGTCGGCCACCAGGCCGGACGCCAGCGCGGAGGTCGAGGCGTCGAGCTCGGCGAAGGTGCGCGTCCGCCCCTGGAACCAGGTGGCCGCCAGGTCGGGATGGCGGCGGGCCCGCCACCGCAGCATCTGCGCGATCGTCCTCATGGCGCAGAACTGTAGTTGTGCGGCGGTCCGTCGTAAAGAACCTCGACGAGGGTCAGACCGGCCGCCGGCGCCGTCTTCGGCGCGAGCCGGCGGTCGCGCGCTTCGAGCACCTCTGCGAACCAGGACGCCGGCCGCCGGCCCCGCCCCACCTCGGCGAGGCCGCCCGCGATGCCGCGCACCAGGCCGCGCAGGAAGCCCTCGCCCGTCAGGAGCACGTCCACGTAGTGGCCGTTCCTGCCGACACGCGCCTCGCGCATGGTGCGCACTCGGTCGGCGGCCGGCTCGGAGGCGGCGCAGAACGTCGTCCAGTCGTGGACGCCGGTCAGCGCGGCCGCTGCCTCCGCCATCGCCGCGACGTCCAGCGGCCCGGGCACCTGCCAGCAGCGGCCGCGGTCGAGGACCGGCCTGGCCGCGCGGTCCAGGAAGCGGTAGCGGTAGCGCCGCCAGCGCGCGGAGTAGCGGGCGTGGAAGTCCGGCGCGGCCTCGCCGGCGTCCAGCACGACCACGTCCGCGGGGAGGTGGGCGTTGACCGCGGCCTGCAGGCGGGCGACCGAGAGCCGGCCCGCATAGTGGAAGTTGACGACCTGGCCCTCGGCGTGAGCGCCGGCATCGGTGCGGCCCGCGGCATAGATCTTCGGCGTCTCGCCGGTGACCTCGCGGACGGCGCGCCGCAGCTCACCCTCGACGGTTCGGTGGCCGACCTGGAGCTGCCAGCCGGCGAACCCGGCGCCGTCGTACTCGAGCAGCAGACGCAGGTTGCGCAGCGCGTTCAGCCGGTGGCCGCCGCTCTCGAGAGCACGAGCCGGTTGACGGCCCACTGCTGGGCGGCGCCCACCAGGCTGCGGGTCAGCCAGTACAGTGCCAGCGCGGCGGGCGCGAAGTGCGCGAACACGACCAGGCTGACGGGCGACACGATCGCCAGCGTCCTGCTGGTCGCCGCCGCCTGCTCGTCCTTCTCCAGGGCAGGCGGCCGGGAAGCGTTGGTGAGCCGGGTGAGCAGGAACGTGGCGGTGCCGGCGAGCACCGGGAGCAGCACTGGATCCGGCAGCGCCAGGTTGACGACCCACAGGAAGTGGAGGTCATGCCCGCTGTGCGCGAACGTGAGGATCACCTGGTACAGCGCGATCAGCACCGGCAGCTGCACGAGCCATGGCAGCAGTCCGGCTCGGAGCGCGTCGCCCGCGCCGGCAAGGGGGTCGACGCCCTCCCGGCGCTTCAGCTCCAGGAGGGCCTGCTGGAACTCCAGCGGGCGGCCGCGGTACCGACGTCGCAGGCGGGCGACGGCCGGTCCCAGCCGCGCCTGGATCGCGGCGGCCTGGCGGCGCGCGCGGAGGCTGGCCCGCACCTGGTACGCGGTCAGCGGGAGCAGGACCAGCCGCACCACGAGCGTCGTGGCGATGATCCCCAGGCCGAACGGGCCGATGGCGAGCGTGACCGGGAACGCGGCCAGGAAGCCCACCGCCCAGTGCAGGACCGCCAGCAGCGGCAGGCCGAACAGCGCCCACCAGGCGGCGCGGACCGGCAGGAACGCGTCGAAGATGCTGAGGGCGGGCGCGAGCGCCAGACGTCTGGCCATCGTTCTCATCGAGCCGATTCTAAGAGGCGGACGGTGGAGATAGAGTGCAGGGCTGCGACATGCTGATCCTCGTCACCGCGGCCGCCGGACGCACGGGCCGCGCCGTCGTCAGGGCCCTGGCCGCGCGGGGCGTCGCCGCACGGGCGCTGGTGCGGCGCCCTGAGCAGGTGGCCGCGCTGCGCACCGACGGCGCCGCCGAGGTGGTCGTGGGCGACCTGCGCGACCGGGCCGCGCTGCGCCGTGCCGTCCACGGAGCCGGCGGCGCGTACTACATCTGCCCGGAGATGAACCCGGACGAAGCGGAGATCGGCGGCGCGCTGATCAAGGCCATGCGCGACGCGGGCGCGTGGCGGCTCGTCTACCACTCGGTGCTCCACCCGCAGGCGGACGACCTGCCCCACCACCTGATGAAGCTGCACACGGAGCGGCGGGTGGTCGACTCCGGCCTCGCGTACACGATCCTGCAGCCGGCGCCGTACATGCAGAACCTGGCTCCCCACCGGTACGACGTCGTGACGCACGGCGTGTACCGCGTGCCGTACTCGGTGCTGGCCCCGTTCAGCTGGATCGACCTCCGGGACGTGGCCCAGGTCGCCGCCCGGGTGCTCGCGGACCCGGGCCACGACTCGGCGACGTACGAGCTGGCCGGCCCGGAACCCCTGAGCAGCGCCCAGGTCGCAGAGCGCTGGGCCGCGGTCCTGGGCCGGCCGGTTCGGGCCGAGACCATGCGGCGGGAGGCGTGGGTCGCCGAGCTCGACCGTTCGGGGGTCGGGGGCTTCGCGCTCGAGGCGCGCGCGGCGATGACGCGGTACTACGACCGGCACGGGCTGGTCGGCAATCCGAATGCGCTGACGTGGCTGCTGCCGCGCCCGCCGCACAAACTGCCGGACTACCTGCGCTCGACGGTGCGGCGCCCGGTTGAGGCTTGAGCGGCGCGTCGGCGGCGTGGGCTTCCGGGGCGTGACGTTATCGCGGTCGACAGACGCCTCAGGACAGCGATAAGGGCACAGTCGCGCCGGTCTAGCGCTTCGTGTACTGAGGCGCCTTGCGGGCGCGCTTCAGGCCGTACTTCTTCCGCTCCTTCATGCGCGCGTCGCGGGTCAGCAGTCCGGCCTTCTTGAGGGTCGGTCGCAGCTCCTCGTCCGTCTCGATCAGCGCACGCGAGATGCCGTGCGCGATCGCCCCGGCCTGTCCGGAGACCCCGCCGCCCTCGACCTTGACGCTGACGTCGAAGCGGCGGAGCGTGTCGGTCAGCCGCAGCGGCTGCAGCACCACCTGCTCGAGGCGGCGCTGGCCGAGGTACTGCATCGGGCTCTTCTCGTTGATGAGGACGCGGCCGTCACCCGCCTGCAGGCGGACCCGGGCGATCGCCGTCTTGCGGCGCCCCACGGCCCTGGTGAGCTGCTGTTCAGACAACCTGGATGTCCCCCTTCTCGTTGAAGGTGATGCGCCTGGGCGACTGGGCCGCGTGCTCGTGCTCGGGGCCCGCGAAGATCCGCAGCCGGCGCAGCATGTCCGCGCCCAGCGTGTTGCGCTGCAGCATCCCGCGGACGGCGTTGCGAATCGGGAACGTCGGGTCGAGCTGCTGCTGCTGGCGCAGGGTCCGCTTGTACAGGCCGCTCGGGTAGCCGGAGTACCGGGTGTACACCTTGCCGTCGAGCTTGCTGCCCGTCACGAGCACCCGCGACGCGTTGACCACGATCACATGGTCACCGGTGTTCAGGTGCGGCGTGTACGTCGGCTTGTGCTTGCCCTTGAGGATCTTGGCCACGTTGCTGGCCAGGCGCCCGAGCGGCACGCCCGTCGCGTCGACCACGTACCAGTCGCCGTGCAGGTCCTCCTTGCGGGCTGTCCACGTCTTGAACTTGCTCACGGTCGTTCCCGCCCTCATCGGCCGGGGGGTCAGGGGGGGCGAGTCGTCTTCCTTGACCGCCACCTCTAGTCCACCAGCTCGATCACGACCATCGGCGCGGCGTCGCCGAGCCGGGGGCCCTTGTGGATGATCCGCGTGTAGCCCCCCGGCCGATCGCGCAGGCGGGGCATCAGGTTGCTGAAGAGCCTGTCCGCCACGTCGTGCTGGGAGATCTCCCGCGCGACCCGGCGGCGCGCCGCGAGGTCGTCCGCCTTGGCCACGGTGATCAGGCGGTCCACCCAGCGGCGCAGCTCCTTGGCCTTGGCCTCGGTCGTGGTGATGCGGCCATGCGCCAGCAGGTCGGTGCACAGGTTGCGCATCAGCGCCTTGCGTGCCTTCGTGTCGCGATTGAAGTGACGGCCTGACTTCAGGTGGCGCATGTCTCTACCGGAACACCGTGTCCATCTGGTCGGGCTCGACGAACCCCTTCTCGACCAGCTTCTCCTTGATCTCGTCCAGCGACTTGCGACCGAAGTTGCGGAGGCTGAGCAGCTCGTCCTCCTTCTTCGTCAGGAGCTGGCCGACCGTCGTGATGTCGTTCGCCTTCAGACAGTTGAAGGCGCGCACCGAGAGGTCCAGCTCCTCGATCGCGATCTGGTCCAGGCGGTTCCCGGCGGTTTGCTGGCCGCGGGACGCGGCCTGGTCCGCCTGGATGTTGTCGCCGAACCGGACGAACAGCTCGAGGTGCTGCGTGAACAGCGACGCGGCGCTGCTCACCGCCTCCTCGGCGGTCATCGTGCCGTCCGTCCAGACCTCGAGGTTCAGGCGGTCGTAGTCGGTCGCCTGGCCCACGCGGGTCTTCTCGACCAGGAAGTTCGCCTTCACCACCGGCGAGAAGATGGCGTCGATCGGGATCACGCCGATCGGCTGTCCCTCGCGCTTGTTGCGGTCGGCCGGGACGTAGCCCTTGCCGCGCTCGACGGTCAGCTCCATGCGCAGATGGCCGCGGTCCGCGAGCGTACAGATGTACAGCTCGGGGTTCACGACCTCGACGTCCGCGGGCGCCTGGATCTCGGAGGCGTGCACCTCCGCCGGGCCCTTGACATCCAGCATCAGCGTGACCGGGTCCTCCGTGAAGCTCTTGAGGCAGAGCTGCTTGAGGTTGAGGATGATCTCGGTCACATCTTCCTTGACGTGCGCCACCGAGGTGAACTCGTGCGCCACGCCCTCGATCTGGATCGACGTGACCGCCGCGCCCCACAGCGAGCTGAGCAGCACCCGGCGCAGCGTGTTGCCGAGCGTGGTGCCGAACCCGGGCTCGAGGGGCTCGATCTCGAACTTGCCGTACCGATCGTCCCCCTCGATCTTGCGGACCTGGGGGGTCACGGCCAGCCTGGTGTCAATCGCCAAAGAAATATCTCCTGGTGCTCCCCTTCATCAGCGGGAGTAGAACTCGACGATGAGGTGCTCTTCCACACCCTGCTCCATCTCGTCTCGCTCCGGCAGTGCGAGCACCTTGCCCGACTTCTCCTGCTCGTTGAACGACAGCCAGGAAGGAACGGTGCGTACTCGGGACGCCTCGAGCGCGAAGGCGATGACGGTGCTGTCCCCATGCCGCACCCTGACCTCGTCGCCGGACTTCAGCTGGTAGGCGGGGACGTTGACGATCCGGCCGTTCACGTCGAAGTGCCGGTGAGTGACGAGCTGCCGGGCCTGCCGCCGCGAGGAGGCCAGCCCGAGCCGGTAGACGACGTTGTCGAGGCGAAGCTCGAGGTGCCGCAGCAGGTTGAGGCCCGTGACCCCGCCCTCGCGCACCGCCGAGTCGAAGTAGTTGCGGAACTGCCGCTCGAGCAGGCCATACGTGCGCCGCGCCTTCTGCTTGGCACGGAGCTGCAGCCCATAGTCCGAGGTCTTTCGCCGGCGCGCCTGCCCGTGCACGCCCGGCGGCACCGCACGGCGCTCGATGGCGCACTTGGGGGTGTAGCAGCGCTCACCCTTCAGGTAGAGCTTGGCGCCCTCTCGGCGGCAGAACCGGCACACGGGGCCGTTGTAGTTGGCCAACTTTCAGCAGTACTCCTTACACGCGCCGTCGCTTGGGCGGACGGCAGCCGTTGTGCGGGATGGGTGTGACGTCGTTGATCGCGCTGACCTCCAGCCCAGCCGCTGCCAGCGAGCGGATCGCCGCCTCGCGGCCGGACCCGGGTCCGCGCACGAACACCTCGATCGACCGCATGCCGTGCTCCATCGCCCGGCGGGCCGTCGCCTCCGCGGTCACCTGGGCGGCGAAGGGCGTCGACTTGCGACTGCCCTTGAAGCCCTGCGCCCCGGCGGACCCCCAGGAGATGACATTGCCCTGCATGTCGGTGATCGAGATGATCGTGTTGTTGAAGGTGCTCTGGACGTGCGCCTGACCGACCGCGACGTTCTTGCGCTCGCGCCGGCGGGTGCGGGTTGTCTTCTTCTTCTGCTTGCCCACGGCCTACCTATTACTTGCCCTTCTTCTTCTTGCCGGCGACGGCGCGCTTCGGTCCGCGCCGGGCGCGGCCGTTGGTGCGGGTGCGCTGACCGCGGGTCGGCAGGCCCCTGCGGTGCCGGAGACCGCGATACGTGCCGATCTCCTGCAGCCGCTTGATGTTCATCGCCACCTCGCGGCGCAGGTCGCCCTCGATCAGGATCTCCTTGTCCGTGGAGGCCTTGTCGAGGACCTGCCGCAGGCGGCCGATCTCCTCGTCGGCCAGTTCCTTGACGCGCGCGTTGGGATTGACGTTGGCCCGCTCGAGGAGCTTGGTCGACGTCGTCCGCCCGATGCCGTGGATGTACGTGAGCGAGATCAGCACGCGCTTGTCATTCG
>Ga0126369_10003869_pt1 | contig 10898 bp, 11 predicted proteins | sample PanSoiMetaPlot_1_FD_109646 | JGI IMG/M metagenome (GOLD analysis project Ga0126369, IMG submission 109646) | Tropical forest soil microbial communities from Panama - MetaG Plot_1 | ecosystem: Environmental > Terrestrial > Soil > Tropical forest > Bulk soil | place: Panama | collected 2016-02-17
CGACCTCGGCGAGCATTCGGGCGCCGAAGCTTCCTGGCCTGGCCGATGCGCCCACGATGGCCACCGACCTGGCCTCGAGCATTGCTCGCAGGGCAGAGGGAGATCGGGTCGGCTGCGAGCCGTGAGTAGCAGCAGCGGACCGTTCCAAATTGATCTCGGGCGTCATGCCCTGGCGCGGCGGTGCTTGCGGTCGGCAAGCGCCGCGCGGGCCGCCTGCCAGCCGGGGATGCCGCAGACGCCGCCGCCCGCGTGCGTGGCCGAACTCCCGTAGTACAGGCCTGCGACCGGGGTGCGGTAGTCGGCGTAGCCGGGTGCCGGGCGCATGTGGAAGAGCTGGTCGAGGGTCAGCTCGCCGTGGAAGATGTTCCCGCCGATGAGGCCGTACTCGGTCTCCATGTCGTGCGGTCCGACGATGTCGCGGTGCAGGATCGAGGCTTTGAAGTTCGGCGCGACCTGATCGTAGAGCTCGATCATGCGGTCTGCGTAGGCCTCGAGCTCAGCCGTGTGCGGCTGGAGGTTCCAGTCCGCGGGCACCCACTGGGTGAACAGCGACATGATGTGCGTGCCTTCTGGCGAGAGCATCCGGTCGAAGGAGGTCGGGATCACGCCGTCGCTGAACGGCCGGTCGGCGGGGCGGCCCTCGCGTGCGTCCTGGAACGCGCGGCCGATGAACTCCATCGTCGGCGCCATCTCGACCGATCCGGTGTGGTGCTCCTGCAGGTCGGCGCCCGGGTTGGCGGTGAAGTTCGGCAACTCGGCCAGGGCCAGGTTGATCTTCACCACACCGCTGCGGGTCTTCCAGCGCTTGATGTCCGCCACGAAGTCCGCCGGCAGGTTCTGCTCGCCAACCTGGCCGAGGAAGGCGGTGCGCGGGTGCAGGGTGGAGACGATGGTTCCGGCTGCGAGCTCGTCGCCATTGGCTAGCACGACTCCCGTGGCCTGGCCGTTCTCGACGAGCACCCTGCTGACCTCGGCATTCAGCCTGATCTCCACGCCGTGCGAGAGCGCAGCTGCCGCGATCGCGTCGGCGACGGCACCCATGCCGCCCTCGGCGAAGCCCCAGTTGCCGAGGTGCCCGTCGCCGACATCGCCGATGGAATGGTGCGCCATCACATACGCGGTGCCAGGCTCGTAGGGCCCGGCCCAGGTCCCGATCACGCCGTTGACCGCCAGGGCGCCCTTGACCTGCGGGGATTCGAACCAATCGTCGAGCAGGTCGGCGATCGACATCGTCATCAGCCTGGTGGCATCGGCGATCGTGCGCACGCTGAGGCCGCGGTTCCGCCAGGCCAGCCGCAGTGTGCCGGCCAGGTCGCGCGGCTTCCGGGAACCGAGCCGCGGCGGGACGGTGAGCAACAGCGGGCCGAGCACCTCGGCCAACCCGGCTAGCCAGGCGTCCCAGAGCGGCATCGCCTCGGCGTCCCGCTTCGACCAGCGGGCCACGGAATCGTAGTTGCGCGCGGCGTCGTCGGCGTACAGGCTGATCGAGCCGCCCTCGGGAAACGCTTGGTAATACGGTCCCATCGGGTAGACCTTGTAACCATGGCTTGCCAGCTTGAGGTCGTTGATGATGGTCGGCGGCATCAGGCTCATCACGTACGAGAGCCTCGTCACCTTGAACTCGGGAGCTTCGGGCCAAGGCGCGTCGGTAGTGGCGGCGCCTCCGGCCTTGTGCCGTCGTTCGAGCACCACCGTCCGGGCACCACCGCGCGCGAGATAGGCGGCGGCGACGAGGCCATTGTGGCCCCCGCCGATGACGATGGCGTCGTATTGTGCGGCCATGGGTGTCGCCTTCACTTTCGTCCGGCTCGGGCCAGTCCAGGCCGGGCGGCCGTGGCTGACGCACGACTGACTGAATGTTCAGTCTAGAAATTTGCTACGGTGAGGACAAGGGCAGCGGAGGACTGAGATGAGCGATCAGGTGGCCGATGCGGCCGCCGGGGCCGCAGGGTCTGGCGATCTAGCGGCCGGGGCGGCGCCTGCCGTTTCGCTGGCTGCGGCAGCCGAGTCCGGCGGCCCGGAGCCTGAGAGTACGGGACCGGCCGCAGTGGCCGAGGCCATGGGTCCGGACGGACTCGCCGAAGCCGAGGAACCGGCCGCAGTGGCCGAGGGGCCGCCCGGAGTGGCCGAGGCGCGGCGTGCGCAAATGCTGCGCGCAGCCCTCGACGTGATCTCCGAGCGCGGCTTCGCCGACACCAGGATCGCGGACATCGCCGATCGGATCGGCATTAGCCCGGCCCTTGTCATCTACTACTTCCACACCAAGGACCAGCTGCTGACCGAGGCCATCAGGTACTACGAGGACGCCTGGTACGCAGAGGGCAAGCGGCGCATGGCCGTGCTCCCCACCGCCGCGCAGCAGCTTGAGGAGTTCGTCGCGATGAACCTGCTGCCTGAGGCCAACCCGGAGCTGGAGAGTGACTGGCAGCTCTGGCTGGACTTCTGGGTGCAGGCTGCGCGGAACGCCGACGTGGCGAGCGTCCGGCGCAAGTCGGACGAACGCTGGCGCGAGGTCATCGTCACTCTCGTTGTGGCCGGCCAGGAGGCCGGAGAGTTCGCCGGGATCGACCCGGGCCCATTCGCGATCTTCCTGTCGGCTTTGCTTGACGGTCTGACCGTGCAGATCGCACTCGATGACCCGGTTGTCGATCCGGTGAGCGCGTTTGGCCTGTGCATGCGCTATATCGCCGATCACCTGGGATTCCCGTGGACTGCCGCTGGCCGGGACCAGATGAGCGCGCCCGAGATCACATCCGCAGAAAGGTAGCCGCGCATGGCCGGAGGGCAGGTCGAGCTGGTCTCGCTGAGCAAGCGCTTCGCCGAGCTGGCCGTCGACAACATCGACCTCGTGGTGTCCAGCGGTGAGTTCTTTTCCCTGCTGGGACCATCGGGTTGCGGCAAGACGACGACGCTGCGGCTGATCGCCGGCTTCGAGGAGCCGACCTCGGGCAGGGTACTGCTCGACGGCGCGGACATGACGAGCGTGCCGCCAAACCGGCGCAATGTGAACACCGTGTTCCAGAGCTACGCGCTGTTCCCGTTCCTCGATGCGGCCGAGAACGTCGCTTTCGGCCTGCGCAACCGCGGCATCGACCGGGCGCAGATCCGGCGGAAGGTCGGCGACATGCTCGACCTGGTGCACATGACCGCCTACGCGCGGCGGCGGCCCGGCCAGCTGTCCGGAGGGCAGCAGCAGCGGGTGGCGCTGGCGCGCGCGCTCGTACTCGACCCGGCCGTGCTGCTGCTCGACGAGCCGCTCGGCGCGCTCGACGCCAAGCTGCGCCGGTCGCTCAAGGTGGAGCTGAAGGCATTGCAGGAACGGGTGGGCATCACCTTCCTGTACGTCACGCACGACCAAGAGGAAGCGCTCACCATGTCGGACCGGCTGGCTGTCATGCGGGCCGGCCGGATCGTGCAGATGGGCGATCCGCGGGCGATCTACGAGGAGCCCGCCGACACCTACGTGGCGGACTTCCTCGGCGCGTCCAACCTGATGGAGGTCAGCGTCATCGAGCGCGGCCCGGGCTCGCGGTGCAAGGTGCGGCTGGGCGAGTTCGTGCTCGACGCCGACCTCGGCGGTGCTGACGTGCCAGACCAGGCCCACGCGGTCATCCGCCCGGAGCGGGTCAGAATCGAGCCTTTCGCCTCGGACGGGACCGCTACGCCGGCCCCAGGGCCGAACCGGGTCCCGGCGATGGTGGAGCGCCTCGTGTACCTCGGCGCGGGTACGCAGGTGATGCTGAGGCTGGCGCCGGGAGTGGCGCTGCAGGCGCTGGTGCAGAATGAGGGCCCGGGGATGAGCCTGTCCCAAGGCACCCCGGTGCACGTGCACCTGGCGTCCGAGGCGCTGCGCGTGCTGGCCGGCCGTGGCGCCGCCGATGATGCGGAAGCGACCGAAATCCAGCCGATGCTCGCCGGATGAGGGGACGCTCACCGATCGTGGTTAATGCCCGGCCACGACCCACAGCCGCTCAGCCGCCGCGGAAGACAGGCAGCTCTTTGTTCAGGAACGCTGCCGTCGCCGCGGCGTGATCGGTTGTCCTGCCCAGCCGCTCCTGCAGCTCGGCCTCCTTGCCGAGGGTCGCGACCAGCCCGTGGCCCGATCCGAAGAGCAGGCTCTCCTTGATCGCGGCGTAGGCCGCCGTGGGCCCAGCGGCGAGCTTCGCGGCGAACGCGGTGGCCTCGGCCGCGAGAGCGTCATCGTCGACGACCGCGGTGAGCAGCCCGGCCGCGAGAGCAGCCTCCGCTGTGACGGGCTCGGCGAGCATCAGCAGTTCGGCCGCCTTCGCCATGCCCACGAGGCGAGGCAGAGTCCACGATGCGCCGGAGTCCGCCGACAGTCCCACACGCGAGAACGCGAGCAGGAGGCTCGCCCGCCGGGCCGCGATCCTGAAGTCGCAGGCGAACGCGATCGACGCGCCGGCCCCGGCCGCCGTGCCTGGCAGCGCGGCGACGACCGGCTTGGGCATCGTCGCGATCGCCATGATGATCGGGTTGTAGTGCTGCCGCACCGTCTCCAGCGGTTTGCTGCCGGCCTGCAGCGCGTCGGCGTGCTCGCGCAGGTCCTGGCCGGCGCAGAAGGCACCGCCTGCGCCAGTCAGCACGACAGCCCTGACCGCCGCATCGGCGCCGCACCTGGTCAGGACGTCCAGCAGGGCTCGCTTCAGCTCGGCCGTGAGCGCGTTCCTGGCCTCCGGGCGGTTCAGCGTGACGGTCGCGACCGCATTATCGACTTCGAACAGAACGCACTCGCTCACCCGACTCTCCTTTCCTTAGCTACTTATCGTGCACCGTCAGGCACCGATCCACGAAGCGCGCCGCCGCCGGCAGCAACCGGGCGGCCGAGTTGTCGAAGAATTCGGCCGCGGCGATGCCTGGCCACTGCGCCGGTAGCAGCTCGGCGGGCAGCCCCGGATCGACGAACAGGAACTTGCGCCATTCGTGCACAAGCTCGCTGCGGGTCGCGAACACGCGCTCGTCGGGCCACTCGGGGCTGCCTGGGCTGGTGCCATCGGCGGTGCCAGGGCCCGTCCACCCGGCGGCCTGGCCGGTCAGGTCGCGTGCCATGGCGAGCCACCGCAGGTAGGCGCGGCCGAGGCCGTCAATATCCCACGCTCGCGCGGCGAGCTGGGCGGCATCGCCGTCATAGGCCGCGACGAAGCGTTCGGCGCCGATCCGCTCGGTGGCGAGCAGCGAGTCGAGCTCGGTCGAGGGGCGCGGGCTGATCCAGGTAGCGCCGTCAAGGCAGGCATAGCCGAGAAAGCCGAGCGCCGACCGCAACCTGTCGCGCCTGGCCCGCTCGGGTACCCGGTGCAGGATCACGACGTGCCAGCGCCCGTCCCAGGGCGGCGGAGCGTGGTGGTAGACGCGGTCGGCGGCCTGCCGCATCCGCCGCTCTCCTCGCGGGGTCAGCTGGTAGCCGGGGCCCGCATCCAGCCTTACCGGCACCAGCCAGCCCTGCCTGGCCATTCGGGAGACGGCGGTGCGTGCGGCCGGGCCTGATATTCGCAGCGGCGCGAGCAGCCGGACCAGCGCGGCGACTGGCGCCTGCCCGCCGCGGCTGAGCAGGTGATCGCCGTAAAGGTCGAAGAGCGCGGATCTGGCGTGCACGTGCGTGATTCCTCACTCATCGCTGCGCGGCCCGACCGGGCGGATCGAACCGCGAATGCGGACGTCCCGCGACAACGAGGCTGATCGGTGCCACCAAGGCGAGGCAACTGACCGATAATAGAGGTACTGATTGATGTCGGTGTGACGTAGTACTGGTGAGGATTGGTACGGCAGGTCCGCGGATGACCGACCGGGCCACGAGCCGCGTGCGGCTTGACAAGGTGAAGAGGAGACAGGATGGCGGCGATGAAGCCGCGGACGGGTGACGGTCCGCTGGAGGTCACCAAGGAAGGCCGGGGGATCGTGATGCGGGTGCCGCTTGAGGGCGGTGGCCGCCTTGTCGTCGAGCTAACACCGGATGAGGCCAGGGCACTGAGCAGCGCGCTTGATTCGGCCGTTGGCTGAGCTCGCATCGTGTTCTGTGCTGTCACCGTGGGCCGGGGCGCGCTCCGTGGGTGCTGCGACCCTCGCCATCGTGGTCAGGCGGGGCGCTTGACGGCGGCTAGCAGGCCGCCCCCGATGGGCAGTAGCAGCGGCACGAGTGCACTGTCGGCGAATATCTGCTCGCGAAGTTCACTGGTTGCGGAGGTATGCGGATCGCGATGCGCCACGTTGGGGCTCTCGTCCGGCCATATGGCGTTGTCGAATGCGACGATCCCGCCCGGCCTGAGCAGCCGGAGCGCGGCGGCGAAGTATTCCCCGTACTCACGCCTGTCGGCGTCGCAGAACAGCATGTCGTACGCGCCGTCGGCCAGTCGCGGCAGCACCTCGAGAGCGCGCCCGGTGATCAACCGGTACCGGCCGGCACCGAACCCGGCGGCGACGAAGACCTCCCGGGCCAGCCGGTGGTGCTCAGGTTCGGTGTCCACGCTCGTGAGCACCGAACCTGCGCGCATGCCCCGCATCAGCCACAGACCCGAGGTACCGCAGCCGGTACCGACCTCGACCACCGCCCTGGCGCCGATCGCGGCGGCCAGGAATCGCAGCGTCGCGCCTGTCGGCGCGGCCACCGGCGTCGCGCCGCCGACCCGCTCCGCGTTCTTGCGCGCGGTGAGCAGCGGCTCGTCCTCGACGGTGAGCCCGCCGAGGATGGCTGTGACGTCTGCGCTCAGGATGGCGGCCTCCGGATAACCCCAGCACACGTGCCCCTCGCCGCAGCCTAGCGCCAGCCGGGCAGGCCGGGAACAGGCCGCGCCGCCGGTACGTTGAGCAGGTGCGGCGCGCCTATGATCGGAGCGAACGCGACCAGCAGAGCAGGTCGAGGAACGGTCGATGGGAACTGGTGTGGTGCGGACCCAGGTGGGCCGGGCGGATCCGGTGGCCGCCGCGGCCGACGACGCGCCTGTTCGGCTGCAGCAGACCACGTGGACGCCGCCGAGCTGGGAAGACGTGGTGCGCGAGCACTCGGCGCGGGTGTACCGGCTGGCATACAGGCTGACCGGGAACAGCCATGACGCCGAGGACCTCACCCAGGAAGTGTTCGTTCGCGTCTTCAGGTCCCTGGCGACGTATACCCCCGGCACCTTCGAAGGCTGGCTGCACCGGATCACCACCAACCTGTTCCTCGACATGACCCGACGCAAGCAGCGGATCAGGTTCGAGGGCCTTGCCGAGGAGACCGCTGCCCGGCTTTCGGGATCCGAGCCGACGCCGTCCCAGGCGTTCGACGAGCGCCATCTCGACGTCGATGTTGCCGCCGCCCTCGCCGACCTGCCGCCGGAATACCGCGCAGCAGTGGTTCTGTGCGACATCGAAGGGCTGAGCTACGAGGAGATCGCGGACGTCCTCGGCGTCAAGCTCGGAACCGTCCGCAGCAGGATTCACCGCGGCCGGGCGCAGTTGCGTACGGCGCTTGAGCACCGCAGGCCGAGGAGCTCCGCATGAGCCACCTTGGCCGGTGGCTGACCGCGCTCGTCGATGACGAGGTCGACGAGGTAGAACGCGACCGAATGCTGAACCACCTCGCCAGGTGTGAGGCCTGCCTGCACGAGGCACAGGCGCTGCGGGCGCTCAAGCGCAGGATGACTGCACTCGGCCAGGCCTCGGCCGACCCGATGCTCACCGGCCGCCTGATCGAGAGGGCCAGGTCCGACGCTGGCCGTGTTCCGCCGTCCGTGGACTTCGCGGCCTGGGGCGACCGTTTTGGAGTGCCGATCTGGAAGGTCGCCACGGCCTCGGTGGGTGCGGCGCTCGTGACCGTCGGCGCGGCCGCCTTCCTGCTCGGCGGGGGCAAGCCGACGGCGCCGGGCCCCGTTGTGACTCCGGCCGTGGATATCTACTGGCTGCAGCACGACTACGACACCGGCCAGGTTCCCGCCGCCTCGCCCATGCCCGCCGCCTCGCCCACGCCCGCCGTCCCGGCGGGCCCGCACAGTCGCACGCCGGCATTCCCGCGTCGCTGAGTCGCCATGATCTGGCTGTACTGGCGGCGGATGCGGCTAGCGGTCCTGGTGGTCGGCCTGGCCCTGGGCTCTCTGGTGTCGCTGGTCATCACGGCGGGCTTCCTAGCGGGCGGAGGACGCCCCGACCGCGGGCACTCGCTCGCGCAGGCTGGAAGCCACGCCCAGGGCGGCGATCAGCCCGGCGGAGCCAGGCGGTGGGATGCCTCGCACAGCGGCGCGGCACAATCGCCATCGCTGACCGCCGGGATCCGGCGTGGCCGGGCGCTCATCGCCGCAGCGGTGCTGGCCTGTCAGAACGTCCCGTATCACGGGATCCAGATGGTCGCGTGGTGGGGCGGGGGTAGTTCCAGCACGTACCTGATCGAGGTGTGGCATGACCCGGACTCCTCAGGAGGCGCCGCGGGAGGCAGCCAGACCGAGTCATCGCCGGCCTGGGGACATGCTTGGGGCGGCGAGGTCGGCACCGACCACGCCGGCGCCGGGGTGCTGAGCCTCTCGCCGCAGATGCTGGCCCTGCTGCGAGCCAATTACCTGATGCAGTACGTCGGCTCTGGCTCCGCCAACGGCCGGCCCGCGCTCGTCGTGACGCTGCGGCGGCAGGACGGAACGCTGGCCGCGCAGTACTGGCTCGATCAAGCGACCGGCCTGCCGCTGCGCAGGCAGCTCTTCGACGCCGGCGGGCGCATGGTGAACGAGGGCGCGTTTGTCGACCTGGCGATCGGCCGTACGGACGTCGGCGACGAGCCAGCCCCAGGAGCGCCCGAGTGGGACGCCCGGCCGCGCGCGGCGGCCCTGGCGCAGCTGCGCGCGCGGGGCTGGCCGGTTCCCCCGACGCTGGCCGGTGACCTGCGGCTGATCGATCTGACCAGCCAGGCGACGCGGTCTGGCCAGGTCGTCGATGCGTCCTACTCCGACGGGCTCTCGGTGGTGTCGGTGTTAATGCAACATGGAGAGCTCGCCGGGGCCTTGCCGGGCTGGTCGGTCACGACCGTCAGCGGCCAGGCGGTGTATTCCAGTGAGCCCGACGAGCGCAGCCTGGCCTGGTCGGCGCACGGAGTCGTGTACACGGTGCTCGCCGACGCGCCGCCCGGCCTGGTCCAGCGGGTGGTCGCCGACCTGCCGCACGAGGGCGGCGGCGGGTTCTGGGCGCGAGTGGCGCGGGGCCTTCGCCGAATCGGCTCCTGGTTCAACCCCTTCGGCTGACCGGCCTGGGCACGTCCACAAATTGGCGCCCCTGCCACCGTGACATCCTGGCCTCATGCGGGCGTGGGTGGTACGCAGGCCGGGGCCGATCAGCACCGGGCCGCTGGCACTGGTGGAACGGCCCGTTCCGGAACCTGGTCCTGGCGAGCTGCTGATCAAGGTCCGCTGCTGCGGCGTGTGCCGGACCGACCTGCACCTGGCCGAGGGTGACTTGGCGCCACGCCGTCCCGATGTCACGCCCGGCCACGAGGTCGTGGGCGAGGTGGTGGCCACGGGAGGCGGTGGCACCCGGTTCGCTCCCGGTGACAAGGTCGGGGTGGCCTGGCTGGCGGGCACCGACGGGTCGTGCCGCTTTTGCCGCCGGGGAAGCGAGAACCTGTGCCCGCGCTCGGTGTACACCGGCTGGGACCGTGACGGCGGCTACGCCGAGTACCTGGTGGCGGCCGACGCGTACGTGCTTCCGCTGCCGTCGGGGTTCACCGACGTCGAGCTAGCGCCGCTGCTGTGCGCCGGGATCATCGGATACCGCGCGCTGCTGCGGGCCAGTGTGCCGCCCGGTGGGCGGCTCGGCATGTACGGGTTTGGCGGGTCGGCGCACCTGGCCGCGCAGATCGCCATCGCCCAGGGGGCCGCCGTGCACGTCTTCACCCGGGCGGCGGCCGCCCGGGACCTGGCCAGCGAGCTAGGAGCGGCGTCGGCGCAGGACTCGTTCGACCCCTCGCCGGAGCCGCTCGACTCGGTGATCCTGTTCGCGCCGGTTGGCGACCTCGTTCCGGCCGCGCTGCGCAATCTCGACAGAGGTGGAACGCTGGCCATCGCCGGCATCTACCTGACGGATATCCCGTCGCTGGATTACGCGGCCGAGTTGTTCCAGGAGCGGTCGCTGCGCAGCGTGACGGCCAACACGAGGGGGGATGCCGAGGAGTTCCTGCGCCTGGCGGAGCGGCTGCGGCTGGCCGGGCGGCTACAGGTGAGCGCGACCGGCTACCCGCTCGACGCCGCGGACCGGGCGCTCGCCGACCTGGCCGGCGACCGGGTCAACGGCGCCGCCGTGCTCACCGTCTAGGCGCACGATGCGAGCGCGGCAAGCGCGGCTGGGAACACCTGCGGGGGCGGGGTCACCAGGCCCGCGCCGACCTGCCCGGTGCCCGCCACCTTGCCCGCCATTCCGGTATTGATCTGCGGCAAGATGCCGGTCCTGACCACGAGAGTGACATCGATCCCGGTCGGCGTGCCCCGGAAGCCGAGCGCAGGGATCGCGAACACCGGATGCTCGGCCAGCGTGATCTCGTACATGCGCTCGGTGCTCGCCAGCGCCGATGCTACGGTGCCGCCGACCAGCCTGACGATGGCCGGGGCCGCGGCCATCGCGAAGCCGCCGAGGCCGGCAGTCTCCGTGATAGCCGAGTCGCCGATGTCCGGGTTGGCGTCGGCGATTCCGTACCCGGGCAGGAACAGTCCCTGCGGCACGAGCGCAGGCGCGGTGAACCAGGTGTCCCCGGTGCCGGACACCTGGATGCCGAAGTCGGTGCCGTTGCGCGCCATCGCCACGACCATGGTCGAGCCCGGCACGCCGCGTGCCGCGTCGAGCGCGAGCTTGCAAGCCGGCATCGCCAGGTTGAGGAAGAAATGGTCGTTGCCGCCCATGAACCGGGCCGCGTCGGCGACGTCCGATGCGGCGAA
>Ga0126369_10003873_pt1 | contig 10891 bp, 9 predicted proteins | sample PanSoiMetaPlot_1_FD_109646 | JGI IMG/M metagenome (GOLD analysis project Ga0126369, IMG submission 109646) | Tropical forest soil microbial communities from Panama - MetaG Plot_1 | ecosystem: Environmental > Terrestrial > Soil > Tropical forest > Bulk soil | place: Panama | collected 2016-02-17
ACCGGCTCACCACCTTCCAGCGTGGAGAAGTAATTGTTCACTGCAATACTGATCTTCTCCACAGTCTTCGGTCCGATACCTTCGATCGCTTCCAGTTGCTCGGGGGTCATGTCAGCCAGGCTCTCGACGGTGGCAATACCAGCGGCTTTGAGCTTATCTACCAACCCCTCACCGAGCCCAGGCACGTTCTCAAGTGGAGTTGCGGTTTGCGTGGTCAGAGCCGACATCTGCTGCTCGACTTCCTGCCGCTTCTCTTCTTCGCTCTTGATATCAATCTTCCAGCCCAATAGCTTGGCGGCCAGGCGGACGTTTTGTCCCTTCTTGCCGATTGCAAGCGAAAGCTGCGTGTCATCCACGACGACTTCCAGATGTTTTTCGGATGGATCGACCACTGTGACCCGACTCACCTTGGCCGGCTGCAGCGCCTTTTCCGCAAATGTGACCGGATCATCGTGAAACTCGATGATATCGATCTTCTCACCCCGCAATTCGCGGATGATGGATTGCACTCGCATTCCCTTCATCCCGACGCACGCGCCCACCGCGTCCACATCTTTGTCCTTAGACATGACCGCAATCTTGGTGCGCTCGCCGGCTTCGCGTGCAATGGCGCGAATCACGACCGTGCCGTCGTAAATTTCAGGGACTTCGGTCTGGAACAGGTGCTGCACGAGTTCCGGCGCGGCGCGCGAGACGATAACCCCTGGGCCTTTTGTCGCTTTCTCAACGCGAGCGATCACAACACGAACACGCTCACCAACGGCAAAGGATTCCAGGCGAGACTGCTCCTTGCGACCCATGCGCGCCTCAGCCTTGCCAATGTCCAAAATCACATCGGGACCTTCGATCCGCTTTATGGTCGCATTGACGATTTCGCCGACGTGTCCGATGTATTCGTTGTAGACCGTATCGCGCTCGGCTTCGCGAACCTTCTGAAAGATCACTTGCTTGGCCAGTTGCGCGGCAATGCGTCCAAGGATCCCCTCGGTCGCCTTGGGAATCAGCAACTCGCCCCCTGCCTCTGCGTTCGGGTCGAGTTTGCGAGCCTGTTCGACAGTCACCTGCAGGTTGGGGTCTTCAACCTGTTCGGGAACCTCGACGATGGCCTTCACCGCATAGGCGCTGATCTTTCCGCTCTCCTTATCGAGCACAGCCCGCAGGTTCTCTTGCGACTTGTAGTACTTACGCGTGGCGACAACGATGGCGTCTTCCACTGCGCTCACTACAACCTGCGGATCAATGCCCTTCTCGCGGCTGACCCCTTCGATGATGTTGTAAAGCTCGCTCGCCATTTTTCAGAACCTTGTAGTCGGTAATCACTAATCAGCAGTCGGTAGCAGCACACCGCAATCCACAGACTTCCGGCTACCAGCTACCGCGATCTAAATCTCGGGCACCAGGTTCGCCCTTTCCACGTTGGCCAGTTCGATTTCGACGGTTTGCGCTTGTCCTTCAGCAGGTCGCATCTTGCGACGCGCGGCCGTCAGATCAAGCCGCAGCGTCCCGTTGTCGAAACTTACCAGCGTGCCTTCGAAGTGGCGATTGTTGCTCACTGCCTGCCGTGTCATCACCTTCATGCGATGACCACGAAAGCGCTCAAAATCAGCAGACCTCGTCAGCTTGCGATCCAACCCTGGAGAAGAAACCTCCAGCACATAACGTCCGCCCGGTACCGCGTCCTCAACGTCGAGGATGGTCCCAAACTCGCGGCTGAAGTTCGAGCACTCCTCGTGCGTGACACCGTCGGGGTGTTCGCGCGTCGGAACTGCGCCGGGGCGGTCAATGAAGACCCGCAGCATGCGGTGCTTGCCCCCGCCGAGCAGTTCCACCTCGACCACTTCCAGTCCGCTCGAGGCCGCCACCCGATCCGCGATTCCACGGATCTTATCCCCAGCAAAGGCCATGTTTTCACTAGCTTGCGTTACAGCGATTCCACTAATCGCAGCCCAACTAAAAAGTGGGCTTTCGCCCACTGGTGTGCTTCGACAATTCCTAAGAACGACACAACAGTATCTAGTGAAACTATACGCTTGCCCTTGGGAAAACACAAACGAGGACGCGGGATAATCTTCGAGGGGTGAAGGGCTGGCTGAGATACGGATTGCTCTTCCAATAGGTGTTCAAGTCTCCGTCATCGAGCCGCGAGTAGCCTCCAGAAGAACCATCGTTACTAGTAACCCGGCGATGCGGGAGGTTATGTCCGAATGATCGCTGGATCGATGCGGAGCTATCTGTCGCCGCTAACGAAACTTCCTGGTTGCTTGGCTGGGTCGCTCCGGGTGCCAGCAGGATTCCCATGCCAGGCCGGGATGCTTGAGCTCGGTATTAAGGCGGTAGTTGAATCCGCCCCAGCCGGCCGACAGCATCTTTTCGACATGGTCCGGGTCGAAATCGTTTTCACGGAAACGTAGGGGGGCCGATTCCAGCCCCAGCACCCGCCACGGACTGACCCTGTTGACGACAGGGCCGGGAGTGATATCAACAGTAATGTGCTGCGCATTGGTTCGTGCGGAAATCGCCAGCAGGAACACACGAAGGACTCTCTTGCTGAATACGGTTACCAACGACGTACCTCGCGGGGCCGGGCGACCGCAAAGTTGCGAGATTGTATCGCGGATGATGTCCCTCTTTAAATCGTTTCAATAAGAAACCCACCGTTTCAGTCCGACCAGTGCGATTCGAAGCCAGGTTGAAGGGACGCTAGCCTCTGCAACACTGACGTAACCTTGCGCACACCATGCACTTAACGCCAAACTTTTGGTCAATGCAGTTTTCCAAAACCCATCTCGCGATCGCGTTGGGAGCTGGCGGTCTGCTGGTGGTGATTTTCCTCGGTTTCCTGGTCTGGCTCAGCCATCAACCGCCTGTGTTATCCCGTTCGGAGGAACGCGACCCGCTGACGCAGATGCCACTCAGTATCACGATGAACCCGTTTCGCGATCGCACCATAGAGCGCACGGCGAATAGCTTTATTAGCGAGATGCGCGACGGAAATTGCCGCCAAGCGCTTTCTAGATGGGAAAAGAAGAAGGATTATCGCAAGAAACGCGCCGATTTCCTGTGCGACTCGGAAACTCAACATCCTCTGATTTCATGGAATCTCGTGGAATGGGAAGATGCGGCCCCGCTCATCATCTTGCATTACAAAGGCGAACGTTATGCCAGCGCGAACCAGGATGCAACCTATAAGGATTTGTTCTCGGTGACGCTCGAAAACAGGGATGGTTCGTGGGACGTCACGAAGTATGACGCCTTTTACTGATGTGGTGGACAAGGCTGAGCTCTCAGGTTCGGAGAATCTCAGGCGAGTGCAACCGCTATCGGGTTCTGACCCGGGATGGATCAGGCGTCGTAGCCGTGTTCAAATCCAGGTGGATCCCGCCACTCAGGACGGTTCCAGCATAGCAATTCTTGTCTGAGTCATAGCCAGGACAACTGGAGGCGACGCCCTTCCTTTTCGGGGATTGCGCAAACTGCCAGACATCGGCAAAAGCGATGCCGCCGGACGCCGGGGCTGGAACTGCCTTTGAGATCGAACATCCGGGCGATGGAGGACACGCGTCGTTGCTTATCCAATATGCAATCTTCCGATTGCCCGCATTCTGTTGGATATCTTTTGCGGTGACGATCTTCTGCCCGCTCGCCTCAGCAGCGGCCATACCGGAGCAATAAACACCCGTCCGGAAGCCGCCGCCGCTGACGCCATCGATCCACGCGAACAGATATGCTTTCTGTTCGGGAAGCAGACGGCCCCCTTCTTCCTGATCGAGGAAGATGATGCTGTGTGACGGAAATCCTTCGTGTTGCGCCGCCTCGATGGCTTGTTGCGCGTCGGCTTGCCCGAGCGCGGCAGCGTGACTACTGTCTCTTAATTCCGCATACACACGCCCGTTGAAGAGCACCAAAAAACCGAAACCCATCGATTCGATGGTGGCGCGCTTTCCGGCCCACGTATTCGCGTTCGCGCCGGGAGGATTGTTCAGCCAATAGCCGGTGTAGGCGAATGCATTTCGAAGCTGCCTGAGATTCTCGTCGCCCGGATACTCGTTGCGATCAAAACCGAGAAAAGACGGACTCTTCAAAGAGTCGGACTGCGCGAGAGCAAACGTGGCCAGAAACAGCAGAGAAATTCGCGTGGCGGCTTGGACGGGGCGCAAGGGTTTACCCGCCAATGTGAACCATGGTTCGCGACGGCGGAGCAAAATTTGGCTCGCCAATGTGGTGCCGCTCTTCTTTCTTCTGCACGACGTTCAAGATGAATTCGGTTAGCTGCCCATCGCTCGCGCCGCGGCGCATCAGTTCATGCAGATCGTGATCCCAAATCGAGAACAGGCACGTCCGCAGCTTGCCATCGGAGGTGATCCGGATCCGGCTGCAATGCCCGCAGAACGGATGCGAGACGGGTGCGATGATACCAATTTCTCCCACACCGTCTTCGAAAACATATCGGCGCGCGGTTTCGCTCTGCGCGTGAGAGATCTCAAGCAAGGGCTTGTACTCCGACATTCGGGCGACAATCTCGTCGAGCGTCACCACAATTTCCGGCGACCACACGCGGTCTTCCTCAAGCGGCATAAATTCGATGAATCGAACCACCACGCCCTCTTCTCTGGCGAACATGCCGAAGGGAATGATCTGGTCTTCATTGAAGCCGCGCAGCAACACGCAGTTCACTTTCACCGGATCAAGCCCTGCTTTACGCGCAGCTCGCACTCCGGCGAGCACGCTGTCGAACCCCTTCGGCACTCGCGTGATGCGCGCAAAGCGATCGGGATCGACAGCATCCATGCTGACCGTCACACGGCTGAGTCCGGCGTCCTTCAGGGGTAGGGCGACCTCCGCTAAGAGGTGCCCATTCGTGGTGAGCGCAATTTCGGGTCTGTCACCCGTGGCGCCATGAAGCCGGGACAGCGCGCGAACGAAGTCGACCACGCCTTTGCGCAGTAATGGCTCGCCACCTGTCAAGCGAATCTTTGTGATCCCAAGGTCCACCAGGACGCGCGCCATTCGTAGATAGTCATCAAACGGCAGCTCCGCGTAGGCGGCGCCGTTGCTGCCCGTCCGGCAATAGACGCAGCGGTAATTGCAGCGGTCGGTGATGGAGATTCGCAGATCGTGGATCGAGCGGCCGAATTTGTCGGTGAGGTGCATGCAGCATCAGCACTTCAAGCAGTCAATTTTCGGGAAAGGACACCGGCATGCACATCAAGCGAGCGTTTCCTTTCCAAACACGGGAGGCTCAGGTGTTTCCCCCTGAACCCTTGGATTCGCCGGCACCGGTCGCGAACCCTCGCCCCTGCGGCCACGAAGTTCCAGGCCGCAGGGATCGGAAACTCAGTCTCAATTATAGATGCCGCCCGACGGCGTAGGGTGGCAGTTTTCGGCAAGCTATCTGTAGCACGGCGCGCTCTGTCTCACGCTGCTACACTCTCCCCATGAAGGCACTGGTGATCACTCGTTTCGGTGGACCCGAGGTTGTTGAAATTCAAAATGTTTCCGATCCTCACGCCGGCCCAGACCAAACCATCGTGCAAGTGGAGGCGGGGGGGTTGAACTTTGCCGACTTGCTCACTGCCCGGGGAGGATACCCGGGAACCCCGAAGCCACCCCTGGTGGCCGGTCGTGAGTTCGCGGGAGTCGAAGTCTCCAGCAGTCGGCGGGTGATGGGATACACGCAGTGGTCCGCTTTTGGCGACAAGACGGCCGCCCAAAGGGCTCTGTTGTGGCCGATTCCCGACAGTCTCAACGCCGAACAAGCTGCCGCTTTCCCGGTGAACTTCTTCACAGCCTATTTTGCCTTCTGGAAAGCCGGGCTCATCGAGAAGCCGGATGGCGCGCGTGTCCTGATCCACGCGGTTGCGGGCGGGGTGGGAACAGCGGCGGTACAGATCGGGAGGATTCTTGGTCTCGAAATGTATGGCACGTCGTCATCCGAGGAGAAACTTGCTCGCGTTCAGGAACTGGGTCTGCAGCACGGCATTAACTACAAGAAGCAGGATTACGTGGAAACCATCAAGAACCTGACGACCGGTCAGGGGGTTGACGCCGCCTTGGAGATGATCGGGGGCGAGAATGTTGCCAAGTGTGTGAAGTGCTTGCGCGATTTCGGACGTGTGATTGTGTACGGCGCCGCCAGCGGCGAGACACCTCAACTTGATACTCGGCTGTTGTACGCCAAAGGCGCGAGCGTGCACGGATTGTGGCTGAGCTACCTCAGCCTGAATCGTCCGCTCATGGACTCCGCCTGGAAACAGCTGTCGCAATGGCTGGAGGAAGGCAAACTAAGGCCTGTCGTCGGGACCGTCTTCGCTTTGACGGAAGCTCGTGCTGCCTATGAGCTGATGCAAGAGGGCAAGAACTACGGCAAGATCGTGTTGCGAATCCACTGAAGGCGGCGCTCGACTGATCCACTCCTCGTCATAGTCGGTTCTCACATAACATCTAGACATTGTGAAGCACGTTCGATGTCTCGATTCATGCTAACGCGGCATTTGGCCGGCCGTCCAAAACTGCAAGTTCGCCAAAAGAGACTGGAACCTTCTGCAACGGAGATTCGTATCAGAAGAGCGAACCAGCTAGGGGGTGGGTGCGGTGAGTTCCGCACTTACTCACAAGACAATTCTGCAGGGTGACGGGACAGGCTCACACGTGGTTTGGCGGCCCAGGTGAGTCGAGTCCTGAAAAAGCACGAGTTCGCGGCCCGCGTCTTTTTGCGCCACCCTGACACGCGCATTGTAGGACTTTCTCGTGAAAAGGCAAGGCCTACGTGAAGCTCCGAAAACCAGCCGCCTTGATCCCCGGCCAGTGGCCGGCAGAAAGGGTGAATCATGAAGTGGAATGGAGCAGCAAAGAATGTGGTACTGGCGCTGGCCCTCGTGGCGGCAACGAGCGCGTTCGCGATTAACAAGGGCACACTGCGCATAAGTGAGGCGGCACAGATTGGTGGCCAGCCGGTATCAGCCGGAGAGTACCAGCTGCGATGGGACGGAGCGGGACCCAACGTTGAAGTAAGCGTACTTCAGGGACGGAAGCTCGTTGCCAAGGTCCCCGCGCAACTGGTGGAGCAAAAGCAAGCCGCTGCCAACGACGCCGCAGTTGTGGACCGTACCGGCGCTACCCCGACTGTCAAGGAAGTCCGCTTCGCCGGCAAGAAATATTCCCTTGCCCTCAGCTCCGACAGAGCTTCCATGGGCGGAAGCATGAAGTAACCGACCTCCCTGAACGAACAAGGCAAAACAGGGGAGATCGGTATTTCTCCCCTGTCCTTTTCCCTTTCAGTTTGCGGCAAGGACATCGTAGTTGTAGTTCAGCATGGCGCGTTTGGGAGGAGTTTTGAGCCCCTTCAGCGGAATTTTTTGATCTACCGCAGAGTTCCCTTTCATACCCATGCGACCCAGGTTAATAATCCTGCCGTCCGCCATCTCCACGTAAATCGGAATGACCATGCGGAAGTTGTCGTCCACTCCCGATTGCGTAATCTTGAATGAGAAAACGACATCGCCGTTTGCATCTTTGTCAAACGAAGCGTCGAACTGATAACTGGGTAGTGCCGTACCATAGACGTACTCGTTGAAAAACCAATCCATCCGGCGGTTGCCGTCGAGGTTCATGTCCTGGGTCATATGCTTCTCGACCACGGCCTTGAAATCTTCCGTCGAAGCGGCTTTTCCCCCGAAGGTCGTGACGAACTCGTGCATGAGCGACTTGAAATTCTGATCCCCAGTCTGCGCATCCCACATCATCATGCGGATCATGTGAAGGATGTACGCCCCCTTGGGATAGATCAACGAACCGGCGATGTTGAACCCGGCCTTGCTATTGTTGAGTCGATAACCCATCGTTAGCGGTCCTACGTCGATAGCGCGAAAGCCTTCTTTGTTCTTTTCCGTGAGCGTCTCGCGCTCGTCCCTCCAGAATGTGAGAAACATCTTCGGGTCTTTGGCGTACGCCATTTGCAGGAAAAGGGATGCCGAGAAATCGGAGAAGCCCTCGCTCATCCACTGGTCGCGATAAGAGCGGAAACCCACCGTGTGCCCCCACCACTGGTGGGCGACCTCATGAGGCGTGACCACTCTCCAATATCCGCGATCGCCCCAGTCGACCCCCAGATTGTGACGCACAGTTACGTCAAAAAAGGAGCAAATTGGCAGCCACACTAAGCCCGGCCATGACTGACCATAGCTGCAAGCTGTTTGTTGGGTTAAGGCGACACGCTTGTAAGGAGTCGGCCCAAAAAAGTCGGAATAGATCTGGACTGAGGCTTCACCCTCCGCCAGAGCATGCTTGAGCATGCCGGTAGTGTTCATGTTGCCCATGGCCGCGCCGCTTTCCCCGTCCCCCATGCGACTCATCATCGGCAGGTCGCCATCGGAAGACGTCGCTCTTAGAAGACTTTTCACCCAGTCAGGGGGATCTTCGTTGGCAAGAGATTGAACCAGATACTCCGGATTAGTTAACTTTGCTTCCTGCACTTTGAAGCGCCCAAAATTGAAACCCGCCACGGTTTGTGGCGCCTCGCTCTTCCACACGGTGACATTCTGGCCGCCATCATTGCTCTCGCTGACCAGGCCGCCCGTCGCCACAATCTTCATCCCCTTGGGAATCCGAAAAGTCATGTTGTAAGTCGTATACTCGCCCAGTTCGCCCGTCGGATTGTTGGGATACCAGCTATCGCGCGCGAGGGGATAATAGTTGCCACTTCCCTCGTTGCGAACCGCGTCTTTTCCGGCATAGGTTGTGATGATCGTGTATTTATCACCCGCTGCCAGAGGCTTGGGTAGAATCACGGCAAAGTCCGCGTCCTCATTCTTGTCTTCCTGCACGAAAGGAAGTGCTTGACCATCGCTTGTCGTCACCGAGCTGACCCGCAACGTCGGATACAGATCAAACGGTACAACGCGCACTCCGTTAATTTGGGAGACAAAGGTCGTGGTTGCTTTCCCAATAAGATTGGCGCTCTTTTCAATGGTTGTCTCCAACTGCTGCTGGTTGATGTGAACGCGATTCTGCTGCGTCCCACTCAGATTCAGACCCACCCAGACGCCATACTTATTTTCGTCAAACGTCATGAGTGAAACCTGGTCCGAGGAGCTGTGCGGATCAATCGTGAACAGTTCCTTGTTGTTGTACTTCTTGCCATGGACGAAGGCGACAAAGAGTCGGCCCGGCTCGGGGCTCAACACGTCTTCCAGAATGCGGGCTTCGAGATTGGTTTTGAGCTTGTGACGAGTTGCGCTTTGGCTCTCCTTCCACACTCCGGCGTCACATCCAGCAGACGCCGCGCCGCCGGCTTTCTTGAGTTCTTCATACGTGGAGTCCGTGAAACGCAAGACCACACGCTCAAAGGTTTCATCAAAATCGGTCCCTTTGGTGAGCAGCCTCAGGCTGGCGTTTTCCGATGCAGTCGGTGGCGCAAACAACATTTCGCCGTCCCCGACGAACACCGCTCCAGTCACCTTGCCCTGAACCGGGTTCGCGAAACAGACGGTACCGGAGCGGAGCCGGAAGGTGGCGGCGTCGCGCTTCAGTTCGAAGTTGCTGACCGACACAGCCTCGCTACCGAGAGTTAGATTCCGCAATTGCTGATACGCGAGGTCCGAGTTCGGTCCGATGGTGGTCGTTTCCGCCAGAACAAAACTGGCAGAAACGAGAATAACTGCGAATCGCAAAAGGAAACGCGCGAATAAGTGCATAAACCTCCTCCATGGGGAGTCAGATAGTATGCACAATCTCAATTACCTGGGAAAGGTTATTCGTCACAAAGCAAAACGAGGGAGCCCTGTGGCGCCCCTCTGGAATAGCGGTTGTCTGGGGATCTTAGTAACCAAATTGGGAAAGAAACGGCCGGAGGGAAGAGTCACACGCCTCCAGCCCAATTAGGCGTGGAACTTGATGCGACTGCGCTGGCGCCAAGCGACACCGACGCGGTTGAACCTTTCCGATTTCAGAACAACAATCCAGGCAATGCATGTCGCGCGTACGCAATTGCCATGGACTGAGAACCGGGAACTGCTTCTCAGTATTTCGGCATTTTCGGGTCGATCTTATCCGCCCAGGCCAGGATGCCACCACTCAGGTTATAGACCTTCCTGAATCCGCTGCGGCGCAGGAAATTGACCGCTCGCGCACTGCGCACGCCAGAGCGGCAATGCGCGATAATCTCGCGACTGGAATCGAGTTCGTGCACCCGCTTCGGCAGATCGCCCACCGGGATCAGGTACCCATTCAGGTGACAGATCTGATATTCATGGGGCTCGCGAACGTCGAGGATAAAGATGTCAGCCTTGGCGTCGAGCTTCTGCTTCAGCTCTTCGACTGAGATCGTGGGCACGTCATTGGCGGCCGGCGCCTCTTCCCCGCGGATCCCGCAGAACTCGTTGTAATCGATGAGTTCCTTTACCGTGGGATTCTTTCCGCACGCCGGGCAGTCCGGGTTCTTGCGCAGCTTGAGTTCGCGGAATTTCATCCCGAGCGCGTCAACCAGCAACAAACGCCCAACCAGGGGATCGCCCTGGCCGAGAATCAGCTTGATCGTCTCCGTTGCCTGGATCACTCCGACCAGACCGGGAAGAATGCCGAGCACGCCGCCTTCGGCGCAGGAAGGCACCAGTCCTGGCGGTGGTGGCTCGGGATACAGGCAGCGATAGCACGGCCCTTCCTCGGTGGCAAAGACGCTGGCCTGTCCTTCGAAACGGAAGATCGAGCCGTAGACATTCGGTTTGCCGGTGAGCACGCAGGCGTCGTTGACCAGGTAGCGGGTGGGGAAGTTGTCGGTGCCGTCGGCAATGATGTCGAATTCCTTGAACAGGTCGAGGGCGTTGGCGCTGGTCAGCCTGGTTTCGAACGGCTTCAGGTTGATAAAAGGATTGATCGCCTTGAGCTTCTCTGCGGC
>Ga0126369_10003874_pt1 | contig 10891 bp, 6 predicted proteins | sample PanSoiMetaPlot_1_FD_109646 | JGI IMG/M metagenome (GOLD analysis project Ga0126369, IMG submission 109646) | Tropical forest soil microbial communities from Panama - MetaG Plot_1 | ecosystem: Environmental > Terrestrial > Soil > Tropical forest > Bulk soil | place: Panama | collected 2016-02-17
GCACGATATCTTGAAAAATCGCAGATTTACGGAACCGGACCAAGAGTTTATACCACGGACTTAGCTACGTCCTGATTCGTCGAAACCGGACATCTCCCAGCACGCCCTTGGCCGGTCGGCATTTATCACGCGGTTTTTCCCTTAAAGGAACCAGTCTCGCTTCAGTGCATACACGAAGCTTCGAATGAGCTCGCGCCGCGGAAAGCAGTGCGAACACGAAGAAAGCAGCCTCATGGCCCTTGGGAATCCCGAAACGTTTGCACTCCCGGGCGGACGGTGCGGTGGAACGGCTGAATTCCGTTTGATGGGTGCTTTCGCCGATGCAGCCGTTGAGCCTAGATCGGTAACGTGAACATGGCCTTGGACACTGTGTACCTCACCAGCCGGATCGATTCCAACCTGATAGGTAACACTAAACAATTCGGATGGTTGCCGGCCCCGCAACCAAAATCCCTTTCTAATCCGCAACTTTCACAAACCAAGCAACCATCCGAATTGACAATCTGGCTCTTCCGGATGGTCCGCCATAACAGAAGAATTCTAAAAACGATTGTGTGAGCTAGCGCGGTTCACTTCCGAAAAGCCAACGATACCGGGAGTAGTTTCTGGGCATGAAACAAAGCATCCAGAGGCAGAACGGTCGTTTCTGCCTGGTTCCGGGGAAATTGGGCACTGGGAAGCCGCTGGCTGCTAGGCGGCGCTGAAACCATACTGCACAACAAGAAGTTTCTCGACGCCGCTAGAGCCGCCTTTGGCACATCGCGTGCGTATCCTGAATTCATCGTCGTCAACGCTACACCGATATCACTGATAACTTTCCCCGAGGCCGTCCGCCAACGCAAATGTTTGCCGCGATTACCCGACTCGCAACTCTCGACGAGCCCCTCGTTCCGCCAAAAATCTCCGCCCCGCGCGACTTTTCTCCGCGCCCCGGGTTGTCCTCCCGCAACCGCGGGGTGAATGCCTGGGTGTGTCCGTCAAAGACTCCCTGGCCAACCCATCGGCCATAGCGGCTTCCCGCCTGGCCGCAATCATCTTTTTGGAGGATGAACATGAAACGACTTATAGCCACGTTGATGAGCGCCGTAGGGCTACTGCTGTTGGCATCGGCAATCCATGCGCAGGATTTGCTGGTGCCCGCCGGTACCCTTCTTCAGTGCACCTTGGACGAGCCGAATTTCTCTTCGGCGACTGCCGCAATTGGTGATCCCGTCCTTTGTCAACTCCGAACCATGCAGGAGTTCGGCCACCCCGTCTTTCCCCGGGGCAGCATGTTGGGGGGACACCTGGAAGCCGACAAGGAACCTGGCCACTTCGTTGGCAAGGGCTACCTGAAACTCACCTTTGACCGCATCATCCTGCCCACAGGCGACCTGCCCGTCCCGGCCAAAGTGATCCAGGCCCGTGGCTACAAGGTCGACAAGCAGGGCGACATCGACGGCACCGGCCACGCCAAGCGCGACGTCGTCGAGTGGATGTTTCCCCCGCTCTGGCCCTGGAAGGTCGTCAGCCTCCCCTTCCGCGGACCCCGGCCCACCCTCAAGGGTGAAGAGCCGCTGGAACTCCGCTTGATGGACGACATCGTCATCCCTCGCAGCATGCAAGCCAGCAATCCCAACCGCCCACCCTACGCGTCCTCCCTGCACCCCAGCTCATACCAGTCCGCGCCGCAATCAAACGCCAACTCGATGCAGTTGGCGGTGAACAGAACTGCCCTGCAGCCAGTACAAGCTGCCGCAAACTCACCTCTCGCTCCACCATTGCCTGCAGACGGGCAATCCGCCGAACGCTTCACCGTCCTGGTCCTCAAATCCAACCAGGTCTACGAAGTTGCCAAATATCACCGCGACGGCGACCTGCTCATGTTCCTCGATACTCAGGGTCGCAAAGGCTCCGTCGACGTCAACGACGTGGATTGGCGGCGCACTTCCGAAATGACAGCCGAAGTCCGTTCGGTCGATACGCCACAAGTCGCGCGCCAGCTAAATTAGCTAGCTGCGACGTCAGGTTCACCCCTTCAGGGGTGAAGCTTTTTGCATACGAAGCGCCCGCAGAAAATCTTGGCCCACCCTGTCATGATTCGCAACGGGCCGCTCGAGGTGTGTAAAAACACCAAGCCGTCTACAAGCTGGTTCTTTCTTCAATCAATGTAGTGGCGGGTGGCCTACTCTTGCATCTTTGTTTTTTGCAACTGTAGGACGCTCTTCCGCCGCGCTTTTGCATTTGTAGGGAACGCTGACACCAAAGTCAGTGCTACACTGAAGAGTAATCCGAGTCTAATCGTCAAGGATGCTCTTAAATGTAGCGCTCGGTTTTATCCCAGCCGGCTTCCACCTAGCAGCGGGCCTCAATCCGTACTCAGGCTTGTAGGGCTTGTGTCCTAACCCGTGAGATTTTTGGTTTTTGCAAGGTGGGCACTCTTCATTTCAGCTTTGCTTTTGTGGGCACCGCCTTCTGACCGCTCTGCCAACGCAAAATGCTTGCCTCGATGTCTCCGACTTTTAACTTTCGACGATTCTTTAGAAGCTGTTGCATAACCCTATTTCGCCCCTAAAGAATCAATGAGTTAGCCGGGTTGTACAATGCGCTCTAGTTTCTTTCTGCATTTTCCATTCACTACCCGGCCCCCGCCGCACTCGCCATGAGGATGGTCCGGAAGTGGGAGCAGAGATATTGCGATGCTGGATGCTAGTGGAGAATTGTGGAGCCGCAGGCGGACACGGAGAGCACACCGGAAGCCCTGAACGCCTTGCCCAGACCGCGGCGCAGGGCAGCCCTTGGGTCAAGGCCCCAAGGACAACAAGCAAAGCAAAAAAGCGGAAACCCTTCTAATGAGGTAAAGAGGGGCACATTTCTAACGAGGCTTGACAGCCTTGGGAAGCCTTGGGACACCTTGGGACCTTGGGACGACCTTGGGACCCTTGGGACGCCTTAATTGACTTGCTAATCTGCACGGATTAGGATGCATCCTATACAAGTTGATCGGAAATGAGAGTTTCCCATGCCGGGCGAAGCCCTCGTCCATGACTCTCTGGTTGGACTCCAGCTCGACCACTACCGCATTGTCCAAAGGGTTGGCAGCGGAGGAATGGGCGCGGTTTACCGCGCACACGACGCCCACCTTGACCGCGAAGTTGCCATCAAAGTCCTCAATCCTGGCACTATCGCCGATGAGATCTCCCGCAGACGCTTTCGCCAAGAAGCATTGCTGCTTTCCAAATTAAATCATCCCAATATTGCGATTGTTCATGACTTTGATTCCGTTCAAGGTCGGGATTTTCTGGTCATGGAGTATATCTCGGGAGTGACCTTGAATGAAAAGTTGGTCGGCCGAGCGCTGCCTGAAGAGGAAGTATTGCGACTTGGTCTACAACTGTGCGCTGGCCTGGCCTCAGCTCACGAGCAAAGCGTGGTGCATTGCGATTTGAAGCCCGGCAACGTCCGACTCACTGATGACGGCCGAGTCAAAATTCTGGATTTTGGATTGGCACGTTTGCGACGGCCGCCAGAGGCGGATGATTCCACGGCAAGTGGACGGCCGCTAAGCGAAATCACTGGCACCCTGCCTTATATGGCACCGGAGCAATTGCAGGGAGGAGAGATCGACGCGCGAACGGACATCTACGGCGCAGGGGCGATGCTGTACGAGATGTCCACCGGTCAACGTCCCTTTGCCGGGTCCGATGTCGCCAAATTGATTACCGCGATTCTTCATCGGCCACCTATTCCACAGAGAGCGCTGAATGAGCAAGTCTCGCTCGGGCTGCAATGGATTGTAGAGAAATGCCTAGAGAAGGACCCAGAAAATCGCTACCAATCTGTATTGGAGTTAGGCCGGGACCTCCGGAATCTCGAAAAAAGCAAGGAAACAGGAAGCCCTCCGACACTCATTTCCAGTGGAACCCGGCGTCACGCGATGGAAGTGAAGAGTAGAGTTCTTTGGTGGGTGGCAGTAATTCTGCTGGTACTTGTCGCGCTTGCGTTGATGTCAGGACCGTTCCGTGAACGCGTCCGAGTCTGGCAGGGAATGATCCACATTCCGCATGCTAAACAGGTAGTCGTATTACCTTTTCGTACCCTGGGGAGCGATGCGGAACTCGCCGCCTTCGGAGCTGGTCTAACGGAAACTCTCACTGCAAAACTTACCGAACTGACACGCGATCCAACGCTGCAAGTCGTTCCAGCGATGGAAGTGCGTGATAAACACATCGCGACGTTGGATGAAGCGCGTAAGGAGTTTGGTGCGAACCTGGCAATAGAGGGAAGCCTGCATGCCGCGGCCGGACAGATACGCGTGAATTATGCTTTGGTGGACATTCAGACTCACCGGCAACTTCGCGGAAACAGCGTCACCTTTGCGGCTGGCGACCCCTTCGCGGTCCAAGATGCAGTGGTAGATGGTGCAATACAAATGCTCGACTTAGAAGTTGAGGGCCGGGAGCGCGGCTCCCTCTCGAATCATGGAACGCTGGTGGCGGGTGCTTACGACTACTATCTTCAGGGACGCGGATATTTGCAGAACTACGACCGAACCGAAAACCTGGATAATGCAATACAGGTGTTTGAACGTGCCTTGGCCCTGGATAAGAACTATGCCTTGGCATACGCGGGTCTCGGAGAGACCTATTGGAATAAATACGATTCCACCAAGGACGTGACATGGTTAGAAAAAAGCCGAGAGAATTGCCAAGAAGCAAATCGCCTGGACAGTAGACTTACATCGGCGCATGTCTGCATGGGAAAGCTGGAGTTAGAAACAGGGAATTATCAAGAGGCTGCCAAGGAATTTGAACTTGCCCTGCAACGTGAGCCGACGACCGATGAGGCTTATCGAGGATTGGCAGCTGCTTACGAAAAGATGGGAAGGCCGGACGACGCGGAGAGGACGTACCGCCGCGCGATCGCCTTGCGGGCGCATTACTGGGCCACTTATAACTGGCTTGGAGCGTACTACTACCGTCAGGCACGCTTCCCGGAGGCGTCCGCAATGTTCCGCCAAGTGATTTCCCTAGCGCCAGACAGCGTCCGGGGGTATTCCAATCTGGGTGGTTCTTACCTGGAAGAGTCGCGGTACGCAGAGGCCATCGTCGCGTCCGAAAAATCAATTGCGATTCAACCCACGGATTATGGCTATTCCAACCTTGGTAGCGCGTACTTTTTCTTGAAGCGCTATGAGGAAGCAGACAAGGCGTATCTGGAGGCACTCAAGCTCTCGCCACAAGACCCGCTACTGTGGTGGAATCTCGGCGATGGATATTATTGGACACCAGGAAAGCGCGACCAGTCGATTGGCCCATATAAGAAATGTGTCGCGCTATCGGGAGAGGTGCTCCGTGTAAATCCGAATGATGCGGAAACCTATGGGATAGAGGCGGTTTGCAGCGCCATGCTTGGAGCAAAACCATCGGCACTTGAGTCCTTGCAACGCGGACTGCGAATCGCTCCGCGCAACCCGACGCTGGCATTTCAAGCTGCAATCATATACAACCAATTTCAACAGATGCCAGAGACCATCGGCTGGTTGAAGAAAGCGCGAGCGTCGGGATATTCAGAGGCCCGCATCCGCGATTACCCTAATTTTGATTTCCTGCGAAGTACCCCGCGTTTTCAGGAAATGTTTCGGCCCCAATTGCACCCTTAGGAGGACAAAGCAAATGAATGAATCAACAGCGGCAAAGACCCAAAGGGAAAAACAGGAAGAACGGGTTCCAACTGGAGCAGTAGTGAAGATCGTGATTACTTACGATCCGAACGAGGAGGAGGCGAAAAAAATTACCGTTTCACCCCCATATTTTCTGGTAAGCAAGCGAGAGTGCGAGCAGGTGGAATGGGTTTGCGAAGAAGCTGGCCAGCCTGGTCCACCATTCAACGTCGATTTCACCGGGAAGTTTGGTTCTCCTTTCTATGAAAGTCAATTCAGCGATCAAGTTCCGTTTTCCGGGCCGGTCAGGCGAAATGTCCTTCCGGATGAAAATAAAAACTACGAGTATACAGTCCGAATAGGAAAAACACTCCTGGACCCAGGAGGTGGTGTGAGGGGATAGCGAGCCAACCGACTCCATGCGCGAACCATCCGGAGAAAAAACCGGAGCCATTTTCGGGAGTTTGTCGTGAGTAAGCTGAGCGGGGCTGACCATCCGGCAACATTCTTACGTAAATCTGGCCTGCAGTGACAAATGGTTCCGGTCCGCGGATGAAGGTAATCATACGTCCATCAGATGAGAGTGCGGGTGAAACTGCCGAATCGGCGAAATTTCGCAAGCTGAACCCAGGTGGCGCCAGCTGGAGCACCCGTGCGGCGCAGGCGAATCGAGGCCCGCTGTCATGCACAATCTGTGCGCTTTGATGAAGATGAACAGTCTACATCTGCCCCTTCCGACACCGAGTTACCCTAGCGGAGGGGAGAAGTCGGTGAGGGTGAGGTAAGTGGAGTCGACATGCTCGACGAGTTTCCCGTTGACCTCGGACTTGTCACGCACGGATTGCCATTCGGGGTCGTCGCGGAAGGCTTGCCAATTGGCGGTGGCGGCTTCCCTACTGGGATGCTCGAGGATGTAGACGAGGGTTTTGCCTTTGAGAGGATCGTCGGTAGGGGTCCAATAGGCGAGGCTTTTCATGTTGTGCTTGCTGAAGAGGGCGATGGTGTGATCGCGGAAACGGCGTAGGAGATCGTCGAGCTTGCCTTCGTTGACGTTGTAGATGCGGAGTTCGTAGACGGTAGAATTGGCAGGCATGGAGTTCTCTTCATTTGGGCTTGGTTCAATGCTGTTGATGGGCCAGGCAGCGGAAGGCAGCAGTGCGCCTGCGGGCAACGATTGCAAGAATGCACGTCGGTTCATGGCGGGATTCTAGCAGATAACGAACCGCTACCCACTCGGTTTTTGTTCCCTACACCGACCCCAGCGCGAGCCCTGGCAGCGTGCGGGCACGAGCACGCGATAGCTCGAACAAATCAACCAAAGCTGATTGGGTTATTGCAGCTTCGCGTATTCTGCTTTGGCCGCGATGAGAACAGGGATGTCCGGGTCGGCGTTTTTCCAGAGCGTAAGAAAATCCTGATATGCGACTCGGGACTTGCGGGCGTCGCCCGCGAGCTCGTAGGAGCGAGCGAGGCCGAGATGGGCGAGGGCGGCGATGGGCTCATTGACGACGACGCCGGGCCAATCGAGGATTTTCTGAAACTCCGCCGCGGCGCGGGTTCCTTGACGAGAAGCAAGGAAAGCCTGGCCACGGACATAGACAGGATAGAGGTTGGTCCAGAAGGTGCTGCTGCCGGGAACGCCCAGTTCGTAGGGAGTAGCGGAGGAGAGGGCGTCCACAGCCTTCGCCGCGTTGTTGGGAAGAGTAAGTGCGAGCTGTGCGCGAAGAGTTGGCAGGTAATTGAACTGCACCACGGTGTCCTGAGGAAAGCGATTTTGCAGATCATCGGCGAGAGCCTGCGCGCGTGGAGAATCGCCCATCAGGGCAAGGGCAAAAGCGGCGACAAACTGGGAGTCGCGACCGTTTGACTGGGCGAGGGCGGCGCCAACGCGTGGGCGTGCCTGCGAAGGATTCCCGTATAGTGCTTCCCATAAGGCCGCGGTGGATTCGCATCCCGCGGCCATTTCTTTTTCACCGGCGCGTGCGGCGGAGGAGGACGCCTGCCGCGAGAGCTCGCGAGCTGCGATAAGTTTGCCGGAATAGGCGGCGGTGCCGGCTTCGAGATAAAGCAGGATGTTCTCTTTTCCAGGTCTGCCGACCGACCAGTAGACCTGCTGAGCCATGCCGGGCAGATCATTTTTCAAGAAAGCGAGCTGATAGAGAGAGACGCGCAGATCGGAAGAATCAAGATTTTTCGACAAAGCATCGTTGGCGAGGGTGCGGGCATCATCGAGACGATTGAGATGGACGTAGGCCAGGACGAGATTCCCGAAATTGAGACTGTCTGCGGGGCTGAGCCGGAGAGCTTCGCGAAACTCAGCGAGGGATTTGTCGTACTGCCCGAGGGTTTGATAGACGACCCCGAGATTGATCGGCGGCACCTGTTCGCGGGGATAGATCTGCGCCCAGAGCTCATAAGACTGACGAGCCTTCTCCAAGTCACCGGTGACGAAGTGATGGTAGTGGGATTCGATGTAGAACTTCTCCCATTCACTGACGTGGGTTCGTAGGTCATAGGCTTTGCGGGTATTTTCTGAGGAGAGGATTCTTTCACCGAGGTTGTGATACGCGGTGCCGAGGTTGGCGTAAGCCATAGCAAAATTCGGATCAAGCTGGATGGAACGCTCGAACAATGGCACAGCGGCGGTGTAGTCAGCTTTGCCCAGCATGGTTTTGCGCCCCAGGCTGTAGGCTTGGAGTGCTTCGAGAGAGGGGGTGGTGGCCTGCTCGATGGGAGTATCGAGTTTCTGGACAGTCTTGAGGGATTCTCCAAGTTTTTCGCGCAACTTGGTGGAGACTTCACCCAGCGCCTTCAAAACGTTTTCCTTGCCGTTGGCGGTAAATTGCTCCTCAGCGAGGGAATCGCCAGTCCGACAATTTACGGCACTGACGCCGATGACGTATTGAGCGCCGATACTGGAGATGGCGCCGGTCAAATATGCGGCGCTTCCGATACGCTGGCAGAGATCGCCGGCGACCGCGAGTGAAAGTTTGCTGTCAGGCGGGAGGCCCATGAGGCGAAGAGTCTGCTGAATGCGCTGTTCGGAGACAAGGCTCAAGAAAGGGGATTGCTGAAGCTGCGCGGCAAGTCCCTGTCGGAGGGTATCGTCGAAAATGGGGTCGCCGGTTTTGTTAATGAAGTCGACGAGAACAACGGTGTCCATCTGGGTCAAGCCATGAGCGCTGTGGGAGATGTAGAACCAGCCAGCAAGAGCAAGAAGAGAAAGGAGCGCAGCTGAGGCAGCTATTGATTTCCAGCCGAAGCGACGGACGGGAGGATGTGTGACGGGCGTGGCAATTGTGGCGGTTGCGACGGCTGCGACTGACGCGGCGGAAGACGTGATCTGGCCGGATTCGGAAGCGCGCTTCAATTGCTGCAGATCGGAACGGACGGCGGCGGCGGTCGGGTAGCGAAGATTTCTGTCCTTGTCGAGACACTTGTTGATGATTTCCTCGAGCTGCGGAGGAATCTGTGAGTTCAGAGTGCGAGCGGAGGGCGGAGTGCGCGTGAGAATGGCTTCAATGATCGCGCCACCTGTTTTGCCGCCGAACGCCTGGTGGCCGGTGGCCATTTCATAGAGGAGGAGACCCAAGGCGAAAATATCGGTGCGGCGGTCGAGGTCGTCGCCCCGAACGTGCTCGGGCGACATATAGGCGGGAGTGCCGCTGATGATGCCGACGATGGAGAGGGAATCCTGAGTTGATGCGGATGAGGGATTCTGAGGATCAAGAGGCAGCAAATCTTTGGCAACAAGCTTGGCCAAACCGAAATCGAGGATCTTGGCCTGGCCGCGCTTCGTAACGAAGACATTGGAAGGCTTGATGTCCCGATGAATGATGCCTTCGGTGTGAGCGGCGTCGAGAGCATCGGCAATTTGAATCCCGAGATCGAGAATCTGTTCAATCGGGAGCGGCTGACCGTGGATGTATTGGCGGAGGGTTTCGCCATCAATGAACTCCATGGCGATGAAAGGGCGATGATCCCGCTCGCCAATGTCGTAGATGGTGCAGATGCCGGGATGGTTGAGAGCGGAAGCCGCGTGGGCTTCACGGCGAAAACGTTCGAGAGTCTGGGAGTCCTGGACCATATTATCGGGAAGAAATTTCAAGGCGACGGGACGGTCGAGGCGGGTGTCGCGGGCTTTGTAAACCACCCCCATTCCGCCGGCGCCGATTTTCTCAATGATGCGAAAGTGAGAGATGGTCTGGTCAATCATGGATGCCCTGGTTTCAGGATGTTTCGGTACAGGTCACAGGGTTTGATCATTCAAGGCGGAATCACCAGTTGGCCGCTGGCGCGGCGTAGTTGGCGGTTTCGGGGCGCCGAGCATGCTGAGGACACGGGAGCCTTCCCCGTAGGCGGACAAGTCGGCTTGATGGTCGAGCTCGAACGTGACGTTCTTGTTGCAGAGGGAGCAGACCAGTGCACCGTAGCCAGTGCCGTCCTGTTGGAAGAACATGTTGTATCGCATGACGCGCTCGCAACAAACGGGCACCCACAGGTTGGGAGTTTGCGCAGAAGTCAAGATCCACCTACCAGGGAGCGAATGCCCCGGATTATACACTGAAAAATTGCCGTCCTACGCGCAAACAACCCCCACAGGGGCGCGGACCGCAGAGTCGCGATAACTGCGACCAGAGAGGCACTGGAAGCCGGATTTCGACACTTCGATGCGGTGGTTCAAGTAGAAGCACAGAGGACTCAGTCATTTCGGCTATTGCCGCGCGAGTTCGAAAGACAGCGGCGCAGGTGCTGCTGGCTTGGGCGATGCAGCGCGGCACGGCTTAGGCTGCCGTGCTGGTGAGCGGTCGATCTCCTGAATCACAACGGAGCTGTCGGCAGTCGAGTGATGATTTCGTCTGCTGGTGTCAGGATTCGCTGGCGGCCTGCGCCTGCCAGCAGCGCGAAGTCGCTGCGAGCACAGCCGGATGGCAAGGTGCTCATAACCGACGGGCCGTACCTGGGGACCAAGAGGCACTTAGGCGGTCTTTGGGTGCTGGAAGCCGCTAATCTGGATGATGCACTGGCGTGGGGGCAGAAGGCCACCGTCGCCTGTCGGGCGCCGGTCGAGGTACGGCCGTTTAACTAACGGAGGACAAACGGAAGCAACTGAGCGGCAGTGACAACACTGCCGGCGATGCCAACCTGACTGCCGACGCCGGGCTGCCGCGACCCGGGTCAGCAACCTTTCCAAGTGGCATTACCTGGAAAATTCATACTGAACCACTTTCAGGAATTGAAGTTAAAATA
>Ga0126369_10003875_pt1 | contig 10890 bp, 10 predicted proteins | sample PanSoiMetaPlot_1_FD_109646 | JGI IMG/M metagenome (GOLD analysis project Ga0126369, IMG submission 109646) | Tropical forest soil microbial communities from Panama - MetaG Plot_1 | ecosystem: Environmental > Terrestrial > Soil > Tropical forest > Bulk soil | place: Panama | collected 2016-02-17
CCCAAAGGATTCCCCGATGACGAAGGTGCATGGATCGATGGCATCGCCCATCGCCTCGATACTGCCAACGCCATCGCGCAAAGCCCGAACTACGCCGACCGGATCGACCCAAAGGAAATGCTCGAAACCGGGCTCGGCCCGCTCGCCTCGGCGGAGACCCGCAATGCGGTGACGAGAGCCGAGACCAAGCAGCAGGCGATAGCTCTTCTGCTGATGGCCCCCGAATTCCAACGGAGATGACCATGCCCGCCATGCTCCATGAATCAACGCGTCGCGAGCTGCTGCTCGGCTCCGGCGCGCTGTTCGCCTGGGCGTTCGCGCCGAGGATCGCGCGTGCGGAAGGCCGCGACCCGCGATTTCTGACGATCGTGTTGCGTGGCGCGCTCGATGGGCTCGCCGCGGTGGCGCCGGTCGGTGACCCCGATTGGGTCAAGCTGCGCGGCGATAACGCGCTCAAGCTCGATGGCGCGACGCCGGCACTGCTGCTTGGCGATTTCTTCGCCCTCAATCCCGCGATGCCGAACGTGCACCGGCTCTATCAGGCCGGCCAGGCGATCATTGTGCACGCCGTGGCGACGCCCTACCGCGAACGCTCCCATTTCGATGGTCAGGACGTGCTGGAGAGCGGCCTTGCGTGGCCCGGCCGCGTCGATACCGGCTGGCTCAACCGTACGCTGACGAAGCTTGAGCCGGACGACCGCGTTCGCACCAGCGCGAACGGTCGGCGCACCTTCGCGGTCGGCCCGATCACGCCGCTTGTGGTGCGGGGGCCGGCGCCGGTGTTGTCCTGGGTGCCGCCGCGGTTGCCGCCGGTGAGTGACGACACCACGATGCGCCTGCTCGATCTCTATCGGCATACCGACCCGACTTTGGCGCGCGTGCTCGAGGATCGCATCGGTCTCGCGGCGCTGGTGCCCAGCACCCCATCCGATCGCAAGTCCGGCGAGACGGGGCCTGTCGTCCAAATTGGCAACATCAACCAGGTGCGGGCATATTTCGCCGAAGCGGCGGGAGCGGCCGCGAAGTTCTTGGCGAATCCCGACGGACCGCGCGTCGGCGCGCTGGCGCTCGATGGCTGGGACACGCACATCAACGAAGGCGTGGTCAATGGCCGGTTGTCGCAGTTGCTCGGTGCGCTCGATGCCGCTCTCGGGGCGATCGAGACCAATATGGGCGCCGCCTGGAGCGAAACCGTGGTGACGCTCATCACCGAGTTCGGCCGCACCGCGCGCATCAACGGCAACGAGGGCACCGATCACGGCACCGCGACGGTAGCGCTGTTGCTCGGCGGCGCGCTCAAGGGCGGTCGCGTGGTTGCCGACTGGCCGGGCCTCAAGGAGAGCGATCTCTATGAGAAGCGCGACCTCAAGGCGACCATCGATCTGCGCGCTGTGCTCAAGGGCCTGCTCAAGGATCACCTGCACGTCGAAGACCGCGTGCTGGCAGCGGATATCTTCCCGGGCAGCGAGGACGTAAAGCCGATTGAGGGCCTGGTAGCGTAGTTATGGTTTGAAGCAATCGAGCGTTCACGCCAGAAGGTATCGCGCCATAAATCAAGCGCTCGGCATCCACAACGGGCGCCGATCTTTTGCCTTAGCGCTGAAAGTCTCGTACGCGAGCGCTGAAGTCTCGTTCGCGCTACGAGCGCCCGGCGCTCCGGAAGCTCCTCGCCGCCTTGCCGGCAGATTCGAAGGTGGCTGCCGCGTCCTTTGCTGTCATGGCGACGGTTGTCTCGATGTCGGACAGACTGCCTCCCGCAGCAGCCGCCAGTATGGCGGAGGCTGCAGCCTTCTCATCGGGGAACTCGCCGATGGCCATCCAATCATGGTGACCAAAGGTCAGGTACCAGCCGATGAGCTTGCCTCCGACACTCTTGAAGAGCTTGGCAACGGCTTCCTCACGATCTTCAGGCTTGGCCAGCATGCCCTTGACCGCGTCAGCAGTGAAACGACCACGCGAGATGTAGACCGGCATGGCATCTCTCCCGAAATCTGTCCTGTTTGTTTAAGCACGGACGGCGAACATTACTGCCGCGGCCTCGACCGGTTCAAGAGAAGGTAATCGATAAGTCTTAGCTGCGGCGGCTGGCGCGACTTGGCCGCAATGCAGCCACAGCAATAAGATTTTGTCTGACCGGGAGAAAAGAGAAATCATGCGCAAAGCCACAATCCTGGGACTATTCATCGCTGTTGCGGTCGAACCTGCGTTCGGCCAAGCCGCTCGCCCGCCTTCGGCGGCTGCGCCCGCCCGGCCCGCGCCACCTCCCGCGTCGCAGCCCTCGGCCGCAAAGCCCGCAGTCGTTTCCACGCCGGATTCGCGTTCCGCGGCAATCCTTGCGACTTCGACTGAACCCACCTTCGACGAGGGGACCTTCGCGCGGCTCAAGGATGCGCTGCTGAGCTATTCAGGGCTTCAGGTTCGTGGCGGGTGGCCGACACTGCCGGGCGACGCCAAATTGGGTCCCGGGTCGACCGGACCGGCCGTCGTCCTATTGCGGCAACGTCTCGCCGTTACCGAGGACCTTGCCGCCGATAAGCAGCGCGGCGATGCCTATGACGGCGCGGTCGAGGCGGGTGTAAGACATTTCCAATTGCGCCACGGGCTAGATGCTACCGGCATTGTCGATCCGCAGACGCTCGCTGCCCTTAATGTGCCGGTAAAGAAACGCTTGCAGCAACTCGCCGCCTCTCTTGAGCGTCTGGCGGGAATGGATTTCATATTTGGTGCGCGTTACGTCGTCGTTAACATTCCGGCGGCGTACACCGAGGCCATCGCAAACGACAAAGTAGAACGGCGGTATCGTGTCATCGTCGGCAAAGCGGATAAACCTTCGCCAACGCTGACCACAATGATTACTTCCGTCAATCTCAATCCGACCTGGACGGTGCCGTTATCCATTACGAAGAACGAAGTCATCACGAAGATGCGCAAGGATCCGACTTACCTCAGCCGGATGCATATGCGAGTCCTCGGCCCGAACGACAGCGAGATCGATCCCGCCTCCGTTGATTGGTCGTCAACCCGTTCGCCCAACTTCAGCATCCGGCAAGATTCGGGAAGTTGGAATGCGCTCGGCGCCGTTAAAATTGACATGCCAAACCCGTATTCTGTGTACATGCACGACACGAATTCGAGGAACCTGTTTACCGCCAACTACCGATTCCTGTCGCATGGGTGTACGCGCGTCGACAACGTCCGCGACCTCGCAGCGTGGATCCTCGAAGACACGCCCGGATGGAGCCGCGCGCAGATTGACGCCGGAATTGCCACCGGCCAGCGCACGGAGATCCGCCTGAGCAGGAAAATCCCGGTCGCGTGGGTCTACCTCACCGGTTGGATGACACGTAACGGAACCGTTCAATTCCGCGATGATGTTTATGACCATGACGAGGATCCGGTATCGCCGACCTCCAAGGGATCACTCGTCGCAGCGGGGGATGCCGGCGGGTTCGTTCGGCCACGGGAGACGCGCGGGATAAAACAGGTCTCAAATCTCGACAGCCGCTGATTTCGTAGCTGTATCCCGTCACTGAGGCGATTTGGCGTGACGGCGAATCCCTGTCGGATGCAAATTGCTATCGGTGCCGGCGCCAAACAACAGATTAGATCAGCCTTGAGATCAATCCGGGTAGCCGCGCGGCATCCGCAGGCCAGGGACAACTACCGCAACCGGAGATTCGCACTTTCAGTTCAAAAGCGCATTGCGTGGCCGGTAGCTGCCTTCGTCGTCGCGGTCGAAAATCTCGGCGACTTGAGGATGACGGAGCGGCTCGCCTGAATCATCCGGCAGCAGGTTTTGCTCGGAGACATAGGCGACATATTCGGATTCGGCGTTCTCGGCGAACAGATGATAATAGGGCTGATCCTTGTGAGGACGCACTTCCGCAGGGATCGACTGGTACCACTCCTCCGTGTTGCTGAAGAGCGGATCGATATCGAACACCACACCGCGGAACGGGTAGACGCGGTGCCGCACAACTTGGCCGATCGTATACTTCGCGCTGCGAATCTTGTTCATGCTATTCGCCTCATTCACCAATATACTTCCGAATTGTGGCGCTCCGTCGCCCTTTTGCTGAATACTCGTTCAGTTTAGTCAATTTTTGTTGCATATTACATCCGGTACAATACGGCCATCGATGGATCTTTGGTACCAACCAGGCGCGCCAGGTCGACCACCACCTTCGCCTGCTTCCAGGTGGCGTCATCCTGCATCTTGCCGTCGATCATCACGGCGCCGCTGCCATCCGGCATGGCAGCAAGGATTTTTTTCGCAAAGGCGACCTCAGCGGGGTTGGGCGAGAACACCCGTTTAGCAATCTCCACCTGGCTCGGATGCAACGACCATGCACCGGCGCAGCCCATCAGGAACGCATTGCGAAATTGCGCCTCGCAGGCGGCAGCGTCGGAGAAATCGCCGAACGGACCGTAGAACGGCTTGATACCGGCCGCCGCGCAGGCGTCGACCATCTTGGCAATGGTGTAGTGCCACAGGTCCTGCTGGAAGGCTGCGCGACCCTGCGCGCTGCCGGCTCCGGCGTCCGCGATCACCGCATAGTCCGGATGTCCGCCGCCGACCCTGGTCGTCTTCATGGCGCGCGAAGCCGCAAGGTCCGCCGGGCCGAGGCTGATGCCGTGCATGCGTGGGGAGGCCCAGGCGATCGTCTCGACATTGTTCACGCCCTCCGCCGTCTCCAGGATGGCGTGGATGAGGATCGGCTTTGCAATGTGATGGCGTGCCTCGAGCTGGGCCAACAGCTGATCGAGGTAGTGGATGTCCCAGGCGCCCTCGACTTTGGGCAGCATGACGACGTCGAGTTTGTTGCCGATGGCAGCGACAATCTCGATGATGTCATAGAGTGCCCAGGGAGAATTGAGCGCATTGATTCGTGTCCACAGACCGGTCGTGCCGTAGTCATGCGCCTGGCCCATTTCGATGAAGCCGCGCCGCGCCGCCTCCTTGGCATCGGCCGGAATGGCATCTTCCAGATTGCCGAGCACCACATCAACCTGGCGGATGAGGTCCGGAACCTTCTGGCGCAGCTTCTCCACGTGCGGCGGCACGAAGTGGATCATGCGTTCGAGCCGGATCGGCAGTTCGCGCAGCGGCGCAGGCGCGCCGATGGCGAGTGGCTTGAAGAATTGGCGTGGATTTTTCATGGGTAATTCCATTTGTGCGGTGTCATGCCCCGTGAATGCGGGGCATCCAGTAGCCCATGTGCGATCGGTCGAGGTCCAGTTAGGGTACTGGGTCGCCCGCCTGCGCGGGCGACGACAACTACGCAGAGGAGGCTAGTCAAACGCTTTTGGCGTGCAAAGCCGTAAAAAGCGCCACCCCGAGCAAAGTTGGCGATTGATCGCTCAGTCCGCACGCCCTATTTCGCCAGCAATTGCCGCGCCTCGGTCGGTGTCGCTACGCTGTCACCGAGCAGCTCGATGATCTTCACGGCCTTCTCGACCAGCGCCGCGTTGCTTGGGGCCAGCTGGCCCTTGCCGAGATAGATATTATCTTCGAGGCCCACGCGCACATGGCCGCCGAGCAGCACGGCTTGCGCCACCATCGGAAACTGATGAAGCGAAATGCCGAACGCGAACCATGGGGATTCCTTCGGTAGGAGGCTCCGCATGTAGGCCATGGCTTCCGGTGTTGCGGGCTGCCCCCAGGCAATGCCGAGGCAGATCTGGAACATGCCTGGCGCCTTGATGTGACCGGTCTCGATCATGCGTTTGGCGAGCAGCAGGTGCCCGGCCTCAAACACTTCGAGTTCAGGCACCACATCCGCGTCGCGGATCGTGATCGCCATGGCTTCGAGGTAGGACGGCGTATTGACGAAAACATACCCTCCCATGTTCATGCTGCCCATATCGAGGCTGCAGATGTCCGGGAGAAGCGCTAGAACATGTTCGACGCGCTGGACCGGCAGTTTCATGTTGGTCGCCGGCCCCGGCTTGAGCGGATCGTCGGCGCCGGGTGCAAAGCGTGCGCCCGGGCCGGTGGTGAGATTGATGAGGACGTCGACGCCGCTTGACCGGATCCGGTCGACCACCTCGCGATAGAGCGCGCCATCCATGCTGGGCCGCGTCGTGAGCGGATCACGCACATGAATGTGCACGATGGCGGCACCGGCCTTGGCGGCATCGATCGCCGATTGCGCAATTTGTTGCGGCGTTACTGGGACCGCCGGGTTTTTCCCCGGCGTATCCGCCGATCCCGTGACGGCGCACGAGATCATCACTTTACGTTGCATGGTCGCCCCCGCTTCATGTCGATGGTCACAGCTTAATCCGAATTAAACGCATACGCCCAGCAGCCTACGATCACCCGACTGTGTATGGCATGTCCGCCTTTCCTTTGCATGCTCGCCACTTGTCAAATCGACGCATAAGCTTGCCGAAAACCGCAATCGTCGCACCCGACCTTCCTTAAAGGACCCCCAAATGACACAACCGTTGTCCAGGATCACGGTTCTGGATTTCACGACGCTATTGCCGGGCCCGCTCGCCACCTTGATGTTGGCCGAAGCGGGCGCCGAGGTCATCAAGATCGAACGGCCGGGCGGCGAAGAGCTGCGACAGTATCCGCCCTATATCGATGGCGAGAGCGCCGTTTATGCGCTGCTCAATCGCGGCAAGAAGAGCATCGTGCTCGATCTCAAAGCGCCGGACGATCGGGCGCGGCTTGCGCCCCTTCTGGCGCGCTGCGACGTAGTGGTCGAGCAGTACCGCCCTGGCGTGATGGCGCGGCTCGGCCTCGACTATGAAGCCGTCAAGGCTGTAAATCCCCGCGTGGTCTATTGCGCCATCACGGGCTATGGCCAGGACGGGCCACGCCGTAACGAGGCAGGCCACGACCTCAATTATATCGCCACCACCGGGCTACTTGCGCTTTCCCCCGGCTCCGAGGATCACCCGACTGTGCCGCCGGTGCTCGTGGGCGATATCGGCGGCGGCTCGATGCCCGCCGTGATGAACATTCTTTTGGGTCTACGCCGCCGCGATGCCACCGGGGAGGGGTGTTTCATCGATATTGCCATGGCCGACGCGATGTTCACCTTCGCGTGGCACGCGCTCGCGTCAGGTTTCGCGGAGCATCGCTTTCCGGCGCCGGGCGCCTCGCGGCTGACCGGCGGATCGCCGCGGTATCAACTCTATCGGACCCGCGACGGCAAGCTCGTCGCCTGCGCGGCCCTGGAGCAGAAATTCTGGGGCGCGTTCTGCGCCGCGATTGGGCTTGCGCCGCCGCTCGCAGACGATCGCGTCGATGCAAACGCTACCACAGCGGCTGTCGCCCACATCATTGCGAGCCGGACCGCTGAAGAATGGCGCCCGGTGTTCGCCGCGGCCGATTGCTGTACCACGCTCGTGACGGACCTCGAACATGCCGTTGCCGATCCGCATTTCGTCCGCCGCGGCCTGTTCGCCCACGAGGTCGTCACCGCGAACGGAACGACAATACCGGCCGTGCCAGTCCCCATTGATCCGGGGTTTCGCAAGGCGCCGCGTGCGGTGGCGACGCTGCGGCCTGGTGCGGATGACGGGATGATTTGAGTCTCTCCCTCCCGCTTGCGGGTGATCGCATTTTAGCGCGGCACGTCTGCTCTCTCGCCCCGCTTGCTTTCCGCAAGCTCGGAGTAGGCAGGTCGACATGTCGGCGACCCTTGGCATGATTGATGCCGCCGCAGTCGGGTGCCGGCGATCAATAGGTTTCATGTGTCGCGATACGCTGCGAGATTGCGACCCGCGCGATCAGCTTCGGCCCAAAAATTGAGATCAAGGCGCCGGCCACAACAATGGCCGTTGTAACCATTGCGCCCGCTTGCAGCATGCGCATCAGCGCGAGCAGCAGAAACAGCCCGCCCCAGAGCGCGGAAAGAGCCATGTTGACGGCCTGGAAGATCGGGCTCTCGGCGACCTGCGCGAAAGCCGCGCGGGAATAGTCGGCGGTCCAGGGCTTTCTCAGAGCAACTGTGACCAGGCAGACCAAGCCTAGCCCCGTCAATGAAAGGAAAGCCGCATTGGGGCCGGCAAACTGGGGCACGATCAGATCGGCAAAGCCCAACCCTATGAAAATCGCGAGGCCGCCGATCTCCAGACTCTTGATCCTGCGCCGACGCCAGCGCCAGGCGCTGCCGGCAACCGACAGGATAAGCCCCACCATGATCGCCGCGCCAGGCGGCGCGAAATCGAGCAGCGCCCAAAATACTACGAACGGCGCCAGAGCAAACTTGACGGTGAAGAATGTTTTCATGGTCATTCCCCCTGAAAGCGATCCGAGGAGCCACGCGCAGCGGCGCAGCGTTTTTTACGCTATTACCCAAGCAATCCAGCAACTCGCATTGATTTGGATCACGATCTTCATGCGATTCGGTACTATGTAGTACCACAGCGTCACGTGTTATGGTACTATGCAGTACCATTGTCAAGAGGTTTTTATGAAACGACGCAAGGCCGCCCCGCTCCAAACGCCGGACGGAAGTTCGGAGAGTCCCCTTCGCGCCCGCATCCTCCGCGCCGCGTTTTCGGCATTCATGGAACGCGGGTTCGAAGGCACCAGCACGCTGAAGATCGCGACCCGCGCCAAGGTATCGAAGCGCGAGCTCTATGCTTTGTTTGACAACAAGCAGGCCATTCTGGGGGCCTGCATCGCCGAACGAACCCGACAGATGCGCCTGCCGCTCGAACTGGCGGTGACCGACAGTGCCGAAGCTCTTGTCACGACGCTCACGGCTTACGGGACGGCGATCTTGCGCGGCGTCTGCCATCCGACCGCTTTGGCCACCTACCGCCTCGCCATCGCGGAATCGGATCGTTCGCCGGAAGTGGCGCGCATGCTCGATAAAGCGGGCCGCGAAGCCAATTATCGTGAGCTGACGGCTTTGCTGACCCGCGCACACGCCTACGGTCTGGTCGGTGCCGGTGACCCGGCCGCAATGGCGGAGCAATTTCTTGCATTGTTGGGAGGTGGTTTGCTGCCGCGGCTGCTCCTGCGCGTAGCCATACCTCCCAATCCGGCAGAGATCGAGCGTCGTGCGCAGGCTGCTACGCGGTCATTCATGATATTGAATGGAAAGGAGCTATAAATATAATCGGGGCCGGGACCAGCCCGGCCACGGCGCGGGAGAATGTCGTGCGCATCAACCTGACGAATTCGCTTCAGCTTGCCATAAATGGCGCCGCTGTATATGATGGAATATATCGAGTGATGAACTATCATCTGCACGGATAAAGGCTTTACCGGCTCGATTGAGCGTTACTTCGACTGACGTCGACCCGAATGACCCCTCGCCTTGGTTGCCGTACCCAGTCGCCACGGAGATCTGCATGAAACTTAGCGCACGCAATATTCTCAAAGGGACGATCACCGACGTGAAGAAAGGTCAGACGACCACACACGTCGTTTTGGACATTGGCGGCGCCACCGTAACCTCCTCCATCACCAACGAAGCCGCTGATGAGTTGAAGTTGGCGAGAGGTCAATCGGCCTACGCGGTGATCAAGGCCTCGGATGTTATCATCGGGGTCGATTGACCGCGCATTTAAAGCGATTCCCGACCGATTTGAGTCGGTGGCTCGCCCGACCACCGTCGTCACCCGCGGGCGCGACTCGCGGGTCCATCTTTTGAGGGATGCGCGAGCCAAGCTCGCATCACGACCGCCTGAATTAAATCGACCGGGAAGCTTTAGTCGTGAAGCGGTTCGGCCGTCGGTGAGATGTCAGCTGAGCGCGGCCTGCTTTTGCGCTCGTTCCAGCATCTCAAGTCCCGCAAGAAGACTCGCAAGGCTTGACGTGCGCAGCGGAATGAACGGCTTTGCGGATTGGCGGCACTGCCGCTTCAACATAGCTGCAGCGTCGTGACTGACGCAATCGATCGGAAATACCGCGCAATCGGCTCGACTGATGAGGCCCGGCAGCAACGTCATGCTGTGCTCGATACCGCCGTCGTGATGGAGCAGGGCGCCGCCGGCGTGTTCCACGACGGCCTTGAGTTGCGGCACCTGGTGGGCCCGGCCGCCGACATAAAGGACCTGTGCGCCGCAGAGGTCCGGGGCGACGGATTTGAGGCCTTGGAGGCCTTCCGTAAGCCAATCATTGAGCTGCGTTTCGACAAGCGCCAATTCGCGGCGGAGACGATCACACTCGCGTTCCGCGTTATGCCGAGCGCGTTCGGCCTGCGACTGCGCGCGCCTCGTCGCCTCAAGGCGGCTTTCGAGGCGCTCGCGGCGCGCAGCCTCCCGGTTCAGGCGACGCTCGAAGTCGATCAACGCCTCTTTGGCGGCGTGGGCGTCGTCGTTCGCGCCGTCGGCCAAAGCCGGCTCCTGCGCGAGCGCCCGGCTCAGTGCTTCGTTGAGTAGACGAATCTTGCGGTCACGCTCGGTGAAGCCGTCGCGCAGTTGGCACTGCTGCAATTCAAGTTTGGCCGACAACGCGGCGTTTTCTTCCTCAAGACGGCACAGGCGGCGGATGTCCGCACGGTTCGCCGCGCCGACCATGTGGGACAGCATATGCACGTCGCCGAAGGCTTTTCGCATCACAGCGTCGCTTGCCACTGGATGGCTCAGCACCGCCCAATAGGCGCCGGGAATATCGCCGCGCCTGACGGCCTCGTCCCAAAGCCGGTTCAGCGTGACTTCATCCCTGGCCTTGGCGAACTGCCTGATCGCAGTATCGTGGCGCCGGTCAAGCGCCTTCTGGATGAATTTTCCGCCGCCCTGCGGCCTTCCGGCGAGCGCCACGCCCTGTTTATGCAAGTCATGGTCGCTGGCGCTTTCGGCGCCATGAGCACCGAGCTTGATCAGAAGACGACGAATCTCGGCGTTCGAAAGGCAGGTGCCGATGATCGAGCAATGCACGCTGGGATGCATATCCCAGATCGCCGTGCGCTTCTTAGG
>Ga0126369_10003876_pt1 | contig 10890 bp, 10 predicted proteins | sample PanSoiMetaPlot_1_FD_109646 | JGI IMG/M metagenome (GOLD analysis project Ga0126369, IMG submission 109646) | Tropical forest soil microbial communities from Panama - MetaG Plot_1 | ecosystem: Environmental > Terrestrial > Soil > Tropical forest > Bulk soil | place: Panama | collected 2016-02-17
CGCCTATCTATACCGATCTGACAGGCAATCTCTTTATCCGCAGTCCGAATTTGACGAACGCGACGTTGAACAATTCGTCGATCAATAACCCGACGTTCAACGTGGGGTCCGGTTCCGCAACAATCTCGACTAGCCCGACGACTTTTGACCCGACATATTCGGCGCTCGCGCTTAAAAATACGCAAGCGCCCGATATGACGTCTTTCGTCTCGCGCGGGCTGATTATCTACTACAACAACACCAAGGTGGGCGCGTTCGTGCGCGATCCCGGCGGCGGGTTTGCCTCTCTCGAATTCATCAACGGCGGCGGCTATGTGCTGATTTCCGGCAACACCGGGCAGGTACGCGCGGACGGCGGGTTCACTACGGCAGGACACGTGGGATCGACTGCTTCGTACACGCTCGCGCTCGCGGCGGGCGGCTCGGTAACACTACAGTTTCGGGGCGGCATACTCGCCCCCTAAGGAGTAACTATGGACGAACAAAACAACGGACAGCCGCTCGACGGCGAGAATTATCCGCTGGATGACGCCAGCATCCAGATGCTGGCCGAAATCGGCCAGCAGATTCAGACGCTGAACGCGCAGCGGCAAGGCGCGCTCGTGCTCTTCATCCGCCAACACAAGTTGGAGGGCAACTGGCAGGTAGCCGAGAACGGGCGCGAGCTCGTGCGCGCGCCCGCCATGCAGGCGTCGCAGATCAGGGGGTAACATGCCGCCGGAATTACAGGCACCACTGAATTACGCATTTCCTACGTTCATTCCTGGGCGCTATCGCATCCCGCCGGACTTCAAGCTGTGGCCGGAAGAGTTTTTCCCCGATCTGAAGTCCGGCAGTCTGCCCGCGACGCCGCCGATCCCGCCCACAGTCGCGACGGGCGATATCATCACCGCGGGGCATGAGAATACCGTCTCGACGGCGATTAACGATCTCTGGGTCGATGTGCAGTGGCTCGCCTCGAATTCAATCAGCGATCCGACTACGTCGACCGGCGACATCGTCGTGCGCGGTCAGAGCGGCATCACGAAACAGTCGATCGGTCCAAATGGCACCGTGCTTACGGCGGACTCGTTGCAACCAACGGGTATGAAGTGGGTGACGCCCCCGGCGGCAGTCGCCAGCGTATTCGGCAGAACCGGCAACGTCGTCGCGGCGAGCGGCGATTACAGCGCGTATTACGTTCCCGTCGCGCGCCAAGTACTCGCGGGCGCGGGCATGACGGGCGGCGGCTTGCTGAGTGCCGACGTGACACTCAATGCGAATGTGACATCCGTCTTTGGCCGTACGGGCGCGGTAGTACTGACGACCGCGGATATCAGCGGCGCGGGCGGCGTGCCGAATACGCGCACGATCGCAACGGGCGCGGGACTCTCGGGCGGCGGCAATCTGACGGCGGATCGCACGATTGCGGGCGTCGCGTTCGGTGCATCGGGTAGCTCGCATGCGATGGGGATGGTGCCCGATCCCGGCGGCACGCTGGGCGCGACGCGCTATCTGCGCGAGGATGCTACCTGGGCTATTCCCAGTGGCACGGGCGGCGGCATGACTGATCCAACGACCACAAAGGGGGATCTCATCGTGCGCGGCGCGGCGGCGACCACGCGGCTGGGCGTGGGGACAGACGGATGGATACTAATGGCGGACTCGACGCAAGCGACTGGCGTCAAGTGGGCCGCAGGGGCAGGCGGCGGGGCTGTATCGAGCGTCTTCACACGCACAGGCGCAGTCGTCGCAGTATCGACGGATTATGCGGCTTTCTATGCGCCGCTTGCGCGGCAGATTCTGACCGGCGCGGGACTTTCGGGCGGCGGCGACTTAACCGTCGATCGCACGATCACGGGCGTTGTCTTCGGTGCTTCCGGCGTATCGCACGCGATCGGTATGGTACCCGATCCCGGCGCGAGCGCGGGCTCTACGCGATTCCTGCGCGAAGATGGCATCTGGGTAGTGCCACCATCCGGCGCAGGCGGCAATCAGACGCCCTGGTTGCAGGATGTGGACGCGGCGGGCTACTCGCTGCTGAATGCGGGCAAAATCGGCATCGGCATCGCGACGCCCGGCCCGCTACTGCACATTCGCAAGGCGGCTACCAGCTTCGGGCCGAACGCATCGACCGCTCTCTACGTCGAAAACGCGGGCGGGCCCGCCTACATCGAAGCGGCCTGTAATGCGGTGGCCGACGGCTGCGCCTATCTGCTTTCGAGCGGCGGCATGCTGACTAGTTACATCATGGATCAGAATACGACGCTGCAAATCGTTACGACGGGCGCGCGCCCGATGCAGTTTTTCGCGGGCGGCAGCGAGCGCATGCGCATCACGAGCGGCGGATTCGTCGGCATCGGCAGTACGAACCCGGCAGAGCTACTGACTCTGTCCGGCGGCAATATCTACGTGCGGAACCCGGCGAATAACGTCGATGCAAAACTCGATTGCGGTAATTATGCGAACGGCGCGGCGATCGACGTTAGAGATGATGCCTGGAGCGGCGTCAAGAGTCTCTATCTACAGCCCGGCGGCGGACGCGTCGGCATCGGTACTACAACGCCCGGCTATAAGCTCGATGTCGCAGGCGACGTGAACACGAACGGCGTATTTCGCATCAACGGCACGGTATTTTCTGCGGGGCAGAATCAGACGCCGTGGCTAAGCAACATTGACGGCGGCGGCTATCAGTTAGCGAACGTGAGCGCGATCGGCATCGGCGTAACAGTCCCGGCGAGCGTTCTCGATGTGAACGGAATGGGCCGCTTTACCGGGCTGGGCTCGATCCCTTCGGCGGGCGCGGGCGTCGAGATCTTTTACAGCGGAGGGCAGAGTTCTATTCAGAGCTGGGACCGCACGGCTGGTGCGGCTGGGCTGATGTCTATCACGGCATCGACTCTGACGCTGACCGGCAATGTGCGCGCTACTACGGGCGCGTTCTATGTCGGTGCCGTAGCAGCCGTCACAGCACCGGGCGATCTCGGCATCAGCCGGAACTCGGCCCCGACGACCGGCGTGATTTATTTCGGTAATACCGCCGGGAAGTATCTTTATTGGGATGCCACTAATTTCAACTTTATCGGTGGCAGTGTGGTGATCCAGGGTAATATCCGCATGACCGGCACGCGCACGACGCTCTTCTATCGCGGCGATAGCGATGCCCAAGAAGGCGGGCTGCAAATCTGCGGTGTGGGCGACGGTAACATCATACTGACGCCGACCGACAATAGCGGGACTACGGTAAGCAAGAGCATCTTGCTCGGTGGCTTCGGGGCCTTCAATAGCAATCTGGTGAATCTCTATGTTTCCGGCAACGTCGGCATCGGCACGTCGAGCCCGACGGCAAAGTTGCAGGTCGCGGGCAATGTAATCCTCGACAATGGTACTGATGCAAGCGTGAAATTCAATTTAGGCGGCACGGCGAAATGGGATGGCTGGTATTACAGCAGTGGCGATGGGGGCTTGGGAGTCTACGACAGAGTTAATTCAGCCTGGCGCATGTACATCCAGCCCTCTGGCAACGTGGGCATCGGTACCGTGAGTCCTGGTTATCTCCTTCACGTAAGTAGTGCCACTGGATATCAGTCAGCGCAGATCGTCGCGCAGAATACCGGAGCAGCCGTTGCTGATACCGTCTCCTTGCGCCTACTCGGCGGTAGCGCCAACTGTGACTGGTCGCTGATCACGAATCGAGCAGATGTTGCTGGAACCGCTGATAGTCTGGCGTTCTACAAAGGGGCGGGAACACCGGGCGCGAAGATAGTGATTAGGGATAACGGCAACGTTGGCCTCGGCACCGCGAGCCCGTCGAGCCTCCTCGATTTGGCGGCTAGTTCGCAGCCGGGTATCACCTGGAGCGCAACCGGCGGCGTCGCCTCGCATCAGCGCGCGCGCATGCTCTATGACGGCGGGGGCGCGATCACGGGCGGCGGCTGGGTCTTTCAGCGCTTGAACGATGACGGATCTTTCGCGGCCAACCTTGGGACTTTGGTATCAGCCAGCGGCAGACTGGGTTTGCAGACGCTCAACCCGCAGGCGTTGTTGCATGTCGTGGGCGATATGAAGGTGGGCACCTATGCGTACAGCGCCACCACGACCGGCGACATTGCGGTAAGCAGAGACTCTTCGCCTAGCACGGGCGTGATCTTCTTTGGTAATGGCGGAAACTATATAACGTTCAACGGCTCGGCTTGGCAATTTGTCCCGGCATTACCGAGCGACGCGCGGTTGAAGCGCAACGTCGAGACGCTCTCGGGCGGCATTGACGTGATCAATCAACTGCGGCCCGTGCGCGCCGAATGGAATGGGCTTGGCGGGCATCGGGCGGGCGAACGCGTCGTCTCGCTGGTCGCGCAGGAATTACAACAGATATTGCCGGACAGTATCGTGCCCTACAAACAGACGCTGCGGCGCGAGCCCGACGGCGAATGGGGCGATGAGACGCAGGACTTTCTCAGCTTCGAACCGCTGGCGATTATCTGCTACATGATTGTGGCGCTGCAGCAACTCGATCAGAGACTCAAACGACTGGAGTAACTAGCATGGCATTGACTTACACGGAATCGGCGGCGTTGATGCAGGATAGCGATTTCAGAGGACGCGTCAAGGTCGCGTGTCTCAAATTTGCCGACAGCATTCAGAACGAGCTCTCGGCAGTGCCCGCGCATAATGCACGCATGCGCTGGGCGCAGAACTGTTTCTCGCAGCCGGACTTCGTTGCCGGACAGACGCAGCCGCCGACGGTCTGGGACCCAGCGGTGCAGTCGGCTGGCGCGGCGATTCCCGACGATCAGTTGCAGGCGGCGGTCGAGGGCGTCGTGAATAAACTGATCTAGCCCGCCGCGCTTGCCTCTTCCGATTCTGGAAACCATACGCCGTCGCTCGTTTGCCAAACCCAGGCGTAATACTTCTCGCTCAGCCCGTCCGCTTTCTCTACCGGGTTACCGCTCGCGTCCGCGTACTCGACATGCAATACTTCGCGCGGCGGCACGCGTGGTATGGGCGGGATGGGCATGTTCAGATCCTTGTAGATCGCGGCATTGATTTCCCACGTCTCTAGATCTACCGCATAGTCGCTGAGTGCGTGCATGTTCTGGCGCACGATTTGCTTCTTGACGCTGGCGATGGATTCGCTCTGCGTTGCGTGACTCGGCGGAAGAACCACCGCATCATCGGGTACGGTTTCGGGTCGAATTGGTGTTGCCATGCGATCAGTTTACCTTGTTATGTTTTCGCTTCTGCCGCCGTAGAACACGCTCGAATTCCTCTACGAGCTCGGTGAAGCTGACGCCCAGGGCAGGCAGCAGGCGGTAGACGGTGGCAAACCCCGGGTTGTATTTCCCGCGCTCGATGCCGCTCATGTGCGCGCGCTCAATGCCGCTTTCCAGGGCCAGCGTGTCTTGCGCCATTCCCTTTCGACGACGCAGATTGACGATGGCTTCGCCCAAGGCCCGGCAGATCATACCCCGTTCCGATTGGCGGCGCATGTATTCTTAACATGGCTGATTCTTGTATGATTCGGCCACAGTAAGCTTCATGGCATCAAACATCCCACTATCATTCTGCGAAAGCCGACGGACGATGGGAATCCTGGAAGCGCTGTATCGCGCGGGCGTGAAATCCAGTACTAGGGTAGGTTCCCTAGGCGGCAGCAGCGCTGGCTTTCGATAACGTGCATTATAAAAACCTAGTCGTTTTGTAACCTCAATTCTATCTTCAAATTTCACAGTTCGTAGTGCATATTAAGTATGTAATTGCTACGCATTGAATACGCGTAGAATACGTAAAAGAATCATAGGCTTGCAAAAAGATTTCTCTTGCCACGCATCGACTGCGGTGGTACGCTGCTTTAGTTGCGACTAGGACTCATAGCCAGTACTAAACTGGCGTGGAAGACTAGCGATTAACCAACTGACCGATAGGGGAAAGATTGACATAGCCTTAACTGTTTTTTAAGCGCGTGCAAACGCGCAGATGGAGATCTATGTCTCGACGTAGAGAAGCGACAAAAAGCAGCGCAGAAGACCCACGTTTCACTGCGATGCTGGGCCTCGATACCAAACAAATGCTCGACGAGAAATGCGCTAAGCAATCCGAAATTGATGACCGATACTGCTCCCGCAGCGAATTACTTAGAATGCTGATCCGGCGTTACAAGCCCATGCCCTGGAGCCGCAACGGCGACGGCTAATTCCTTTTCTTCCAGAATCGAAAAGTTATGAAATCAGCTATTAGGGGCACGTGTGTCCGAACTACGTCGCGAGCTCGCCCGCGCGCGCAGCGATGAACTCGCCTACCGCTGCGACGTCTGTCACGCGGCGCGCGGCATGGGCTTCTGCTGCGGCTGCTGGGTGTGCCCGGCGTGCTTCGAATATCTGCTACGAGAGGAAGTATGGATCAAGAAATTCGTAAACGGGCGATAGGCGGCTCGGAAAACCCGGCGCTGTTCCGCATGCATGAGACGCTCACCGCGTTCGAGGTGTGGGCGCGCAAGAAGGGCGGGATGGCGCAGGCGGCGGCAAGTATCTTCATGCTGATCGGAACGGCGCTCGAAGCGCTGGCCGTTGAGCTCTACGCGGGCGTCACGCGTCACGAGATGACGCGCCCGCAGACGACGTATCAGCACCCGGATCGTAAATACATGATCTATTCGCCGGATGCACTCTGCCTGGATGAAAAGCGCGGCCTGGAAGTAAAGGTATCGTTCAACCGGCGCGACGACGTGATTCTGCCGCAGTGGGAATTTCAGTGTTGGTGGTACATGGCAGCGCTCGATTATCCATTCTGGGACTTGTTCATTCTGCAACCGAACGGGCAATACCGGATCGTGACGATCGAGCGGCTGGACGTGCTCGCCGAGCGCACGATGCTGGCGCGCGTCGCGGAATGGTGCGCGCGCTATCTCGAAGGCGACGAGCAGCCGCCGTACGACGACATCGACGCCGCCATCCGCTGGCAGCAACACATCTGGCCGGACGATCACCGGCCCTCCGTGCGCGAGGCGACGCCGGAAGAAGCGGCGCTGCTCAACGACTACATCGGCGTACGCACGGAATTACAGAAGCTCGATGAAAAGCGGCGCGTTCAGGAGATCGCGATCAAGCAGGCGATCGCGAATACGGAAGGGCTGCGCTGGGACGGCGCGCACGAATTCACATGGCGCAAGGCGGCGGATGCGCACGGCACCGATTGGCAGTCAATGGCGATCGCGCTGTCACGGAACTTCATCAAAGACGAACAGGAACGCGCCGCGCTCGAAGCGCGCTATGCGAGGACGAAACCCGGCGTGCGCCGCATTCACGTGCGGCACCCGGCACTCAAGAAGGAGAAAGACAATGGCTGAGCAGCAGATCGTCAAGTCCGGCGGCGGACAGGTCAAGATGCGCGAGGAAAAGCTCGCGCAGGAAATCACGGTGGGGCGCGATACGTCCGCCGAAGCGGCGGCGGCAGCAGCGAAGGCGGAAGTCGAAGTACGTACCGCGCAGGCGCTGAAGTTTCCGCGCAACATCGATCAGTTCCGCGAGGACATTCTGCGCGACTGTAAGCGGCCAGGGTTCGCGGAGATCGCGCTTTACCGCAAGCCGGTAGGACGGAAGAAGAATCAGGAAACCGGCAAGTGGGAAGAGAACTTTGCGGTCGGCGAGAGCGTGCGCTTCATTGAGTCAGCGCTGCAAGCGTTCGGCAACGTGCACGTCTTTTCGCGCATCGACTACGAGAACAGCGAGCAGGCGAAGCTGACGGTAGGCGTGCTTGATCTCCAGCGCAATGTGGGCTATTCGTTCGACGTCATTCTGGACAAACTGATTGAGCGGCGCGAAGTGAAGACGGGCCGCAAGCCGCGCGGCATGCGCGAGAACTCATACGGCGACATGGTGTATCTGGTCGAAGCGACGAAAGACGAGTTTCGTAACATCATGGGCGCGGAACGCTCGAAGCTACTGCGCGATAACGGTCGCCGGCTTTTGCCGCGCGACATTCTAGATGAGTGCCGCGCGCAGATCGAGGCGACGCTGGCCGACGCGAACGCGAAAGATCCCGACGCGCAGCGCAAGAAGATGCTCGACGCCTTCAGCGCGCTCGGTGTGTCGGCGACGATGCTGCAAGAGTATCTGGGCCGTCCCTTCGAATCACTGCAACCGGCGGACATCAACGATCTGCGCGCGCTGCATAACGCGCTCAAAGACGGCGAATGTACTTGGGCGGACGTGATGCGCGCGAAAGCGGAACCCGCGGAAGGCGAGCCGAAGCGCACGAGCGCGCGCGAGCGGATTCTGGAGCAGCCGAGTTTCGCGCCGCCGGAACCGCCCGCCGAAACCAGCAATGGATAACGAAGTCATCATCTGCCCGGCGTGCGGATCGGCGAACGTCGAGCGGATCGAATGCAGCGGGCCGTCTGGCGTGCGCTCGCCGGACGGCGGAATTGAGTATTTCGCGCAGACGGGCATTCTATGCCGCGACTGCGGAGCGATGGAAGAGGATTAAAGGCCGGGCCGGGTGAGGCTAGGCCGGGCCCGGTGGGGTCAGCTTAGGCGATGCAATGCGACGCGAGGCGAGGATTTTATTTTCGTGGCCCGGCAAGGCAATGCACGGCAATGCGGCGCGATGTCCGGCATGGCGTGGTCCGGCGTGGAAAGGTATGGCGAGGAACGAATTTGAAAGCGTGGCGGGGCAGTGTCGCGCGATGCATGGACCGGCTCGGTGTGGCTCGGCGTCGCGGGGCTTCGGTGCGGCGAGGCGGGAACGCAAAAGTTATTTCTTGGCACGGCATGGAGCGGCTGGGCTGTGTACGGCTGCGTGTGGCAGTGCACGGTCAGGCATGGCTTGGCAGTGCGAGGCGAGGAAATGATGACTTTATAAATCTTTGTTCTTGGCGCGGCATGATCCGGCGTTGCCCGGCGCGGTGGGGCCTGCTCTGGCCGTGCGGGGTACGGTCTGGTCCGGCGCGGCGGTTGCAGTGCGAGGCGAGGAACTTTAATCAAACGAAAGAGAGAAACCTAAAATGCGAACAAAGACATTTCTATTAACGCGAATCACTGACTTATTGATGCACTCCCCGAGTGGCATGAAGAGTAGTGGCGAGCCGAAAACGATAGCGACGAAGTCAATCCCGACACCCGAGGTCGAAGCAGCGGCGGGACGTTATGTGACTCAGGATGGCTATTTCTGGATACCGACGCAGGGCATCAAAAACTGTATGGTCTCGGGCGCGGCGGGACGGCGCATCGGCAAGCGCGCGGCGACGAGCGTTCTGAAAGGCACCGTGTTTCCGCTCGAAGACGAGACAATCGTGCTCGATCAGAAGACGCTGAAGCCGATGAAAGCGGATCGCTACACCGTCGATATGCGGCGCGTCACGGTAGACAAAAAGGGAATCATCCGCTCGCGCCCACGGGTGACTGACTGGGCGGCGAAAGTAGTCTTCGAGCTCGACGACATGATTCCCGATGACATCGTCGTCGAGTGCTTGAACATGGGCGGTAGAACGATCGGCATCCTGGATTACCGGCCCGAGAAGTCTGGATCGTTCGGAAGATTCAAGGCGGAACTGGTGAAGTGAGTTTGCGCGAGGCACGGTGTGGAGCGGCACCGCTGTGCGTGGTCCGGCATGGATCGCTCGGGTCAGGCGCGGCGCGGTCTGGCAGCGCGAGGCGAGGAAATGAAAAAGTTATGCGCGGCCCGCCGTGGCTATGTCCGGCCCGGTTCGGTCTGGCTAGGCGGCGTTCGGGCGCGGCGAGGAAAAAATGAGATGCGGCTAGGTGAGGTCTGGTTTGGCTTGGCGATGTGGGGCGTTGCAGGGCTTGACGTGGTGCTGCATGGCGCGGTGAGGTATGGCGAGGTTCCAAAATGCGAATGATTAAAGTCGGTGAATTAGTGATGGATTTCAGCATCTATCCGCGCGTGTCGGTAGATGCTACTCATATCCGATACATGAGAGAAGCGGTCGAGGCGGGCGTCACTCTGCCGCCGATCATCATCTGCAAGAAGACGCGGCGCATCGTGGATGGCTTCCATCGCTGCCGGTTATATCTGGCGATGCACGGCGGTGAGCACGAAGTCGAAGTCATCGAGAAGACATACCGCCAGGAGGCGGATATTTTGGCGGATGCGATCCGCTACAACGCGGCGCATGGCCGAGCTCTTACGCGCTATGACCGCGTGCATTGCTGTCTGCTGGGCGACAAACTGGAACTGCCGGAAGACGTGATCGCGGGCGCACTGCAAATGACGGTCGAGACGCTAAAAGAACTGCGCCTTGGGCGCGTCGGCAAGCTGTCGATCCCCGGCGACGGGCAGGAGTCAGTGCCGCTAAAGCGCACGCTGGCGCATATGAGCGGGAAGACGCTCACGCCCGCGCAGGCCGAAGCGAACGAGCGCGCGGGCGGCATGAGCGCAATGTTCTATACGAACCAACTGATCAGTCTACTGGAGAACGACTTACTCGACGTCGAGAATGAGGCGCTGATCGCGCGCGTGAAGCATCTGGGCGGGCTGATCCGCAAGCTGAAGATAGCGGCATGACTTTTGGGCGCGGCATGGCGACGTATGGTGCGGCAACGTATGGCGAGTCAGCGTGAGGCGAGGGAAACGACTTTTAGGGGCGTGGCTTGGTGGCGTGAGGCTATGCGATGCCGGGTGCGGCAATGCATGGCCGGGCGACGTCGGGCACGGTCGGGCTGTGCGGGGCGAGGAACTTTTTAACGGAAGCAAACGAAATTTCCTGGCCCGGTCGGGCGGGGCCTGGAGGGGCTGGGCGATGCCGGGAATGGCACGGCGACGTGGGGCAATGCGCGGCAACGTGCGGCGAGGGACTTTTTTCGTGGCCCGGCACGGTCTGGCGACGTGGGGCGATGCGATGCATGGAGCGGCGAGGATCGCGAACAAATTTTGTGGCCGGGCATGGCTGTGCCG
>Ga0126369_10003877_pt1 | contig 10890 bp, 9 predicted proteins | sample PanSoiMetaPlot_1_FD_109646 | JGI IMG/M metagenome (GOLD analysis project Ga0126369, IMG submission 109646) | Tropical forest soil microbial communities from Panama - MetaG Plot_1 | ecosystem: Environmental > Terrestrial > Soil > Tropical forest > Bulk soil | place: Panama | collected 2016-02-17
CGATTGAGCGTCGCTACGTTGCGGCGACCGCAGTTCCAAGCTCACAGCGCGCCACGGCTCCCACAGCGCAAAAAAGGAGAACCCCAGGACGGCTGCTGCAGCCTGAGGTTCCCGCAGGCTTTTGCCGGGCGAGGGGGGCATCGGGGGGGATGGGGATCGCCCGGCTCGCCTATGCCATCGACATAGGAAGTCACCTTGATAATTCAATGCCCGGTCTGTCGTTCCGGTCAGCCTTGTTTTGATTTGCCAGCCAGATCAGTTCCGGCCGGTACTCAAAGTGCATGCTGTCGATGTGGAACCATTTGGCGCCCCAGATGAACCCGTGGCGCTCGAAAACCTCGCCGATTGTGCCGGGCACGCGGTTGCGCCAGGCGAAGGTGCCGCTCCGGTTCCTCAGGAACTCCCAGTAGTCGGCCTGCTTGGGATTGATATCGAGCGCTGCTCCGAACGCATGCGCTGACCGGCGCGCCGTGTTGAGGATGTCGCGGCAATTGTAAGTGCCGGCCGGCGGCACGAGATATTTGGTCATCTCGGCCGGCAGCGTCTCCAGATCCTGCACGACGGCTGCAAGACGCTCATCGACATTGTTGACCGTGGTGACATTCAAGCGGCCGCCGCCGCGCTTGGGCATCCACGCCACCGGTTTGAGGCGCTTGCCAACCTCACCCTTGCGGCAGTCGCCGTACATTTTGAAAAAGAACGGCTCGAAGCGGATACGGCCCGGATCCTCGTTGAGGGCAGGCGGCTTCACCTCGGCCCCGAGCGGATAGCGAAAGCCGAATTGATCCTTGATGTCAGGTTGCTCGATGAGCTGCTGGAATGTCTTCTCGGCGCGTCCGTCTGCGATCGGCATGCGCGTGCCGTCCTTCCAGATCAGGTCATTGCCCTGGTAGCGCGCGAGATGGTCCGGGTAGGCGGCGACGAGCGCATCGAGCGCCGGATCGGCGGTGCTTGGTGTGGGCGACAGCGCGGCGAGCGCAAACAGCACGGCCGTTGTTCGCATCGGCGATCGTCCTTTGCGACAGCCTTCGAGCAGGCTTTCTCACCGGGGGACCCTGTTCCGGATCACGGAGATGCCGGCTCTACAAAAGTATACTCGTGCTGAGCATCGCGGATGATCAAAGCCCGCCTTCCATTCCTTTCGCCGACCACGAAATTGAAACCGCTGATCGTGGGGTCGATGGAAATGAAGGATGTCGTTCCGTCATCATTCCGGCGCGAGGCGACCGCGCTGCGCCAGTTGCCGAAATCGAAGATTGTCGTGCCATCCTGGGCACGGACGCGCAGCGTGCCGAGCTCGGATGAGACGTAGGAAGCGGCGAGCTTGCCGACCGCCGCGGCATCCGCCGGTACGACCAGTCGTTCGCGGTTCTTGGCGATGTTGGCGGTTCGCTGCGCGAGCGTGACCTTGGCCTGCTCGACCGCCTCGGGTTTGCCATCAAACAGCACTTCGAGAAGCCGCCGCCGCAACAGACCGGTCAGGGCTCCGCCGGTGTCGGCGTTCGCGAGTACCACGGCGCCGACGCCGTGATCAGGCAGGAATATCATGTCGCTCTTGTAGCCAAACAGGCTGCCGCCGTGATCCACGACCGGGATGCCGTAGCGCGTGTTGATCACGAGCCCCATCCCGTAGGCTGTATCCTCCCCCGCTTGAATCTGCGGCCTACGCCGCTCCAGCAGGTTCTCGCGCGAGACCAGGCGTGTCCCGTCCGCCAGTGTGCCGAGGGCCAGCTCCATCAGCAGATATCTCGACAAGTCGCGAGCGCTGGTCCACATCCCGCCGGCTGGACGCAGTGGAACGACCGAGTAGTTGTTGTCCATGCGTGCCGGAAGCGTCTTGCCGTCAACGTCGTCGCCGTGGGGGCTCGCAAAGTTGCCGCTCATGGCTGTTGAGAAATCGAAGGTTGTGCGCGTCATTCCGAGGGGGCCGAACACCTTTGACCGCATGGCGTCGTCATAGGCGGCGCCGAGCTCTTCATTTGGACGGACAACATGGGCGCCGACATAGCCAGCGGCACCGGCCATGACGTTGCTGTATTGGTAGACCTCTCCGAAGCGGCTGGTCGGCTGCATGGCGGCAAGCGACGCGAGCGATGACGCGGGCGTCGCCGTTGCGTAGTTGAACAGCCACTCGAAGTCCTGGCGGGGCATGCCAGTGCAGGCGCACACCAAGTGCTTCACCAGCACCTGCCGCGTGGTCTCGGCGTCTCCGAGCTTAAAGCCCGGGTAGACCTCCGTCACCGGCTGGTCCCAGCGCAATTTGTTCTCGTCGACCAGCTCGGCCAGAAGCAAAGTCGTCATCGCCTTGGTGTTGGAGGCAGCTAGAAACAGCGTGTCAGCGTCCACCGGGTCCGGTTTGCCCAGCGTCTTCACTCCCAAGCCCCCTTCAAACACAACCTTGCCGCCGTCGATGAGGCTGAGGCCAACGCCAGGGATGCCGAGCTGTTGCATGACCTCCTGGACGAAATCCTTGAGCAGGGCGATGCGCTCGGCGTCCAATGGATGAGCTTTCTTCCCGGCGAACATCTCTCGCTGGTATCCCTTCGGGCGCAAGCTGCCGATCGTCAGCGAAAAAGCTGCGATCCGCTTCTCAAAGGTCGAGCGGGATGCTTCGACGATCGCGACGGTCCAATCCTGGCCCGCCCGCCAGGCCAATGCATAGACCATGGCCCGCTCATTGGGTGAGGTCTCATAATTGTAGACGTGGCGCTCGTCCCAGCCATTCTGGGCCGTCTGCGGCGTCGTGATTCGCAGCGGTCGGTTTGCGCCCGGACGGTAGCTTGCCCAGCCGGCAGCGACCGCGGAGTCGGCATTGGCGGCTCGAACGTCGACGAGTGCCAGATGCGAATCCGCCTCGGGCGGCTCAAGCACCTTCGTGCTCGCTGTTGACGTGACGCGCCAGCCCGACGGCGCTGTAAATGTGGCGCCACTTGCCGTTGTGAGAGGAGTGTCGGCCGATAGGAGTTCGATGCCGGAGCTTGCCGGTTGGCCAACGGCCACGCCCGCAAAGCCTAGAGAAAGAGCTAGTGCCAGCACACCGACGCAGCGCATGCAGGTTCTCCAATAACGAACACCTGACCATCATCCTGAAGAAAGGCAAGAATGCGCCTTCTCCGCCCATCGGCCGGTGGAGAGCCAGCGTCCCTGCCCTAGCTAGTCGCGCAACTCGTTGCCGACCGCGATCTCGCCCGCTTCGATGACCTCGCCATAGATGCCGCAATCGCCATGCCCGAAGCTGCGCATCAACGACTCCGGGATGGCAAGGTCGCGCGCGCCAGTGTCGGGATCGACATTGGTGGCCGCACAACGCACGATCCGCTTCACGATTTTCAGCCGCGCGCTCTGGCCGATGGCGATCTCCTTCCCGAGCAGGTCGAACTCGTGCCAGGCCGGCCAGCCCTCCACATAGACGTTGCCGCGGAAACGCAACGGGTGCACCGGCACCCCGATGGTCGTCTCAACCGCGGCCACGGAAGCGAGATTGATGATCGAAACGACCTTGCGCGCAACGTCGGAGAAGCTGTGACCCGGCGCGTGCAGGATCTTCGGCGGTCCCCGCAACTCATCCGCGCAGAACTGCGCGAAGAATTGCTCGATGCTGTGCCGGCCATCGCGCGTGCGCAGGTCACCCTGCACGGCCGCGCGGCCGTTGAATTCGATGGTCAGCGCATGGCTCGCGTGATCAAAGCGGGTGCGCAACGTCGCCAGGCGCTCGTTGCGCATCAGCATGAGATAGCGCGTCTTCGGCTGATGGCGCGGCGCCTGTGGATCAAAGCCCGAGGGCCCGTTCTCGATGGCGTAGAGCCGGTCACCTGGCACCGTCTCGCCAGGCGTCAAGGATGTGCTGGCAAGTGGCTCAGGCGAAAGGCCTTTCACCGGATAGCGGTAGATCGCATTAACTTTGGGGGAACCCAACATGACCACGATTTAATTCTTCCGAGCAAAGACTTGCCGGGTTGTGCCACCTATTATGCAGCGCGCCGGGTGACTTTGCCAATTCAAGGACGGTTCCGTGCACATCACCAAGAGCCTGCGGGTTCTGCTCATATTGACGGCGGCCAGCGGTATGAGTGAGGCCATGGCGCAGGGAAGATCCACGATGAGCTTGTTCGGCGCCGCTCCAATCGATCCTCCGCAAGGACAGGTCCAGGGCATGCGCCCGGAGACAGTGGGCGAGGTTGCCTATTTCTCGCTTTCAGTCGATGCCCAGAGCAAATTGCACGGCCTCACCAGCGGCGCGTCGCAGGTGCAGATCGCGCTGCCAGGCGGCAACTCGGTCACCTGCACGTTGCGTTCGCAAGCGCAGCCCAGCGGCATCTTGCTCCTCACCGGCGCGCCAGAGGGCGGCGCCCCGGGGGAACGCTGCAACCTTGTGGTCGACCGCGGTCAGGTCGTCGGTGAACTCGAGCTGCAAACCGGGCGCTATCGCATCCAACCCGTTGGTAGCGGCCCGGCGCATGCCGTGGTCGAGGTGAAGACCGCGGCTTTTCCCAGTGAGAGTGAGCCTAAGCGTACGCCCCGCTGACCCGCCAGAACGCTCTGTCCCGACGTAACATCCGATTGAGTGCCATCAACCGAGTGGGTCTGAACGATGCTGAAGGTCCGTGGCCTGCAGGTAGCGCTTGCTTTGATGGTGGCCGGCGCTGCCACACAGCCTTTAGCGCAGCAGAAGAAACCGCCCGACCCCAAGCTACCCAAGCAGTTGCCCAAGCAGCAGCTGTTCGGCGCAGCGTCCGGCGGAGCCATAAGCGACGTGGCCTTGGGAATGCGGCCTGGGACCGTCGGGGCAGTCGCCCGGGTCCCGCTTTCACCGGCCTCAATCAGCAACCTGCAATCCACGACAGCTTCGCCGCGCCCGCTTGAGATCGCGCTCCCCGATGGCAAATCCGTCACCTGCCTGCTGCGGCCGGTGTCGCGCCCACTGGGAATGGTGGTGCTTGGCGGCACGACGATGGGAGGCGGCGAGGGCGAGCGTTGCAATCTCGTGGTCGCGAACGGCCGCGTGACCGGCGAGGTCGATCTCGAATCAGGGCGCTATCGGATTCAGCCGCTTGGGATCGGCGCAACTCATGCGGTCGTGGAGATCAAGGCCGAGAACCTGCCGAATGAGCTTGCCCCCAAGGTCTCGGCTGAGCCATCGCCCCAGCGCGCGTTCGCCGATACCGCGCCATGCGACGTCGCGCCGGCTCCCGGTCAGCAGCCGAAGACCTTTGGTCCGCTCCGAATCATGTTCCTCTACACCAAAGCGGTCGCAGCCGGCGCGCCCAACATCAGCGCCGACATCGAGCTGCTCATGCAGCAATTGCGGACGGCCTACAGCGCGACGCGCCTGGGCGGTAATTTCTCGGTCACGACGGAGCTCGCCTACGCGCAGGAGGTCGATTACGTCGAGGCGGAATCGATGGGGAAGGATCTCGATCGTCTCTCCAACCCGCGCGACACGGTGTTTCGATCGATCCACGCGTCGCGCGATACCCACAAGGCCGACATCGTTCACATGCTGATCAAGGCCAAGCCGAACAATGGCTGCGGCGTCGGCTGGTTCAATGCCAGCCTTCGTCCCGAGTACGCCTTCTCGGTGAGCGACTACCAGTGCGCCCTGCAGAATTTCAGCGCCGTCCACGAGCTCGGCCACAACATGGGCATGGCGCACGATCGTTTCGTCGAGAAGGCCGCAAAGCCGGGCCCCCACGAGTTCAATTACGGCTTCGTGGCACTCGAGCGCGGAACCCGCTCGCTGATGGCCTACAACGACCAGTGCAGCCAGCAGAACAAGAGCTGCATGCGGCTCCTGCAGCTGTCGTCGCCCAATATCAACGTGGGCGGCATTCCATACGGCAACGCGACGACCCACCCGGAGGCCGCCTATAACGTCGAGGTGCTTTGCCGCAACGCGCCGATCGCGGCCAAGTTTCGCTGAAAAGAGGCTTGAAGGGGGGCTTGGCGGCGGCAGATTCGGTAGCGAAACGGAATGATTCGCGTCAAAGCCAAGCGGGCCGCAGGGCGGTAGCGACTTCATCAAACATGTTGCGGAAATTCACGCTCACGGCCCTTCCATGGCCTGGGGATGCCTCCTACATCGGCATCAAGGATGCTCCGCGCGTGCCGACAGGGCGCTCCGAGCAGGCTGAGGGAGTGACACATGAATGTTGAGAAGTTGACGGACCGCGCCCGCGGCTTTGTCCAGTCGGCGCAATCACTGGCCCTGCGCGAGGGCCACCAGCAATTTGCCCCCGATCATCTGTTGAAGGTCCTGCTCGACGACCCTGAGGGGCTTGCGGCGGGACTGATCGACCGTTCCGGCGGCCGCTCGCGCGAGGCGCTTGCCGCGGTCGAGGCGGCGCTCGCCAAGCGGCCCAAGGTGTCGGGTGGCGGGGCTGGGCAGGTCTATCTCGACCCCGCGCTGGCGCGCGTGTTCGACCAGGCCGAGAAGATCGCCGAGAAATCCGGCGACAGCTATGTCACGGTCGAGCGCCTCCTCCTGGCACTCACACTCGAGAAGGACAGCGATGCTGGCCGAATTCTTGCGCGCGCCGGCGTCACGCCGCAGAATCTCAATGCCGCGATCGAGGCGCTGCGCAAGGGCCGCACGGCCGATACGTCGTCTGCCGAGAATGCTTATGACGCACTCAAGAAATATGCGCGGGATCTCACCCAGGCGGCGCGCGAAGGCAAGATCGACCCGGTGATCGGGCGCGACGAGGAGATCCGCCGCACCATCCAGGTGCTGTCGCGCCGGACCAAGAACAATCCAGTGCTGATCGGCGAGCCGGGCGTTGGCAAGACCGCGATCGTTGAAGGGCTCGCGCAGCGCATCGTCAATGGTGACGTGCCCGAAAGCCTGCACGACAAGAAACTCTTGGCGCTCGACATGGGCGCCATGATCGCGGGCGCCAAATACCGCGGCGAGTTCGAGGAGCGGCTCAAGGGCGTGCTGCAGGAGGTCACCGCGGCGGCCGGCGCCTATATCCTGTTCATTGACGAGATGCACACCATCGTGGGCGCCGGCAAGGCCGACGGTGCGATGGACGCCTCCAATCTGCTCAAGCCGGCGCTCGCCCGCGGCGACTTGCATTGCATTGGCGCGACCACGCTCGACGAATACAAGAAGCACGTCGAGAAGGACGCGGCGCTCGCCCGGCGCTTCCAGCCGGTCTTTGTCGAGGAGCCCACGGTCGAAGACACGATCTCGATCCTGCGCGGCCTCAAGGACAGGTATGAGCAGCACCATGGCGTGCGCATCACCGACAGCGCGCTCGTCGCCGCCGCCACGCTTTCGCACCGCTATATCACTGATCGGTTCCTGCCCGACAAGGCGATCGATCTGGTCGACGAGGCGGCGGCCCGCCTCAAGATGCAGGTCGACTCCAAGCCCGAGGAGCTCGACTCGATCGACCGCGAAATTGTGCGGCTCAAGATCGAGCAGGAGGCGCTCAAGAAGGAGAGCGATGCCGGCTCGAAGCAGCGCCTGAAGAATCTCGAAAAGGAGCTGCTCTCGCTCGAGAAGCAGTCGGCTGATTTCACCGCACGCTGGAAGTCCGAGAAGGAGAAGCTCTCAGGCGCGCAGAAGCTCAAGGCGGAGCTCGATCATCTGCGGGTGGAGCTCGCCAATGCGCAGCGCAAGGGCGAGTACCAGCGTGCCGGCGAGCTCGCCTATGGCCGCATCCCGGAGCTGGAGAAGAGGCTCAAGAGCATCGAGACGACCGACGGCCGCCGCGCCATGGTGGAGGAGGCGGTCACCCCCAATCACGTGGCGCAGGTTGTGTCACGCTGGACCGGCGTGCCGGTCGACAAGATGCTGGAAGGCGAGAAGGAGAAGCTGCTGCGCATGGAGCAGCAGATCGCCAAGCGCGTCATTGGCCAGGCGGAGGCCGTCAAGGCGGTGTCGACCGCGGTGCGCCGCGCTCGCGCCGGCCTGCAGGACCCGCACCGCCCGATCGGCTCGTTCATGTTCCTGGGGCCGACCGGCGTTGGCAAGACTGAGCTGACCAAGGCGCTCGCCGAGTTCCTGTTCGACGACGAGGCGGCGCTGATCCGCATCGACATGTCGGAATACATGGAGAAGCACGCGGTCGCGCGGCTCATCGGCGCGCCGCCCGGCTATGTCGGCTACGAGGAAGGCGGCGCGCTCACCGAAGCGGTGCGGCGCCGGCCCTATCAGGTCGTGCTATTCGACGAGATCGAGAAGGCCCATCCCGACGTATTCAATGTGCTCCTGCAGGTGCTCGACGACGGGCGGCTGACCGACGGGCAGGGCCACACCGTGGACTTCCGCAACACCCTGATTGTGATGACATCAAATCTCGGCTCGCAGTTTCTGGTGGAGCAGCCCGAGGGCGAGGACACTGATGCGGTCAAGGACGAGGTGATGGCGGTGGTGCGCGCCAGCTTCCGTCCGGAATTCCTCAATCGGGTCGACGAGATCATCCTGTTCCATCGCCTCAAGCGCAGCGAGATGGGCCGGATCGTCGATATCCAGCTTGCGCGTCTTGGCAAGCTGCTCGAGGATCGCAAGATCGCGCTCGTGCTCGAGCCATCCGCGCGCGAGTGGCTCGCTGACAAAGGCTGGGACCCGGCCTACGGGGCGCGTCCGCTCAAGCGTGTGATCCAGAAGTCGGTGCAGGATCCGCTCGCCGAGCAGATCCTCGCCGGTCATGTGAAGGACGGCGACCGGGTTGTAATCTCGGCCGGCAAGCAGGGGCTCGCGTTCAACGGTAAGCTCGCCGCCGCAGCGTGACGAGGGGCGTGTACTTATATGGTCACTCGCCGTCGCGTTTCTCGGCGCCGGTCATCCGATTACGAACCATCGGTCCTGTGGTCTTGCGGATGTCCTGGCGGGTCACGTAGTCGATGTGCATCACGTTGTCCTGATTTCCCGACCGGTGACCCATCATGATCATTGGACCCTGTCCCGTGTTTTCGAGCTGGTAGAATGACCCGCCAGTAATCAGCGCGGCCATTCCGGGCGTGAGTACGGCCATGCTGCCATCGGGGAAGCGCATGGTGCATTCGCCTTCGAAACAGGTGAAGACCTGGTCTTCATTGTGGCAGTGCAGTTCGTCATGATCACCGGGGTTCGGATAATAGTGGACCCAGGCATGCAGTTTGCGCGTATTCATCACCACCGTGCGCTTCTTTTCTCGCAGCGCGACTTCCTTCGGGTCGATGATCTGGATTCCCATTTTCCTCTCCAGCGCAGTTCGTGCCTCGACTAATTCGCCTTGGTTCCCGCGAGCCTGATCACCTTGCCCCATTTCTCGGTTTCGTCGGCGACGAGTTTGCCGAAGTCGGCAGGCGAGCCCGCAAGCGCCGTTCCGCCAAATTCGGCAAGCTGCCCCTTGATCTTGGGATCGATAAGGCCCGCGTTGATCTCCTTATTCAGCTTGCCGACAACTTCAATGGGTGTGTTTTTTGGCGCGACAATGCCAAACCAAGCGCTCGTCTCGTAGCGAGGCGCGAATTCGGCCACGGTTGGAACGTCCGGCAGCAGGTCCGAGCGCGTCGAGGTGGTCACTGCGAGTGCGCGCAGCCGACCGGCTCTGATGTAATCGATCGATGCTAGAGTGGTCATGAAGTAAGCGTGCACCTGCCCGCTGAGCAGGTCGGTGAGTGCAGGTGCCACGCCTCGGTAGGGCACATGAACGATGTCGATATCTGTCAAGGCTTTGAACAGCTCTCCGGCCAAATGCGGAACGCTGCCGTTGCCAGGCGAGGCAAAGTTAAGCTTGCCTGGATGCGCCTTGGCGTAGGCGATGAACTCGGGAACTGTCTTGGCTGGAATGGAAGGACTCACCACCATGACGGCGGGCATGCGGGTGATGCCGGCGACCGGCGCAATGTCGCGGATAAAATCGAAATTGAGCTTGTCGAAGAGTGTGGCGTTGATCGCAGGCTGAGGGTCGATCAAGAGCAGCGTGTAGCCGTCAGGGGCTGAACGGGTGACTGCCTCAGTCGCGATGTTCCCCGCGGCACCCGGCCGGTTCTCCACGACAAATTGCTGACCGAGTCGCTCCGAGAGCCATTGCCCCATCAGGCGCGCGAGGAGGTCAGTGGTGCCGCCTGGGGCAAAGCCGACGATGATGTGCACCGGACGCGAAGGATAAGTCTGCGCCCAGGCGACTCGAGAGATGACCGGAAGCCCGGCAGCCCCCGCTGCCAAACTTAAACTTAGAAGCGTTCTGCGGGCGAGTTTCATGTGGCGCCGCTCCGAAAGATTGATGGCGACTCTTGGATACGCGCGAGCGTGTCTCCCCGAGTCGTCGTTCGCGGTTGATAACTAGCTCATCCCGATATAATTTTCTTATTCTAATTTCGCATGCATCCATATTGATCAGGTTATATGAGGTTGGTCATGCAACTGCACGAGCGCATCGGGCGTCGCCTGAGGCTTCGCGACCTCAACATTTTCCTCGTCGTGGCAAAGGAGCGGAGCATGTCGAAGGCGGCCGACCTGCTCGCGGTTTCCCAACCCGCTGTCTCGAAGGCAATCTCTGAGATGGAATTGAATCTTGGCGTGCCGCTGCTCGATCGCGGCCCACGGGGCGTGGAGCCGACACTCTTTGGCCGCGCTGTACTCAAACGCAGCCTCGCGATCTTCGATGAGTTGAGGCAGACCGTGACGGATATCGATTCCCTGCTAGATCCGACGGTTGGCCTGGCTCGCATCGGAACTGCCGGCACCTTGGCGACGGGGTTGTGCCGGCTGTCATTGAGCGGCTCACGCGGCAGCATCCCGGCATCTCATTTTATGTCGTCGAAGGAGCGCTCGGCACGCTGCAACGCGAACTCCGCGAACGCAACGTCGAACTTTTAGTAGCTCGGGCGCTGCCGCCGATTGTCGATGAAGACCTGGAGTTGGAAGTGCTATTCAACGAGCGACAGGTTGTCGTC
>Ga0126369_10003878_pt1 | contig 10885 bp, 13 predicted proteins | sample PanSoiMetaPlot_1_FD_109646 | JGI IMG/M metagenome (GOLD analysis project Ga0126369, IMG submission 109646) | Tropical forest soil microbial communities from Panama - MetaG Plot_1 | ecosystem: Environmental > Terrestrial > Soil > Tropical forest > Bulk soil | place: Panama | collected 2016-02-17
CTGGATTGCCTCGTTGCACGGAACATCATCGCGCCGCCTCCTGTGCGTTTGCGGCAGCCTGCCAGGCGTCGGGCAGGATGAATGCGTCTACTCGCAGGCCGTCCGGCAACTTAGAGCCGGGATCCAGGTCTACGAGGGTTTCGAGGATCTTGGTATCTACTTTCTCGGTGGGCTCATCCGTGCGGACGTTCTTCGGGCCCAGTTGTTGGCCGACGCGAATTACGTGTCCCCAGAACTTCTGTTGGCCGAACGCATCCGCTGTGACGTATGCCCTTTGGCCCACTATCACCTTAGCCACGTCCGTTTCATCGACATCGACGCGGACGCGCAACGTCTTACGGTCGCCGATTGTCAACACCGGGTCGGGGACTGTGGAGGAATTCGAGACGCTTTCACCACTGCGGTGATGTTTGCGCAGGACCGTACCGTCAATGGGAGAACGGATGAAGGTCTTCTCGTAACGGGCTTGGGCTTCGGCGGATTGTCCTTCCGAAAGCTTCAGGTCCGCCTCGGCAAAGGAGCGGTCTTCTTCGCGGGCGCGATCGTCGACCAGAGCGTGTTGTTGGACGGATGCATCGTACTTCGCCTGGGCCACGTCAGACTCGCGCGCGTAGCGCTCCAGTTCTTCGCGCGACACAACTCCGGCGGAAAACAGTTCCTGGCGACGGCGTAGTTCTGCCTTGGCGTTCTCCATTACGGCTTTGGCTTCGCTCACCGAGGACCATGCTTCATCACGCTCCTGGCGGCGGGCGCCGTTGATCACCTTGCGGAGCACGGCCTGTTTCGCAATCACATTTGCCTGCGAGGATTCGACCTGCGCGCGATAGTCAGCATTCTCGAGCTCTGCCAGGACCTGGCCACGATGGATCGCGTCGCCTTCCTCTACGTAAACACTCTTCAGGCGACCGCTCAACTCGGAGCCGATCTTGATGTCTTCCGAAGCAGGCTCGACGCGGCCCGGCCCGGCAATCATGAATGGAGTCTTGTGAGCCGCAGCAGCGGCGGCGTTAGCTGAGGATTCATGCCCGCGGCGCGAGGCAACTACCAATGTTGCGGTAAGAAGAAAGACGCCTAAGCCAATCATCACAGACATACGGCTTTTCAGAGTCGCAAACGAAAAGTTACTCATACCCGTTCTCCACTTCTTCAGGTTCAGTCATGTTTCTAGGCCAGGCCCATCGCAGCCTGGGGCAAGGATTGCGCCAGCAGTTCCGGAGGCACCGTTTCTGCCTCGGTGTTGCCGGCAATGGCTCCGTCTTCGATCCGCACGATGCGGTCGGCATAGTTCACGACCCGCGAGTCGTGTGTGACGATCACGACTGCACGTCCGCGCTTGTGGGCTAGTTCGGTCATCATTTCCATGACGGTGCGGCCCGTGTGCGAATCGAGGGCTGCTGTGGGTTCGTCGGCCAAGATGATTCCAGGATCGCCAGCCAGCGCCCTTGCGATCGCAACGCGCTGTTTCTGGCCTCCGCTCAGGTCTGCGGGAAATGCGTTGTACTTTTCTCCTAGTCCAACTTGCTCCAGCAATTCGTGCGCACGAAGTTTGGCTCTAGAGGAGGACGCACCTTTCAGATCCAGCATTAGTTCGACGTTCTCGCCGGCTGTAAGAGTGGGGAACAGGTTGAATCCCTGAAATACAAAGCCGATGTGCTCCAGGCGCAGAGCGGGCAGTTGCTTCTCGCTCAGGCCGACTACTTCCCTTCCCGCAACGCGCACGCTGCCGGAGGTTGCGGTGAGGATGCATCCCATGATCGAGAGCAGCGTGGTTTTGCCACTGCCGGAGGGGCCCATCAGCATCAGCAACTCTCCGGGGTGGACATCCACGTCGACTCCACGCAGGGCGAGCGTGCCGCTTGTGCCTTCCTCGTATTTCTTGAGTAACTGTCGAACTGCGATTGCGGACTGCATACTTACTCCTTCTCGGCCTTGTGTTCCGTGGTAAATCGAAACCTTTCACCACGGGGGACACAGAGGAACACGGGGAAATCTCTTACCCCTTGAAGACCATCGCGGGATCGATTCTCGTCACTTTGTTGATGGAAACTAACGCTGCCCCCACGCACATCAGCAGCGTCAGGAAAAACATCCCCACAGCCATCGGCGGCGGCATCAAGATTGCGGCGCCGCCTTTTTGACTGCCGTTGACTACGAATACGCTGACGATCATCCCCAACGCGTAGCCCAGTACTGCGGCAATCGCGGCTTGCTTCATGATCACTTTGTAGACGTAGCTGTTCGGCGCGCCCATCGCTTTCAGGGTGCCGTACTCGCGTATGTGATCGACGGTGGTCGCGTAGATCGTCTGTGCCACCACTACAAATCCGACCACCAAGCCCAGGACAGCTGCGATCAGAACCGCGACGCCGGCTCCGGTGGTGAACATCCAGTAGAACGTCGTCATACGGCTGAATTCGGCGGTCTTGAATACCTCGACGTCTTTCACGTTGGCGAGAAGATCGTGCCGCACCTGTTCGAGATTCGCTCCCGGTGCGAGCTTCACCAGGATGAACATCGTCTGGTCTTCCCGCAGGTTGGCGAAGTTCTGGGCGTTTTTGAAGGTCGTGAAAACGTAGGGTGAAGTCGTGAACGAACGGATGCCGCGCGTGAAACCGACTACCCGCGCCCGATATCCTCCGATCTCGAAAACCTCGCCAACACCCGTCACCCCTAGCTTCTGTTTGTAGAGTTCATCAAGAATCACTGCATCGGGAGACTTCAGATCCTCTATGCTGCCCTGCACCAGGTTCCACGGACGTTCCATCTTGTCGTCCACATTGATACCTACGATCTGAACTGAGTCCTGGCCTCCGTCGTGGCGCTTCCATTGGGTCCAGCGGGTAATCAGTTTTTGTGCGTCTCCGACTCCCGGTACCGCTCGTACCTGATTCAGCTTGCGCTCGCTGAAGGCGACTCCTTGCTCGACGTACGGCACGTTCTTGGATGTGATCCAGAGATCGGCGCCGGAGTGGTCGATCAGGTTTGAAGTCGCGGTCGTGAATCCGAGGAACAGTCCGAGTTGCACGACGATCAGCACCACCGAGAACACGATGCCCGTCAGCGTTACCGCGAGCCGCACCTTGTCGTGAAAGAGATTTCTTTGTGCTAACGGGGGCATCGTTACTTCCCTTCTCCGGTACTCCGAACCAGGCCGCGCATAGTTATGTCCAACATCATCTGTGCTCGATCTTGTATGGGGCGCCACTCCACCCAGAAGTCGCTGCCTTTGGCGATTTGCAATGAAATCACTCCGTGGACCGACGCCCACAACGTTTGCGAGATCAAGTCGGCGTCAGTGAATTCTTCGCGAAAGCAACCCGCTTCAAGCGCCTGCTGCACCGCCCATTTCAGGAACGCATAGGCATCCACTTCGGGATTACCCATAATTTCGCGGTCCATCTCATCCGGTTCGTGCACCGGAACGGGAGTCATGAACATGAACTTGTAGTGATTGGGATAGCGGATCCCGAAATCGACATAGATCGCGCCGATCTGCTTGAGGCGCTCAACCGGGTCGGTCGAGATCATGGAACTCTGAAAAACCTTAGCGAGTTGGGCGTAGTCTTCGTGGCAAAGTTCGCGGAACAGTTCTTCTTTGTCGGCAAAGTGGACGTAGATGGCCGTAGGGGAGTATTCGATCTTCTCCGCGACTTTGCGCATGGAGACACCCTCATAGCCTTCCGTGATAAATAGTTCGCGGGCTGCGTCGAGAATCTTGTCTCGGGTTTCGGACTTCTCTCGTTCGCGTCTTTCTTTGACTCCCATAACGTTGGTACCTTGGTTAACGATGTTAAGTTAACGGGGTTAAGTTACTGCGCGTCGTTAGCTGGTGTCAAGAGGAATTTTGCGGATTGGCGCTAAGTAATTGAAAAAGAGTAACATCTAGTTCGTTGATGAGCCTTGAAGAGTGCCGATTACCGCCTCAATGAATGAACTGGCGCGAGAAACTTTATCGTCCGACCATCGCCCGATTAGCCCCACGCTGTCGGACGGACGAATGCGTCCGTCCCTACACAGGACGCTGCTGCGGTTGATCCAACTTCGTCGGTCGGATACAAATGAAGTCACTCATGAAACAGGGCTCGGTGAACCGCACGGACGCGTACGATGCGTTTCTCCGAACATGGGGGCTGGTCCGCAACCGCTCACTTTGGATTGTTTTGATCGCGTTTCTTCTGCGTGTCGGCTGGATTCTGGTCGGCCATACCTACAAGTTCAAGACCAGCGACGACAACTTCAGTTTCGGATGGGAGATGGGCCGCATCGCTGCCTCGCTTGCCGCTGGACACGGCTTCAGCAGCCCGTTTGGGCCGCCTACTGGACCGACTGCCTGGGAGCCGCCGTTGTACCCCTATCTGATGGCCGGAGTGTTTCTGCTGTTCGGACTCTACTCGAAGGCTTCGGCGTTTGTGCTATTGACGCTAAATAGCGCTTGCTCAGCTCTGACTTGCCTTCCGATTTTTCTAATTGGCAAACGAGTGTTCTCCGAAAAGGTGGCGGTCGGTTCGGCCTGGGCATGGGCTTTGCTGCCGAACGTGATGTTCTGGTGCACACGTGCGGTATGGGAAACGAGCCTCTCAGCCTTGCTGTTAGCCACAGCATTTTGTCTGGCGCTCACGCTGGAGGACCGGGATGGCTTGCTTCCCTGGATCGAGTTCGGGGTGTTGTGGGGACTTATCGCCTTGAACGGGACTTCCCTGCTCTCGTTTCTCCCGGCTGCGGGTTTGTGGGCGTGGTATCGGAGGGCGAAGCGCGGAAAGCGGTCGTTGGCGGGTGTCGCGCTGGCGTCGCTTATCTTTTTTGCGTGCATTACGCCGTGGCTGATGCGCAATTACAGTGCATTCGGGAAGTTCATCTTTATTCGCGATAACTTCGGCGCAGAGCTTCGGCTGGGGAATGGTAATGGAGCGGACGGCACTTTGATGTTGTATTTGGATCCGCCGCATGATCCGTACGCCATGCACCAGTTTCAGTCGATGGGGGAACTCAACTACATTGCGATGCGGAAGCAGCAGGCGGTCAATTACATCAAGGCGGATTATGGACGCTTCGCCGTTCTCTGCCTCAAGCGATTCCTGATCTTCTGGGCGGGGCCGCCTCGGGTCACAGATCCGCCCTGGCTCGGTCCGGCAAAGGATTCGTTGTTCCTAGGTTCCTCTTTACTCGCAATTTGGGGGTTGGGACTGGCGTTGCGACGGCGGAGGCCGGGCGCGTGGCTTTTCTTTTGGCTGATGCTGTTGTATCCGGCAATCTATTATTTCGTTTACGCGATTCCTCGGTACCGGCACGCGATTGAACCGGAGATGGCGATTCTGTGCGTCTTCTTGCTGACCGAGGCTGGCAGGAAATCTACACGGTGCTGACCTTGAAAGTTTCCCTAGCCGCAAACGTTGTGATTTATTTGATGGGACGGCGCGACTTGACTTGGGCAGCTAGTGCCGTCCCTCCGGGACTCGTTGGACTTTCCCCGCTTTACCCAGGACTTTCGTCCTGGGCTAACTTATGTCGCCGCTCCGCGGCTGGGGATTGGCGCATTCTGCTCCACTCCTCTCGTCAGAATCGTTCTGCTCCACTCCGCGCCTCTCCTCAGAGTCATTCTGCTCGACCACTCTCGCCAGAACATAGTTCGCACGATATCGATCTCACATGCGCGCTTGAACGCGTGCTCTTTGAAAAGGCGCCCGCCCCCGCGCGGGTTTTTTTTCGGCCTGCTACGGTTTTTCTTCCAGATCAATCTTGAGGACGTGAATTTGGTTGAGCTTGGGATCGAGGACACCCGTCACAACCACGCGGCGGCCCTCGAATCCGTGCACGAGGTCCGAGCGATCCAGCCGATAGACATTTTTTCCGGCCGACAGCACTAGGTATCCGCCCAGATGCTCAATGCAGTACACAGAGCAAGTATTGGGGGTGCCGCCCATGGACTTCGACTTCAGCATCTCCTGGTGCGAGCGCGTGAGGGAATGGACGTTGAGCGCGCATTGGCTGTCGGAGATCTCTCCGTGAAAAGTCTGCGCGTTCTGCGCAAGTGTTGTCGCGGCCGTGATAGATAAAACAACGGCACATTCCAGGATGAATCGCCTCATAAACGCTCCTCAGGGCAGCACAATCACCTTCAGGTGCATGCCTTCGTGCTCTTCACTGCAGATCACGGTACAAACCGCGACGTACTCACCCGGCTCACTCGGAGCCGTCATCAGGAACTCCTGCGTTCCTGGTTTGAACAACAGGTCCCATCCTTCGACTTTGCTTCGGTCTTTCGCGCGCAATAGCGTGAAACCGTGAATGGATCCGTCGCGGTTCCATGACTTGGCTTTGCGGGCGGTTACGCGCAGCAGGATCTGCTCTCCCGCTCTTACGGTAATCTCGGGAACATGCATTCCTGCGATCTTGTAGCGGCTGTCCTTGTCGGCAGTGAGCTCGATGGTTCGAACTTGCGCGTGGACCGTTGAAGTGCACACGGCGACTAGGGCGCAAGCTACAACAATCAACCCGCTGCGATACGTACCTCTCATAAGCTCATTGGTCCGGAAGTCATTGCGTCATGTAGAAAAGAATCAAACGCTGATCTTCGTTCGTAATGGTTGCCCGGACGCGCATGTGCCGGAGGGCGGTCGCCATCATGCGCGGAGGAAATTTCTGGGGCGCGGCATGGCATCGGCCACAGTTGGCACGGAAGCGTTTTTCGCCCTCAATGCGCGTTGTGTCGGCGTCGGCAGTGCCCACTACCGCAGCGGACTCCGCCGATTTTCTGGCTGAACTCGATCCAGCACACAGGGGTAAGCTCAGAGCCAGAGCTCCGAATGCTCCCAAAACGATCCAGTGCCAATTCTTTTTCAATGAGCCTCCCGCGGAGCGCCCGTCGGACCGAGCGGAACCAGAAAACGGTAGGCAAGGCCAAAACTCCACTGATTGAAGTTTCCGGCCGTGCTGAACTGGCGGCCGTAGCTGAAGATGCCCTTCATGCCGTCGCGCAGAAAATAGTTCAGGCCGAAATCGGCCTCGCGCGTGTTGGCTGCGGGCAGACCAAGAGCATCTTCCGCGTCAGCCCCAATTTCTCCCACAAAGAACTGCTGGGCGCGTGCAACGAATTCGGTGTGTCGTAAGGCGCGCTGCCAGAACGGTACCTGGCTGAGGCGGTAAGCGCCCTCAATCCAGTACCCGCTTCCCTCAAACGAACGCGCGTACTCGGAACGAATGCTGAGCGGTATCCGGGTGGGCTGCCAGCCCATATGGAAACCGAAGGCATTCTTGCGGTCGTCCTGCAAGGTTTTCTGCCACGATCCACCGACTTCGAGGCGAGGCGCCGGAAAGAAGAATCCCATGCGGCCGCCCACGTGACGCTCGGAATCTACGCTGTCAAGGCCAATGCTCGTCGCAGAAACATAGATCGCGTAGTTCATATTGGCGCGCGGGTTGATGGGAAAGCCTCCGCGGAACATCGCACCATCGCTGGGAGCGGTGCGGATGGGCAGAATCAGCGGATCGGGCTGCAGGTATCGAATCCAGACGGGATACAGGCGCTCGTTGAAAATTCCGAATGGCGTGAGAAAGCGGCCCGCGGTGACAGTCAAATATGGACTCGCGATGTAATCGACTTGTGCATAGTCGACGTGCTTGTCGACAGGGCCACCGTATGGCCCGCCTCCCGGTGGCCGCTGAAATTCTCCCTCGAATTCCGCACGGGATTCGATCAGCCAGCGATCACCAATTGGAACCAGCAGGACAGGATTGATCTGGGTGTCGATGACATTGTGTCCGCCGGTGACGAAGCTGAATGCACCGATGTTGCCTGTCAGGATTGGAATCGGTTTGTCACTCTGCTCGACTTGCGCTCGCAATTCATGGGAGACCGCCAGAAAATACAAAAGGACGGTCAGACAGAGAACGGTCTTTCGCCGGCGGCCGGTTGCGGTTTTTGTGAGCAGAGACACCAATGGGACCCCACGGTTAGATTGTCGTTAAGGTTCAGAGCCGAGGGAATGTAACCGAGGTATTGCGACGACCGGAGGGGCAAAATCTGGCTTCTCAGCCAGACTCACTATTTTGCGCCGGAGACGTCTAAGCTATTGAAACGGAGGGAATCATGGATCTTCATCGCCGTTCCGCTACGTGGTTGGGCGCCGCACTGGGAAGCTTCTGTGCCCTGCTGGCTCTTGCGATCGGTGCGCACGCTTCGGATCATCGCGGTGCTTTTACGGAAGAGTTTCATCGGACGTATCCCATTAGCGCTGAGGGACGCATCGAACTCGACAATATCAACGGTTCCGTCCATATCTCCAGCTGGGACCGCAACGAAGTGAAAGTCGATGCGGTGAAGTATGCCGACAGCAAAGAGCGTCTGGAGGAAGCGAAGATTGAAATTGAATCGGGACAGGACTACGTTTCGATTCGCACGCGGTACCCAGATCACGACAACAATTGGAATTGGGGCTCGCATAACAATCCGGCCAGCGTGGAGTACACCCTCACTGTTCCCCGGACGGCCCGGCTGGACGAAATCAAGCTGATTAATGGGGCCCTTGACATCACCGGCATGGCCGGAGAAGTGCGCGCTTCCTGCATTAATGGGCGGTTGGAAGCGCACGATCTTGCGGGACGCGCGAAGTTGTCAACGATCAACGGCCGCATGGATGCGCATTTTTCGCAGCTTTCTGGGCAGGATATTGAGTTGAATTCCGTTAACGGGTCAGTGGAGTTAACGATTCCTTCCGATTCGAATGCCGAGGTGGAGGCTAGTACCGTCTCGGGTGGCATCAGCAATGATTTTGGACTACACGTCAATCATCACAGATTTGTCGGACACGACCTTCGCGGAGAGATTGGGACGGGTGGTGCGCATATCCGGCTGTCTGATGTGAATGGGCGCATTGAGATTCAGCACGCGCAGGACGGGCACGCTGTGAGCCCTGTGAAAGACCGGAATCATGGCGATAAGGATGATGACGAGATCTAGGGAACTCTGATTTAGCGGCACACGAGCGGAACGCAAGGTCCCTCGACTTCGCAGAGCCGAAAATCGGGCAATTCTGCTCCGCTCGGGATGACAACGGCGAACTAATAGATCGTGTATCCAGGGGCCGGGGTACGCAGATCGGGCTTTGAGGCCATCAGCAGCAATGCCCCTTCACGCTTGAACGCCCGCAAATCCTCCAGGCTGTGGAAAGACTTTGTTTTGTAATCGTCGGGCGTGGGGGTGTCATCGGGAATGCGGTGCGCTTCTACGTTTTCGAATGCGTGCTGTTTCAGAAGTTCGATGTATTCGGCTGCGGAGCGTACATGCACAGGCACTTTCAGCTTGTCGACCCATTGCAGGGAATATTGGTTGTCTTTATAGAGATTGATCAGGATGAAGAGTCTGCCACGCGGCGCCATTACGCGAAATAACTCCATCAGCGCGCGATCTTGATCGGGATAGTAGTAGAACGACTCCACTGAAAGAACTTTGTCGAAGAAGTTTTCTTCCCACGGAAGCTGCTGTGCCGATCCCCAGACGTAAAGGATGTTGTCGAAGTCTTTTGACTGCTCGCGTGCGAGCCGGACCATCTCATCGGAAATATCGAGTCCCACAACCTGACCGAATCCCTCGGGACCATCGCCTACGAGACGCGCGAGCAGACGGGTGGCCCATCCCGAGCCACAGCCTAGATCGAGGACGCGTTCGCCGGGGCGGAGATTCATCAGGCGAATCGTCTTCTCGGTGATGTTGAGATGGTGTTGCTCCATCTTCGGGCCTTCCCCGGCGGCGGCCCAGCGGTTGAATTCCTGTTGAAGTTTGTCGTCGGGAGTTGGGGGCTTGTCAGGCATCATGATCCTCGGATGGGCTTCCTTCTATTGTGAGCGGCGTCTTAGGTCGTTCATCAACCTGCAATCGGAAAATGTCAGGGCGTGCGTAGTGTCCGACCACATCGAGGTCGTACTTCCCACGAACGATCTGCGCGCGATCGATCTCAGCCGTCAAAATAGCTTCTCCTTCGAAGTTTGGGCCAGCCAGAAAATTCCCGAAGGGATCGACGATGCAGCTTCCCCCTCTAGTGACGACGCCCTGCGGGTCGCCAGTGAAACTTGCGCCGTATTCGGGCGGGAAATCTGACTATCGATTGAACTGGTTGCAGGAGAGCACAAAACAGCGGCCCTCGACCGCGATATGCCGCATTGATGCAATCCAGGAGTCGCGTGGATCGGCGGTCGGCGCACAATAAAGCTCGATTCCCTTCCCATACATCGCCGTACGCAGCAATGGCAGGTAGTTCTCCCAGCAGATGACTGCTCCTAATTTGCCCAAAGGGGTGTCGAATACCGGCATAGTCGAGCCGTCGCCGAAGCCCCAGACAAGCCGCTCGGAAGCAGTAGGCATGACCTTACGGTGCTTGCCAAGATAGGTCCCCTCCGGAGCAAAGAATAGAACCGTGCAGTAGAGAGTGCCGCCATGGCGCTCGATCACGCCGATCACAAGATAGATCTGGCACTTTTTTGCGGTTCTACCGAGAGCCTCGACAGCGGGACCGGGTACATCGATGCTGCTCTCCCAATACCGGTGAAACTGCTCGCGACCTTCGTCGGTTCGTGAGCCCACTACCGCTCCGAAGTCCATGCCTCGTGGATAGGCTGAGACAAAAGCCTCCGGAAACAGGACCAGGCGCGCCCCCTTCCGCGCCGCCTCAGTGGACAGGCTGTCGACCTTCTTCAAGGTGCGTTCAGGGTCGAAAATCACAGGAGTGCTCTGGACCACAGCTGCGATGAATCGCTCGGTTCGCGATCTCTTGGGGGATGGCTTTCGTTTTCCAGTCTTCATGTTCTCGGGACTGCGGGACGATAGTCCGCCAGACGCGACAGTACGTCCGGCGACGCTGAACCCTCCACTATGCTACATTCTTGTTCTTTA
>Ga0126369_10003879_pt1 | contig 10883 bp, 10 predicted proteins | sample PanSoiMetaPlot_1_FD_109646 | JGI IMG/M metagenome (GOLD analysis project Ga0126369, IMG submission 109646) | Tropical forest soil microbial communities from Panama - MetaG Plot_1 | ecosystem: Environmental > Terrestrial > Soil > Tropical forest > Bulk soil | place: Panama | collected 2016-02-17
ATCGCGCCGAGCAGGAAACTATCAGTCCATTCTGCAAAGGTGGCGGCGAAATAGGCGCCCAGCATGTAGAGCGAGCCGTGCGCCAGATTGACGAGATCCATGATCCCGAAGATCAGCGTCAGTCCCGCCGCCAGCAGGAACAGCAGCATCCCGAGTTGAATGCCGTTTAAAAACTGCTCGAAAAAATAGAGCATGATCGATTAAACCCTCGTGTTCGCCAGCACCCCGGCTTGGCTCATCCACTCGAGCTGGACGCCACGACCGGCATGAGGGCACGGGGGGTAGAAACCGCGGCGATCTCGGGCCGGCAATGGCAACGATGGGGCCGTCAAGCCGGCGATGCGAGAAGTGGTGCACACTCACTTCATGGGGCAACGATCGTGGAAGCGATCCTGATCATCCTTGACGATGGTCGCGACGCTGCGAAGCGAATAGCTGCCATCAGCATTCTTTGCAGCGTCCTGTAGATAAAAATCCTGGACCGGGATGTGGTTGTTGCCAAATTTGAAATTGCCGCGAACCGACTTGAAGTTCGCTTTCTCCATTTCCTTGCGCATACCTTCTTTGCTGCTGAGATCGCCTTTGACGGCGGTAACCGCCGAATCGATCAAGCCCACCGCATCGTAAGTTTGCGCGCCATAGAATGACGGAGACGCATTGTATTTCGCTCTATAGTCTGCGACATATTTCTGATTGGTAGGGTTGGGAAGGTCGTTGACCCACTCCTGAGCGCCGGGCACGCCGACGGCAAGATCTTTCAAGCGCGGCAGCGACAAATCGTCGATCGTGAAGGCTGTGTATAGCGGAATTTGTCCCCTAAGTCCGGCTTGCACGTATTGCGTAACAAACTGGACGCCGGCGCCGCCTGGATAAAAGGCAAAGATCGCATCCGGCTTTGCAGCGCGCGCCTTTGAGAGTTCCGCGGAAAAATCAAGCTGATCGGGCCAGCGCGTGAGCTCCTGACCGACGATTTGACCTTTGAAGGTCTGTTGCACGCCTGCCAGCATGTCCTTTCCGGCGGCGTAATTCGGACCGATCAGAAAGGCGGATTTTACTCCTTTCTGATTCATATAGAGGCCGACTGCCGCAGGCGTCTGATCATTTTGCCATGACGTGGAAAAGGCGTAGGGCGAACACAATTCGCCGGCGAACTGCGATGCGCCCGCATTGGTGACAACCGTCATCGTCTTGGAATCGATCAGCGGCTTGAGCGACGCGAGCAGGACGTTCGACCAGATGTAGCCGACGACGAAATCGACATGATTGGATTCGATGAGCTCCTGAGTTTTCTGCACCCCCACTTCCGGCTTTGTTTGGTCATCGGCATAGATGACTTCAACCGCCAGCCCACCAAGCTTGCGGCCATGATGGTCGAGCGCAAGCTCGAACGAATTCTTCATATCGTTGCCGATCGCAGCGGGAGGACCGGTGAAAGTCGAGATAACGCCGATTTTAATGGTTTTATCCTGCGCCGACGCGGGTCCCGAGGCCAGCGCCAATGCGGCCCCCGCCGCAATCCATACTTTTTTCATTTCACTCCCCTTTTCCGATAGGCAACGCCCGTCTGTCAGAGCATATCAAAATACTCGCGGTGCTCCCATTCGCTGACGTCGGATTGTTCCCGGTTATTGGGCGTTTCCTTGTGGTAGCGAGCGATCTCAGCTTCCTTCAAGCGAGCGTAATAGTCCACGAAGTCTTCGCCAAATCCGGCACGGAAACAAGCGCTAGCGCGTAATGCCGCAACGGCCTCTTCAAGCGAAGCGGGCAGTGCAAGCCCGGAGCTCTTTTGATACGGCGCGTGGTTTGGCGAGCCAGGATCGAGATTGCGATTCATTCCATCGAGCCCAGCGTAAATCTGTGAAGCCATGTAGAGATACGGGTTCGCTAGCGGTTCACCGCCGCGGTTCTCAAGATGCGTCTTTGGATCCCCCGGCTCACCTATGACGCGCATCATGGCGCCGCGGTTATCCTTGGCCCATACCGCCTGTATCGGCGCCATCGTGTTGACGCCCTGATAGCGCTTGTAGCCGTTGATGGTCGGCGTCGTGAACGCCGCGGCCGCCGACGCATGGGCTAATAGCCCTGCCAAAAACTTGCGTCCCAGCGGTGACAACACGTCCTTGTCATTCTGCGATGCAAAAGCATTCGCCCTTGATTTTGTCTCAAGCAGTGACTGGTGCAGATGCCATCCGCTGGGGAGCGTGTTTGGCAGGCGCGGCCGGCACATGAGGCTCACCAGATAGCCGTGACGCCGCGCCACCTGTTTCAGCGTGCTGCGAAGCAGCACCATGATGTCACCCGCTGTGATGCCGGTTTCCGCAGCGAAGGTAAATTCATACTGGCTGGGACCAAATTCAACTTCGAGCGATTGCAGCGGCAATTCAAGCGCAACGACATTCTTGTGCAAGACGTCAAGAACTGGCGCGATTTGATCGTAACGGCCTTCCGTGAGGTATTGGTAGCCATGCGTCGTATGGCTCACCAGTGGCGCTTCGGCCGGCCACTGCAGAGTCTCAGTGCCAAGCCGGGCGTCTTCGATCTTGAAGAGATGAAATTCAATTTCTATGCCGGCAACGTAATCGAAACCCGCTTTTGCCAGCTTGGCCAGCGCATCGGAATAAAGCTGTCGCGTTGCGATCGGGACTTTCTTGCCATTGGCGAAATAACAATCACACAGAACCCAGCCGGTATTGTCGGCCCATGGCAGGATGCGGAAGGTCCGCGGATCAGCGAGCATGATGAAATTGCCGGCTCCGCTCATTTCCGAGACGCCAATTCCGGCGCCCGGCTCGAAAACCGGAAAAACCGTGCGATGCGCCGTGTCCTTGGCCAACAAAGTGCTGGTCATTGTGACGCCGTTGCGCAGCGCTTGCGATGCTTCTCCGGCGGGAAGCGTTTTGCCGCGCAAGACGCCGTGTTGATCAGGAAATGAAAAGCGCACCAATTCGAGATTCTTTTGCACGATTGCTTTGTCGATGCCGGCAGCGGCGCGAGCTTGGTTTTCGCTCCACATGCCGTACCGATCGACGAAGCTTCGAGCCAACGAGCGGCGTTTGTGCGAAGACATGCTGCTGCCCGATTTGCTCCCCGGCTTTCCGTCGGCGCCGCGGTTAGATCAAACGGCCCAGCTGGCCGCGCTGCGCTTGTTGGCGTCGGTCCGCTGCCAATAGCTGCGCCAGTCGTCCGTCGGGCCGATACCATCGATGGCTGGCGGCCCGGTCATCGCTTTTGCCGCGGTCGCATCGAAAATGATCGGAGGGGATCCGCCCTTTTCCATCGCATCCATTGCGGATCGCAGCAACCGTCTATATGCGGCGATCGCCTTGTCGGATTGACCGAGGTGCTCGCGGGTTCGATCGGCGATCGGCCCCATAGACTCACAGGCCCACTGATCGTGAACGTTAATGTCGGCGCCCATCCCGGTATATGTCTGGTGCTCCTGCTCGTGCGGATCGAAACCGTAATTGTTGCGCTTGTTCTTTCGCGGCACATAGTCCGGTAATTCATAAAGCTGCAGGCGCTGGCGGCGCATTTCGTCCTTGTCGACGGGCGCTCCGAAGCTGGTGAAGATGGCGTACCAATAATGTTTCGTATCGTCGATCGGTACATGCCACTGCGTGATGGTCATTTCGCGGCTCATCGGAATGACGAAAGCATTTGGAAAAACCAAATTCGTCACGCGGACGTGGGTGTTTTGCGCATCGATCTGACGCAGTGCCAATATGCGGAAGCCAAAATCGGTTGTCTCGACGTCGATGCGCGGTCTGGGAAACTCGCGCATAATTTTTGTCATCGGCATCGCGGAACCGATCGAGGTGTCGCGAAACAGTTTGCCGTAACCTTGCTTTGGATCCTCGTCGTGAAAAAAACGATGCAAGAATGACGTGTGCGCCGGATCGATGCCGACTTCGAGGGACTGAAGCCAATTGCAATCAATCATTCCCTTGAAAGAAAAGGTGTGCGAATTCGGAGCAATGAAGCAATCGAAGCGCGGAAATTCGGGCGGCGCTCCGGGTCCCAAATAGGCGAACAAAATTCCACTATGCTCGACCACCGGATAGGCTTTTTGCCGGATATTGCGACACAGGTTGCTCTCCTCCGGCTCAGCAGGGGTTTGCAGGCATTGTCCATCAATATCAAACAGCCAGCCGTGAAAAGCGCAGCGCAAACCACCGTCTTCAAGCCGCCCATACGCAAGATCGGTGCCGCGATGTGGACAGGAGCGGCCAAGCAGGCCATAGCGCCCGTTGTTATCGCGAAAAATCACCAACTCTTCGTCCAGAAGCCTTACCGGCTTGATCGGCCGCTCTCCGGCCAGTTCATCGACCAACGCCGCTGGCTGCCAATAGCGCCGGAGCACCTGTCCGGCTGGCTTACCGGGGCCAACGCGGGTGATGCGGTCATTCTGGTCCGCGCTGAGCATAACTGTCTCCGAAATCCTGTGTTACGGAACCACGGTCCTGTTCACGGCATACCTGTCCTTGCAACCTGATGAATAGCCGATTTTTGCGAAATTTGCAGTCCCGGGCGTTTGCACGGTAGCACCAGTTGATTTCAACGAGTCGCAAAGCCGGTGCGGGGGCTAGTCGCGGTCTGTTCTTATGCCAATGCTGGGCGAGCAAGCAGCAATTAACGGAATCGATGGATGAGCTGATGGCGCAACAAATAGAACTTGGTCTGGACACATTCGGCGACATTCAGGCTGGCGCTGATGGGCAAGCGCTGATGCATGCGCAAGTGATCCGGAACGTGATTGAGGAATCCATTCTTGCCGACGAGGTGGGCGTGTTTTGCATCGGGCTGGGCGAGCATCACCGGCCCGATTTTGCCATATCGTCCCCCGAGGTGTTACTCGGCGCGATTGCCTCGCGCACGACGCGCATTCATCTCGCTTCATCCGTCACCGTGCTTTCGTCAGACGATCCCATTCGCGTCTTTCAGCGGTTCTCGAGTGTCAATGCGATATCGAATGGGCGCGCCGAGGTCATCCTCGGTCGCGGCTCGTTCACTGAATCATTTCCGCTGTTCGGTTACGACTTATCGAATTACGAAACGCTGTTCGATGACAAACTCGATCTGTTTGCCGCGATCTTGAAGAACGAGCCAGTCACGTGGCGAGGGCTGACACGCCCTCCCCTCACTAATCAGCGCGTATATCCGCCGACTGAAGGTGACGCCCTCAAGACGTGGATTGGCGTCGGCGGCAGTCCAGAGTCCGTTGTTCGCGCGGCGCATTACGATTTGCCACTGATGCTGGCCATCATCGGCGGCGATCCAAATCGCTTTCGCCCTTACATCGATCTCTATCACCGCGCCTACGCGCAGTTCGGCAAACCGGCACGCGAGATCGGTGTGCATTCGCACGGCTATGTCGCCGAGACCGACGATAAAGCGCGTGAGGAGCTGTGGCCGGATTACAAAAAGATGCGCGACCGGATCGGCGCCGAACGCGGTTGGCCGCCGATGACGCGGGCGCAATTCGACGACGAAATTGAACGTGGTTCGCTTTATGTCGGCTCGCCGGAAACGGTAGCGCGCCGGATTACCGCGACCTCCAAGGCGCTCGGCATTTCGCGTTTTCATATGAAGTACAGCGCCGGGATGCTGTCCCATGAAAAAATCATGCGCTGCATCGAGCTCTATGGCCGCGAGGTGATCCCGCTTACGCGCGATATGCTTGCGTAGTCGCGCCCCACGGTGAGCGCGCGCAAACTTATCCGCGTTCGCCAGCAACCCAGGTCTGACGCACCTCGACAGACTCATAGTCAATCGCGATCAGGTCGGCGCGCAATCCTGGGGCGATTCGACCGAGCTCGGCGTCGAGCCCAAGGAATTGGGCCGGGTGCAGCGAAGCAAACCGAAGCGCGTCCGTTAGTGGTGCGCCGAGCAGGCGAACGCAATTGCGCACCGCGCTCGCCATGTCGAGGCAGCTTCCGGCAAGCCGCCCGTCCTGCCGTGTGCAGCGCCCATTCCGTACAGAAACCTGGTCGCCGTTGAGAGTGAATGTCGTCTGGGTGCCGCCGACTGGCGGCATTGCATCGGTCACCAGAACTGGCCGGCCGCGGCCGCGCAATGCGAGCCGCAGCATCGCCGGAGCGACGTGGACGCCGTCGACGATGAGGCCGTACCACACATCGGCACAATCCAACGCCGCGCCGATCGGCCCGGGCTCGCGCGAGTCGAGCCCTCGCATGGCGTTGAACAGATGCGTAAAGCCGGTCAGGCCGGCAGCGATAGCTTCGCGCGTCTGTGCATAGGTCGCCATGGAATGGCCCAGTGCGACGCGAACGCCAGTCCTTGTGAGCTTTCCGATAAAGTCAGAGGGCACCCGTTCAGGCGCCAGCGTGACAAGAGTCACGCGCCGCCGCCTTGCCATGATCACATCGAGATCACGCGCGCTCGGATTCCGAATATGGCGCGCGTCATGCACTCCCGCTTTTTCCGGGGAGAGGAACGGGCCTTCTAGATGTATACCGAGAACGGCAGGGTCAGCGCCGCCAAGTTCGTCGACCGCCGCCACGGCGGCTTCCATTTTTGCCGCGCTGTCGCTGATCAGGGTAGGAAGCAAGGCCGTGGTGCCGAACCGGCGATGCGCCGCGACGATGCGTCTTATGGTTTCCGGTGTGGGCGCATCATTGAATAGAACATCGCCGCCGCCGTTGACCTGAAGGTCGATAAAGCCTGGCGCTAGCCAGACTCCTTCCGCCAATTCTTGGACCGGCAGATTGGCCGGAAGCTCGGCGCGCGGCACGAGTCTCTCGATGCGGTCACCCGCGATGACAACCGCGGCATCGCGGTGCGCGACGGTGCCGTCAAAGACGCAGCTCGCGGCGATCGCGCGCGGCTGGCGGCTGGCTTCGGCACTCATCGCGTGCGCGTTACCTTTTGCAAGTGCCGCGGCCGATCCGCATCGGTCCCACGCTGCGCTGCGATTTTGACCAATAAGGCGTAAAAGCTTTGGATCATGCAGATAGCATCGGCGTCCGGATGATCGGGCGGCAGGGCCGGCAAGCGATCGGATTGTGGAATTCCTGGCTCGGCGATGAGTACGCGAGCGCCCTTGCGCCGCAGATCGGCTACAAGGTCTGTCAAGCTGGCCGCCGCATCATCCCATGGATTAAATGCAAGGATCGGCAGCGCGCCGGATATAAGTGCAATTGGTCCATGACGGAACTCGGCAGCACTGAATGCCTCGGCGTGCAGCTCGCACGTTTCTTTCAGTTTCAAAGCAGCCTCGCGGGCGATCGCGAGCGTCGGGCCTCGACCGATCGTAATGAGGCTGTCGGCGCCGGCGAGCGCGGCAATTGCGGGGTCCCAATCGAGCCGGCCGGCTTGCGCGAGGCGATCTGGCAACCGCGCATGCGCCGACCGCATTGCAGGATCATCCGTCCAGAACGCCGTAAGCTGCAGCAAGGCCGCGAGCGAGGCGACAAAGCTTTTGGTCGCCGCGACGCTTCGTTCGGTTCCTGCGCCGAGCGGCAGAACGATCTGCGAAGCCTCTGCCAACGGGCTTTTTGCATCGTTGACGACGGCCGCGGTGATCGCGCCCGCTGCCCGCGCCATCGCCGCGGTCTCAATCAAATCGTCGCTTCGGCCAGATTGCGAGATCGCCAGAAACAATTGACCCTTTAGGTTTAATGCCCGGCGATAAACCGTCGCGACATTGGGCGCGGCTGCCGCGACCGGTATCCCAAGCCGCAGTTCGATCAGATGCTTGGCAAAGGTCGCGGCATGCGCCGAGCTACCGCGCGCGCAAGTAACCACCACGCCCGGCGGGCGGCGACTTAGCTCGCGGATAAGAGTAGCCAAAGCCGCGGCAAGAATGCTGGCCTGGCGATCGACCGCCGCCGCGGCCTCCTGCAAATCGCTTTCCATTCCAGCGGCAATTTTCATCCGTTCTCACCGCGACCAGACTACGCGACGTACTGCAGCGAGTCCGCCGCTTGCCGCGCCAACGTCAGTGCACCTTGCACGGCATCGCCGGCCGGCTCGATGAGCCGCGATAGTGTTTCCACGGCGAGCCAAGGCTGCAATGCTGCGGCAAGTCCGCCCATCAAGGCCAATTGTGGAGCACCAAGCGCAACCAGCCTTGCGGCAAGACTATCAATGTGGGCGGCGGCTGTTTGCATCAATTCAATGGCCACTGGATCGCGCTGGCGGGCGTAGTCGACGACGCGCGGTGCGAAGGTGCCGAATTCGCGCGGCGATGCGGCAGCAGTCCAGGCAACGATCGCGTGGGGATCGCTGGAAAAACTCGCAAACACGTCGCGCAGCAGCGGCGTCCATGCGATCCGTCCGTCATGCGCCCACAATGCACGACGCAACGCTTCACCCCCGATCCATGCCCCGCTGCCTTCATCGGAAATGGGAAGACCCCAGCCACCGATGCGATGGGTTTTTCCCTTAATCAGCGCCCACGCCACCGCGCCAGTGCCGGCAATGACCACACCTCCATCCCTGCCGCCGTGGGCGCCAAGACATGCGGCATGTGCGTCAGTGGTGATAACAGCGGCCCGGAAGGGGTGCCGGTGGCGTTCGGCGGCATCCAAATGCCTAGGCTCGCTCGCGCCGGCCAGAGCGAGACAGGCGACAATGCGCGAAAGGTTCTGCGGCGCCAACCCGGCATCCTCAAGACACCGGCCTGCAGCGTCGAGAACCGATGAAAAACTGGCCTCAATTCCCAGACGCAGGTTGGCCGGCCCGCCCGCGGCCTCGGCAAGCAAGCTCCCGGAATAGGCGCACAAACGGGCCCGGGACTGCGTCCCGCCGCCATCAACACCCAAAATTAGGAGATCTCGTTCAGCCATCAACTTCCTAAACTTATGGAATCGCTTCAGATTATACGAACAAAATAGGGTCAATTTGGTTTGTTTTTAAGGTCCGTTGCATTTCAACGCCGGCTAGGCCGTATTCAATCCATGGAGACTGAACGCGCCAGTCCACGGTTTTCGGATATCGACCGGTGGGAACCCGGCGATATCCTCGACGCATTGATTGAAAGCCAGATGGCGGCGGTCGCGGCTGTGCGGCCGGCATTGCCCGCCATACTGCATGCCGCCGCAGCGATGCATATGCGGCTCTGCGGTACTGGAAGATTGATTTACGTAGGCGCTGGCACGTCCGGTCGTCTCGCCGTCCAGGATGGTGCTGAGCTTATCCCGACTTTCAACTGGCCGCAGGAACGCCTGCTGCTTCTGATGGCAGGCGGCAAAGATGCGCTTTTGCGGTCGGCCGAAGGTGCCGAAGACGAGATTGACCAAGCCGCGCGGCTAATCCGGCAACATCGGATAGAAGCCGCGGATGTCATCATCGCGGTGGCGGCGAGCGGAACGACGCCGTTCACAGTCGCTTGCATGCGCGAGTCAAAACGGCGCGGAGCATTCACCATCGGCATTGCCAATAATCGCTCAACGCCCCTGCTCATCGACGCGGATTGTCCGATCTTGCTCGACACCGGTCCTGAGCCGATCGCCGGTTCAACGCGTATGAAGGCAGGCACCGCCCAGCGTGTGGCGCTCAACCTGCTGTCGACTTTGGTGATGATCCGGCTCGGCCGCGTGCATGAAGGCCTCATGGTCGATCTTCAGGCGGTCAATGCGAAGCTCGTCCGGCGCAGCCAAAACATTTTGCGCCGGCTTAGCGGCCGCGGCGAGCAAGAGCTCCGCGAGGCGCTGACGCGGGCCGGCGGGAATGTGAAGAAAGCGATGCTGATTTTGCAGGGCTGTACACCAGAGAAAGCCGCCGCTCTCTTGCAAGAGGCCGGCGGGCGCTTGCGGATCGCGCTGCGGCTTGCGGGCGGCCCGTCCGAACCGGCTTCGGACATACCGACCGTGGATGCCGATATTGCATCCGCGGTGCCCGACAAAGTCGAAGAGAAGTGACTTGATCCTCGCCGCGCAGTCGCTTTTTTAGTCCGACTTCGCAATTCGATCCAATTGCATGAGCCGCTCGAGCAGGGGCGGCAAATCCTTCAGCGGGATCATGTTAGGCCCGTCGGACGGCGCGCGATCGGGATCTTGGTGCGTCTCGATGAATAACCCTGCGATGCCCACAGCGGTCGCTGCGCGCGCCAGCACCGGAACGAAGGCGCGCTCACCGCCGGATGAAGTCCCCTGCCCGCCCGGCTGCTGCACCGAATGGGTGGCGTCGAAAATCACCGGCGCCCCGATCCTTGCCAAAATTGGCAGCGCCCTCATGTCCGAAACAAGCGTATTGTAGCCAAAGGACACGCCACGCTCAGTGACGAGCGCATTTGGATTGCCCGCGCCGGTGATCTTGGCCACGACATTGGCCATGTCCCAGGGGGCGAGGAACTGGCCTTTTCTTGACATTGACGGCGCGTCCGGTTTTTGCGGCGGCAATCAGGAGATCGGTCTGACGGCAGAGAAACGCCGGGATCTGCAAAACATCGACCACCTCCGCGACGACCGCGCATTGGCCCGGCTCGTGCACATCCGTGAGAACGGGAATGCCAAGCTCACTGCGCAAATCGGCGAAGACCGCGAGCGCCTGCTTGAGACCGAGCCCGCGCGCGCTCGACGCGCTGGTGCGATTGGCCTTATCGAACGAGGTCTTATAGACAAAGCCCAGTCCGAGCTTGGCAGTCATTTCCTTGAGCGCCGAGGCGATTTCGAAGGCATGCTCGCGGCTTTCTAAGGCGCAGGGGCCCGCGATCACCCCAATCGGCAGGCCGTTGCCGAACTTGACCTTGCCGACGGTCACGACCGCATTTGGTTTTCCGCTCATTGCTGCCCTGCAAACGCGATTTCTAGGTGTGGCGGCCGTGCTCTAGATCATGTTACCGCGGACTACAGGTCCTGTTGTAAAACATCAATTTATTGCAATTACTTAGTATCAACGAGTAGGTCATTAGGTAGGGCATA
>Ga0126369_10003880_pt1 | contig 10883 bp, 10 predicted proteins | sample PanSoiMetaPlot_1_FD_109646 | JGI IMG/M metagenome (GOLD analysis project Ga0126369, IMG submission 109646) | Tropical forest soil microbial communities from Panama - MetaG Plot_1 | ecosystem: Environmental > Terrestrial > Soil > Tropical forest > Bulk soil | place: Panama | collected 2016-02-17
GACGCTCACGAACGGCGTGAAGAATTACACGTATCCGGGAGTCACAGCCGGAACGTGCTTCTTCATCATGCCGCGTTTCCGCATGAAGGAGCTTGTCCACCACGATCTTCGTGTCGATATCGGCCCCGCCGATATTTCACGGCTGATCGAGGGCCAGCAGGTAGCACGGACACGGCGCGGTTCGTACGCAGACCTTGCCAACTCCGTGCAGAAGCTCACCCTGTCCACGTCGCCCACGTAATTTCAGACTTGGGGGCTAGGCTGCACGCCGCACACCTAGCCCCCACCTGAATTCCCGAAAGGAGGGAAATAGATGGCAAAGGCTCGGACAGGGGAGTCAGGCCCGTACAAGGCTCTGACGTACATTCACCTTCCCGTGGTCGAGAAGGATTACAAGCCGGGCGACACGGTGGAATTGGAAGACCTGGAAGCGGCAGGGCAGACGGACGACGATATCGCGACAATGGTGGAGCATGGCTCGCTTGGCGGCGAGGACGACATGATCAACCCGTCGCACATCATCCCCGATCCTGCCATGCCGACAATTGCCACCGTCGTTGCAGATGCACAGCGGCTCCGCGAGGAACTGAAATCGCGTGGCGAGGAAATTCCAGCGGAGCTAGACGCAGTGGCCGACCTGGATTACAACCAAGTCCAGGCTGGCGACGAGGGAAAGTCGGGTGACGCAAATGCTTGACACGATGCGCCATCAAACGGTCTGGACGTGCGAGAAGTGGTCGGAGGAGGCTTGTGACTTCGCTCGCAAGCGCTTGGATCGCAACGGAATTTCACACATTCCGGGCGAGCTTCGTGAAATCCTCACTCCGACTCGTAAGCTGTTCGTTCCTCGGCTCATGCCGATTCGCGAGGGGATTTCAAGCGCGATCCTTCGCGCAGTCGTCGGCCCGCCGGAAGAGTGCGCTGAAATCGTCGGCAACCTTCTGCTCAACGAAGGAATTCAGCGGCTTCAAGACATGTCGATGATCGCAACCGTCGTCTCCAATCAGGTTGCAGGCAACCCGTGGAGCAATGCGAACGCCTATACGGGCGTAGGAACGTCGAGCACGGCCGAAGCAGCCACACAGACCGATCTACAGGCTGGCGGCTTCTACAAGGCCATGAACGCGACGTATCCGTCACGGTCGAACCAAACCGTGAGCTTCCAGTCGGATTTCACCGGCACGGAGGCGAACCAGGCGTGGAACGAGTGGGCAATTTCAGCCGGTGCGACAGGCGCGTCGGGTGCAGGTTTCACAACAGGCACGACGAACCTGAATCGCAAGGTGGCATCACTCGGTACGAAGTCGTCGGGCACATGGACGCTGACGGCTCAGATCACGTTCTCCTGAAATTCGTTAGGAGCGCCGTCCTCCAAGCCGAGAGGGGGCGGCGCTCCTAGTGGGCACTACCTCTAATTACGGTATCCCCTATCCGCAGCCGTCTGCGAAGCCGAATCTCGCGGTTGACTTTCAAGCAATCGTCGCGAAGATCGACTCAGCGATTATGTCAATTCCGATCGGTGCGTCGTTCGAATGGGATTACGGCTCGGCGCAGATTCCATCGTGGGTAATTCTTCAGTACGGCCAAGCGGTTAGCCGGACGACGTATCCGGCTCTGCACAACCTTGCTGTTGCTGCGTTTTATCCTCACGGTAGCGGTGATAATTCCACGACATTCAACATCGCTGATAAACGAGGGCGGGCATCTGCCGGGAAAGACGATATGGGAGGGGCGGCAGCTAACAGAATTACAGCAGCGATTTCAGGAACGGCTGGAACAACGCTTGGCGCAGCAGTTGGAGTTGAGGGCGTCACTCTTGCAACTGCGTCGATGCCATCGCACAGTCACGGTGGAGCTACAGGTGGAATTTCAGCCGATCACTCGCACAGCGGAACCTCTGCCGGTCGAGATACAGCGCACAATCACAGTGATCCGGGGCATAACCATAGTCCGGCAATTGGTGGTATTCCTTCGCGTGGCGGATGGATGGGTGACGCGGACGGCTATTACTCTTCAGCCGGTGGCGATCCGATGGGCTGTTATTACGGCGGCTCGCAAGGCTGGTGCTACGCAAATACCGGAAACATGCAGTGCGGTGGAGAGTCTGCCGACCATTACCACGGCAATACAACAGGTGGAATTGATACAAACCATGTTCACGGAATCTATGCTGATGGCGGTGGCGGTGCCCATCTCAATACACAGCCGACGATAATTGCTCACAAGGTCGTGAGGGCGATCTAGTGGGCAGTACGACTCCTAATTACGCACTTCGCTATCCTGCTGGGAGCGATAAACCGAACCCGCAAGTCGATCTGAAGAACATGGCGCAGGATATCGACACCTACATCATGGGAATTGCAGTTGGAATGACGTGTGATTGGGATTACGGTGCAGCACAGATTCCAACCTGGGCCGTGTTGCTCTACGGTCAGGCGATTTCACGAACTGCGTACGCAAAATTACATACGCTGGCAAATCAGGCGAGCTATCCTCATGGCTCGGGCGATGGGAGCACGACTTTTAACGTTGCCGATAAGCGTGGCCGTATTGGTGTTGGAAAAGACGACATGGGTGGAACTGCGGCAGGAAGAATTACAGCGGCGATTTCAGGCACAGCCGGAACGGTGCTCGGTGCAGTTGTCGGAGGAGAAGGTGTGACTCTTTCGACAGCGCAAATTCCATCACATCGGCACAGTAATGCGACAGGTACCGTTTCAACTGATCACGGTCATAATGGGAATTCAGGTGGGCGCAGCCAAGATCACCAACACGGAGATTACGGGCATGGTCACCAACCCGCTTGTCGCGTTTACGCAGCCGATGGCTGGATTGGCACAGGAGGCGGTAGATTTTCAGGTGACGGTGGAGATGCATTCGGCCCGCATGCTGGCTCTTGGTTCTATACGAACACCGGCTATGTCAGTACGAATACCCCATCCGCTAACCACGGCCATCATACAAATTTCGGTACTGTTAGTTCGTGGCATACGCAGAGCATTGCATCCGAAGGCGGTGGCGGTGCTCATCCGAATACTCAACCAACAATTATCGTCAATAAGGTCGTGAGAGCACTGTAATGGGCACTACAGCGAATTACGGACTTCGCTATCCGGAACCGACAGACACTCCGGATATTCAGCGTGACATGCAGAATTTGTCAACGGACGTAGATGCGCTGATAATGACTGTCCCAATTGGCATGACGCTGGAATGGGATTACGGAGCGGCTGCAATTCCGTCATGGTCATTGCTGCAATACGGTCAAGCGGTTTCACGGACGCTGTATTCGGCTCTGCATGCGCTTGCGTCGGCTGCGAGCTATCCGCACGGCTCAGGAGACGGGTCAACGACGTTCAACATTGCGGACAAGCGCGGTCGAGTGAGCGCAGGAAAAGACGACATGGGCGGTACAGCGGCCTCTAGAATTACAGCCGCTCTTTCCGGGGCAAATGGTACAGTTCTCGGCGCAGTCTGCGGCAATGAGGGTGTAACAATTTCAACCGCAATGATGCCGTCGCATAATCACGGTGGCGCAACCGACATTCCATCGGCAAACCATGCACACCAAGCCGACTCAGGGACAGTTTCCGCGTGGCACACACACGGAGATTACGGGCACGGTCACAATCCTGCGAATACGACCGGCGCACAGCAGGGTTGGCTCGGAACCGGAAGCAATTGGTACTCAGGTGGTGACTCTCCACCGTGGTCGCCTGCATACGGGAGCACTTGGTACTGGAATAACACTGGTAATGCAAATCTTGCGACTGAGAATTACGACCATTCTCACGCAACGACTACAGGTGGTGCCAGTCAAAATGAAACGCATGCAATTTCAGCAGAAGGCGGCGGTGGAGCGCACTTGAACACACAACCGACGATCATCGTCAATCAGATTGTGAGGGCGATATGACAGAGACAGATTTGCCGCCGCTCATTCCACAAATTGAGCTAGGCAAGGTTGAGAAGAAGATCGTGCGTCGTGTTCGGCGTAGAGATGAGCGGCTGCACAACGAGGCAATTCGCAAGAAGCTGCAAGAACATCACGAAGCGTACTTGGAGGCAGTGAAGCAGCAGCATCTCGACATGCTTGCGAATATCGAAAAGCCCATTGTGTATGAAATTGAAGTCAATGACACAGGTGGGCTGATTCAGCTTCCGTTGGGAGGGGCTGTAATTATCCAGGATCACTATTACTGCCGGTACACCGATCCGGTAACCGGCATGGAGCGCATTTTCGGCCTCTCGCCCGAGGAATTGGAGCATTATTACGAGGACGACAATGAAACTCCACCCAGTTGAGCGACTGCGGCAAATCTGGACACCGGAACGAGAGATAGATGAAATTTTCTCGGACTTGTCGCCCGGAACTGCGCTCGACTCTGAAATCCGCGATTACTTTTCGCGGATCATCGACAGAGAGGGGACGATCACACTCGATATAACCGACCCAGTGCCACCGTTTGAAATCCGCTGGGAGGTAATTCATACTCAGCCGCCGAATGCTCGGCGGAAAGTCACGATATGGAAGGTGCCAAATGAACGTAATGGTTACAATTTCCCTTCAGGTTGACGACAAGCTGAAGATGAAGCCCGATGAAATTGCACAGAAGATTTACGACGGCCTCGATTGCAACGAGGGCGACGTAGTGAACGTGACTGTCATGGAACAGACGACCGGACAAGCTGGCACTGCTCCGCAAGCGGTGCAATTGCCTGCTACATGACAGAAGTAGTCTTCGATCACGGGCCAAACGGCACATTCCTCCGCACGGGGGAATGTTGCCGCTGCGGGGAGTGCTGTATGACAGGCAATCCGTTCACGGGAGAGCCAAACGTGCCCTGTCCGTTGCTGACGAAGGTGGACGGGCAATTTGCATGCGCAGACCGTGAGCATCCGTATTACCTGAGCGGTTGCAACGTCTGGCCGACGCATCCCGGCCATATTTCAGACAAGCCCGGATGCAGTTACAAATTTCAGAGGATAGATGGCAACTAAGACCTATTACGTCTCGCAGAACCTCGACAACAATTTCTGTGCCCTTGTCGATGGCACGGCGCAGACTGCTGCATCGCGTACTGACGGCTGGACAGTTGCCAAAATTGGTTCGGCTCTTGCATCCGATTACGACGCTGCAACAAAACAGGCATCGGGTACGTTCACGACGGCTACTTCGCATCCGCCAGTGCTTGTCACCGGAACTAATGCGAATGCGTTCAAGACACCGGCTGCATTGTCTGGAATTTTCGATGTAGGAAGCTGGGTTTTCGCAATGGCAGTTCGTGCGACGACTGCAAGCTCGCAGGCTGGACGAATTCGAATGCGAGTTTTTGCAAGTGTGAATGCAGATGGATCGAGTGCAAGAGAATTAACGAGTGCCACGGTTGTTGGCACGACCACGGGTGCGCTCTCTACGACGGCCGATGTTACGAGCACGGCTACTTGGTCGCCGGGTACGACAATTCAGTTGAATAACGAGTACCTGTTCTTTGTCATCGCTTGGGAGATTACAACCGCGTCCGGTAACAACTCAGGCGATGCTGTAATTCGTACGGGATCGACCGGGCCTGCCGGAACATATGTTACCACTCCGAACGTAACGCTGAACACGCTGGTCAGCGGGACTGACGGAAATACAGGTTCGGCGAATGAAACTGCAATTGTCGAAGTATCTGATTTTCCGCAGAACGGTGTCATCGACAACTTCAACAGGGCCGATGGAATCTTGACTTCTCCTTGGGTGGGTATGACAATTCCCACTCAAACGTATCTGACTCCCTACGTTTCTAGTAACCAAGCTTCGACCGGCCCACCTGGAAATGGCTGCGGTGCATATCGGAGTGATCAGTCGCTAACCGACTGCGAGGCGTACGTTGATCTTCCAAACCCGTCTGAAGCTCAATACCACGATGTATGGCTGAGATTCACTCCGGGAACCGATATCGGTTCGCAGAACGGCTATTACTTGCGGCACGACAGTACGAATAACAAATTGATGCTGCAAAAGGTGAGCAGCGGTGCCTCGGGGACTGTCGGCTCGCAACCTACTTGTGTGGCTTCACCGGGGGATTCAATTGGTGCAAGAGTAATTGGGACGACCTTCTCGATTTATTACAAGCCGCTTGGCGCAGCTAAGTGGCGAGTGCTCGGAACGGGAGTTGACGCGACATATCAAGGTGCGGCTGCGACCGGGTTCTTCTCACCCGCGCATCCTGCAATCTTTGACAATTTCGGTGGCGGCTCTGTAACAACAGCGAAGGCGGGCACCGACAACAACGGGACAACAACCGAGAGTGGGTCAATTACCCAGGTTCAAATTCCAGTTACGGATTCCAACGTCACAGTCGAGAGCGCGACTGTTACAAAAGCACTAATTTCAAGTTCCGATTCCAATGCTGTCAGCGTAGAGTCGGCAAGCATCCTGCCGATGGCGGGCCTCATTGTCCGCTTGGACGCTTCGCAGCTTGGATTGGCCGATGGCGCAGCAGTAAGTCCGTGGCCGAATCTTGCATCTCCTGGAATTCCAGGAACCATGACTGGATCGCCAGGGCCAACATATCGAGTGAATGGTTTGAATGGGCAGGGTGTCGTCCGGTTCTCGGCTGGCGGAGGCCGGATGCGGATGACCAGCACCGGAGTCAGTAGTCCGTTCACTCTAATTGCTGTTGCGCGTGATTGGAGCGTCAACGCGGGAGCGCAGCGCGTTATCACTACTGTCTATCCACCTAACAATTTCCTGCTCGGATGGTGGGGCGGTTACCAGGATACGGTGTTCGATGGTGGGTGGGCCTCGGGAGAGCCGAGTGTACGTGCAACGCCTATCTGGAAGCTCTACTCGTTCGACAAGACCGGCGCGAATCCAGTTCGTATGTTCAGCAATGGAGCGGCGATCAGAAACGGCGGAAGCGGTAGTGCTGACCTGGGTGGATCACTCAATATCAGCGGGCACCAAGCGGATACGGCTGAGTCAAGTGACTGTGAAGTTGCTGAAATTTTTCTCTACAATCGCGTTCTTAGCGATGCGGAACGGCAGCAAGTCGAGGGATATTTACGGACAAAGTGGTTTCCTGCTCCACAGAATTACCCTCAGACTATTCAAGCGGATGCACCAATTGGTTATTGGCGGCTAGGCGAACCGTCGGGTACAACAGGCGCAGATTCGTCCGGGATGAATCATCCGGTCACAATTAATGGAGGCCCGGTCATGGGAGTGGCAGGGCCGTTGGCGGACGGTAGCCTAGCTCTTCAGCTTGATGGCGTTGACGATTATGCTACAATTCCATCTGGCGTCACCCTTCCTGCCAACAGTAGTGTTACGGTGGAATGGTGGCAGTATGTTGCTACTGCCGATGTAAAAGCGGCTTACGGCTTCTTCATGTACGGCGGCGTTGAAACAACTGCGCGGTTATCAGCGCATACTCCGTGGTCAGACAAAATTCTTTATTGGGACTGCGGCAACATCGCCACGCAACGTCCGACCACGGATTACACGCCGTATCTCGACAAGTGGACGCTCGTTCAACTCACTTACGACGCAGTTACCAATAAACATGCAATTTCGTTCAATGGAACAGAGGTTGCGAGCAATACGACTGCTGACGTAGGAACCGCTGTCTTTGCCGGAGGCGCTATTGGCGGCGGAACAAATCCGCCGACTTCTTTTGTAAAGGCTCGTTACGCAGAATTTGCGCTTTACAACTATGCGCTTTCACCTGCGCAGCGGCTTGCGCATTTCAACGTTGGAATGTCCAAGGTTGCCTCGGTTACAGACAACAACGGGGCTACGACTGAATCTCAGTCTCTTGTAATTACATCGAGCGATTCCAATGGAGCGACAACTGAAGCTGTAGGCCCAATCAATTCGCAAATAGTTGTCTACGAGCCGGATGCGGTTGGTACGAACGATCAGCTTTCGCAGACACTCAGTTCGTATTCGGCAATTACAGGACAGTACGCGACGTATCAAGCATTGTCGCAAGCGCAGAACCCGTTGCCGGTTCTTGTCGAAACAGCGACAATTTCTCAATACTATTCTGGAACAGATTCCAACGGCACGACAACCGAAGCGGCATCGGTTAAAGCTCTGGCTTCTGATACCGACAGTGGCGCAGGTTCGGACTCGGCTTCACTTGTTGCAAAAATTACAGCGACAGATACGAGCAACACTGCGACCGACAGCGCGAGCCTAGCGCTTGCTGCTACGGACGTAAACGGGACGACAACTGAAAATGCCAGTTATGCAGTTCAGGTTGTTCAAGTTCCAGCGTCGGATACGAATGGTGCGACGACTGAAACTCCGGTTCTTGTTGCCAAATTCACCGATACCGATTCCGGAGTTGGTTTTGGTGAATCTACTGTGGTGGGTGCGGGTGCAGCACTCGTACAGCAAGACTTCGATGCTGGAATTACAGAAACCGCAGCTATCACAGGTACTCAGGTTCCGGTTTCTGATTCCGGCACCGTATCTGAAATTACAAATATCCGGCAGACGACTGCGGACAGCAACGGTACGACAACCGAAGCTGCGGCTCCGCAGGGTGTTCTTGCTTCTGCCGACAGCGGCGTAATTTCAGAAGCTACGGCAATCGCTATCCGGGCCGAGCCTGCGGACTCCAACCTTACGACAACCGAAAACACGTCGATTCGGACTTCTGTTGCCGACACGAATGGGACAGTCAGTGAAATTACATCACTGGCGCAAGCGGCTACAGATGCAGCGACGGCAAATGAAGCAACGATTCTGAAGGTTGTTCTTGCTGATACGGACGCAAATGGATTGGCTATCGAGTCCGGTTCGACTGCACAGATCAATTCAATCTTCGGCACGGATGCAAACGGCCTAGTTACAGAGACAGCGGCATTTACTGCCGTCTATGTCGCATCGGACAGCGGAACTATCTCTGAAATTACAAGCATGGCCCTCGGTGTGGCCGATAGCAATGCGACGACGACTGAAATCGCGACAACAAATGTCCCCGTACCGGCTTCGGACGCAAATGGGACGGTTACAGAGAGCGTAACCCTCAAAATTGCTCCCGCAGCAGTCGATACAGGCTCAGCGGTCGAAGTAGTCGGGCTGGTTGCGAAGCTTGCGGACGTAGATTCCAACGTTACCACTGAAATTCAGGTTCTTGGTTACTTCCCGCTCGTCACGGATGCAGCGACAGCAAGTGAGTCGGCTGCAATCACCCGGATTCAGCTTTCGGCCGCAGACAGCGGAACCGGAACTGAAGGAATTGGCACTAGGACTCTCGGAGCGACCGATGCGAACGGCGTCGTCGGTGAAATCTCCTCTCTGAATACCCCGGTCACTGCGACCGATGTAGCTCAAGGCTCTGAGAGCGCTTCTGTGAGCGTTCCGGGCCTGATTGGGTCAGATGCCGGTTCGGGGGCTGACAGCGCCGTAGCGGGCGTCCTGTTGGCTCCGAGCGACACGATTTCAACTTCGGAAGCGTCCAGCGTCGTCGTCAAGCTCTCTTCGGCCGATCAGACGACCATAATCACCGAAATCGGTGTAATTACATACTCGGCAGTCCTCAGCGATTCCGGTACGTCCTCCGAGACTCCTCGGATCGGGATTACAGTCACCGATACCTTGTTTGAAATTGGTGAAGCCGACGCAGACCTTGTTGACCGAAACTTCGATACTGATTCCAACGGCGTAACGCTTGAAGTCGTGTCGATCTACGTCACCGGCTCGCGGCCGATTGGAAAGATTCCTTCGATTACAGCAATTGATGGTGTGGATACAACCTCGATTACAGCAGCGGGGCCGAGCACTACAACCCTGACCGATGTAAATTCCCCTGATTCTGGAATCCTGGTTGACACTTCGGTAGAGTCCGGAGTCCTGATCGCAGTCAACGCAGTGGATAGGGGGTGAAATGTCCGTCTCCGTTACACTGGAATTTATTCCGTCCGACGAGCCTGACCTGAAGGCTCTACACGTCTATGAATCTTCCGCCGTCGATGGTACGTTCATGCACATTGACGAGACGGAATCAATTGGTACGTATCCGAACTGGATCACTCGCTATACGACCGACAAGGCGACCCAGCTTGACTACTGGTTTGCAATTTCATGGGAGAACACGGCCGGAGTCGAAGGCGAGCTTTCGGCACCGATGCAGGGTGGCTCTACTTCGCTCGTCTCCGAATTGGTCAACCGCGTTCTCCTGCGTGATCCGACCTTGAACAAGATCATCGTCGGTCAAGAAGCAGAAATGGCAATTTCGATCTATTTCAATACGACCGACCCGTACTCGATTCCAATGGATTCGGTCACTCCACTGGAATTGAGTGGACTCACGTATCTGACGATGGCCCGCTGCTACATCATCAAGGTAGCGACGATGACTTCGGCTGGTGCGGCGAACAAGTGGACGACCGGCCTTGTCTCGATGGATACATCAATTACGTCCAAGTCGGCACAGGCACCGTGGGACAACATCGAAAACTTGATGAAGCTGGCGAACATTCAGCTTGGCCGGAATTACAGCGTAATCCTTCAGGCGAAGGAGATTGCTGTTGCAGGCGGGTACAAGATTTCGACCGGCCCGCTGCTCATCGGCGTCTCCGGTGTCGATCTTTCCCGTGGAATCGCAATGGCGGTCACGGGAATGGAAATGGTGAACACGGACTAATGAGCACCTTAGCGCAATTCCTCAACCATGTGATGTTGCACGGCTCAGACGTGCTATTTCACCGGGATAATTCCACACAGCCTTGCCCCTGCCTTACAGCAGCAGGGTTTCGTGATCCTGAGTACCATGTGCAGTATCCACTAGCCCCTGTCTGTAATGAAGAGGGCCGTCTGCCAGCAGCGTTTGAAATTGGGATCAAGGGTTTCATTCAGCCTGCGCAATCAACACGGGCAACA
>Ga0126369_10003882_pt1 | contig 10879 bp, 6 predicted proteins | sample PanSoiMetaPlot_1_FD_109646 | JGI IMG/M metagenome (GOLD analysis project Ga0126369, IMG submission 109646) | Tropical forest soil microbial communities from Panama - MetaG Plot_1 | ecosystem: Environmental > Terrestrial > Soil > Tropical forest > Bulk soil | place: Panama | collected 2016-02-17
CTTTGAAAGGAGGTTGCCATGACAAAGTCGCCCTATCGCCTGGTGGGTCCATCCCCGAATGAGTTCGTGGGCTTGGCGGGCAAAGTTTGCGCGCAAGTCTGCAAAGTCTCAGTGTACGTCGACCAGCCCGGTCTACCTCCTGCCGTCGGCGTGCTCGTTAGCTATCAGGTAGTAACCGGGCCCGCCGAATTTGAAAATGGGAAGAAAAGAATATCAGCGCGAACGGATGAGTCGGGCGAGACGTCTGTAGACGTTCGGTTTGTTCAGAGCGGTCTGACGATTGTGCGAGCTACCATACGAGGCGACACTGGACCCGGTGTCTTCTACCGAGGTTTAACCGAGGGCATCACACATCATCTAGAGATGATGGCACCATTACAGGTGGTCGCCGGGTCGCGGTTTGGGTTGCGCGTCAGACTCCTGGATCACCTCGGTCAACCCGCAAAGAAATCGTTTCCTGTCGTTTTCGCAGCGACGGGAGTCGACTCGGTGGTACGCGGTGGGCTGCGCAAGTTGGGAACTGGTGTCTTTTCGGGCCGACTCAAACTCCCGACAGCTGGCGAGTGGCGAATATACTGTTATGACGAGAAGACGCGCGCAATTAATGGGGCAACGGTTCACGTGCAGGTTGGCCAGCCGGTTCGCTTAACTTCGGTAACGCAACTTCATTCAGCCGGACGGCCCGTCAACGAAGCCACGGTGCGTGCTCGGCTGGTCGACGCTCAGGGAAATGCGCTCGACCCGGCCAGAATTAAAGCTCGTTCGGAAGCTAAAACACTAAGGGGCACTATCGTTGATAACGAAGCCCACTTCATACTGCCTCACGCCGGCAATGGCACCACGCAGATCAAGCTGTGGGACAGCGGTTCAAAAGTGAGACAAACCGAAACCATCGACTTTCCTGCAGCTCGACTTGGCAGTCCCGGCGTGATTTGGTTGGGATCAACCTTCCAAACGCCGCTTTTCCTGTTCCCTAATCCGTCGGAACTGCGCCAAAGCGGTAGCGTCCGAGTGCGCTTCAATCCGGAGCAAGTATCATTCGTACGCTTCATACCACATCCCGCTGTCTCTGCGCAGATTCAGAAAAGACGCCGAGGCGAACTACAAATCTCGATTGAGGCACGCAAAAGGCGACCGCGGAACGATATCGAGGGCCTGGAAATCGGTATCATTGAATGGCAGTGTGAGGAAGAGGGCGAAACGTGCTTCACCCTCACCGCCCGGATGTCTCCAGAGAAAGCTAGTTATACATCGTGCGAAAAACAGAAGCGCGACAATCCTACCGATCTCTGTATCAATTTCATTTATCCGGAAACGGACCCGAACGCGGCGTCAATCAAGACCAATTGCGAGACGATGGCGGCAAAGGTTAAGGAAGTATATTCGTCACCTGCGAGCGTGACCGCGTGTTGCCCTATGCTTCATGTCTGCGCGCACTATAGCACTCTCAGTGCTGCGGATTGGGCAAAGGTTGCAACTGCTCTGGGAGGTGTCGCCCAGATCAAGGACCTCGATAAGGATCTGACGACTGTCGAAGCCTTGGACCTGAAGCAAAAACGGAAAGGGTGTTTTAACGTATATATGATTGAATTTCATGAACCCCCTGGCGTTACGCCCCACGCTGGAGGCACCGATTTGGGACCTATGCCGCGGCAAGCCGTGCTGGATTGGCGTGGCAATCTCCTCAACTGTGCTCACGAGCTCGGCCACGCCCTGATGGGCGGCGCTCACTCCGGTAATCCACGGAATATCATGTCGACAAATGCCACTGGCACGGAAGTCGATCCCAAACAATGCGAGACAATTTTCGCGAACGTTGATAAATACGGAAGCTGTTGAGTTTTAGAAATGGACCAATGGCGTCATTGGATTAGATGGTTTGACGAGTCAACGGTGCGTATTAGTGTATAGGCTCAAAAAGCCACCGGCTGGAAAGAACTTGAGTGATGCTCGCCGTGAGACGATTGAAGAGCGCCCGAGCATCGGCGAGTAATTTTGATTGCGACGTGGCCGGTTTTACTACTGGAAGCGAACTAAAAGAGAGAAACGCCCTTGTATCTTGCACAAGGCGAGTGGATATCACTAACTATGAGAAAAGATATCAATTACTATGGTACGGATATCACTAACTAGGAGAACCGAGATCCTCACAGCTTTGGCGGCGTAACCCCCTGTTGTCCCTGGTACTTTCCGCCGCGGTCCTTGTATGAAACTTCGCAGACTTCGTCGGCCTCGAAAAATATCACCTGGGCCACGCCTTCGTTCGCGTATATCTTGGCCGGCATGGGGGTCGTATTAGAGAATTCCAACGTCACATATCCTTCCCACTCAGGTTCGAAGGGAGTGACGTTTACTATTATGCCGCACCTGGCGTAGGTGCTTTTCCCGAGACACACGGTCATTACGTTACGCGGAATACGGAAGTATTCCACCGTGCGCGCCAGGGCAAAACTGTTGGGTGGAATGACGACGTGATCTGCCTTGATGTCCACAAAACTCTTATCGTCGAATTTCTTCGGATCCACGATCGCGCTGTACACATTGGTAAACAGCTTGAATTCATCCGCGCACCTGACGTCATAGCCATAGCTCGACGTGCCATACGAAACGACTCGCCGGCCATCAACCTCTTTCACCTGACCGGGCTCGAATGGCTCGATCATTTGGTATTGCGCGACCATCCGGCGAATCCATTTGTCTGATTTTATGCTCATGCTACGTCTTTGTTGGCCGGCGCGGTGACCGGAATTTTCGGGCTGCTGAGTCTGTAAAATAAAAGCGCGTCAGCATAAGCAATTCGGGAAGCCGCGGCAAGCGTTATGTCAGAAGCCCGACCGTCAGGGAGGGCCCGTGGCCTTAGCTGCCCTCCCTTACGGTCGGGCTTCTGACACACTTTGCAATTTTCAATTTTCAATTCTAGTTTTCTCGTATGCAGCTCATCGTTCTCGGCTCCGGCACTTCCGTTTTTCATCCGCGCCGCGCCGCCGCCGGTTTCTGGTTGCAAACCCAGGCCGGCTCGCTGCTGCTCGATTGCAGCGCCGACGCGCCGCATCGCATGGCCGAAGAAAATCTCGATTGGATAAATCTCGATGCGGTCTGGATTAGTCATCTGCACCTCGATCACTGCGCCGGACTGGCGCCGTTTCTGTTCGGCATCAAGTGGGCCGAGGGAATCGCTGATCGCCAAAAGCCGCTGAGAATATTTGGCTGCGAGGGCGTGCAGAAGTTGCTCGCAGCTATCAATGAATCTCATAACTACAAACTGTTTGAGCAGCCGTTTCCGATCGAGATTCACGAGATTCAGCCCCACCAAAGTCCGACCTGGTCCGATTGCTTTCCGGGACTGAAGCTGGAAACAGTTTCAACTCCGCATCGCGCGGAGAGCCTGGCGATCCGCATCACTGATGCGACTGCCAGCATCGTCTACACGTCCGACACGGGGTACGCCGAAGAACTCGCTGAGTTTGCGCGCGGCGCCGACCTGCTGATTCTTGAATGCTCCTTCTATCGCGATAAGCCGACACCGAAGCACCTCGAACTGGCAGAGGCAATGCGGCTGGCACAACTTGCGCAACCGAAGCAAGTCTTACTGACTCATCTGTATGCGGAATGGGACCAGGTCGATCTGGTGCGCGAGGCAAAGAAGTTTTGGCCGGGAACAACTATTGAAGCGCGTGACGGGTTGCGCCTGGAGCTCGATTAGATTCTCTAGTGGGCGGGCGGTAGCCCGCCTCTAAACTGGGTTGGATAGGAAAAGCGGGCGCTGACGACTTTTGATCGTCAGCGCCCTTCAAGTCAGCGGAATCTGATCCGACGGTCCTAATTGCCAAACCGCTGGCGGTACTCGCTCGAAATCAGAAACGCCCGCACCATCTCGGCATTAACATAGTTGCCGCCGAACTGATTCAGCTTGTTCAGCCAATAGTTATAGCCGCTCAAGTCGCTGTCCGGCGTACTGCTGGGATCGCGCCGCAGGTAACCGAAGTACTCCATCAGCACAAACGCGCCATTCATTTCCTGCTGCCGGAAAGTCGCATTCGCAGCCACCTCGAGCAGCGCCGCCGATCTCGTCTCATTGGCGTTATCCAGCTTCGAGACCAGCGCGGCCTTATCGCTCGGCGTCGCCGCGATCCCGGCATTCGCGTACAGCGCATTCACAAAACCACTGTTGCTCATGGAGCTGTAGGCGGCTTTGAATTCCGGCCGATTGACCCACTGGTCGGCAAACTGCTGCTGATTGTCCGCGAGCTTCTGCTGCCAACCCGGTGAGTTGACCACCACTCCGCGACTGATCTCCTGCAGGTCGCGCAAGAACGAAGCGTACTTCGGCACGTTAGCGTACGACTCTTTCTGCAGGAGATATAACAGGTAGCCGGTCTGCTGAAATTCAATGGAAACATAGAAGGCCGCCGAGACATTCGTGCGCGCAACATCGATACAAGCCTGGTCCGTTCCACACGAAGTGATTTGGTTCGTCCAGAATTGAAGCCCCGCGGCGTCCGGCTCCCGATTCAGGAAGTCGTGATAGTGCAGATAGACAAACGACTGCGCATCGTCCAGGGGACTAAGCGCCGACTCCGGAGCGTCATCGATGATCGTGACGGTCGTGACTGCCGGCTGGCCCAGCGTGCCGCCGGCAGGATTCGTCAGGCTGACGGTGAAATCTTCGTTCCCTTCAACGAACATGTCCTCGTTCAGGAGTATTTGCACGGTCTTGCTGGTCTCGCCCGGAGCGAAGGTGAGCGTGCCGGCCGTGTACTCAAAATCACCTTTCTGGGTCGCCGTCCCATCGACGGTTTGATAATCGACCGACGACGTCCCGCTGGTGTCGCCGCTGCGAGATACGGTGATAGTGAAAGCGCCGAGATCTTCCTGCACGCTGTAGTTCCCTTGAGCGAACTGAATCGTTGACGAAGAGTTGCTGTCGTCATTGAGGATGGTGCCGATTCCGGTCACTTTGCCGACGCTACAATTAATCAGGTTGTAGAGGTTGACGACAAAGGTTTCGTTGGCCTCAACCTGCGTGTCGCCATTCACCACGACCGTTAACTGTTTTGATGTTTCACCCGGCACAAACGTGAGCATGGCATTGGCAGACTGATAATCACTGCCGGCCTGCGCCGTGTTGTCCGCCGTCGTATAGTTGACGCTCACGGTCTGAGCGCTGGCCGCCGCCAACGTGACGGTAAAGGTAAAGTCGGTGGTGCCACTGTCGCCTTCGCTGATACTAACGTCATTAATCGATACCTTGGGCGGTAAATCGTCATCGACAATCGTGAGCACCGCGCTCGGATTGCCGAGTGTCGCGCCACCGCCGGGATTGCTCAAGGTCAGCAATACTGTTTCATCTGCTTCGTCAACCGAGTCATTAACAATCGGCACTGTGAATGTCTTGGTGGCACTGTCGCCATCAGCCCAGGTCAAGGTGCCAATGACTTCGCCGTAATCAGCGATCACATTTGCGGTGCCATCGGCCGTAGTGTAATGCACTGAGACCGCTCCGCTATTTCCACCGGTGCGGCTGACGCTGATGGTCGCCTGGCCCGCGCCTTCGTTGACGCTGTAGGTGGCAGATGTGAAAGCAAGTGTCCCGGGTTGGAAAGTCTCATCATCAACAATTGTCAGCACGGCGCTGGCAGGGCTACCCAAGGTCGCGCCGTTGGTCGGACTGCTGACGGCAAGATTAACCGTCTTGTTGGGCGCCTTGATCGCGTTGTCCTTGATGGGAATTGTGAACGACTTGGCTGAAGAGTCACCATCGCTCCAGGTGAGCGTGCCGGAAACTGAAGTGTAGTCCGTCCCGGCTGTGGCCGTACCACCTGCCACTGTCGCGTATTGGAGGGTGACCGCGCCGAAGCTACCAGCGGTGCGGTTGACTGTAACCGTTGCCTGCCCACCGTTCTCAGTTACCGTAAAAGCCGCAGAAGTGAATGCCAGGCTGCCGGCGCCATCGGGCACGATCACCACGCATTTTGAAAACTCAGAGGTGCTGCGATTTGGATCAGTAGCAGTTGCGCTGATGAACTGGCCTGCAGCCAGGTTGGCATAACCGCCCACCTCGAAGTTCACGTTGCCATTGGCGTCGGTGGTTACGTCAAAGCCCCCCATGTAGCTTTGACCTTCGCCGAAACCACTATTGTCTGCGGCATTATTAGCAAAGAGCTCAACATGAAACTTTGTGTTAGCGGTGCTGTTCAATGAGCCATACACAAACGTCAGGCCGTTATTGAGTATCGAGGCGCGAGTAAGCACCGGGTAGTTCTGCAAATCGTTAGCGCCGAGATCAGCATCACCTGGATCGTTCTGGTCAACGCCAGTGGTGTTGCCACCAACCTGAGAGAGGTCAATGCCCAGGGTTTTATTTGCAAAAATGGAATTGGCGCTAAGTACATTACCTCTGCCTTTGCGTATCCAGATGCCGGTGCCCCCGTTGAAAGCGATCGTGTTGGGTTCGCTGGGGTCGCCGAAAAAGTTATTGCTGCCGTCATCCAACCTGATGCCGTCGATCGCATTGCCGAGGGGCGTTACTTTGTCGGCGCCCACCCCGATCAGATTACGATTGAAGAAACTTGCTTGTGAATTGTTGGTGATGTAGATGCCGGCGCTCCCATTGCTCGAAATCACATTGCCGCCGGCAGGTGAAGAGTCACCGATATTGAGGGAGTTACAGGCTATCACCAGTCCATCGTACTTATTTCCCAGGCCTACTTTGCCGGTAATGTCGGTACCAATGTAGTTTCCGGCAACGACAGCCCCATCGCCCGCAACCAGCGCTATGCCCTCCTCATTGTTGGCCGACACGATGTTGCGCTCGGCCCCCGTGGTGCCGCCAATAATGACCGGCACACTATTGGTGGAGTCAACGTAAATGCCAGCAGCTGCATTGCCGACGGCTGCGGTTCCGGTGACATTCGTACCGATCAAATTCCCCTGGATTTTCAGACTTGAGCAACTGCCCGACACGTGAATTCCATAACTACCATTACCGGAAATCACGTTGCCGGATCCGGTTACTGTTCCACCAATGACACCTGCTGAAGTTGCCGCACCTACGTTATTGAGTTGGATACCTGAGCCGGTATTGCCCAGGGCCCCCGTTGCGCTCCGGTTCACGCCAATGAAATTTCCGACGATGAAGTTGTTGTAAGCGCCGCTCTGTTGAATGTCGATACCGAGCTTGTTACCCGAGATGAGGTTTCGCGAAAACGTCTGGCTGCCGCCAATCACGTTGTTGTCGCAACCGACGACAAGGATTCCGTCTCCATTCGGAATTTGGTTCGTGCCATTCGGATCTACGCCAATAAAATTTCCGGCAATGACATTCTGGCCCTTGGTTGTCAGTTTGATTCCAGCACCCATCGCAATACCCGTTCCCTTAAAGCCATTGATGATCAGACCCTTCACGGTGGTCGAGCCGGCGGTGATGACCAGACCGTAATCGACGGAAAAGTTGAACGGGTTGGTCCCGGTAATTTCGATTAAGAGCAGCGCGTCGTCGTTATTCGCCAGGGTGTTGGCTTTCGCGCCCGGCTGCGTGTAACCGTCGATGACCACCGGATCGGTGATAACCGGCAACGCGCTAATCAGGCTGAAGATATGCACCCCGGAGCCCGGGATATTGAAATCAATAGTGTCCGGGCCGGAGGTCAAATTCGATTTGATGATTGCCTCTCTTAACGATCCGGCAGTCGGATTGTTGTTGCTGCCATTGTCGACAGTCGTGGTCACATGAAAGGTCGCGGCCTGCGCCATCGAGCTGAAAATAGTAAGGGCGGCGAACACCGCCGCGCACCAGACCAAATGCATTACCGCCTGGCGCGAAATCGTTCGCGGGGAATTAAGGTTTGTTTCAGAATTCTGGTTCATTGTCTTTCTCCTTCAATTTCAATTTCATTCTGGCTGGACGCTTCGGTCAGTGAGTTCCCGCAGATGAGCGGAATGCCCGGCGACTCATCGATGACGTGCAATTCGCCGTTGCTCAGCAGCTGGCGGACGCCGGCCTCGGAGGTGGCCATCATTTCGGCTGCGTTCTCAGGAGAAACGATGGGCACTTCGGCTCCGCAGGAGGGGCAATGCAGACGCGGCGCGTCGACGACGATCGTGCGGCGCGTGCGAATGCTGATCTGGGTTCTTTTTTTCATCAGTTGACGTTCCCTTTCGCGCTTTTCTTTTGCTATCATCCGCGCCGGATCGCGCGTTTGCGGTGCGGATCTCTCGGGGCCCTGGCCCGACCGTAGGGGAGGGCTCAACTCACTCGATAAAGCCCTTCCTCACGGTCGGGCCACTGCCCCGCAGCGACGCGCATCTTCGGCGACGACGCCCCGAAATGTCTTTAGAATTGGCCCGAAATCTTCCGAAAAGACCCTAAAGCAACCTTGGTTGAGGAATCTCCGCAGGTTTACGAGTTCGATGAGTTTCGACTGGACGTAGCGAAGCGTCAGCTGCTGCGCGAGGGCGAGGTGGTGCCGCTTTATTCGAAAGCCTTCGACCTGCTTTTGCTGCTGGTCGAGAATCGCGGGCGCGACTTAAGCAAGGATGAAATTCTCGAAAAGATCTGGCCAGGCCAGGTGCTGGAAGAGTCGAACCTGACGGTCAACATCTCTGCCGTGCGACGCGCGCTCGGCGAAAAAGCCGCGCGGCCACGCTACCTCATCACCATTCCCGGACACGGTTATCGGTTCGTCGCGAACCTGCGTCAGCGGCACGAAGGTTCGCGCTCCGTCGTCATCGAAACGGAAACAATCTCGCAGGTCACCATTGAAGAGGATGTCGATGACGATGCTGACGGACATCGGCCGCTGTCTGAGGCGCTCGCGCCAAAGCAGCTCGCCGGCGCCGCCGAACGATCATTTTTGCGGCGGCCGCTTGGCCTGGCGGTCCTGGCAATTGGTCTCATCGCGATTGTGGGTGGCGCAATTTATGGGGTTTACGCCTTTCGCTCGGCGCGCGGCCGCCGTCATTTCAATCAAATCAAGTTAAGGCAAATAACGAACGACGGCGTCGTGGCTTACGCAGCCATCTCACCTGACGGAAAGTTCCTGGCGTATACGAATGTGCAGAAGGAAATGATGAGTCTGCATCTGGCGTCGTTGGACGGGCAGCCGCCAATCGAATTGCGAGAGCCAGCCGCCGCCAGGTATCGCGGCATTCAATTCGCGCCCGATGGGCGCAGCCTCTACTACGTACTGTCTGCTGAGGGCCGTGACACCTTGTATCGCCTGCCCACGCTGGGCGGTGTGCCGGTTAAGTTGCGCGAGGGCGTACCCTGGTATTTCACCATTGCCCCAGACGATAAGCGCGTGGCGTTTATGCGTTACCTGGGCGCCAGCCAGGGCACCAGCATAGTCGTCTCAAATGTTGATGGCAGCGATGAGCGGACGGTCATCACGGTTCCGGTCAGACGCAACATGACGACCTATTGTCTGTCCTGGGGGCCCGATGGCCAGATGCTGGCGCTGGGCGCGTCGCCCGAAGGCGATCCCACGATTGCTTTTCTCTACACGCTGAGCGTGGCTACCGGCGAACTCAAACAACTGAGCACCGTGCCCTGGAAAACGATTGGCCGCATCTCGTGGCTTAAGGACGGCAGCGGCATCCTCACGATTGCCGCTGACCCCGGGCCGGATGAAGGCAGCCAGATTTGGATGGTGGCCTATCCCGGCGGCGACGTGCGGCGGGTAGTGAATGACCTGAACACTTACGACTTTGTCCTCGACGTAGCCGCCGATTCCAATACCGCGATCACCACCACGCACCGGCAAATCAACAATATCTGGGTCGCTTCGGCAAAGGATCTGCGCGACGCCAAACAGATCACCTTTGGCTCGTTGAGCCGCGGCGACGGATTGCTGGGCCTGGACTGGACGCCCGATGACAAGATCATCTACACGTCCGGGAGCGCCCAGGGACAAACGCTTTGGATCATGAACGCGGACGGTTCGAACCGGAAGGAACTCACCGCCCCCGGCAATACCGACACCACGCCGAGCGTTACGGCGGATGGCCGGTTCGTAGTTTTCGATTCAAACCGCAAGGGCGACGGCGAAATCTGGCGGACCAACATCGACGGTTCTGATCCTAAACAGCTGAGCACTGAATGCAGCAAGAATTGGCAACCGGCAGTCAGTCCCGACGGCCGCTGGATAGTCTATCGATCGGGATGTGACGGCGGCCGACTTTGGCGCATGACGATTGACGGCGGCGACGCGCACCGGATCAGCGACAGCGCGGCGTCATGGCCATGGATATCTCCCGACAGCAAATTGATTGCCTGCGAGTTTGTCGGCGAAGGCGACAAGACGCAGCTGGCGGTCCTCTCGATCGATGGCGGGCGTCCCACGAAAGTTTTTGATATTCCGCCGCTGGCGAACTTTCGTTACGCGGTGCGCTGGACGGCGGATGGCAAGTCGATTACCTACCGTGACTGGGCCGAAGGATTATGGCGACAGGCCCTGAACGGCGCTGCCGCCGAACGGGTCAACGGCTTGCCCGAAGAAAAGATTTATTCCAACAGCTGGTCGCGCGACGGCAAGTACTTCGCGTTCACCCGCGGGGTTGAAATGCGCGACGTAATTCTGATTACCAACGCCAATCAGTAGCGGTCAGCACCGGGAGCGGCCGGGGTCCCTCCGGAGGTTGATCCAGCTTGACGCCCAGTTGGATTGTGTCTTTCAGGTGCAAGACGAATCCGGCGCAGCAACTAAGGGACTGTCGAGCGACAATCACGGCCTAGAAGGACGAACCAATTTGGGCATTCATGTACTTACAACTGGCTTGGGCTCGATGGTTAGGTTGAAGCCAGTGTCGTTGGCAACCCGAAGGGCTAAGTAAGACGACGCCTATGCTCACGTCGGTCAGCGGGCGCGACAGGAAACTCACC
>Ga0126369_10003884_pt1 | contig 10873 bp, 14 predicted proteins | sample PanSoiMetaPlot_1_FD_109646 | JGI IMG/M metagenome (GOLD analysis project Ga0126369, IMG submission 109646) | Tropical forest soil microbial communities from Panama - MetaG Plot_1 | ecosystem: Environmental > Terrestrial > Soil > Tropical forest > Bulk soil | place: Panama | collected 2016-02-17
CCGGCGATCCGGGCGAGGCCTCCGGCGTCGGAGGAGGCGGCCCCGATGACGGGGGCCGCGGGCCGCGCCGGGACGCCGCCGCAGCGGCGCCAGACGAACTCTTCGCTCACGGGCAGCGCTGAGTGTAGAGCGGATGAACGCGAGGACGGCCCCGCCGGGACCACCCTGGCAGGCCGGTGATCCTCGCCGCGAGCGTGCCGTCGCCCGCGCCATCAGCCGATCTCCAGGACCTTGACGGCGAGGACGCCGACCGGCGCTCGGAAGCGAACCAGGTCCCCAACGTGGCGGCCGAGGAGCGCGCGCCCGATCGGGCTGTCGGCCGACACGCGCTCGCGGACGGCGTCCGCTTCCGCCGGGTCCACGATCTGGAACTCCGCATCCCCGTCCTCATCCCGGACGCACACGCGCGACCCGACGCGGATCACTGTGCTGCACTCGGTCATCGAACTCGTACCCTCCGCTCTACGACCGCCGAATGTCACCGCACCGCGCCGGGTTTCACAGACCAGTCCGCGGCTCTCTCCACAGCCAGCCTCGGCGCATTTCCGTCTACGCCCGCCTGCGGGCCACGTGAGTCACCGCAGGATGCGCCGTCACCCTAAATCAGGCGCACATCCGTTCATGCGCTTCGCTCTTCGTGCTTGTGCAAATCGCTGCGCACAGGCGCTCGACGTCCGCAGGTGCCGTCGTTTTCGCTCACAGTCGACCGCCGCGCTAACAGCAGTAGCCTGCCGCGGTTTTACAGCCAGGCGAGCTCAGCCGAAAACGACCGCCATGTCCGCGAAAGTGCTGTACGAGGCCTCGAACTCTGCCCGTGTGTGCCAGCGCTGGCCGAACCATGGGTCGTTCAGCAGCACCAGGCCGGGCGTCACGCCGACCACCGCGACCGCGTGCTCACGCAGCGAGTACCTGACCACCGCACCGTCCCATGCCAGCCAGGTCGACAGTGGATCCGCCCGGTAGTCGTTGGTCACCCACGCCACCACCGGGTGACCACCAATCACCGCGTCGTACACCGCGCCGGGCGCGATGCCGGTCCCGGCCGCACTGACTGACGCGCCGGAGCCGGTCGCAGCCCGGGCGATCGGCGCCGCGTAGACCCCGTATCCCGTGTGGTCGTCCGGGCTGCCGTTCGGGTCGCCCACGAAGGACGCGTTCGGGTCGCCCCAACGCGCGATGCCGCCGGCCGCGGCAATCACCGGCGTCCGCCCGTCCACACCGGTCATCGCGAGCAGCGACGCCTCGCTCGAGGGTATGCCGAGGCCGGCCAGCGCCATCTGGAGCGCGGCCACCTCGCACGTCGCGCGCTGCTCCTGGTGGTGGATCGCGATGTCGAGGAGGCCCGAGGTCGGGCGGGGGAGGCTGGCCGGCGGGACCCACGCCATGGGGGCCAGTCCGGCCGGTGGGGAGCCGCTGACCGATCCGCTCGATACCCACCCCCGCCCATCGGCCAGGTGGAGCCAGTCTCCGAACCAGCCGTCGAACGCCTCGGCACGGCCGGGCTGGTCGACGTCCATCGCGGGCATGTCGAGGCCGGGGCCGAAGCGGACCAGCGCGCCCGGCGAACGCGAGATGGTGCCGCCGAACGTGACGGGGACCGGCGACGGAGTGAGCGATGGGGACGGGGCCACGATGGCGGGAACCGCGGGAGTCGGCGCGTGCCGGGCCGCAACCGCCGCCCGGGCCGTCGCGCCGCACGCGCAGAGGGCCATCGCGCCGACGAGAGCCGCCGCAATCTGACGCGACCTCATCACCCTACTCATTCAACGCCGATGCACCACTCACGCGTGAGACACGTGTGAGGCACATATCCTGACTGCTTCGTGGTTCCAAGGGGTTACGCTTGTGCGCATTCCATGGCACAGGGGCAGCACCTATCACGCAGTGCGCGCGCCACCCATCGGGTGGCGCTGGAGCTCGAGGTCGTCGAGGATCCCGAAGCCGCAGAACCCGAGGACTGGGATCTCCAGTACCTGGCGCAAGCGGTGGAGGCGGGCGTGGCCAGGCCGCTCCGAACGATTCAGGGCCTGGTGATCGACAGCGAGCACGACCGGCTCTCCCGGACCCTCGACGCCGTGGCCGAGGACCTCGACGAGTCGGTCCAGCTGCACTGGCTGGCCAGCGCGAAGCGGTGGCCGGCGATCGCGGAGAAGCTGCACCCGCGGCCGTCGATCGAGACGCTGGTCGAGCTGGAACGATTGGCCCTGGCCGCCCACGCCGTGGCCGGGCGTCTGCGACGCGAGGGCCTCTGATTCCTTCGTGCGAGGGACCCAGCAGGCCCGACGGAATCCACTTCGCGCTGCCCCGGCGGCCTACGCTCATCCTGTGCCCCGGAAGGATCCGCGCAACGCGAGTCGGTACTGGCTCGAACCGCGCCTGCCGGGCCTGAGCCTGCTGCGGGCCGACTTCACGACCCACGAGTTCGCGCCGCACTACCACGACGCGCTCCTCGTCGCGGTGACCGAGGACGGAGGCTCCGAGGTCGCCGCCGCGGGCGTGCCCGACGAGGTGCACCGGGCGGCACTGCTCGTCGTCGGTCCCGCGGAGCCGCACTCCAGCCGCATGAGCCGGAGCTCCCGCTGGCGATATCGCTCGTTCTATCTGATGGCCTCCGCGCTCGGCGATGTGGCGGACGGCCTGGGCGTCGCGCGCTTCCCCTCGCTTCGCAGCGGCGTCCTCCACCGGCCCGACCTGGTCGAGCGGTTCCTGCGGCTGCACCGCGCACTGGAGGCGGGTGCCGACGACCTGCTGGAGCGCGAACTGCTGATCGGGGCACTCGGTCACCTCGCGGCCGAGCGCGCCGCGACGGATCGACCGGCTGTGCTGCGGGCGTCCGACCAGACGGTGCTGCGCCGGATCGTCGCGCAGATGCGCGATCGTCACGCGGAGCACCTGACCCTGCCCGCCCTGGCCGCCGCTGCGGGCATGACGCAGTTCCAGCTCATCGGGCTGTTCCGCGCCGGCACCGGCATGACGCCTCACGCGTACCTGACGCAGGTCCGCCTCGGGTCGGCCTGCCACCACCTCCGCCGGTCGCGCCCGATCGCGGAGGCGGCGGCCGCGGCCGGCTTCTACGACCAGAGCGCGCTGACCCGGCACTTCAAGCGCGCGTACGGCATGACGCCCCTGCAGTACGTCCACGCGGTCCGCGCCTGACGCAAATTTCCGCCAATACCGGGAGACCGTGCGTCCGGCAGGATCGGATGGGATGGCCGGTACCCGTTCCTTCTATCACCAGCACCCCGACACGCTGGTCCTCGAGACAGACCTCCTCGACGCCCGGCCCGGACGCGTGCTGCTCGGCCGGTCCCCGTTCTACCCGGGCGGCGGCGGGCAGCTCGCAGACCGTGGCGTCCTCAGGTGGGAGACCGGCGAGGCCGCCGTTGTGGGCCTCGAACTTTCCGGCGCCGGCCTGTGGCACCTGCTCGCGGGTGAGGCCGAACTCGCCGGGCGCGTCCAGGCGGCGGTCGACGGGCGCTTCCGGCAGCTCATGCGCGAGCTCCACACGGGGACGCACGTCCTCAACGCGCTGATCTTCCGCCACTTCGACGGCGCCCTGGTCACCGGCGTCCAGATGCAGGACGACGGCACCGCACGCATGGACTTCGACCTGCCGGACGCCGACAACGACCGGCTGCGGGCCCTGGAGCCGGAGCTGAACGACGTGATCCGGCAGGACATGCGCGTGGGCGACGGCTACGTGACGCAGGCGGAGGCGCGCGGTGAGCACGGCCTGATCCGGAGCCGGTCTGTGGCCCCGCCGCCGACGCCGGACGGCATGGTCCGCATCGTCGAGATCGCCGGCCTCGACCGGCAGGCGTGCGGCGGCACGCACCTGGCCTCCACGGGACGCTCGCACCCGCTGCGCGTGCTCAAGGTCGAGAACAAGGGCCGTCACAACCGGCGGGTCCGGATCGCCCTTGCCGGCTGGTCGGGATGATCGCTCGTGTCTGGCGCGGCTGGGCGGCGCCCGCCGGCGCCGGTGCGTACGAGCGCTACTTCCGCGGGACGCTGAGCCCAGAGCTGCTCGGCATCCCCGGCTGTGCCGGCGCCCACCTGCTGCGACGGCCCGATGGGGACGAGGTCGAGCTCTCCACCATCGTCTGGTTCGAGTCGCTCGACGCTGTCCGGCGGTTCGCAGGGGCCGACGCCGAGCGCGCCGTCGTCTCCGAGCACGCGCAGGGCCTCCTCACCCGCTACGAACACCGCGTCGTCCACTACGAGGTCGCGGCCACCGCCGGCGCCTAACATCCACGACGTGGGCGCAGAAGCCGACGCCCGGGTCGTCTTCGACCCCGACACCTACGTGCAAGGGGTCCCGCACGAGTCTCTCGCGCGGCTGCGCGCGCGCGAACCGCTGACCTGGGTGGAGGAGGGGGCGGCCGGTCCCGGCTACTGGGCGGTCTGGCGGCACGCCGACGTTCGCAACGTCCTCCGGCAGCCCGACCTCTTCAGCTCGCACCTCGGCGCGACGCAGATCCGGGACCCAGCCACGCCTGAGGACCTGGCGTACGTCCGGCGGTCCATGCTGAACATGGACCCGCCGGATCACAGCCGGCTCCGCGGACTCCTGGCACGATCCTTCACGCGGCGCGCCGTCGCGGCGCTCGAGCAGCGGATCGAGGCGCGTGCCGGGGAGCTGGTCGACTCCGTGGGCGAAGCCGGGCAGTGCGACTTCGCCGGCCTGGCGGCCGACCTCCCGCTGCTGACCCTGGCCGACGTGCTGGGGATGCCCGAAGAGGATCGCTCGCTGCTGTTCGACTGGGCCAGCCGCGTCATCGGCTTCCAGGACCAGGAGTACGCGGCGGTCGACGTGACGGACCGCGCCGGCGCCACCGCCATGGCCAGGGCCGCGCTCGCGGTGCGGCCGCGGCCCGACGCCGCCGGGCGCATGCCCGATCCCCGCACCCGGGGCGGCATCCCCGACCTGTACGCCTACGCGCACGAACTCGCCGCGCACAAGCGCCGGCACCCGGGCGACGACGTGATGTCACTGCTGCTCCACCAGGTCGACGACGGCGGCGGCCGCCTGAGCGTGGAGGAGTTCGAAAACCTGTTCTGGCTCTTCGCGGTCGCCGGCAACGAGACGGTGCGCAACGGCGTGCCCGGCGGCATGGTCGCACTCCTGGAGCATCCCGGCGAGTGGGTGCGGCTCGCCGGCGACCGCGCGCTGCTGGACACCGCCATCGAGGAGATGCTCCGCTGGTGGACGCCGGTGATCCACTTCCGGCGCACGGCGGCGCGCGACTGCGAGATCGCGGGCCGGCGGGTGCGCGCCGGACAGAAGGTCGTCGTGTGCTTCGCGAGCGCCAATCGCGACGAGCGCGTGTTCCCCGAGCCGGACCGCTTCGACGTCGGGCGCAGCCCGAACGACCACCTGGCCTTCGGCCACGGCCCGCACTTCTGTCTCGGCGCCCATCTCGCTCGCCGCCAGATGCGCGCCATCTTCGCGGCGGTCCTCGACCGTCTGGACGGGGTGGAGCAGGCCGGCCCTGCGGTGCGGCTGCGTTCCAACTTCCAGAACGGCGTCAAGCACCTGCCCATCCGGTGGCGATCTATGCGTTCGGCGAGATCCGGAGGACCCGTCTGAGCCGGGGGCCGAGACGAGCCAGCCGCGCCAGCTCCAGGCGCGGCAGCCGCTCGGAGCCCAGCCCCCACGCGAGCAGCCAGAGCGTCTTGGTCGCCACGTTCCAGCCCTCGCCCGCCCAGGTCCAGGAACGGCCGGCGTAGTTGTAGGGGAACCCGGCGGCCACCCAGGCCAGGTGGGCGGCCGCGAACACCGCCAGGAGGCGGAGGCTGGGCACCCACCCCCTGCTCAGCATCCAGCCGGTCCACCCGGCCGCGAGCACCAGCCAGTACGGCTCCGGCGCCCACCCCCAGTGGTGCACGGCGATGTCGGTCGCGTTCCACACCGCCTCGTACGTCCACATGCATGCGATCACGGTGATCGCCGCCAGTCCCGGCCGGCGCGTCCGGGCCGCGACGATCGCGAAGACCAGCACCGCCATCGCCACTGTCGTCACCCGGACCGGTCCCCACGGGGACGCCACGCTCATCTCAGCAGCATCCGCCAAAAGCCTCCACTTACAGATTCTTGACGGCCGGCGGCAACCGGCGGCGCGCCGGCCGGAGTACTTCCTCTGATGTGAGAGCCAGCATCATCGTCGTGGGGGTGGCTGCCGCGGTGCTGGCCGGCTGCGGCAGCATCGGCAGCACCGCGGGGGCGTCGACGACCAATGCGGCACGGACGTCGCCAAGCCCGGGCCGCGGAGCCTTCGGGAACGGCGTCGTCGGCCAGGTCAGCCAGGTGGGCAGCGGCAAGATGACCGTCGACCAGCAGAGCGGCAGCGTGACGGTGACGTACGACTCCAGCACGTCCGTCCTCCAGGCCGGCGCGGGCAGCATCACGGAGGCTGTGCCCGGGACCTGCGTGGTCGCCACGGGCACGACCGACGCGAGCGGCGCGCTGACGGCCCGCACGTTCCAGGTCCAGCTCAATATGAACGGCAACTGCACGCCTCCAGCGGGCGTGGGCGGCGGGCAGGGACCGGGCGCGGGCGCGTTCAGCCCGCGGCCCGGCCGGGGCAGCCCCAGCCCGGGGCCCGGTGGCGGACCGCCCGCCAACCTGGCGATGGTTCGGGGCAGGCTGACGAACGTGAGCGGCAGCACGCTGACCGTGCAGCCGGAGACCGGCAGCCCGGTCACAGTAATGGTGAGCAGCAGCACGACGGTGACGCGCCTGGTGACGTCCTCGTCGGCCCGCCTCGCGGTCGGCGAGTGCGTCACGGCCAACGGCCAGCGAGACTCTTCGGGGACCGTCAAGGCGCGGTCCATCCTGATCAGCGCGCCGGGCCCGAACGGCTGCACACGAGGCGGCGGCGGGCGGCCCGGCGGCGCGTCCCCGGCCACCCAGGGCGCCTGAGAGAGGGTCCCCTCCCCCCGCACCGGCGGGGGGAGGGCGTCCGGCGCTAGGTTCCGATTCCTGAAACGCCGCCCACGCCAGGCCGCCTCGGGGTCGCGGCGACCAGGCGGTGCTGCTTCCAGTCCAGGTTGAACGCGTCCGCCGCGACCGCCGGCGCGCGCCACGGCTCCTGTGGCCGCGGCACCGTGAAGTACGTGCCCGACACCTGGTCGGCGGTGACCTCCAGCACCAGGTAGCCGTGATGGTCGTCGCTGAACGCTTCCAGCTTCGCCTGCAGGCCGTTGGCGGCGGCGGTCGGGACCTCGAACGGGAGCGTGATCGGCCAGCCCAGGTTGTGCGACATGTAGTGGAGGTTGTGGTAGCCGCCGGCGCCGGCCACGATGAACGGCACCTCGCGACCCTCCCACCGGCGGGTGAACCGCTGGTAGTTGTGGACGTGAGCGGTCAGCACGAGGTCGGGCAGGCGGCCCGCCTCCTGGGCGGCTCCGTCCACCAGTTCGTGCATCACGGTGGAGCCGGAGTGGTGGTCGTCGAGCGAGATGACCGGGTGGTGGAGAGCCAGCAGCAGCGCCCGGTCGGCCGGCGCGGCCTTCAATTCCTCGACCAGCCACGAGCGCTGGTCGTCGTCGACGCGGCCGCCCTCAGGCACGTTCGTGTACAGGCCGACGAACGTGGCCATGGGCGTGACCAGCGTCCAGTAGACGTTGGGCTGAGTCATCGCGTCCCGGTCGTTGTCGCCCGCCTCCTCGGTGTGGTGCGGGCTGCTCGCGCAGAAGTTCTCGTTGAACGCGTCGAGCGACGTGACCTGCGTGTGGGGCGGCACGCCGCCGTCGTGGTTCCCCGGGATCGCCATGATCGGCGCACCGTACAGCGAGTACGGCTCGTAGAACTGCCCGTAGTAGTTCGTGTGCTCGCCGTAGAAGTAGACGACGTCGCCGAGGTGGTAGAAGAAGCGGGGCGGGTCGGCCGACGCGAGGTCCGCCTGCATGTGATTGGCCACGATCTGCTGCGCGTTCGCGCTGACCACGCCGCCGGTGTCGCCGACGCAGTGGAAGACGAGCTTGCCGGAGCTCGTCAACTGGGAGATCGCGGCCGGTCCCAGCACCTCGGCGAGGTCCAGCCGGAACGGACATCGGGCCGTGGGGCGGGGCAGCGGCTCGGCGCTCTGATTGCGCCGTGTGCCGGGCGTGCGGACGGCGACCAGTTCCTCGAGGTTCGGGTTGTTGGCGTGCCGGCGCGGCTGCCAGGCGGGGGTGCCGTCCAAGTCGTGTCCTCCTCGCGGTGGCCATCGGGGGCGTGTTCGGCGTCCGCGGCTGGACCGCGGGCCGTCGGAGCACACACAGCCTGAGGGGGCGGTCGTCGCAGCGTCAAGCCGGGCGACCGCGCCCCTGAGTGGCCTCCCTCAGCTCACGAGACGCAGCGATACGGGGTAGCGGTAGTACTGGCCCTGGTACGCCTGGACAGCGGCGATGACGGTGAAGACGACGCCGAACAGCAGCACGAGCGGCAGGAGGAAGATGCCGATCAGCAGCAGGATCAGGAGGGCGCTCACCAGCCCGGCGATCCAGACCGTGATGTGGAAGTTCAGCGCCTCGACCGCGTGGTAGCGGACGTATTGAGAGCGGTTGCCCAGGGTGAGCAGGATGATGAGCGGCGCGATGATGCCGAGGATGAAATAGCTCAGGTGGCAGAGGAGGGCCCAGGTCCGCTCCTCGTCGGCGCGCAGCGGCTGCGCATAGCCCTGGGGGGTGTAGCCCGGGGGTGGTGTCTCACTCATGCGCGTACCCTATCGCGACGACCCGAAAGGAGGAAAGGGCGGGGCCCCGGGGCGCTCTGCCGCCGGGACCCCGCTGCCGCCCTCGAACGCCGCGTTCGGCTGGCGCTCTGCTAGTGCTCGACCACCTTGGGCATCGACTTGGCTGCGGCGACCCACTGCGACACCTCCGCCTCGGTGGGCAGGCGTCGAACGAGCTTGCGGGCCCCGTTGATCTCCTCCATCTTCCGGTGCAGGTTGGCCGGCACCCGGTGCGAGAGCTCCAGGCAGGAGTCCACCCCGGCCGCCTCCAGGAGGTCCGAGTACTCGGAGCCGACGCCCTTGATGCGCATGAGGTCGGCCCGGTTCACCCACTCCAGGATCCGCTTCTCGGAGATGCCGGTCTGTTCCGCCAGCTTCTCGCGGCTGAGGCGGCGGCCGCCCTTCTCGAGGAGCACCTCGACCGTGCCGACGCCGGCGGCGCCCAGCTTCTTGCCGTATTCGGTGCCGACGCCCTCGATCTCATCGATGTTCATGACCAACCTCACTGCTCCGAATCGTGTGAATGCAGCGGCAGCCGATCATACGGTTAAAGCCTTAGCTCGAACAAATTCTGAATACGTGAGTTAAAGGCCGGGAGGCAGAGAGAGGCGCCGTGGTGCCGGCGCCGGCTTCCCGGCTCCCACGGACGCCTGTTCCGCTACCCCCTTCGGGCGCGGGCGACCCCCACTGTGCGGTCCAAGCGTCTCAACCGGCGAAGCCGCGTCACAACCTCGGAACCCCGAGATGTTGCCCCAGGTTTTCCACAGGTGGGCTCAGGCCAGCCCGAGGGCCACCGCGCGGTCCACGGCCTCGACCCGGTTGCGGGCTCCCAGCTTGGACAGCACGTGGCTGACGTGGAACTCGACCGTGCTCTCCGCGACGTGGAGCTCCTGCGCGACGTCGGCGTTGCGGAGGCCCTGGCAGACCAGCTGGAGCACCTCCTCCTCGCGGCGCGTGAGGTTCCCGACCGGCTGGACCAGGCGGGCGCGGGCCTCGTCCTGGAATACGCGATCGATGATCACGAGCCGCATCGCCATCGCCGCGTCGAGGGCGGCCGCGACCCGGTCCACGCCCGCGGTGCAGTCCAGGTAGACGCGGCAGCCGCGCCGCATCCAGCGCGCACACCGCCGGAGGTCGCCGGCGTGTCCAAGCATCGCCAGCTGCAGCTGCGGGCGCATCGCCTGCCCGGACATCGCCAGCGCGCGCACGGTCGGCTCGTCCACCGAGGCGCCGATGAGCAGCCACTCGGGATGTGCGGTCGCGACGAGCTGCTTCAGGCGGCGGGCCTCGGTCGGCCCCGGCCGGAAGACCATGCGCCGCGCACGAAGCGCGATGCGGCCGGCAGGCGCGGCCGGCCAGTCGCCCACGAGAACCACCAGCACCCGAGACCGAGCCGAACCGAATCGTTCCTGAACCGCGGCCATTGCCCGAAGTACCTGCCGCACGCCACCGAGAGCCGACCCATGATGCGCCGGTGTGTGAGATCCGTCAAGCACATGTCAAATGGCACCGGACGGGAGCCGGCGACCCTATGGTTGGACGCGTGTCTGATCCGGAGGTCGTGGCCGTCGAGCTCGCGGAGGCGCTGGAGGCGGGCGCCGAGCTGACCCTGGCATCGCGACAGCGCCTGTTCGCCGTCCTGGTGAGCCGCTACGCCGCCGGCCACCGGGACGCGTCCGCGCCGCCGTTCGCCGCGGGCTCGGTCGCCGTGGAGGACGTGGCCGTGACGGCGGCCGCGATGCTTCGGGCGAGCGAGGTGACCAGCTTCGAGCTGGCCGCGCTGTTCAACGTGTGACGGTGAGGGTGAAGAGCGTCGCGGGGCACGTGCACGGCCCGCGGCAGACGGGACAGGTCCAGCCGTTGCGCACGCTCTCCTCCAGGTAGAAGCGCTCGACCGTCGGGCCCTCCTGCATCCCGAGACGGCGGAAGACGCCCGCCGACGAGCCCGCCTCGCCGGCCCGCCACGACAGCGTGACAGCCGACGTGCAGCCGCGCTGGCGCATCCAGTCCAGGCTGGCGGCCGCGAGGCGCCGGCCCAGGCCCCGCCTTCGACGATCGGCCTCGACGGCGAACGCCTCGAACGACCCGACCACGCCGGTGAACAGGTCGAGGGCCGCGGGGCCGAAGGCGCGGTAGTAGTCGCGGTCGGTTGACGC
>Ga0126369_10003885_pt1 | contig 10872 bp, 9 predicted proteins | sample PanSoiMetaPlot_1_FD_109646 | JGI IMG/M metagenome (GOLD analysis project Ga0126369, IMG submission 109646) | Tropical forest soil microbial communities from Panama - MetaG Plot_1 | ecosystem: Environmental > Terrestrial > Soil > Tropical forest > Bulk soil | place: Panama | collected 2016-02-17
CAGCGACGCGTTCGTCATCCAGTCCTACACGACTCCCATCAACCAATGGGTGATGGAGAGCCTGATCCTCTGCGACGCGCTCAAACGCGCGTCGGCCAAGCGGATCACCGTCGTCATGCCGTTCTACCCGTATGCGCGTCAAGACAAGAAGCATCGGGGCCGCGAGCCGATATCCGCGCGCCTGATGGCCGACCTGTTCAAGACGGCCGGCGCGGACCGGCTCATGGCGGTCGACCTGCACACGGCACAGATCCAGGGCTTCTTCGACGGGCCCGTCGACCACTTGTTCGCGCTGCCGCTGCTCTCCGACTACGTCAGGAAGAAGTACCCGGTCGACGACTTGATCGTGGTCTCGCCCGACACGGGGCGCGTGCGGGCCGCCGAGCAGTGGGCGGACCGGCTGGGCGGACGGCCCATCGCCTTCGTCCACAAGACGCGCGACCCGGACGTCGCGAACAAGGTCGTGGCGCACCGCGTCGTCGGTGAGGTTGCCGGGCACACCTGCTTGCTCGTCGACGACATGATCGACACCGGGGGCTCGATCAGCCAGGCCGCTGACCTGCTCTTCGAGAGCGGCGCCACCGACGTCATCATCGCTGCCACCCACGGCATCTTCTCGCCGCCGGCGACCGACCGGCTGAAGAACAGCAAGATCACCGAGGTGATCGTCACCAACACGCTGCCGATCCGAGCGGAGCAGGCGTTCGACAAACTCACCGTGCTCTCGATCGCCCCGATGATCGCTCAGGCGATCGTCGAGGTCTTCGAGGACGGCTCGGTGACCAGCCTGTTCGACGGCCGCTCCTGACTAAGCGCGGTGGTACGCTCGCCTCGTGAGTGGGACGTATCCCGTCGTGATGGGAGACCGGGGACGGCTGGTCATCCCCTCGGACCTACGTGAGCGCATGCACCTGGAACCGGGTACGCAACTCGTGCTCGTGGAGACGCGTCGTGGGCTCGTCCTCGCAACCAGAGAGCAGGTCAAGCAGCTCGTGCGCGACGAGCTGAAGGGACTCGACCTCGTCGGCGAACTGCTCGCCGACCGGCGCAAGGCGGCCGCAGCGGAAGACGCTGCGTGAACCTGTTCGATTCCTCAGCCCTGCTGTGCTTCTTGCAGGGTGAGCGGGGTGCCGATGTCGTCGAGCAGCACATGAGCCAGGGCGGCGCGTGCAGCGCGGCAAACTGGTCCGAGATCGCGCAGAAGATCATCGCGCACCAGCGCGACTGGGACTTCGCCCGCGGCCTCCTGCTCAGCTATGGACTCACCGTCGAGCCGGTGCACGACGAGGACGCCGAGCTCGCAGCGCGGCTGTGGCGCTCCGGCAATGGCCTCTCACTTGCCGACCGGTTGTGCCTGGCGACGGCCAGACGGCTGTCCGCAACCGTCTGGACCGCCGACATCGCGTGGGGCACGGCCAAGCCGGTCCGCCAGATTCGCTGACGTCCTCAGCTCACCGCGCAGGCGGGCGGCTCCGGCGAGCGAGGCCGGGCTGCGGCGATTCGAGCGAAGGCGGCGACGTCGAGCATCTCCCCGCGAGTGGTCGGATCGACGCCCGCTTCGCGCAGCACGTTCGACGCGGCGGCTGCCGAGCCGGCCCAGGACGCCAGCGCCGAGCGCAGCATCTTGCGGCGCTGCCCGAATGCGTGGTCGACCACCTGGAACACGTCCTGCCGCGCCGCTCCCCTAGGCGGGGAGTGCAGCGTGAACCGGACCAGTCCCGAGTCGACGTTCGGCACCGGCCAGAACACCGCCCGCGGCACGGCGCCCGCCCGGTTCGCGGCGGCGTACCAGGCCACCTTGACGCTGGGCGCGCCATACGCCTTCGTACCCGGCGAAGCGGCCAGCCGCTCGGCGACCTCCGCCTGCACCATCACCAACCCGGTACGCAGCGTCGGGAGCAGTTCGAGCAGGTGCAGCACGACCGGCACCGCGACGTTGTACGGCAGGTTGGCCACCAGCGCCGTGGGTTGCGGGTCCGGCACGCTCTTCAGCCGCAGCGCGTCCGCGACGAGGACGGTGAGGCGCCCGGCCGAGTCCGGCGCGCGGGCGGCCACGGTAGCCGGCAGCGCCGCGCCCAGCACGGGGTCGATCTCGACAGCGACGACGCGGGCGCCGGACTCGAGCAGGCCGAGCGTCAGCGAGCCCAACCCCGGGCCGACCTCGAGCACCACGTCGTCCGCGGACAATGCTGCCGTACGAACGATGCGGCGCACCGTGTTCGCGTCGTGCACGAAGTTCTGCCCGAGCGCCTTTGTCGGCCGCACCCCGAGCTGCACAGCCAAGCTGCGGATCTCGGCGGGGCCGAGCAGGGCGCTGTCGCCGCTCACCAGAGGCCGTCTCGTCTCACGCCATGATCTTGGGCTTCCGGTCGAATAGCAGCCACAAGTCCAAGATCATCGGCCATGGGCGGACGAGTACCAGCCGCGGGGCTAGTACCAGCCGTTGGATTGCCAGAAGCTCCAGGCGTCGCAGGGCGTTCCGTACCTACCGGCGATATATGCCAGCCCCCACTTGATTTGGGTCGCCGCGTTCGTCTGCCAGTCGGATCCGTAGGCGGCCATCTTGTCGCCGGGCAGTGCCTGCGGAATGCCGTACGCGCCGCTCGGGTTCTGGGCGTCCACCCGCCAGCCGCTCTCGTTGTTCCAGAGCTGGTACAGGCAGCTGAACTGGTCGGCGCCCCAACCGCGCTGTGCGGCAAGTTGCTTGCCGGTCGCCTGCGCGGAGCCGGGATCGACATTGATCACCGGAGCGGGCGGTGCGGGTTGGGGTTTCGTGCCGACCTTCACGATCGCCGCAATCGGCGGCACCGTTACCACCCGTTTGACGATCGTCTTGCCGACGACCTTTCCGTCGACATACACGACGTCTGTCGTGACCGCCTCGACGCCGTTCTTGCCGTTGCGCACGAGCTTGCTCTGCCCGACGTACATCGACGAATCGCCCACGCGCTGCGTCGGGAACGGCACCGGGTGGTTCTTGACCACGCTGTTGGCGCGCACCCGCGTGACGTTGATGATCTCGCCGTCGCGCAGGGGTGAATTCGCCACGGCCGAAAGCATGTCCTGGGGGCCGACGGCGATGCGGAGTTCGGCGAGGAGCGCCGCCACGGTCGGTGCAGTTGTGGTGACAATGCGGGTATGCCCGTCGGCGGTGATGCTCACCTGCTTGGGACGCCGCAGCGTGATAAGGGTCGGCGAGAGCGGCAGGCGTTGGTCGCGCGAGACCGACGAGTAGTCACTGTCCGAGTAGCCGAGTTGGCTGAGCGCTTCCGCGACGGTCGGAGCGGTAACCCACACCTTGCGCGGTACGCCGTCGACCATAAGCCGCAACAGCCGGCCGCGCCGCAAGACGATCTGGCTGCCGTTGTGGACGCGGGCGTCCAGGGCCGGAGCGACGACGTCGTGCGGTCCGACGGGATAGTGCGCAACCTCGAGCACACCGAGGACGCTGCCTGCCACCGTGTGGACCTTCTGCACCTGGCCGTCGACGCGCAGCGTGACCGTCTTGTCGACGTTAGCCCAGGCGACAGTTGCGCCGACCACGCCGGCGAGTACGGCACTGTACAAGCCGTACTTCATGCTGCGACGCACAAACACACTCCCGTCCGCAAGTCACGCGCGATGCGTTCCCCCCGCAGCATGGAGCCAGACCCTAGCGTGCTTTCCCAGCAAAGCTCAATCCCGGCGACTGCGTGTCGCGGCGTGGCGACGCGCAGTGCCGGGATTGAGGTTTTGCCTTTGTGAGAAGGCAGTCTACGAACGGCTTACAAGTACTGACCGCAGACTGGCCAAGGGCTCGAGCCACGCGCCGCGTAGAGCTTGTTCGCAATCGCGATTTGCTGTTCGCGGCTTGCGAGGTCGGCGCGCGATGCGTACTGGCCGCCGCCGTTGGCGAGCCAGGTGCTGTAGTCGAACTGGAGTCCGCCGTAGAAACCGTTTCCGCTGTTGATGTGCCAGTTCCCACCGGACTCGCAGTTGGCGACGGCGTCCCAGTTCAGCCCACTCGTGTCCGCCGGCGCCGACGATGAACTCGAGCCTGAACTCGAACTCGATGGCGGAGGCGGAGCGGGACGTTCCTGGGTGCCGACGTTCACGATTTTCGACACCGGAGCGACAACGACGCTACGCGACACCTGTGCCTTGCCGACGAGCTTTCCGTCGACGTAGACGGCCGCGTACTTGACAGCGGCGACGCCCGCCTTGCCATCGCGTGCGACGCCGCTCTGGTCCTTGTACATGGACGAGTCCTGCTGATAGCTCGTCGAAAAGCCGATCGACTGGCGTTCGACCAGGAACTTGTGGACCACCCGCTGGACCAGGATCTGCGTGCCATTCTGCAGCACGGCTGTGGATGCCGGGCGGAGCCGATCATCCTGGTCGACCTTGATGCGCAGATCTGTCAACAGCTGCCGGACCGTCGCATCGGTCGTGGTGACAGTCTGCTTCTTGTGATCATGAATGATCGTGACCTGCTTCGGTGACCGGATCTCGATCGAAGTCGGCGACAGCGGCAAACGCTTGTCGCGCGACACGGAGGAGAAGTCCGCCGTCGAGTAGCCGAGTTGGGCCAGGGCGTCCGCGACGGTCGGAGTGGTCACCCACACGTCGCGTTCCTTGCCATCGATCGTCAGGTGCAGCAGCCGCCCCCGCTTGAGGACGATCTCCTCGCCGCTGTGCACCTTCTCCGTCGCCGCCGGCGCCACGACGTCGTGTGCTCCGACCGGATAGCCCGCCTTGTCAAGCGCGGCACCAACGGTCTTCGCCGTGGTGTGGATCTTCTGTGATTCGCCGTCAATTTTCAGATTCAGTGTCTTGGTGTCGTCCGAGGTGGCCGCCCAGGCCACTGTGCCCCCGACGACACCGGCTAAGGCAAAGCCGGCGACGGCGTACATGACGCTGCGACGCAACTTTGGAACTCCTCTCGTCGATTACGCATCGTCTGCGTTGACGCTGCCTGACCCAACCTGGAACCAGTCCAGGCAAAGTCAAGGGACGGTAACTGCGCTTTCAACGAGCCGCCAAGTCCGCGGCCAGTTGATGACATGAGTTTTACGTTAAGTCGAGCCCAAAAAACGTGTACACCGTCCGCGCCATCGCTTGGCACAGTTCGGCCGTGCTGAGGCCCATCACCGAGGCCAGGGTCAGCAGCGTTTGGGCAAGTAAATATGGGCTATTGGGGCGTCCGCGAAAGGGGTGGGGAGCCAGGAAGGGGGAGTCCGTTTCGCCCAAGATTTGATCTGCGTTAACAGAGGCTGCAGCTTCTCTCACCCGTGGCGCGTTTGTGAAAGTGACCACGCCCGCGAAGGACAGGACATATCCGGCGTCGACGCACGCCCGAGCCATTGCCGCATCTCCGGAGAATGCGTGGAAAACTACCCGGTCCGGGGGGTCTTCCTCGCGCAGGATGCGCAGCACGTCGTCATGCGCCTCCCGGTCATGGATCATCAGTGGCTTGCCGACACGCTTCGCCAGGTCGATGTGGCGCCGGAAATGGCCCTGCTGATCTGCCGGCGCGGTGCGATCCCAGTAGTAGTCGAGCCCGGTCTCCCCGACGGCCACGACCTTCGGGTCCCGGGCGAGGCGTTCCAGCTCGGCATAACCCGAGTCGGTCAGGCCGGCGATCTCCGTGGGATGCACGGCCACCGCCGCGTACACGTCGGGGTGCTCGCGAGCCGCCTGCACACACCAGGACGACGAGGCGAGCGTGTCCCCGACCGTGATCACCCGGGTGACGTTGACGGTGCGCGCCTTTGCCATGACGTCCGCCACGAACTCAGGGGTGGGCTCGACGCCGGCGCGGCGCGCCATCGCGTCGAGGTGGCAGTGGGCATCCAACGCGGGGGCCGGCAAGGCCGGCGGACCGCTTGGCTCAGACACCGGCCGCGTCGGCCAGCCGGGCCAGCTCCTCGTCCACCACGGAGGGGTCGAGCTTGGTGAACACCGGCGTCGGCGCAGCGAGCGGGCGCCCCGCCTCGATCGGGGTCGAGCGCCATCGCGCGCCGGTGTCGTAGTCGCCCGTCAGCACGTGGTACGAGGGCGATCCGGCGGCGGTCGGCTCGTCGACCTCGACCAGGTCCGGCATGGCCGCCCACTCGCCGGTGCCCCCGAGCAGCGCATGCACCTTGGACGACGACGACGGCAGGAACGGCGTGAGCAGCGTCTTACAGTCGTCGACCACCTGGAGCGCGACGTGGAGTACCGACGCCATCCGCTCAGGGTCCTCGGTGCGCAGCTTCCACGGCGCCATGTCGGACAGGTACTTGTTCGCGGCGCCAACCACGCTCATCGCCTCGGTGATGGCAGCCTTCTGCCGGGACCGGGCCAGCAACTCGCCCACCGTGTCGAACGCCCGTTGCGCCTGAGTAAGCAGAGCAAGGTCCGCGTCGGTGAGGGTCCCCCGGGACGGGATGGCGCCGAGGTTCTTGGCAGTTATGGAGATCGTACGGTTAACGAGATTTCCCCAGCTTGCGACCAGTTCGTCGTTATTGCGGCGGACGAACTCTGCCCAGGTGAAATCGGTGTCCTGATTCTCCGGGCCGGCGACTGCGAGGTAATAGCGCAGCGCGTCGGCGTCGTAACGCGACAACAGGTCGCCCACGTAGATGACGACATTGCGCGACGAGGAGAACTTGCGTCCCTCCATGGTGAGGAACTCGCTCGACACGACTTCGTGCGGGCGCTCCAGCACGCCGTACTTGCCCGGCGTCCCACCCCGGTCGCCCTGCCCGGAGTAACCGAACAGCATTGCCGGCCAGATCTCGGCGTGGAAGACGATGTTGTCCTTGCCCATGAAGTAGTAGCCCTGTGCCTCCGGGTCCTGCCAGAACGCGCGCCACGCCTCGGGCTCGCCGGTGCGACGTGCCCACTCGATCGACGCGGACAGGTAGCCGATCACCGCGTCGAACCAGACGTAGATCCTCTTGTCGGAACGGTCACGCCAGCCCTCGAGCGGAACCGGCACGCCCCAGTCGAGATCCCGGGTGATCGCCCGGGGCTTCAGGTCATCCAGCAGATTGAGGGCGAACCGTTGCACGTTAGGACGCCAGTTCTGCCGGCTCTTCAGCCACTCGCCGAGCGTGTCGGCGAACGCCGGCAGATCGAGGAAGTACTGCTCGGTCTCGACAAAGAGCGGTGTCTCACCGTTGATCTTCGAACGGGGGTTGATCAGGTCCGCGGGATCGAGCTGATTGCCGCAGTTGTCGCACTGGTCGCCGCGTGCGCTCTCGTACCCGCAGATCGGGCACGTTCCTTCTATATATCGGTCGGGCAGCGTGCGCCCCGTCGAAGGGCTGATCGCGCCCAGCTGCGTCTGCGGAAACACGTACCCGTTCTTCAGCAGCCCCAGAAAGATCTCCTGGGTCACCGCGTAGTGATTGCTGGTGGTGGTGCGGGTGAACAGGTCGTAGGACAGGCCGAGCTTTCGGAGGTCCTTCGCGATCACCAGGCTGTACCGGTCGGCTAGGTCGCGGGCGGACACACCCTCCCGATCGGCCTGCACCTGGATGGGCGTGCCGTGCTCGTCCGTGCCGCTCACCATGAGCACGTTGTTCCCGGCCAGCCGCTGATAACGGCTGAACACGTCGGAGGGCACGCCGAATCCGGCGACATGGCCGATATGCCGTGGACCGTTGGCGTACGGCCACGCCACGGCAGTCAGGATGTTCCTGCTCATACTCGCAAGCCTATCGATGAGCGCTTGCGCGAAGAGCCCGCCGCCGCGACGCGGCCCGCGCCGAAGGCGCGGAGCGGAGACGCGGGTCCACCCGAGCGCAGCGAGTGGTGGGAACGCGGATCCGCCCAGGCGGGATGTGCTCGATGAGCGCTTGCGCGATTGGGGGCTCAACGCTTGGCGGCGACCACGGCGTCGAACACGTCACGCTTGGCGACACCGTGCGCGGTAGCGACTGCGGCGATCGCGTCCTTGCGGGCCACGCCCGCGGCTTCCCGTTCCGCGACCGCTGCGGCGAGCGCGGCCCCGTCGGGCGGGGCGGTAGAAGCCGGCGCGCCGCCCACCACGAGCGTGAGCTCGCCGCGGACGTCGCCCTCGGCCCAGGCGGCGAGCTCAGCGAGGCCGCCCCGGAGTACCTGCTCGTACTTCTTCGTGAGTTCGCGGCACACCGCAGCGGGACGGGCCGCGCCGAACGCGCGCGCCATGTCCGACAGCGTCGCGGCGAGCCGGTGCGGCGCCTCGAAGAAGACCAGCGTGCGCGGCTCGGCGGCCAATGCCGCCAGGGCGCGCCGCCGCTCCCCGGCACGCCGCGGCAGGAAGCCCTCGAAGCAGAACCGGTCCACCGGGAGACCGGAAACCGCAAGTGCCGCGGTCACCGCGGACGGGCCCGGCAGTACCGTGACGTCGATGCCCTCGGCGATGGCGGCCACCACCAGGCGATACCCGGGATCCGACACGGACGGCATACCCGCGTCGGTCACGACCAGCACGTCTTCGCCCCCGTGCAGTGCGGCGAGTAGCGACGGCAGCCGTGCTGACTCGTTCGCGTCGAAGAATGAGGTGACGCGCCCGGACGGCGTGACACCCAGATCGGCACACAGCCGGCGCACCCGGCGGGTGTCCTCGGCGGCAATCACCGGTGCGGCGGCCAGCGCTGCCGACAGGCGCGCCGAAGCGTCCCGTACGTCGCCCAGCGGAGCGGCGGCCAGGATGACCCGCCCCGGAGCTTCGCTCATGCGCAGACCCTACGATCGGTCGCCGTGACGGCGACCGCGGAGGAGGCACTCGCGCAGCCGGAGGTGGCGGCTCCGCCGACCCATCCGGTTCCTGCGTCGCTGTCCAGCTGGCGGGACCCGGCGCCCGCGATCGGCTGGGCGGTCACTGCCACGGTCACGCTGGTCGCAGCGTTCACCCGGCTCTGGTCCCTGGGCTGGCCGCACGGGAAAAGTTTTGACGAGGTGTACTACGCCACCGAGGCGCAGGAGATGCTGCGCTTCGGGTACGAGGACAACCGCGGCTATATGTTCATCGTGCATCCGCCGCTGGGTAAGTGGCTGATCGCATTCACGTCCTGGCTGGGCCAGCGCGATCACTGGCTGTGGCACCAGCAGGAGATCGGCTGGCGGATGGCGCCCGCACTGGCCGGCATCGTCAGCGTGCTGCTGCTCACCCGCATTGCGCGACGGATGTTCCGATCGAACCTGTTCGGGGGCATCGCCGGGCTGCTGCTCGCGCTGGAGGGCGTGTCCGTAGTGCAGTCGCGGGTCGCGCTGTTGGACATCTTCCTCCAGCTGTTCATCGTCGCGGGTTTCGGCGCCCTGGTGCTCGACCGCGAACAGACACGCGCCCGGCTGGCCGGGCTGGTCGGCGCCGGCGTCGACCTGAGCGACGGGGTTCCCACGCTCGGCCCGCGGCCCTGGCGGCTCGTAGCGGGCGTGATGTTCGGGCTGGCGCTGGCCGTTAAATGGTCGGCGCTCTCCTTCTATATAGCGTTCTGGATCCTCAGCCTGCTGTGGGACCGGGGCGCGCTGAAGTCGGCCGGCGTACAGCGCCTCTGGCGGGCCTGCCGGCGGCCGTGGCTCACCTCTCTCGGCCCGCTGCTCGTCGCTCCGCTCGCTGCATATCTGATGACCTACCTGGGCTGGGTCGCCGGCGAGAACGGGTGGAACCGGCACTGGGCCGACACCCACTCGGCGAGTGGGCGCCTCAGCGTGTTCGGCATGCACATCCCGTTCTGGTGGGGCTGGGTGCCGGCACCGATCCGCGCGCTCGGCGACTACACGCTGCACGCTTACCGGTTCCACGAGACGCTGTACTCACCCCACCCGTACGGCTCGAAGCCGTGGAGCTGGCTCGTCCTCGGACGTCCGGTCGACTACTACTACAACGGGAACGCGACGGGCTGCGGCGCCAACCAGTGCGCGCGGGAGATCCTGCTGATCGGGACGCCGCTGATGTGGTGGGCGTTCATCCCCGCCCTGCTCTGGCTGATCTGGCACTGGCTCACGACACGCGACTGGCGCGCCGCCGCCGTCTGGGTCGCCTTCGCGGCCGGCTGGCTCGTGTGGTTCCCCGACCTGAAGCGGACGATGTTCCTCTTCTATATGACGCCGCTCGTCCCGTTCCTGATCCTCGGGGTGACGCTGGGGCTCGGGGCGTTGCTGGGCCCAGCCGTGCTCAGCACCCGTAGCGCTATGGCATATCTCGCGGCGGAACGCCGCCGACGGTGGGGCGCACTCGCGGTGGCGATCTACCTGGGCATCGTCATCGCGGACTTCGTGTGGATGTGGCCGCTCTACACCGGCGGGTTGATGACCCTGGACGAATGGAACGCCCACATGTGGTTCCCATCCTGGATCTGATGGGTATAACGCGGTCGGCATCGGCGCCGGACTGGTGATCGACGTGCTGACCACCCGGAGGCGCAAGTCGAAGCTGAAGCCGGCCCACGCGTAGCCGCTCGCCTCAAGCCCTTGTAACGGATCGACTCCTTAGAGTAGTCGACACCTAAAACAATCAAGCGCGCTTGCTTTTTGCGGTACCGGGTGCCAGGCTCCGGACGTGACCTCGCCGATCCGCATCGGCAACGCGTCGGGCTTCTACGGCGACCGGTTCACGGCGGTGCGCGAGATGCTCGACGGTGGGTCGCTCGACGTCCTGACCGGCGACTATCTGGCCGAGCTGACGATGCTCATCCTCGCCCGCGACCGGGAGCGCGACGACCACCTTGGCTACGCCAAGACGTTCCTGGGCCAGATGGAGGACTGCCTCGGCCCGGCGCTGTCGCGGGGCGTCAAGATCGTGACGAACGCCGGCGGGCTCAACCCGGCCGGGCTGGCTGCGGCGTTGCGGTCTCTTGCTGCGCGGCTGGGGCTTTCCGCTCGCATCGCGCATGTCGAGGGCGACGACCTGCGCAGGCATGC
>Ga0126369_10003886_pt1 | contig 10871 bp, 10 predicted proteins | sample PanSoiMetaPlot_1_FD_109646 | JGI IMG/M metagenome (GOLD analysis project Ga0126369, IMG submission 109646) | Tropical forest soil microbial communities from Panama - MetaG Plot_1 | ecosystem: Environmental > Terrestrial > Soil > Tropical forest > Bulk soil | place: Panama | collected 2016-02-17
AGTCGTGCTCGACCCGCGAGTCGTCGAGTGGTTCCGGGCGAACCCGATGATGCGCGAGCCGTTCGAGGACTTCTCGCCGGAGATGCTCGCGTTGGCGCGCTCGCCGGTCGGCGCGCCCCCGACGCGTGCTGTCGCCCGCGTGACGGACGACATCGTCGAAGGCGTGCCGGTGCGCATTTATCAGCATGACCATCCACCCGCAGGCGTGGTCGTGTATTTCCACGGCGGGGGGTTCTGCATCGGCAGCGTCGGGCTCATGGACAACGTCGCACGCGAGCTCGCGCACCACGCCCGCGCGGCCGTGGTGTCGGTCGAGTACCGCCTCGCCCCCGAGCATCCGTACCCGGTTGGGCTGGACGACTGCGAGACCGTCACCCGCTGGGTGTTGGCCCACGCGTCCGACCTCGGCGCGCCTTCCCACGGCGTCGCGGTGGCGGGGGAGAGCGCCGGCGGAAATCTCGCTGCAGCGGTGACCCTGCGGTTGCGCGGGAGACTGGACGTCCCATTGACCGGCCAGGTGCTGATGTACCCCGGCGTCGACGGCGGTTCGCGGACGCACCCCTCCAAGGAGGAGTTCGCCGGGATCGTGCTCTCGACCACGACGATGGACGAGTTCTGGTCGCGCTACACGGCCGGGCGCGACCTCGGCCGCGAACCGTTCGCCGCGCCGTTGCAGGCGGAGAGCCTCGCCGACCTCCCGCCCGCAATCGTCGTGCTCGGCGGTTGCGACCCGCTGCGCGATGAGGGCCGGCTATACGCCGGTCGGTTGCGCGAAGAGGGCGTCGATGTCGACGAGGTCTGCTTCGACGGCCAGCCACACGGGTTCGTCAACTTCCAACTCCCGGCCGCGGCGGAGGCGCTCGAGCGGGTCGGTGCCTGGCTGCGCTCAGCGTTCGCCCGGGGTTAGCTCGATCAGCACCTTCCCGATCGCGCGGCCGTCCGCCACGAGCCGCAGCGCACCGGCGACGTCGTCCAGCGGGAAGGTGGCGCCGATGTGCGGAACGACCCGGCCGGCGGCAAAGTGCCCCATGAGCTCGCCTTCGTTTCTCCGCCCGTCGTCGGCGTTGTTCGTCGCGAAGCCGAGGAACTCGAAGCCGAGAATCTGGACACCCTTGATGAGCACGAGGTTGAGCGGGATCCTCGGGATCGCGCCGGACGCGTAGCCGACGGTCACGAACCGACCGCCCCAGCGCAACGACCGGAGCGCGGGCTCGGAGAGGTCGCCGCCGACCGGGTCGACGACGGCGGCCGCGCCGCTCGGCAACGCGTCCCGGAGCGCCTCCCGGAGACCGCCCGAGCGATGGTTGATCAGGTGCTCGGCGCCGTACGACGCGGCGACGTCGAGCTTCTCGGGCGATGACGCCACGGCCGTCACCGACGCGCCGAGCAGTGTCCCCAGCTGGACGGTGGCCAAGCCGACCCCGCCGCCGGCGCCCAGCACGACGAGCTCGTCGCCGGGTTGCACCCGGGCGACCGAGCGGAGCACGTGGTAGGCGGTGCGATGGGCCACACCGAAGGCGGCGGCGAGGCGCTCGTCGACTCCGGCCGGGATCCGGGTGACCGCGGCGACGGGGACGACCGCCTCGTCAGCGAACGCGCCGACGAGTCCGGTTCCCGTCACCCGATCGCCGATGGCGAGCGTGTCGATCTCTCCTGCCAGCTCGGAGACGACCCCGGCGAACTCGCTCCCGGGGACGAACGGCGTCGGCACCTTGATCTGGTACTCGTTCGCGACGAGGAGCACGTCCGGGAAGTTGACGGCGGCAGCGTCGATGCGCACGCGCACGTGCCCGGGCGCGAGCGCCGGTGAGGGAAGCTCCTCGAGCTTGACGGCCTCGGGCGACCCGTATGAGCGGCAGACCGCGGCGCGCACCTCGGCTCACCGGCCCTGCCACACCGGTGGACGCTTCTCCACGAACGCGAGCGCGCCTTCCTTGGCGTCCTCGCTTCCGAACACGGTGTCACGCAGCTCGTGCAGCCGCTCGCGGGCGCGAGGAGGATCGGCGACGCCCAGCCGGACGAGCTCCTTCACCGCCGCGACGGCGAGTGGGCCGTTGGCGGCGATCCGCTCTGCGAGCGCGACGGCCACATCCATCACGTCGTCGGGCGCGACGACCGTGTTGACCAAGCCGAGGTCGAGGGCACGCTCGGCGTTGATCGCGTCACCAGTGAGGGTCATCTCCAAGGCGATGCCGAGGGCGATCCTCGTGCCGAGGAACGTGCCGCCCCCGGCCGGGAACAGACCGCGTTTCACCTCGGGCAGCCCGAACGACGCCTCGGATGACGCGACGATCACGTCGCAGCCGAGCAGGAGCTCGAACCCACCGGCGAGCGCGGACCCGTTGGCCGCTCCGACGAGGGGAACCGTGACCGCACCCTCGGTCAGCCGCAGGAAAGCGCGGCCGGCGTCGTCGTCACCGAGACGGGTCTGCTCACCGGCGGCGAAGGCACGCAGGTCCATCCCGGCGCAGAAGGCTCGGTCGCCCGTGCCCGTCAGGACGACGGCGCGGATCTCGGGATCGCTCTCGCCTTCCACGATCGCGGCGCCGATCGCATGGATGAGCTGCGGCGTCAGGGCATTCCTCGCCTCCGGCCGGTTCAGACGGACGACGAGAACGGCGCCCCGCCGCTCTCGTACGAGCTCGTGGCTCACGACACAGGATGCAGTCTCACCGGGATGCCCGAATAGTGCGCCATGCCGGTTGGCTGATCGATGTCGTGCTCGCAGGTGAGCAGGTTGACGTTGGCGCGCTGGTGGCCGTGGGGCACGGACACCGCGCCGGCACGCGTGGACGGGTCCACCCTCGCCGTGCCGACCAGCTCCCCGTGGGCGCTGCGGACGATCACCGGCTGACCATCGTCCACTCCGGCCTCGGCCGCATCGTCGGGGTGGATGATCACATCAGCGTCCTCGCCGAGGAAGTCCAGCTGTGAGTTGAGATGCCGCATCTGGCGACGCGGCACCAGCACGAGTGGCGCCGGCTCCTCGCTCAATGCCGACAACTGGTCGACGAGCAACCGCGGCGCGAGACGCCAGCCGCCGAGCCGCTCGACGTGCGCGTCCACCCAACGCGCCGGCAATTCGTGGCTGTGCTCGACCCAACCCGCCGCCACCAGCTCGTCGAACGTGCACCGGGCGCCGGCGCTCATCGTCGCGAGCCTGGCGTCATCGGTGGCGTCCTCGGCGCCGGTGTCCGCCAGCTCGTGGCCGAGTCGGCGCCCGAGCTCGGCCAGGACCCACCACGTCGAACGCCGGTCGCCGACGGGGTCGATCAACGCCGGGGTGTGCTGCGCGGCGACGCGGGGGAGCAGGAAGTCCCAAAGCGTCACGTCGGCCCGCTCGAGCTGATCCTTGGTGGGGAGCACGTGGGTCGACAGTGCAGTCGTGTCGTTGCCGATGATCTCGATCGTCGCGAGCACGTCGAGCGTTCGGAGCGCCGGCACCAACGAGTTGGCCTCGGGAAAGGCGGTCACGAGATGGCCGCCGAGGTTGAGCACGGCGTGGATGTTGCCGGCACGGATCTCGTCGGCGAGCGCGGCGCAGGGCCACTCACCGAGAAAGGAGCTCGAGTCGGGCCGGGTGCGCGGGCCGGGCCCGAACAGCCCGCCGCCGGGGGGTGAGATCGGAAGCTCGAACGTCTCGAACTGGTACTTGAACCCCGGATGGAACCACACGCCGCCGGGACGGTTCATCGAATCGGTGATGATCATCAGCGCCCATGCCAGCCACTGCGTCACGTTGGCGGCGGCGGACATGGTGAGCCCGGTTCCCGTGACGATGGCGAGACGCCCCGCCCGACGCACCGCGTCCAGGAGCTGGATCAGCTCCGTCTCGGCAACTCCGGCGATCGTCGCTGCGTGCGCGCTGTTGAACGGCCCGACGGCGGCGGCCAAGGCATCGCACCCCGCCGTCCGGTGCGCCACGACCTCCCCAACAGCGTCATCCTGGAGGATCTCGCGTACCAGATACGCGAAGACGGCGTAGTCCGTCCCCGGCCGCGGCGCGAGGTGCTGTGTCGCCAAGCGCGCGGTCTCCGTGCGCTTCGGGTCGACGACCCAGACGTCGGCCCGCTTCCCCATTTCGCGGATCGCGCTGACCGGGTTTGGAAGGGCCGAGGTGTGGCCGTGGGAGACGACCGGGTTCACGCCGACGTACACGACCAACTTGGCGTGCTCGTCATCGACGTGCGGATTGAGGCCCGGCGAGCCACCGACCAGATCCGACACGAGCACCTTGGCCGTGCCGTCGATGGTGAGCGGGCTGAACCGCGCGGGCGTGCCGATGGCCGCGTACAGCGCCTCCGCCATGCGATAGCCGGCCGCGTCCATGCCCACGCCGCTGCCGAAGAAGACGCCGATCGCCTCCGCCCCGTGCTGATCGATGACTGCTCGCAGTCGAGTCCCGAGGTCGTCGAGGCACGTATCCCATGTGGTCGGCTCCAACCGGTCGCCGCGCCGAATCAGTGGCTGCTCCAGACGATCGGGATGGTGGTGCATCTGCGTCAGCGCTCGCCCCTTGGGGCAGGTGTAACCGTGCGAGAACGGGTGGTCTCGATCGCCGCGCACTCGCACGACCTCGTCACCGTCGATGTCGACCAGGATCCCGCAGACCGCGGTGCAGACCCGGCAGAAGCTGCGCTCGGTCCGCACCGTTTGGTCGGTCACGTCGGGTCAGGTCGGCTGAGGAGCAGTCGGTTCGGGTCGGTTGAGGAGCAGGTTGGCGATCGCCGTGGCGTCGGGGAACGACCCGGTGATGCCGGAGCTCATGTAGCCGGCGTCGGAGATCAACGTGACGCCGGTGATGGCGACCGCGGCGTCGCTGCACAGGAACACGAGGGGGTACGCCTGCTCGAGGGGCGTCGAGGCCTCGATGCCGACCTCGCCGCGGTAATCGGAACCGAACCCCAGCCACATCTCCTTGTTGGCCTGCGCGAGCGGCGTGTCGGTGGGGCCGGGGCAGATGGCGTTGATGCGCACGCCCCGCTTGAGGAACGGGAAGGCCTGCCGGGCGACGTAGGCGCAGATCGCCTGCTTCATCGACATGTAGTCGGCCTTGCCGTGCTCCTCGACCCATTGCACGGCGGCGTCGAAGTCGGGCGTGTCGAGCAGCTCGTCGAGCAGCGGCAGGTTCGGCTCCCAACCGAGGCCGGCGGCGGAGGAGATGAAGCCGATCGCGGATCCGGGCCGCAGCATGTCTTTGGCGAGCAACCGGTCGATGAGGTGACGGTGGCCGATGAAGTTGATCCGCTCGATGCCCGGTGTGCCGTCGGCGACGCCTGCGCACGAGAACAGCGCGTCCACGTGCCCGCCGCATTCGTCGACGGCGGCGTCGATCGAGGCCGCGTCGGCGAGGTTAACGTGAACTGCCTTCACGCCGGACAGCGTCACCTCCGCGAAGTCCATCACGACGACCTCGGCACCTGCGTCCTGTACGAGCTCGGCCGTGGCCGCGCCCATGCCGCTGGCGCCGCCGACGACGAGCGCGCGCTTGCCGTCGTACCGGAAGGCGTCGAAGAGCGTCATCTCATTCTCCCGTCAAGTTGTAGAGCTCCCGAGCGTTGTCGCAGATCATCCTGCGCCTCTCGGCCTCGGGGACGCCAGCCATCGACTCCTCGATGATGCGGCGGCTGTACGGCCAGTCGTGACGGTGGTGCGGGTAGTCGGTCGACCACATCATGTTGTCGATGCCGATCCAGTGCCGGACGGCCACCGCGAAGGGTTCACGGATGAACGTGACCTTCATGTTGCGCCGGAAGTAGTCACTCGGGAGCATCGCGAGCTTCGATTCCGTCCACGTGCGGTTGCGCCACCAGTGGTCGTCCATGTGCTCGAGGAACGTGGGAACCCATCCGGCGCCGACCTCCGCCCCGACGACCTGGAGACTCGGGAACCGGTCGAACATCTCGGAGTACACGAGGCGGGACATCCATTCGGAGGCCTGAGCTACCGCCCCGCCCATCGTCTGGAGGTTCGGCAGCTGCGCGAGGAATTGGGTGACGCGCTCACCCGCGCCCTTGCGTGACTCGCCCGTCTGACGGCCTCCGGCGAGTTTCAGCCCGACGTGGATGTGGACCGGCATCTCCTCTTGCTCGGCAACGGCCCAGAACGAGTCGTCCTCGTCGGAGAGGTTGGGCTTCCCCGACGGCCATGCCGCCAGGATCACGCCGCGATATCCGAGGCTCTTCGCTTCCTTCAGCTTGTTGATCGACGTTTGCACGTCGATGCACGGCAGCTGGTACAGCCCGATGAGCCGCCTGGCGTCCGCGGCCATGAACTGGTCGTGCATCCACTGGTTGTACGCGTCGACGCCGGCAAGGTGGTACTCGTCGTCGGGCTGGGCCATGAACGTGGCCATCGTGCGCTGCGACGGGTAGAGCACCTCGGCGTCGATTCCGTCGATGTCCTGCTCCTCGACGCGCGCCTTGCCGTCGTACGCGCCCTTCCGGATGTTGTCGTACGACGACCCGTACCATTCGAGGTCCTCGTAGCGCTTGCCCCATTGACCCGCGTTGGTCACCAGGCCGATCGGCATCGGGGGCGCGCCGGGGATCAGCTCCCATGCATCGCCGCCCTTCGGGTCCTTCACCAGCTTGGGCATCACGTCGTGGAACTTCTTCGGAAGAAACTTCTCCCACGTGTCGGGCGACTCGAGGGCGTGCCCGTCCGTCGAGATGATCCGGTAGTCGATCGTCGTGCCGGGCATCGCAAACCCCCTCGCTCGTCCGGCGTCCGCCGTTGATAATGTAATTCTCGTCACAGGAATGTGTCACTTCCGCGACGGAGGTCGAGATGACCGACGAGGCGCGACGGATCGCCGACCTCGTGGAGCTCCACGCATTGTGCTCCCGCTACATGCTGCTCTGTAGCCAGTTCATCGAGGACCGCTGGCTCGAGGTGTTCACCCCCGACGCCACCTACAACGCGTTCGGCACCGCGTACGGGCTCGATCGCTTCCAGGCGCTGCTCGAGGCGGCGCCGCGGGGCCAGTTCATCGGCAACATGCCCGTCGTCGACCTCGATGGCGACCGCGCGACCGGCAAGCAGCACTTCGTGTTCATCGACCAGACGACGCACGACATGCGCCTCGGTTGGTACAACGACGAATACTTACGAACCGCCGACGGCTGGCGGATCCGGCGACGGTCGACCACGTTCATGCGCAAGCACGGCGGTTTCGATTCCGGCGCCGCGCACGACCCGCTCGCGGACGCCGGGGAGAAGAGCTGATCAGCCGCTGAGGCCGTGGAGACAGAACTCCCAGGTGTCCTCGGCCGTGATGCGCTTCCGGGGATCCTGGATCAGTCGGTTCCCGAACCAGCTGTACATGACCGCCTGCTGCACGAGCGCGGCGGCGCGACGAGTATCGCCGACCCGGATGGCGCCGGCCGCAGCAGCCTCTTCGACGAGCTCCATCACCATGCGGGAGACGGGCTCCAACGCAGCCTTCACTCGCTCCGGATGGGCCACCGCGAGCTGCACCGAGAACTCCGAGATCGGCCGGCGGTTGTGCTTGCCGCGCTTGCGGGTCGTGTCGGCCGGCTCACACCACTCGTGCAGCCGGATCACGAACGCCCGCAGTCGCGCGACGGGATCCGTCTCCGCGTCGACGACTTCCTGCAGATCGGCGGCGGACTCGAGGACGGAATCCTCGAACAGCGCCAGAAGCAGCTCGTCCTTCCCGTTGAAGTACTGGTAGAAGCCACGCAGTGACTGCTTCGAACGGTCGATGACCTCCTGGATGGTGAAGTCGGTCGTGCCCTTCTCGTCGATCAGCTCGAACGCGGCGTCCATGAACCGCTGAACGCGCTGCTCGGCGCGCGAGCGCGCGGCGTGAAGGCTCCGCGACACGGCTCGCTGCCGCCAAACCGGCTCGTTCGCGTCGCGGGCGGCACCCGCTTCGGCGCTGTCAGAGTCCACTTTCATTCCCTCGACGGTACCAGCGCGCGGAACACCTTCTGTGCCTTTGCCACCGGCGCGTCAACCCGTTCTCCGCTTCTGCTCGAGCGCGTCGACCGCGGCCCAGTGTGCATCGGCCATCCAGAGCTGCGCGAACGCGTCGGTGGCGTTGGCTTCCAACTCGGGATGACACGACTGGACGGCAGCGCCGATCACGGACTTGAGCGCGCGGGTCGTACCGGGTGCCGAGCCCGCCATGGCACGCGCCAACGTGCGCCACTCGTCGTCGAACGAGGATCGAGGGACGACGATGTCGACGAGGCCGAGCTGTTGCGCGGTCGGCGCGTCGTACAACTCGCCGGTCGAGATCGCCAGGAGCGCGCGACCCCTCCCGATCACCTGAGCGAGCCGCTCCGCGCCGCCCCATGCCGGCATGATGCCGAGCGACACCTGGTTGAACCCGATCTTGACGTCGTCGGCTGCGAGACGGACGTCGGCGGCGATGGCCACCTCGGCGCCACCACCGAGCGCGTGCCCGTTCAACGCCGCGACGACCGGGACCGGAAACGCCGCGACCCTGTCGAGGAGCCGCCGCACGCGGCTCGCCATCTGGACGGCGTCCTCATGGGTGCGGATGGTGCTGAGCTCCTTCAGGTCTCCACCCGACACGAAGGCGCGGTCTCCGCCGCCGCGGAGCACGACCACCGCCGCGCCGGACGTCAGCACCCGGTCGAGGGCGGTGTCGAGCTCGTTGACCGTGGCGAACCCGATCGCGTTGCGGGCCTCGGGCCGGTCGATCGTGATGACGGCAACGCCGTCGTCGAGGGCCACGCGCACACCCCCGGGGGATCGCGGCGCCTGGGGCTCTGACATCGGTGCGGGCTCGTCGCGTGGCAGAGTGCGAGAATACCACTCTCGCTTTTCCGCATAAGCGGTTTCCAATACGCTGAGGCGATGGATGGCTCGGTTCGCAGCGAGGCGGGGATCCCACTCCGGGCGAGCTACGGGCCCGAGGATCTCCCGGCCCCGGAGCCGATCCCGCCGCCCGGGGCCTTCCCCTTCACCCGCGGGAACTTCCCCGACGGCTACCGGGGCCGCCGATGGACCATCCGCCAGTACTCCGGATTCGGGACCCCCGAGGAATCGAACGCGCGGTACCGCTACCTCCTCGATCAGGGCGGCACGGGATTGTCGGTCGCGCTCGACCTTCCCACCCAGTGCGGCTACGACTCCGACCATCCCGAGGTGGAGGAGGAGGTGGGCCGGGTCGGCGTCGCGCTCGACACACTCGCCGACGTCGAGGTCCTCTTCGATCAGATCCCACTCGACGCGATCAGCACGAGCTTCACGATCAACGGCACTGCCGCGATCATCCTCGCCTTCTACGTGGCCGCCGCCGAGAAGCGAGGCGTCGACGGAGCGAACCTGCGCGGCACGATCCAGAACGACATCCTCAAGGAGTACGTGAGCCGGGGCACGTGGATCTGGCCACCGCGCCCGTCGCTCCGGCTGATCGCCGACACGATCGAGTTCTGCGCCGAAGAGGTCCCGCGGTTCAACGCGATCTCGGTCGCCGGCGCCCACTTCCGCGACGCGGGCGCCAATGCGGTGCAGGAGATGGCGTTCACGCTCATGGACGGCATCACGTACTGCGACGAGGTGATCGAACGCGGTCGGATGACCATCGACGAGTTCGCTCCACAGGTGTCGTTCTTCTTCTACACGCACGGCGACTTCTTCGAGGAGATCGCCAAGTACCGCGCGGGGCGACGCCGATGGGCGCGTATCGTGCGCGAGCGCTATGGCGCGCTGGACGACCGGTCGTGCATGTTCCGCGTCGGCTGCGTTGCCGGGGGCGCGTCGCTGTACGCGCCGCAGGCTCAGAACAACGTCATGCGCGTCGCGTACGAGGCACTGGCGTCGGTGCTCGGCGGCGTGCAGTCGATGTTCACCGCCGCGTGGGACGAGCCCTTCGCGTTGCCGAGCGAGGACTCGGCCACCCTGGCGCTCCGCACCCAGCAGGTGCTCGAGTACGAGACCGGCGTAGCGCGCGTCGCGGACCCGCTCGGAGGCTCCTACTACGTCGAGGCGTTGACCGACGAGGTCGAGGCCCGCGTCGTCGAGATCATGGACGACCTCGAACGCCGCGGTGGGATGGTCAAGGCGGTCGAGGACGGCCACCTCCACCGGCTCATCGCCGACGAGGCGTTCCGCGTCCAGCAGGCGGTCTCATCGGGCGAGCGCGAGATCGTGGGGGTCAACCGCTTCCGCACCGACGAGTCGCCCCCCGAGGTCGAGGGCTACGAGCTCGACGAGGCGGGCCGGGCGCGCCAGCTCGAGCGCCTCGCCGAGGTGAAGGGCTCCCGGTCGGCGGCCGACGTCGCGGCGACGCTCGGCTCGCTCCGCAAGGCGGCGGCCACGAACGAGACCAACCTGATGCCGCTGCTGGTCGACTGCGCCAGCGCCTACTGCACGCTCGGGGAGATGGTCGCCGTGCTCAAGGACGAGTGGGGCGAGTTCGTGCAGCCGACGGTGTTCTGATGCCGGCCCGGGTGCTCGTGGCCAAGCCGGGGCTCGACGGCCACGATCGCGGAGCGAAGCTCGTGGCTCGTGCGCTGCGCGACGCCGGCTTCGAGGTCGTCTACCTCGGGATCCGCCAACGGCCCGAGACGATCGCGGCCGTGGCGTTGCAGGAGGACGTGCAGATCGTCGGGCTCAGCATCCTCAGCGGCGCGCACGTGGGCCTGACGGAGAAGACCGTGAAGGCGCTGCGCGCCGCGGGCCTCCACGAGGTGCTGGTCGTCGTGGGCGGCACCATCCCCACCCGTGACGTCGCCCGCCTCGAAGCTGCCGGGGCCGCCGCGGTATATCCGACGGGCACGCCACTCGAGTCGCTGGTCGAGAGCCTCCAGGCCCTCTCGACGCAGCCGCACGCGTCGTCGTAGCCGACGCGTCGCCGCCTACGCCCCGGAGTC
>Ga0126369_10003887_pt1 | contig 10870 bp, 11 predicted proteins | sample PanSoiMetaPlot_1_FD_109646 | JGI IMG/M metagenome (GOLD analysis project Ga0126369, IMG submission 109646) | Tropical forest soil microbial communities from Panama - MetaG Plot_1 | ecosystem: Environmental > Terrestrial > Soil > Tropical forest > Bulk soil | place: Panama | collected 2016-02-17
AGCACGGCCGGCTCCAGCGCGACCCTGAACATCACTGGCAGCAACAATACGACCACCACTGGCACTCTCGCGCAGGGGCAGGTCTCCGGCAATACCGACACCACGACCGTGGCACAGTCATCGAATCTGACCGTCAACGGTACAAGCGATACGACGACGGTCGGTGCTGGGTCGACCCTGTATGTCAACGGCAACTCCGATGCCAGCACCGCGGCGTACCAGTCGACCGTCTATGTGAGCGGGTCCTACGATCAAACAAACGTTGATTACTCATCGTGGATCGGAGTGTACGGTACTCACGATACGAGCACCGCGGGCATTGGTTCAACCGCACATATCGAGGGCTCCAGCGACAGCACGACCGTGGGCTCCGGTTCATCCGTAGCCTTGACTGCGACCGCTACGTCCGACCAGACCTGGATCAATGATAACTCCACGGCGTATGTGCTCGGTTCGGGCAACACGACATATGGGGGGAATGGCGACACAATCCAAATCAACGGGAATGGAAATACCACGCTCGCCCAGAACAACGCGAACGTCTCCGTCTACGGCAACAGCAACACAAGCCAGACGGGAACCGGCGCGACCGTCACGATCTGGGGCTACTTGGACTACGACTATGTGGCGGCCAGTTCCAACCTGACCGACAATGGCACCAACAACCTGAACATTCTCGGTGACCATTCGACGGCCACGATCAATGGATCGTTTGATAGGGCCACCTATTCCGGGGACGGGACCGGCTATCAACAAACCATCCGTGTCACCGGCAATTCCAACAATATCACCACCGGAGATTCGTCCTCGCTGAACATCTCAGGAAGCTCGAATACCGTCTATTCGGGCGCCTCGACGTCCCTGACGGTTTCGGGAGGCTCGAACACGACCAATACCGGAAACGGCGCGTCGTACAACATCAGCGGATCGTCCAATACCACCACCATGGGGTCGTCTTCGAGCGGCTATGTGTACGGGACCGGCAATCACACGAACACCGGCAGTTCCTCCGCGATGTTCATCATGGGGAATTCGGAAACCAGCACCACCGGGAATTCCTCGGATATCTACATCTACGGATCGGGCAATTCGACGACGACGGGCTCCTACGACACGGTCGCCATTTACGCCGGTGCAAACTCGAACACCATGAATGAAGGATACGACGTCGGAAACACCGTCAATGGAAACAACAACTATATCAGCGCTGGCGACTACGCGAGCGTAACCTTCAACGGTAGCTCGAACACCGCGGTTACGGGTAACTCCTCCAACATGTGGTTTTACGGTAATAGCAATAGCGGTTACGCCGGCACCAACTCGGGGATGGATTTTTACGGCGCGAACAATTATGGGTCGTCAAGCACCGGGTCCATCGTACGTGTCAATGATATTTATGCCGGCAATCACGGCTGGATCGGCCCTTACGGCGAGTATATTCCCAACGTCATGAACAGCGGCCAATATTATACCTATTCGACCGGGTCGAGCGGCATGTCATTCTGAAGGCAGGTCCGTTGTGTTGCCGGTCGTTTGCCGCGCCCGGCCGAGGGCGAACGGCCGACGCTGATGTGGCTTCGCAGGTCAGAGGTATGTTGCTTGCGATTCATGTTTCGCTTGCAACTTACCGACTACTACAGGGCTGTATCCTGATGATGCTGACGGCTGAGTGGTTGGAGCTCTTTGTAAAAGGTCAGTCTTGATAATCAGCGGGTCTTTAGGTGCGAGCCCTGGTGCGCCCACCAAGCTCGTCAGACACTTGGCAGCAATCCCGCGGTTCATTCGGACAAGGTTTGCGCGCTCTTTCCGACAATGCGGCTGGCTTCGTTCGCTCTGCGCGCCGCTTTTTGCACCACCGGAATGAGCTGCTTGCGCGTGCGCTTTGCCTAAGTTGGAAGTTGACGCGCAAACCAATGACGGCCCGCCGCGGGAAGTGTCCGTCAGATCGGTGAACCCGCCATGGCGGGAACGAGGCGAATGAAAGCTCGTCGCGAAGTGCCGCTGCACGGATGATGTGTTAACGCTAGCTCGCAAATAATCGAGCCCTTCGCGTTCAGTTAGCCACGGGAGCGGAGTAGGGGGAGCGGCGGTGTTGGTGATCGCGTCGAAACACAAGACCGCGAACCGTTCCGGCCTTGATTGCATCTAGCTCGATCATCAGTTCGGGAAAGAGCTCGTAGGCCTGCTTCATCGAAGAGCGGCCACCAAGCCCCTTCGATCTAACCCCCTTGCTGTTGTGGGTGAAGACTGCGGGCGGCGACAGCGCGCTGCCAAGGCGCCAGAATCAATTCCAATCGTGCGGCCGCTATTCCCGGTATCCGGCACAACTAAAGGTTTACGCCACACTCAAACCCAACAATTTCCCAGCTCGTGTCCTGACCCCTGTCGCTTTTTGGACGGATTCGAGATGCTCAGTCGTGTGCTCAGTAGCGGGACGCTTCTGGAAACCAAGAAAAAATTGGAAGCAGTTTCAGGGACGTCCCATAGTTGCGTCAGAGTACCGGGGAGCTTCACCATGACGGGACAGGCACCTCAATATAGATCAGCCAACCCTAACGTCGATGCGTTTGACGAAGACACGGCCGGTCGTGGAGTAGCGCCCTACAAGTCACGACGGACAGCCCGGACGGACTTCGATCCCGAGAATTCCGTTCCGCTGTTTCTTTCCGACAGCGACGGCGAGCCAGATCCGAGCGAATACATCAATCCTCTTCTCAGGAAGCGAAAAGCTTCCATTTTGTCAGGAGTTCTGACAGGTGTTTGCGCGGCTGCAGCCGTGGCAATTCTGGTCGCGCTGCTTTCTTCGGATGCCACGCAGGATATTGGGGTGAACGTCAGAGCTTCAATGGCCGCTGCTTTTCCGACTCCATCCGTAGCCGCGCCATCTGATTCGTCGCAGGTAGCGGCCCCTGAAAGACAGAATGATGCGCCGCGCCCATCGGTACCGGAAAATTCAACTTCCACCGGAAGCGTCACAACCGGCGCCAGCGTCGCAATGGCCGCCACTGAGCCCGCGCGTGCGGAAGTCAAGATGGCTTATCAGAGCGCGCTACAGGACCGCGCTCCGGCCGTTGATGCGACTACGCCCGCAGATACGATCCATCACCTCGATCCTGATGTCATCGCCGCTTTGCTCAGGCGCGCGGATGCGTTGATCGCGAGCGGCGACGTCGCCGCGGCTCGCCTCGTGCTGCGACGCGCGGCGGACGCCGGAGATGCGAGCGCCGCCATGAAGCTCGCGGAAACCTACGATCCCGCGAATCTGGCGAAACTGGGCGTCCATGGCATCGTGCCGGACGTGTCCATGGCGCGAAGTTGGTACGAGAAAGCCAGACAATTCGGCTCGGTGGCCGCGCCTCAGCGGCTCGAAACGCTCGCAGGCAAGCAGCAATAATCGGCGGCCGCACACTCAACGTGCAGAAAATCTTAGCAAAGGGCAAAGGTTATGAGCGTCTTCAACGCGACTACCAGGAATGTCTTCGTAGGCCTGTCGTTCCTGGTTTTTACATCGCTAACTGTCACCTCGCGTCCCGTCTTGGCTCAAAGCCAAAAGCCTTTGGTCAGTTACGAGGAAAAGAAACGCCAGGCCAACGATATCGCGGTAACGGTCGTCGTGTCCGGCCTCTCATGCACGTGCGCCAGGTTCAGCGAGGACATCCGCAACGTCGTGAACGATCTGGGGCCGGACGGGGTCCGCGTCCTGCCGATCCTTGGCGTCGGCGGACTTCAAAACGCGAACGATGTGCTGTTTCTCAAGAACGTAGACATGGCCGTCGTCGACGAAGACAATCTTCGGCTCCTCAAGAAGAAGGATCCGGTGCTGTACGCCAACGTCGAGCAGCGCGTGCAGTACATCACAAAACTCTATAACTCGGAGTTTCAGGTCCTCGCGCGAAACGACATCAAATCCTACGATGATCTGCGTGGCAAGAAGGTCAACTTCAACCTGAAGGACAGCCAGACCGAGGTGACCGCCGACACGGTCTTCAGAGCCCTCAACATTCAGACACAACGCTCGTACTACGACAACGACGAGGCGCTCAAGAGGCTGATCTCGGGGGAGATTTCAGCAATGATCATCCTTACCGGAGCACCCCAGGCGATGTTCGCGAAGGTGAAGAAGGAGGACGGTGTGCATTTCCTGCCGCTCGATCAGGAATCCCTGCCAAATAACAAGTTGGACGAGCTGTTCGCGAACTACCTTCCAGCGGATCTCACCCATGAACACTATCCGAACCTGATCGCTGAAGGGACCACCGTTCCGACCATCGCGAACCGGGCGCTGCTCGTCGCCTATGCCTGGCCGGAGGACTCCCCTCGCTACAAGAGGGTCGGCAAGTTCATCGACACGTTCTTCAGCAAGATCGATCAATTCAATAACCCTTCGAGGCATCCGAAGTGGCGCGAAGTCAATCTTTCGGCTGAAATGCCAGGCTGGGTGCGGTTCAAGCCTGCATCCGAATGGCTTGCCTCCCACCGGAACCAACCCGTGTCCGCCAACCCAGACGACCAATCTTCTTCCGAGCTGAGGCTGGCGTTCGAAAAATTCATGGAAAAGTATGCTCCTTCGAAGGGTCAGAAGCCGCTCTCCAGCGGCGAACGGGAGTTCCTCTTCGCAAAATTCAAGAAATATCTCGCCCAAGCGAAAGCGGAACAGGCGGCGGCACATTAGGCTTGCGAGAACTTCACGGGCGTGTCCGCTGTGACTCGTCTTCAAGTCCGGACGAAAGTGCCGGTCGCCGGTTCCGCGATTAGGTCGAGGAAGAGAACCGACGGCCGGGAAGTTGGGGCATGCGGCCACCCGCGCCCGGAGATGGAGGGGCAGAAAGGCTAATGATCGATCGGCGTAGCCTCATGAAGCATTCCGGGGCTGCCATCGCAGCGCTTGGTGCCGGGGCGACCACCCCCTCGTTGCGTGCGCTTGCTGCCACGGCGGTACTGCCGTTCGAGAACGGGGAACGGCCGCTCGTCAAATATCCGCAAAAGCGCCCGATGATCGGGCTGACCAGCAGGCCGCCGCAGCTGGAAACGCCATTCTCCGTCTTCAATGCGAACGTCATCACGCCGAACGACGCCTTTTTCGTCCGCTACCATCTGGCGGATATCCCGCTGAACATCGATCCCGATGCGTTCTCGGTCGAGATCAAAGGCGTGGTCGACAAGCCAATGAAATTGTCGCTGGCTGAACTCAAGGAGATGCCGGCCGTCGACATCGTGGCTGTCAATCAGTGCTCCGGCAACAGCCGCGGATTCTTCAACCCTCGCGTCGCAGGGGGACAGTTGGGGAACGGCGCCATGGGGAATGCGCGCTGGAAGGGGGTGTCGCTCAACACCATTCTCGACAAGGCCGGCGTCCAGCGGTCAGCGCGCCAGGTCACGTTCAATGGTTTGGACAGGCCCGTGACCGACAAGACTCCCGATTTCATCAAGGCGCTCGATATCGATCATGCGCGCGACGGTGACGTCATGCTCGCCTATTCGATGAACGGAGCCGATCTTCCCGTGCTCAACGGCTTTCCGCTGCGTCTCGTTGTGCCAGGCTATTACGGCACCTATTGGGTGAAGCACCTCAACGAAATCACGGTGATCGACAATGTCTTCGACGGATTTTGGATGAAGACCGCTTACCGCATCCCCGACAACGACTGCAATTGCGTGGAGCCCGGAACAACGCCGAAAGCCACCATTCCGATCAACCGCTTCAAGATAAGGTCCTTCATCACCAATGTCGCGGATGGGGCAAGGTTGAAGGCCGGCGCACAGGTGCTCAAAGGTATTGCGTTCGACGGCGGCAAGGGCATCAAGGCTGTTGAAGTCTCCACAGACGGAGGAAACGCCTGGGCGCAGGCCAAACTCGGCGTCGATTTGGGGAAATATTCATTCCGCGAATGGCAGATGCCAGTCAGCCTGGCAGTTGGTGAACACGATCTGAAGGTGCGCGCGACCGGCAACGGCGGCGAGGTTCAGCCGGTCGAGCCGCTGTGGAATGGAGCGGGCTATCTGCGCAACGTCATCGAAACTATCCGCGTCAAGGTGGCTTGAGGAGAGCCACCATGACGCGATCGGCACTTGTCGCGCTGACCGGCCTCGCTGGATTGATGGCCAACGTTTGCGCTTCAGGTCTGGCCGAAGTCGGCGCCAGGCCTATCTCGTACAAGCTTCCCAATGAAACGGCGGCATTCAAGCCCGGACCCAATCTGAAAATCGTGGAGAACAACTGCACGGCGTGTCATTCGGTCGACTACGTCCAGACCCAGCCTCGCGGCCCAAAATTCAAGCGAGATTTCTGGCAGGCAGAGGTGACCAAGATGATCAAGGTCTATGGGGCGCAAATCGACGAGGCGGACGTCGGCAAGATCGTGGACTATTTAACACAGACATATTGATGGCTGGAAAGGACCGCGTGACCACCGCCGCTTGCTTCAAGCCAGAACGAAGAGGTTTACGAGACGGAGCAGCGGCAACCCACGCAGCCGCCCGTCGTATGATCGGTGGGATCTACAAGCCAGCCGATCAATTCGCCACCATCAATTTGACGCACCATGCGAGTGTCTCGAGGCCCCAGCCCCGTTTCGCTTCCGCCGCAGTCTAGCCCGGCTTTCGTTGGTGCCCAGACTCCAGTGATCGTGCCGCTGCAATGCCCGCAAGATCACCTCCACCGCCGCACGTGTGCGCCGGTCGGGATCGTTTCGTCGGCACACGACTGACGTCCACCAGTGCAGCGGCTCACCCACCAACGGGCGCCATGTCAGATCAGGCGTCCTGCCTACGCGACTAGGCTCAACAAAGTGAGCTGGCCTGAAAGTGATCGCCGATTCGGCGACCATAAGGCCGGCTGCCATGCGCATGCCGTAGACGATCCTCTTCGGCTTGTATCCTTGCGCTCGGCATGTCTCGAGGATCTCATCATACAGCCCCGGTGCAATCGAGCGCGGGAACATGATGAGGGTACTAGGCTGCAAATCGCAAAGCTCGAGCTCCTGGCGGCAAGCGAGCGGATGGCCGATCGGTAGCACGACCCCGAGGGTCTGGCGCAGCGGCGGCGATGACCACAGCCCCCGGGTTTCATAGGGATGACGTAGCACGCCTACATCAAGCTCCCCCGCTCGCAGCAGCTCATGCTGCTCTGAGGTCGTGGCCTCGGCGATATTGACTTCGGAGTCATTGGGGCAAATCGCTTTCACCAGATCCAGCAGCACCTCCGGTGAGGTGTCGGACGGAAAGGCGATGCGGATCCGGAATGGGCCTGTCGACGCGGATTTAACCGCGGCCGCGGCGGCATCGAAAGCCTCAATGGCAGCCTTGGCCTTTGGCAGCAAAGTTCGACCGGCCGTGGTCAGCGCCACGCTTCGCTTGTTGCGATTGAATAACGGAGTTCCGAGCTCATTCTCCAGCGCCGCAATCCGCTTGGAAAGCGGGGGCTGGCTCATATGAAGTTGTTGCGCGGCCCGCCCAAAATGCAAATTCTCGGCGACTGCAACGAAGTATCTCAGATGCCGTATCTCCATCCCAAATATCTCTGATGCCAATCTCCCCGTCCATCCAATAATACCAAAATGGAATGAGTTGCTCCAGAAGATGTATTGGCCGACCCCACGGAACAGGAGGAAAAATGTGGGCCTTGAAGCTAAGCAAAATGTGGTCGGGAGGCTAAAGCGATGAATATTGGCATTGTGTATCCTCGGGCGGCCTTGGCGGGCGCGGCGTTGTTGTTAAACACCGCAATCCCGCTTGGCTTGCCCTGCGCCGCTCAAGCGGCATCCGACGACCTTCTTTCCACAATGGAGCACGCTGGTGCGGCGAAAATAGCGATCGCCGTGATCCCACCCTATGTCTATCTGCAGCCAGACGGGAGTCCGCAGGGCTACATGATCGACGTCTCGGCCGAGGTCATGAAATCGTATGGAATTCCCAAGTTGGCAGCCACCGTCACCACCTGGGATGCAATGATCCCCGGTCTTCAGGCGCGCCAATTCGATTTCATTCCCGCTGGACTCAATATTACCTCGGCAAGGTGCCAGGTTGTGCGGTTTACGGCGCCTGTAACCGTTCAGCAGGACGCTCTTTACGTGATACCGGGAAACCCGAAGCACCTTTTGGGCTATGCCTCGGTCGCGAGCTCTGCCGAAGCGAAGGTCGCAGTGCTGGCCGGATCGTCGCAGGAGGCGTTCGCGCGCAAGCAAGGCGTCAAGGACAGCCAGCTTCTCACCGTGCCCGATGTCCAGGCCGGGATCGCCACTGTCAGCGGAGGCCGGGCGGATGCCTTCGTGGTGGGGCAGTTCAGTATTCCTAATCCTGCCCAGAAGGGGGTTGAGATCGTAGTCGATAAAGCGTCACCGCTTTCAGGCATCGGAATCGCTTTCCGAAAAGAGGATGATCAAATTCGCCTGGCCTTTAACAAGAAGCTCGACGAAATGCGTACGAACGGGACCCTCGAAAACCTCTACGCAAAGAAGTATGGCTTCTCAAATTGGGACGTGCTGGCGAAACTCACAAAGGCCTCGGACATCGCGCCCGGGTGTGATTGATGGCGGCAGTGCTCGCGTACTTTCCGGCAATCTTGAACGGGCTGCTGACGACCGCAATTGTTGCAGTGCTGAGCATCATCGGTGCGGCGATCGTTTCATTGCTGCTTGGCGTCCTTCGCAGCGCCAAGCCAATCCGCGTGCGAGCTGCGGCCGGTGGCGCCGTCGAGTTGCTTCGCGGCGCTTCGGCTCTCGTCTACCTGTTTTGGGCCTACTATGCGCTTCCGGCGCTCATGCCGGGAATTCCGCGGTTCGACCCGTTCGTGGTGGCGGTCATCGTCCTGTCGCTGGTCGGCGGCGCCTACGGCGCGGAGATCGTCCGCGGTGGACTCCAAGCGGTGCCGCGCGGTCAGTTTGATGCCTGCCGGGCGTTGGGTCTGCCCCCGTACCACGCACTGACACGGGTCATCCTGCCGCAAGCCCTCTCACAGATCGTCCCCGGGTTCGGGAGTCTCGCCGTCGATATGGTCAAATGGACCTCCATCGTGAGCTTCGTCGGTGTGCAGGACGTCCTCTACGTTGCCAACTCCGTGAGAAGCATCACCTTTGAGACGGTCCCGGTTTTCCTGATCGTGGCGGCCCTCTATTGGGCGGCTTGCTTCCTGGTCGGTCTGGCGTTCCTTGGAATCGAACGCCTCTTGCCGCTGAACCGCGCGCTCCAGGCAAGCCGCCAATCGACCGATCCGTCCTTGAATCGCAGGCCATCTGCCCAACCATTGGTGTTGCAGGAATGAGCTGGGACTGGTCCTACGCCGTGCAAATCCTGCCCGGACTGCTCTGGGGCGTTTGGGTGACCGATGTCGTCACCGCTGGCTGTGCTGCGATCGCGCTTGTCGGCGGTCTGGGCATCGCTGTCGTTGCCAGCATTGGCGGCCGGGTCAGTCGTATCTGCGTGCGCGCGACGATTGAGCTGTTCCGTGGCGTCCCGATTCTGGTGCTGCTCTATTTCGGCTTTTATGCGCTGCCGCAGATTGGCGTGACCTTGCCTCCACTTACCATCGGCGTGCTCGTGCTCGGCGTTGTCTATGCCGCGTACTGTTCAGAGGTCTACCGAGGCGCCCTGATCACCATTCCATCGGGGATTCGCGACGCCTGCGTCGCTCTCGGGCTGCCGACCAGAGTTGTCTGGTTGAAAGTGCTGCTGCCGCTCGCGATACAAAAAAGCATGCCGGCGCTGATCAACTACGTGCTGGTGCTTTATCGCCAATCCGCATACCTCTTTGCGATTGGCGTTCCCGTTCTCCTGACACAGGCACAGGTGGCTGGCTACCAAAGCTTCCGTTATCTCGAGCCCTACACGATCGCCGGGCTCCTCTACCTCCTTTTGAACCTTCCTTTCGTTTACCTCCTGCACCGCTACAGGCTCGCGCATGCTGACGCCAATGCATAGCGGCAGGGACGTGTCGGCATCGCCGCTCGTGCAGTCTGGAGAGAACGAATCGGACGGCGCGCCAATGCCGGGTGTCGATGCCGATCGATCTCCGACGCCCGCCGTTCAATTCACCGGGGTTTCCAAGTCCTTCGGCTCGAATCAGGTCCTCGTCGATCTGGATCTCGCAGTCATGCCCGGAGAAAAGGTGACCCTTATCGGTCCGAGCGGCTCCGGGAAGACCACCGTCCTTCGACTGGCGATGACGCTCGAGAAACCCACCTCGGGTGACATAAAGCTGTTTGGCGAAAGCATCATTAATGACGACCAAGGCCTGCCGCTTTCCTCGCGTGATGAAGCGCGTATCCGCAGGCGCTGCGGGATGGTGTTCCAGCAATTCAACCTCTTCCCGCATATGACCGTGCTGGACAATCTGGTCCTGGCTCCTCGCACCGTCCTGAAGCTCGACAAGGAAGCAAGCGAAGAGCTGGCGATGGAGCATTTGCGCCTCGTCGGACTTTCGCAAAAGGCGAGCGCTTATCCGGGGCAGCTTTCAGGCGGGCAGCAGCAGCGGATCGCCATTGCGCGAGCGCTCGCGTTGCGTCCCGAGATCCTTCTCTTGGACGAGATCACGTCTTCCCTGGATCCCGAGCTCGCAGGGGAGGTGCTCGACGTCATCCGTAATATCGCACACGTCATGAACATAACGCTTCTCATCGTCACGCACGAGATGAGGTTCGCGCGCGAGGTGTCCGACCGGATCGCAATGTTCGACGGCGGCCGCATCGTTGAGCAGGGATCACCCGAGAAGATATTCGGAAGCCCGCAGTCCGAGCGAACAAAGACCTTCCTGCAATCTGTACTCAATCACTAAGGAGTTCCCCGTGGGCCACGCTTCACTACGCATGGAAGGGGATATCGCCCTCATCACTATCGAGAGTCCTGGGCGACTCAACGCGTTCACCCGGGCGATGCG